>CESL01054002.1_pt1 | contig 200369 bp, 176 predicted proteins | sample 531221 | NCBI WGS metagenome assembly CESL01 (sample SAMEA2622197, study PRJEB7988) | marine metagenome | biome: marine biome (ENVO:00000447); feature: mesopelagic zone (ENVO:00000213) & marine oxygen minimum zone (ENVO:01000065); material: "saline water (ENVO:00002010), including plankton...
GATTTAAAAGTCGTTTACAGAAAGCAGAGTGCTATCAAACTGTGGGAAACCAGTGGTCAGAGGACCGGGGTTTTTATCTTCTGCCATCATCAGAAACGGACATCACGTACCGCAAAACTGCTGTCCAGCATGGATACCGCCGATTCCCATTGTGATTTTTCATCCTCCGGATAGGAGATCGTAAAGGTCACCAGGGTGCCGTCGTGAATGATGCTTTTACGGTAGAAGACTTTATCCCCTTCGGTGTAACCGGCAACACTGAACCAGTTATCGCCCATTTCTTTGTCAGTCACCAGCTTCGCATTCTGGCTGTAGAGGTCGTCTTCCGCAGCGCGCTGATACAGTTCTTCCAGCTGTTCTTCGTTCAACAGGTTAGCGCCATACACCTGAACCCTGGCCTTTCCATCGGCAGAGACAAATGTCTGACCGTCGCCGTTGACAGATTCCCCCTGCGGGTGCAACAGGGTTTGTGGATAAGCCAGTTCAAAGCCATAACGTATATTGGTGTATACCTGCTCACGATCGCCGGCGGACAATGACAGCGCGGGCGTCAGGCTGCTGTGCGCCACATTGCCCGGCAGCGACGGTCCTGTCATGGCCAGAACTCCCATGCCACAGAGCACGCCGACACAAAAAGTAATAACGGGAATGGTTTTGGTTTTCATGGTGCCCCCCGGCAACGATGGCCTGATACTGATATATATGAATATTGTAAACCCGGTCACCCGGGTCAGTGCGCGGACCCCTGTCACATTCTGTCGGGTACTGCGGCACAGACAGAGCAGAGTTCGGCGGCTGTCTCCTGTTTAAGCTGCTGGCAGGTTAATAAGCGGCGGTGAAAAAATGGTGAGAATTCTGCGACAAGGTGGAAATAAGCATGAAATCTGACATCCGGGTGCGTTACCGCGGCAAACGGACAGTAAAACAGGTCATACCGTCAGCAGAGGAAACACGGATATCGCCACCGTGGGCGTTCACCACTGAGCGGGCAATGGCCAGCCCCAGGCCAGCCCCTTCTGAGTGGCGCTGACGGGACGGATCAACCCGGTAGAAACGGTCGAATAATTTATCCAGATGTTGTGGCGGAATGGTGTCACCGGGATTGGCGACATGGATCAGCACATTGCTTTCCTGCTGCTCCAGGGTCACTTTCACGTAGCGGCCATCCGGCGTATAGCGCAGAGCATTGGACAACAGGTTGGAAACCGCCCGCAGCAACAACGAACGATCGCCGAAGATCGGCGGAGCATCACCTTCCAGCTGCAGGGAAACCAGCTTTTCCGCCGCCAGAGCTTCAAAAAAATCCAACAGCTGCTGAATTTCGTCGCGCAGGTTGAGGCGTTCAGATTCCGGTTTTATCTGCTGATTATCACTCTTCGCCAGCCACAGCATATCGGCCACCATTTTGCTCAGCCGTTCCAGCTCTTCCAGCGCAGAATACAGAGCTTCACGATAAGCGCTGGTATCCCGTGGTTTACTGATGGTCACCTGTATCTGTGTCATCAGGCTGGTCAGTGGGGTGCGTAATTCGTGGGCAATGTCGGAGGAGAAATGTGACAGTTGCTCAAAGCCCTGCTGCAGGCGCCCCAACATGGTATTAAAAGAAGCTGCCAGTTCACGCAGTTCCGCCGGCAGAGACTGTGGGTCAATGCGGGTATCGAGCCGGTCGGCCTGAATTTCGCGCATGCTGCGGCTCAGGCCACGTAACGGCAAATGCCCCTGATACACAGCAAACGCCGCCGCAACCAGAGTTAAAATCCCGCTCGCCAGCATGATAAACCACAGGCTGTCGCGGAATCCCTGCAGAAACTGCAGATGAAATTCCATATTAATGGCGGCTGTGACCTGGTAAGAACCACTGGCGGTCTGCACATCCGTCACCACGCCCCGCAGGGTTTGTCCGTCACGCTGCCAGACAGTCAGCGTTTCCGGGCGGATATCCTCAACGCTTTTTACGGCCTCGCCGGCCAGAGGCTGATCTGAATCCCGGCCGTTGAGCAGCAGTCCGTTCATATCGCGGATTTCAAAGCGGGTGCCATGATGGCCGGCCACCAGAGCCGGTAATTCCTTGCTGAGAAAATCGCCGTCGCTGCCGCGCTGTGCCAGCACATCGTGAATCACATGCACGATCGCCTTTAATTCACCGGCATCCTGCTGAGCAAAATGATGTTCGATGGAGCGCAGAATCAGCCCGGCAATCAACAGAAAGCCAAGCCCCACCGCGATGCTGACAAACACCAGCACCCGCAGGGTAAGTGACAACGGCCGGCGCTTATTCTTCATTGCCATCCGCATCCAGTTTATACCCCATGCCACGCACGGTATGAATTAACCTGGGGTCAAAACCTTCATCGATTTTGGCGCGCAGCCGGCGGATGGCAACGTCGATAACATTGGTATCGGAATCAAAATTCATATCCCACACCTGCGACGCGATTAACGAGCGCGTCAGCACTTCGCCCTGTCGCCGGACCAGTAATTCCAGCAGAGAAAATTCTTTCTGGCTGAGCTGAATTTTTTTGCCGCTGCGTGACGCTTTGCGTTTGGGAATATCCAGCAGCAGGTCGGCGACGGTCAGCTGATCGGCCTGTGCCGGTGACAGACCACGGCGCAGCAGCGTGCGTACCCGCGCCAGTAATTCCGCAAAGGCGAACGGTTTCACCAGATAGTCATCCGCTCCCAGCTCCAGACCTTTAACCCGGTCTTCGACACTGTCACGGGCAGTCAGAAATAACACCGGCGTCTGTTTTTCTGCTTCGCGCAGTGACTTCAGTATGCGCCAGCCATCGACATCCGGCAGCATGACATCAAGAATAATCAGATCGAATTCTTCGGTCATGGCCTGGTGATGGCCGTCCAGTCCGTTGCGCGCCAGACTCACCAGAAATCCGGCTTCCGTCAGACCCTGTTGCAGATATTCTCCGGTCTTCTGTTCATCTTCCACCACCAGCAGGCGCATGATTCACTCCTCCGCTTGAGCGTACATTATGACTGAGGCCGGGCGCTTATGTCGCTAAACCAGAGCCTGGATTACAGTTTTGTAATGCTGGAGTCATGCCAGTGTCAGACAGGGCACTTTACCCTGACCTCATATTGACCTTTATACCCATTCAACCTTGTCTGACGACGGAGTGATACGGATGAGCAAACATTTTGAGCTGCCGCGGCTTAACCGGCGGCGCTTTGTACAGGGGCTGGCAGCCGGCGGTATTCTGGCCGGCATGCCATCACTGGGACGTGCGGCCTCTGCCGGACATACCCAACACGGCACGGCCCCGGTGCTCAGCGGCAAAACCATCGACCTGGTGATCGACGAAACCCTGGTGAATTTCACCGGCAACATCCGCCGCGCCACCAGCATTAATGGTTCCATTCCCGCCCCCACCCTGCGCCTGCGGGAAGGCGATACCGTCACCATACGGGTCACCAACCGTATGTCCGTGCCGACCTCCATTCACTGGCACGGCATTATTCTTCCTCACGATATGGATGGCGTACCCGGGCTCAGCTACCGCGGTATTGCACCGGGAGAAACTTTTGTTTACCGCTTCCCGCTGCAACAGACAGGTACCTACTGGTATCACTCCCATACCGGCTTTCAGGAAATGACCGGCATGTATGGCGCCCTGATTGTCGAGCCCCGTGACGGCGCCAATACCGAAGCCGACCGGGCCCATATTATCCAGCTCAGCGACTGGACCGACGACGATCCGATGGCCGTGTTCGCGCGCCTCAAAACCCAGGCGGATGTGTATAACTACAACCAGCCCACCATGGCCGGATTTTTTGACGATATCTCAGCGCTGGGGTTTACCAGTGCACTGCAGAAACGCCGCATGTGGAATCATATGCGCATGAATCCTACGGATCTCGCCGACGTGTCCGGCAGTGTGCTGACGTACTTAATGAATGGTACAACCCCAGCCGGCAACTGGACGGGGTTATTTAAACGTGGCGAATCCGTACGTCTGCATTTTATTAACGCCGCCAGCAATTCATTTTATGACGTGCGCATTCCCGGTTTGAAAATGACCGTGGTTGAAGCCGATGGTCAGGCGGTCGAACCGGTCAGCGTGGACGAATTCCGTTTTGGCCCGGGTGAAACCTACGATGTGATTGTTAAACCCAGCGACGATGCCCACACCATATTCGCCCAGAGCATGGACCGTTCCGGTTACGCCCGCGGCACCCTCGCCGTACAGCAGGGATTATCCGCCCCGGTACCGGACACCGACCCGGTCGACTGGCTGGGTATGCAGGATATGATGGGCAATATGCAACACGGCGCTCACGGTGGTATGCACGATATGCCGGGTATGGACCATTCGCAGATGGATGCTTCTCATATGGATCATGCACAGATGAATCACACTGAGCCTATGAACGGCATGCCGGTGAATCCGCTGGCCCGACCTTCTCAGACGGTACGTCACGCCAGCACAGAAACCGGCGGCAAAGTCGACATGCTGGTCGACACACCACGCACCAACCTGGATGACCCGGGCGTCGGTCTGCGCGCCCTGAGCCAGAAAGGTCGCCGCCCTGCGGGGCACAAAGTATTAACCCACTCTGATCTCAGATCACGGCAGGGTGTCCTTGATGACAAACGTGTGCCCGGCCGTGAAATGGAGCTGCATTTAACCGGCAATATGGAACGCTATTCCTGGTCATTCGATGGCGTGGAATTCGGTGACAGCACGCCGGTGGCGATGAAACGCGGCGAACGTGTCCGGATTATTCTGCAGAACGATACGATGATGACTCATCCCATGCATTTGCACGGTATGTGGAGCGATCTGGAAACGTCCACCGGTGAACTACTCGCACGCCGTCATACCATTCAGGTGCAGCCAGCGCAGCGCATCAGCTTTCTGACCACACCGGAAGAAGTGGGACGCTGGGCCTGGCACTGTCATCTGGCTTTCCATATGGACGCAGGCATGTTCCGCGAGGTGGCTGTCGTATGAAATCCATTAATCACAACACCATGAAAAGACATTTACTGGCACTGGCAATCAGTGTCAGCACAAGCGCCCTGTTCAGCCTGCCCGCGCAGGCCGCTGATATGAACGGAGTTGTACATGACGGAATGCATGACGGAACGTATGAAGAAATGCATGAGAATATGCATGAAGGAATGCATGACGAGGCGAGCCATGATGCGATGACTGACGATATGGCTCATGGTATGACTCACGACATGGACGGCGATATACACCACGACATACAGGGCGAAATGCATCACGACGTCCACAGCAACACGCACCATGACATACCGGGCGAGCCCACAGCGACAAACACAGAGCCAGCCGGCGACACTCAGGTATCACATCAGCGTGACCCGCATGCCTATTCCGGGGGCTTAACACTGAGCAAAGGCCCATATGCCTTGCCGGGTCCGCGCCAGCTGCGTATGGCCGACGAACACAGATTCTGGTCTGTGATTGGTGACCGGCTGGAATACGAGCCGGATGACGACCGTGGCGCTTACGACCTCAGCGCCTGGTACGGCACCACATGGAACCGCCTGCAGATTAATGCCGAAGGTGAGTTCGCCGATGGCTCGCTGGAAGAAGCCGAAACCGAAGTTCTCTGGAATCACGCGGTCAGCAGCTTTTTTGATACCTTGCTGGGTGCAAAGTTTGATACTTACAACGGCGATGAAGGCAAAGACCGGCAGTGGTTAGCGCTGGGCATTCAGGGCCTGGCACCTTACTGGTTTGAAACCGATCTGACCTTTTATATCGGTGACGAAGGCCGTACGGCTCTGTCCGGCGAAGCCGAATACGAGCTGTTATTTACCCAACGCCTGGTACTGCAGAGCCGCGCTGAATTAACCGCTTACGGCAAAGACGATGAAGACAACGGCATGTATTCCGGCTTTACCAATGGTGCGCTGGGGTTCCGCCTGCGCTATGAATTCAGCCGTCAGTTTGCACCTTACGCCGGAGTGGAATGGACAACCGCATTCGGTGATACCGCCGATGCGGCAGAAGACGAAGGCGAACCGGTAACCGATACCCATTATCTGGCCGGGGTAAAATTCTGGTTCTGACCTGCGGTCAGAAGCGTTATTAATTCAGAGGGCAACCAATCATGAAAACCCTGCTTATGTCCGCGTTGATTACCTTCGCACCGTTAGTCGCTGCAAGCGAACTGACGGTGTATAAAAGCCCCACCTGCGGTTGCTGTGGCGACTGGATTGATCATATGAAGGGGGAGGGATTTGATTCCCATGTAAAGCATCCCCGGGATCTTTCCGGCGTTAAAGCCAGCTATCACATACGTCCGCAATACCGCTCCTGTCATACCGCGGTGTCAGAAAACGGCTTTATATTTGAAGGTCATGTACCGGCCAGATACGTACAGCAGTTTCTTGCCGCGCCACCGACGGGCGCTATCGGCTTAAGTGTACCGGCCATGCCGGTGGGCAGCCCGGGCATGGAAATGGGTGATAAATTTATGCCCTACAAAGTGTTGCTGTTAAAACAGGATGGCAGCGCAGAGATATATGCCAGCATTAACCGTAAAGATCAGCAGTAATGACTTAAACCTCATGAATCGCCAGCGCTCAGATATAGAGCGCTGGCCGGTATGATGCTCTGGTGGCAAAGAAAAAATATCAGAAAATAAGACGTAATATTGACGTGATTTTTCAGCAAGCCATGGCTGATCAGCTGAATAAAACCTGCATCGGAATATATTGCCTATCAAAACTGCAGAGCAACCAACGGGGAAATATCCCGACGCTTTGAATACTGACCGGAATACAAAATACCTGATAAAGGATGAATTATAGCCATGCAATTAAAAGTGTCTGCAGACGCTTTTTTTTAACTTCAGCACCAGGTAATCCTGCACATTATACACCCAAATTTACTGCGCTCTGAAAAGGTTCAATTCAGGCCTTCCACGATCACAGCACCTCAATGCAACACGTCAATACAATAGGCAATAAAGAATCTGCTGCAGTCAGTCACCACCCGCTCAGAAATTTACGCTGTGTACGCCATTCAACTTATAAGAGAAATATTGACTGTAATAATCCATAAAAACCAAGCAAAGCATTCAACTTTATTTAAATGAAATATTTATCAGCCAAATAACGACACAAAAAATTACTGGCTATATAAGTACATCTGAAAGAATAACTTCATAAAACTGCTGAATGGCTGCTGAGCGGATATAAAATAAACCCGACTGAATTATTCAACAATAATTAATATCAGTAATATCTTTAGGGTAAATTACGACACAACCTTGCATTGGCCTCACATACACCCTCTGAAAGTATGATTTAATCACGCCAGACCCTTCTTAAATGTTAAGAATCAAACAATAAAAACCCGACCTGATGACTAAACCATATCGATAAACAAACGCCGTTATTCCGGGGTTTTTAAAATTTACCAAATTCAAAAATGAGACGTGAGTTTAAGTAACGCCAAAAAGATATTTATACGCTCCTGCCACTTTCAATAACCAGCAATCACTCAGGACGTATAAAAACATGTATAGGATACGCAAACTCATTCTCTGCATGGCAATACCACTCGCGGCAACCACGGTCACATCCTGTGGTTCCGATCTCTCTGACAGTGACAGTGGTAATGCCAGCAACAGCACCAACAATAAGCAGGAAAGCCGGCAGCAAAAAGGCTACCTGACCAGCGAAACACTCAATGATGCGGATGTGTTGTTTTATGACACGTTCGAAGAGGGCCAGACAGGTACCCAACCGCAGGGCTGGGACAATTATCTGGGCTATATCTACAACACCAGCAATACGGCAGGCAGCAGTAACTATGCCGTGATTGATGACAGTACCGCACACACAGGCTCGCATTCCATTCATTTCAGGGGCAGCGAAACACAGATTGTTCGTGCGCTTCCGGACAATACACAACGCCTGTATATGCGCGCTTATGTGAAATTGTCTGAACAGATGGGCGGTGGTCTCAACAACTACGCTTACGAAAATATCATGGGCGTCAAACAAACTCAGGACGCCTATAACGAAGTGCGTATCGGTCAGATCCAGGGCGTCCTGGGAACCAATTACGCCTCGTCCGGAAACATTGCGCCAACCTGGGATCACTGGAATTCCGACAGTAAGGCACTGGAGCCGGATACCTGGTATTGCGTGGAAACAGGCCTCTATGGCGACACAGATTATAATGAACTGCACCTGTGGGTAGACGGCGAACTGGTTCACTCCATTACCGCTCCGGAAGACTGGGCAAACGGTCCGTTACCGGCCAACTGGCTCAGTGATAAATTTAATTACGTCATGTTTGGTTATCAGAACCTGAGCGCCAGTGCATCGGATGTATGGATGGACGATATCGTGGTCGCAACGGCACCGATTGGTTGCGGCACTGACGGTGGCAATGGCGATACCGACGACGGCGATACTGATAACGGTGACGGCGATACCGATAACGGCGACGGCGATACCGATAACGGTGACGGCGATACTGATAACGGCGGCGGTGATACCGATAACGGCGACGGCGATACTGATAACGGTGACGGCGATACCGATAACGGTGACGGCGATACCGATAACGGTGACGGCGATACTGATAACGGCGACGGTGATACCGATAACGGTGACGGCGATACTGATAACGGTGGCGGTGATACTGATAACGGCGGCGGTGACGACGATACCGGTAATGGCGATGGCGGCACCGACGATGGCAACACAGGGGGCGACACTCACACTCCGGATGCGGCCAATGGCAGCACTCTGTACACCAGCAGCTGCGTGGGTTGTCACGGTGAAGAAGGCCAGGGTCGTATCGCTATTGATGCCAGCAAAGCAGTATTTGGCGACGATGCCCAGACGCTGACAAATTATATTTCCGCCAACATGCCACCGCGCAATGCATCAGCTTGTGATGACGACTGTGCCAGCGATATTGCAGCCTTTATACAAACCTGGCCGGCCGATACCGATGGTGACGATGGCGACACAGGTAATGGTGACGGTGACGACGAACCCCACACCCCGGATGCAGCCAATGGCAACACGCTTTACACAAGTACCTGTGTAGGCTGCCATGGTGAAGAAGGTCAGGGACGTATCACTATTGATGCCAGCAAAACGGTATTTGGCGATGATGACCAGGCGCTGAAAGATTACATTGCGGCAAGAATGCCCAGCTACAATCCAGCGCTCTGTGACGAAGACTGCGCCACCGACATTGCCGCCTATATACAAACCTGGCCGGCCGATGATGAGGATGACGACGCGCCAACCGGTGTTCTGTTCTCGGAATCCTTTGAAAATAATGCAATCAATTCCCAACCCAATGGCTGGGACAATCTGCTGAGCTACGTACATAACGCCTCTAACAGCAAGACCAGCAATGTTTATGCATTAGTCGATGACTCCCAGGCTTACAGTGGCAGTCAAGCCATGCATTTCCGTGGCGGCATGACTCAGATCGTCCGCGCGTTACCGGAAAATACCGATCATATTTATATGCGTGCGTTTGTCCGCATGGATAAACAGATGGGCGGTGTTGCTGGTGATAACCATGAGCACATCATGGGCGTCAAATCGACCATGGATGCCAATAATGAAATCCGTATCGGTCAGATCAAAGGGGTTCTCGGTACCAATGAAGTGCCGACGGATAACATCGCACCGACATCAGATGAATGGTATGCCGGCAAAGCCATGCAAGCCAATCAATGGTACTGCGTTGAAACCGAACTGAATGCCGATGCCGACTACGACACACTTAACATGTGGGTTGACGGCGAACTGGTTCACTCCATCACCTCCGACTCCGACTGGAATAACGGCGCCATGGGTCCTGACTGGATGGCCGACAAATTCAATTATGTGATGTTCGGTTTCCACAGTTTCAGTGCCAATACTCCGCAGGTGTGGATGGATGACATCGTGGTATCCACAGAAGCGATTGGCTGTGACCCACTGGTGACCGATGACGACGATGATGATGGCGATACCGATAACGGCGACGGTGATTCCGGTAACGGCGACGGCGATACTGATAACGGCGACGGTGATTCCGGCAACGGTGACGGCGATACTGATAACGGCGACGGTGATTCCGGCAACGGTGACGGCGATACAGATAACGACAATGCCGATGCTTATAATGGCGAAACACTGTATGACTCAATGTGTGCCGGTTGTCATGGCGCCGATGGCAGTGGTCCGGTTGCGATCGACGCAGACAAGCATATCTTCGGCGATAATCAGTCACTCACAGATTACATTGCGACCAGCATGCCAATCGGCAATGCCGCGGCCTGTGATGCCGACTGTGCCGCTGACATAGCCGCTTATATCGATGCCTGGGATGATAACGATGACACAGGTGAAGCCGGCGACATCAGTTATGGTCCGCGTCTGTTGCGGGTATTAACCGAAGAGGAATTCACCAACTCCATTGAAGACCTCACCGGTATCAACATTGCCGATACCTTTGGCAATGCCACACTCGACGCCATTCCGGCAGACAGCATCGTCGGCGGATTTGCCAATAACACCATGGCGAATATCGACAGTGGTGCTTTGCAGTCTTATGAACTGGTGGTTGATAAACTGGTGGATTATCTCGCCGAAAATGATTTCGCACCGGCCATCGACTGTACTCAATTCGATACCGGCGCCATTTGTGCTGCTTATGTCATTGAAAGCTATCTGCCGAAAGTGTTCCGTCGCCCGTTAACCGATGACGAGCTGGAAACCTATCAGGAACTGCTGGCCTCTGATTACAGTGGTGGCGACGCACACGAAAGCATGGCGCTGATTTTACGCACCGCCTTTACTTCCCCTCAATTCCTCTACCGTGATGAAACCGGTGTTTCTGTTGCCGACCTTGAAAGCGGCACAGGCGCGGATTCAGAGTATGAACAGAGCGGTGATATTCAGACCCTCATTGACAGCAGCGAGCCGGCGACCCTGTCGATTTATAATCAGAAAGGCTCCAATGCTTCCTTTAGCGGTGATGACCTGGTGGTCATAACACTCAAGGCAACCAAAGGTGCTGAGAATGGACTGTGGCCAACGCTGGCGATGCAATCGAACAACGTCGAAATTGCACGCATGGAAATCACACATACTTATGATAAAACCTATACCTTCCATGTCACTGAGCTGAGCGGTAACGGTTATTTTGCCGTCATCAACCAGCAGACCGGTGCGCCGGATGAATACAAAGGTGGTCATGACCTGATTATCAGCCGCCTCGAAGTATCCCCTGCGGTCAAAAAAGAAGTGGTACTGCCGGAAGAAGAGCTGGATGACGACGCCTATGTGCTGACCCAATATCAACTGGCTTCCTATCTGGCATTTACCTACACAGGTTCCACCCCGGATGACGAATTGTTGCAGGCTGCTGCCAGAGATGAGCTGCAGACCGATGAGCAGATCGCCAACCAGGTTGAACGCCTGCTGCACACTGATCGTGCGCGTGATCACTTCGGCGATTTTGCCGCCCAATGGCTGCGTACCGACCGCGTGCTGAATATCACCAAAGACACTGAGCTGTATCCGGGCTTTACCCCGGAAGTACGTAAAGCCATGGCAGAAGAAGTGCGCGACGTGTTCAATCACGTGGTACTGGATGAGCAGGAACCCTTCACCGCTATGTACGATGGCAGCTTCACCTTTGCCAACCAGGTGCTGGCGGACTTCTACGGCTTCGGCGGCGTGACCGGCGACAGCATGCAGAAAGTAACCAACCTGACTGACCGTGCCGGCCTGGTGACGTCCGGTGCCTTCCTGGCGGTTCATGCCCATGAACAGGAAACTGGCCCGATCCTGCGTGCCGCCTACTTCCGTCGCCAGTTCCTGTGCCAGTACGTACCGGCACCACCAACCGGTGTCGCCATTGACGGTACTGACTTTGACGCCATGCGCGAAGAAGCCCGGGTGGAATGGGAAGCCTATCTGGAAGAACACGATGGCAAGGCCACTGCGCGCAGAAAATACGCCTTCCAGACATCCTCCAGCAGTTGTCAGACCTGCCACGCAGAGATGATCAACCCGCTGGGCTTCGGCTTCGAAGATTTTGATGCGGTGGGTATGCCACAGGCAGTTGACTACAACGGCCTGCCGGTAGATGCCTCAGGTACGCTGTTCGGAGTGACCGCTACAGATGATGGCGATGCCATTACCTTTGACGGCGCAAAAGATCTGGCGCACAGCATTGCCGGCCTGGACACCACCCGCCAGTGCTTTGTCGACACCGCCTTCCGCTTAGCGATGGGCACCGCGCCGACCTGGCTCGACCGCACCATGACGATCGAATTGTCCGCCGATGAAATTGCGAACTACACCCGTGAGACCGACGAGCTGGATCAGAAAATGGTTGAAAGTGGCAACAGCACCATCGAGCTGCTGAAGGCACTGGGCACCATGGACAGCGTCCGCTACCGCAAAAATGTCGAACGTAATTAACCGGAAAAGGACTTTACCGAATGAAGAGGTTTAACATGAATCGTGAACAAAAAGCGGCATTGCTGCAGCGCCGTCAATTTCTTAAATTCATCGCCGGAGCCGGTGTTGCACTGCCTGTTCTGCAATCAACGTCCCTCGGGGCCGGCCTGCTGCTTTCGCGGCAGGCCCAGGCCGCCGGCGAGCCGCTGAAAAAAGTGATTTTTATCTACATCCCGGACGGAACGCCCGGCGGTGCATCGCACTCCTATCTGCCCGACCAGGAATTTAATATGAATACCTGTTCGGCACCGCTGGAAAACGTGAAAAACGAATGCGTGTTTTTCCAGGATGTGGATATTGTCGGCGGTGGTGGCCATGGCCTGGCACAGCGTGTTCTCGGCGCATTTGCCGATGGGGTCAGTGGCTCCATCGACCTGGCGCTGGACAGCACCGTTGGCGCAACATCGCCGATCTCATCACTGCGGCTGGGTGTCAGAACCCGCAATATGGACCCGATTTCGGCACGCGGATTTTCCACGGTGACCGATTATCAGGACAACCCTCAGACTGCCTTTGAGAAATTATTCGGCGGCGCAATCGACACCAGCTCCATTGGCAGCCGGCGCCTGAGAAAGCGTCTGGAAGTCCAGCAGGCAGCACTGGATGCCCTGACCAGCAAGCTGGGAAATTATGAGCGCGATCGCCTGGAGCAACACCGGGCCGGCATCGAAAAACTGCAGACGGATATCGCCAATGCAGCGTCAGCTTCTACCCCGGCGGGCTGTTCTGCACCGGTATTCAACCCCGGCGGGCTGTCCGCTGAACTGGTGGATACGGAATTTACCAACCTGTTTGATCTGCAGGTTGAAAATGCCCTGATGGCGCTTAAATGCAACATCACCAGAGTCGTAACGCTGCAGCTTGGCACGCATCAGTCTGACTTCGGGGTAACCGGCCTTTCCGGCGATTACCATACGTCTATCCACAGTGGTGACGAGAGTTATTACGCCTCGTACCGCACCTATTTTTCACAACGGGTCGCACACCTGATCAGCCGCCTGAAAGAAGCGGATGATCCGGATGGTGGCAAGCTGATCGATTCAACGCTTGTCGTACAGGTCACCGATATGGGTGACGGCAACGCCCACAGTGGTGGTGATGCTGCTTACATGTTTGCCGGTGGTGGTACCGCCGTTAACCGTGGTTCTGTGGTGTCTGTCGGTGCTGCGGGCAATCATCACCAACTGCTGGATACGGTAGCGGAATATATGGGCGTATACGGCACCATTGCGCCATACAGTGAAGACGGTCCTGCGTCCGGTATTCTTATCTGACCTGGTTAACCTCTTATAGCGGGCCTGCAACGGGCCCGCTTTTTACCCGTTTTTGCATTCGTTTTTTCATCCGCGTTAACAACCAGCCTGCTGCTGATTCCTGATTTTTCAGAATAGCGGAAACATTAAAGCCCGATATCTTCAGCCGTCCAGCTGAGCAGATCCTGCCACACCGCATCGGGTTGCCAGCTTCCGAACATGGGGGAACGCGCGTCTGCTTCCGGCCATCCTTCCACCCACCTCAGATAATGGAACATAAAAGCGGATACACGATAATTCATGATGCAATGCACGAAGATTTTTTCATTATGCAATTGTGACATCAGCTGGCAGAAAAAACGCACCTGAGATTTTTGCGGTGCTTTAAAATTCACAGGAATATGAAGGTAAGCCATACCCTCTGAAGTCACCAGTGCATCTTCATTGATGAGCGCATCCGCATGATCCGGCATCGCCAGATTAATGACCCAGCGATAGCCTTGCGCAGCTATATTGGCAAAATGCTGCTCACGCGGCTGACCGGAGGTTCCTATACGGTCAGTGAGTTTTACAAAATTTTTTATGCTCGAGATATCCAAGGTGGCCATTGTCTGAAACTCCCGAATGTTTATTCCTGCATCCCTTTTACGAACAGTCTGATACTGCTGCGCACATTGTCACGGAAGGCTTCCCAATCCGGCTCATCTGTCACCACCAGGCGCACCAGCTGTATATGGCCATAGTCGTTAATCATAAAGGCAGCGAAATCCAGATCCGTCTGTTTACTGATGGTTCCGGCCTGTTGCATTTTCTGTAAAAAAGAACGGATCTCAGAAATCAGCAGATCATTGCCTCTGGCGTAAATTTCCGGCAGCTCGTCTTTCGGGTTAAACAGAATCATAGGTAAAATTTCCCGCCACAACGCGGCCGGCATCTGCTGCAATTGCAACTCGGTAATAATTTCCACCAGGCGACACAGCACGTCGACCGGATCGCCGCCCGGATCGAGTTTATCGTTCACCTGTTGCAATGCAGAAGAATCCGCGCGGCGCAGAAATTCAAACAGAATCATCTGTTTGCTGGGAAAATAATTAAACACTGTCTGCCCCGACACATTCACCGCCGCAGCAATATCTTCCATGCGGGTTTTATTAAACCCTTTACTGACAAACAGCTTCATGCCCGCCTGGGCGATGGCTTCCCGCCGCTGCTGTTTCTGCTGTTCCCGTAATCCCGCCATAACTCACCTGATTCGCGTCTCCGGGCACATTCTGCACAATCCGGACATTCTTTGCATCACAAAAAGATTTGATTGACCAAAAGTTTTTGGTGACATAACTTCAGAAACAGACTTCTGGAGACTCATATGAAAGACCATCCACACCTGACAGCAGAGACAGCGGCTTACGTGGCTGAGCTGTACGCCAGCGTTGACGACACCACCTTCCTGACACCAGATCTGATGAAAGGCTGCCCGCCGGCGGGTGGCAATCTGGTGACTTATGCCAACTGGATGACCGCGCCATACAACCGCTGGGGCATGCACAATGTCCGTAATATGGCGCCCAGCACCCCGGTTAAGCGGGGTAAAGAGATCAGTGAACTGCCGCTCAATGACCGCAGCAAAGACATTGAAGGTTTAATGTTCCCTTCCATCGGCGGCGGTGAACAGAACCTGCTGCACCACCTGCATGTCACCCGCACCGATGCCTTTGTGGTAATGCAGAATGGCGAGCTGCTGTATGAGAACTACTTCAACGGTCAGCAGCCCGACGATTGCCACATTATGTTTTCCGTCACCAAATCCCTGACCGGCGTTCTGCTGGAAACCCTGATTTATGGAAATAAGCTGACGGAAGCCACCATGGTGGCTGATGTGCTGCCGGAACTGAAAGGTTCGGCCTTCGCTGATGCCTGCATCCGCGACATGCTCAATATGGCCGTCGGCATTGATTACGTCGAAGACTATGACGATCCGGATTCCACGGTGTGTCAGTTTTTCTACGTCGGTAACTATAAAAAAGCACCGAAGGAATACCCCAACAGTTTCAGTATGTATGAGTTTTTACCGTCACTGAAGAAGAAAGGTGAGCACGGTAATAAATTCCACTATGTCACCGCGGTCACTGAAGTCCTCGGCTGGGTATATGAACGTATCAGCGGAAAAACACCGGCCAAAGCCATGAGTGACATCTGGCAGGCGCTGGGCTGTGAGCAGGATGCCTTTTTTCTCACCGACAACGCCGGCCGTTGTGGGGTCGGTGCAGGCTTTAATGCCACCGCAAGGGATATGGCACGTTATACCAGCATGATTGCCAATAAAGGTTTTTTTAACGGTAAACAGATCATCCCCGCTGCCGTGACAGAAACCATTGCCGCAGGTGCCAACCCTGAGACATTCGCGACCGATCCTTACTTTAATTTCTGGCTGCCCGGCGCATCCTATAAAAGCAAATGGTATGTGTATAACGATGAACACCCCTGCATGCTCGGCAGTGGTATTCATGGCCAGTATATTTTTATCGATTTTCAATCCGGCACCGTCATTGTGAAGCAATCGTCACTGCCGACAGCAGAACCCAAAGAAGATACGGACACACCTTACATGTTCCGTACACTTGCCCGCATGCTGGATAAATAGCGATTAACAATGAATAACCCGGGAGGCAAAGACCTCCCTTTTATGCACAACCCAATGCTCTGCGTATAACAGCAATCAATGACTGAACAGCAGGATTAATTATGAAAATACTTCGTTTATTCGCCGCAATCGCCATTTCAGCCGCCAGTAGCATGGCGATGGCTGACGAACTGAGGATTTACAATTGGTATGAATATATTCCAACCGATGTCATCAGTGACTTTGAAGAAGAGACCGGTACGAAAGTAATCTATGATAGCTACGACAGCCAGGAAGCCATGGAGGCCAAACTGCTGACCGGCGGTTCCGGTTATGACCTGGCGTTTTCCGGCGCAGTCGGGATTGATCGTCTGATCCGGGCTGAATCTATTGTTAAACTCGACCAGAGCAAACTGCCGAACCTGGATAATATTGATCCGGCCTTTATGAAGCTTGAGCGCAGTGCCGGTGATAAAGACAATGAATATGCGGTGCCTTACCTTTGGGGAACGAATATTATTGGCTACAACCAACAGGCAGTAAAAAAAGCCACCGGCAAAGATACGCTGACAACATGGGATGATATTCTTGCACCGGAGAATATTAAAAAACTGAGCAGCTGCGGTGTCACCTTCCTTGATTCACCGTCGGAAATTATGCCGATTTTCCTGTCTTATTTAGGCTTGCCACCCGACAGTACCAAAAAAGCTGATTACGACAAGGTGGAAGACTATTTAAAAACCATCCGTCCTTATATCCGCAGCTTTAATTCTTCTACCTTTATGGCCAACCTGGCTGATGGTGAAGTCTGTGTTGCTGTTGCCTGGTCCGGAGCCCTGGCAGTCGCTGGCCAGAATGCGAAAAAAGCCGGTAAAGAATTCGACGTCAAACTTGCGCTGCCGGAAAGTGGTGCGCCGGTCTGGTTCGACAGCATGGTCATTCCGGCCGGTGCTCCCAATGCAGATGCCGCGCATCAGTTTATCAACTACCTGCTGCGCCCGGAGGTTATTGCCCGTTGCTCAAATGCCGCCATGTACGCCAACCCGAACAGCGAAGCTGACAGCCTGGTGGACGAGGCATTGAGCAGTGATCCGGCGCTGTACCCAAGTGCCGAGATTAAAGACAAACTCTACCCGCTGGTTGCGCTGCCGCTGAAAGCAGAGAAGATCCGCACCCGCGCCTGGACAAAAATCAAAACCGCCAACTGAGCAGGCACCATGTACTACCTCTGGGGGAGCCCCGGCTCCCTCTTATTAATGCTTAACCCGCCCCGCCGTGGTTCGTCTGAGAACCGCATACTGACAGCATGATCAATATAATACTGGCGTAATATCGCCAATTCCTTCCATTTAAACGCCAAAAAAGTCCGCCTGCCGCCTGAATTATTCGATTTTTTCGATTCCAGCCATGAATTTTTCGATATTGTTGTTTGTCAGAGGGTTAGTAAGATAAATCCACATTTCGAATTCCGGGCAACCGGGTAAATATACGCGAACGGCAACACCGGATCGCAAAGGAGGCAAGATGAAAACGTTCACGAATGCAAAGCTTGGTCTGACTCTGGTCGCTGCTCTGGCAAGTGGGTCCGTACTGGCACAGGATTACAGCATTGATCCGACCCACACCAGTGTCATCGCTACCTGGAATCACTTTGGTTTCTCTAACCCGACCGCATCTTTTTCAGACGTCAGTGGTACCATTTCTTATGACGACGATGCGCCGGCCAAGTCTTCCGTGAATGTGACCATTCCGGTAAAAACAGTGGACACCAAAGTCGAAGCGCTGACAGAAGAATTTCTGAACGAAGCCGATTACTTCGATGTTGCTCAATATCCGACAGCAACGTTTAAAAGTACCAAAGTGACACCTAAAGGTGACAACAAATACGATGTCGCCGGTGATCTGACCATTAAAGGTGTGACTAAGTCTGTTGTATTCAACGCGGTACTGAACAAGCAGGGTGAGCACCCTATGTCCAAGAAACCCGCTATCGGTTTTGATGCCAGCACAGTGATCAAACGCACCGAATTTAACATGGGCAAATACGCACCGTACGTGAGCGATGAAGTGACTCTGACCATCACAACGGAAGCCCAGGCTAAGTAATCAGCCACAGCACCCTATCCCTTCCTGAGAGTTTATCTCTCCTCTGCCCGGTTACCCCACCGGGCTTTTTTATTCTGCCTGATACTCATTGTTTGATGGTGATTTTGTTTGACGGTGCTCTTGTTTGATAGTGCTTAACGTCGCGCCGTTGTCATTCAGCGTCACCCCGTTCAATCGCCAGTGCCGTGCGGTCAAGCAGATCCGCGATCCGTCGTATTTCTTCCGGTGGCACTTCGTCAGCGATTAATTTAAGCCGTATCGCTGTTTGGACATTTTCCAGTGCGCGCTGAATTTCATCACTGCTTTGTGCCTTCTGCATCTGCTTCTGCGCCGACAGGCGCTGATGGATATCGTCCAGCAGGGACTGGTTCTGATGCAGAAAGTCCGTTCCTTCTGCGGTAATGGAATATTCTTTGCGGCCGGCATCTTCCCGCACGCCGGTATAACCCAGATCTTCCAGTTGGTTTAATATCGGATAAATCGTCCCCGGGCTGGGCCTGTAATCGCCACCAACGCTTTCTTCCAGAGCTTTGATAATTTCGTAGCCATGTACCGGGGCCTGCTGAATAATTTCCAGTACCACTAACCTGAGATCACCGCCGCGGAACATACGGCGGCGACGGCCAGCGGGGAATCCGCCACCCTGATGTGGTCCGCGGCGCAACCTGTCGCCTCCCGTGCCAGTGGAATTGCGGGAACCTCTGCGCATATAACCTCCTGTTTCAGTGTATCCGGGTATCAACCTCTGTCGCGGCGGCATCCGCTTATATTTCTTTTACGTTGCCGTTGCCTTGGTTTCAATGCCGTGCTTAATCCGGCGTTTTCTTTAACGGTTAAATACACACGCCCGGCATCGGCAATAAAATAAACGTTCTGCGCTGATATTTCACAACCCAGATAACCCATATCGGTCAACAGTGTCAGCGCATGGTGGATGTCATCCATTGCAATCAGGCGCTGCAGGCTGGCATGCAAACGCTGCTGCACATCTTCTGCGGTGCCCCGGTGTTCTCTCAGTGCCGTCAGGACCGCCAGGGTCATATCCACGGCTCCCTGCTGGCGACGGCGTCTGCCGTTACCCCGGCCCTCACCTCTGCCCTGCCCCTTACCCTGGCCAGGATTGCCACACAGCTCACCACCATGACGATGTTTCTGATGACGACGTCCGGCATGGCGCAATTGTTCTGAATTCATATCGGTTACCTCAAATCTCTTAACTCAACTCACTTAAAACGGAAGCAGTGCATTAGCTGTAGCGGTGTTCAGGCGTCACCACTCCCTGACTCAGTACTTACGATACATTACGATATATCGTAAATATACAGGGGATAAAGGACAGAATGTCGCAGCCCAGGCAGAAAAACAGTGGCCGTAGCGATCAGAATAAACAGCAGGAAAATGATCAGATAATGCACTGCAACGATCGGAAGCAACCGCTGCAGTGCAGCTGATCAGTCAGAGGTGTTGCCGGGCGCGGTTTGTTTGAACATTTCACGCAGCGACTGAAACATCACAAACAGCACCGGAATCAGGAAGATACCCAGCACGGTGGCGAACAGCATGCCGCCAAACACCGTCATACCAATCGACAGGCGGCTCATGGAACCTGGTCCACTGGACATCAGCAGTGGGGCAATCCCCACAATAAAGGACAGCGCGGTCATGATGACTGCACGGAAGCGCAGACTGGCCGCTTCCTGCGCGGCATCCAGAATACTGAGCCCTTCTTCCTGATGGCGGCGCAGGGCGAATTCGACAATCAGAATCGCGGATTTACTGGCCAGTGCAATCAGCATCACCAGACCAATCTGAGCATACAGGTTGTTATCAAAGCCCGGCATCAGATACAGGGGTAACAGCGCCCCCATGGCGGCCACCGTCACCGACAGAATCACGGCAAACGGAATGCTCCAGCTCTCGTACTGGGCGACCAGAAACAGGTAGGCAAAGATCAGCGACAGGGCGAACACCAGCAGAGTCACGCTGTCCGCCTGACGCTCCTGAACCGCAGTGCCATACCAGTCGAGCCGGTATTGATCCGGCAGGGTATCGAGTGCCACCTGCTCGACGGTATCCATCACGTCGCCGGAGCTGTAACCATCCGCCGGTGTGATGTTCACCGAGGCCGCACTGTAGGTGTTATAGCGCCCCAGCGACTGCGCCCCCAGAATCGTGTTGATCTTCACCAGCGCGCCCACCGGCACCATGGCGCCGCTTTGTGAACGCACATGCAGGTTACGGATTTCGTCTTCGGTACTGCGATAATCCGCATCCGCCTGCATCATCACCCGGTAACTGCGGCCCTGCATATTAAAGTCGTTAACGTAGGCACTGCCCACCTGGCTTTGCAGCGCCGCGTAAAGCGCCTGTGGCGAAACGCCCAGCATCAGGGCCTTTTCGCGGTCGAGGTCAAGCCGCAGCTTCGGCGTGGAGGCATCAAAGGAACTGTAAGCCTGCTGAATTTCCGGGCGGCTGTTGAGCGCCACCACTAAGCTGCGAGCCACCTGCGCCAGACCTTCTGCACTGCCGCTTTCCAGATCCAGCAGGCGCCCTTCCAGACCCCCGGTCATACCCACACCGGAAATCTGCGGCGGCGGAAAAGCAATGCCGGTGGCGCCGGGTTCTGAATTCAGAATGCCGACCACCTGATTAAAGGTCGTATACCAGTGCACGCCATTACGTTCTTCCCAGGGTTTCATCACCTGCAGCATAAAGGCGCTGCTGGAACCGGCACCGGAAATAATGCCCATGCCGGAAATCGTCATACTGCGGTCCACTTCCGGCACGTCACGGATCTGCTGATCAAGCTTTTCCACCAGCTCGTTGGTGCGGTTCAGCGATGCCCCTTTGGGCAGGCTGAGTTCATCGAAGAAGGCACCGCGGTCCTCCGTGGGCAGAAAACCGGTCGGCGTGTGCGTGAACAGAAACACATCCGCAGCCATCACCGCCAACAGAACAACGACCGCCAACGCAATACGGCGCGACAGGAACGCCGCCCCGCGCACATAACCACGGCGCGCACCTTCGACGCGGCGGTTAAACCAGGCAAAAATCCCCTGGGGCTGTGCGCCGGGTTTGAGCAGCAGGGTACAGAGCGCCGGTGACAGAGTCAGTGCATTCAGTGACGAAATACTCACAGCCACCGAAATGGTCACCGCAAACTGGGTATAGAGCTTACCGGTCAGACCCGGCATAAAAGCCACCGGCACAAACACCGCCAGCAACACCAGAGTGGTGGCAATCACCGGCGAGAAGACTTCTTTCATCGCCGTTGCGGTGGCTTCTGCCGCGCTGGTTTTATCTTCTGCCAGATGGCGTTTGACGTTCTCCACCACCACGATGGCGTCATCCACCACAATCCCGATGGCGAGAATCAGCGCGAACAATGAAATAGTGTTAATGGTAAAACCGGATACCTGCAACGCGGCAAAGGTACCGATCAGAGAGACCGGAATGGTCGCCGCGGGAATCAGTGTGGCACGCCAGTCACCGAGGAACAGCCAGGTCACACCCACCACCAGCAGGAAGGTAAACAACAGCGACACAATTACTTCGGATACCGAGCTGCGCACGAACTCGGTGGAATCGTAGAAAATCTGATATTCGAGATCGTCCGGGAAATACTGGCTCAGGCGATCCAGTTCAGCGTACACATCGTCGGCCACATCCAGCGCATTTGCCCCCGGCGCCTGATACACCACCAGAGGCACGCCGGGCTTGCCGTTAATACGCATCTCATAGCCGTATTCCTGCGAGCCGAGCTCCACCCGGGCGACATCTTTCAACCGCACCTGTGAGCCGTCATCCGCAGTGCGCACCACAATATCGCCAAATTCTTCTGCTGTGGTCAGCCGTCCCTGGGCCGTTAAGGTGTACTGAAACTGTTGTTCGTTACCGGTCACCGGCGGCGCCCCAACCTGTCCCAAAGCCGCCTGGGAACTCTGGCTGGTGATGGCCGCATGAATGTCTGACGGCGTCAGATTCAGCGCCAGCAGCTTGTCCGGATTCAGCCAGACGCGCATGCCGTATTCCATGCCACCAAACTGGCTGGTACCGCCGACACCGTTAATCCGCGCCACGGAATCCTGCAGATAACGTGACACATAGTTACTCATAAACAGGGAGTCATGACTGCCTTCCGGCGAGGAAACCGCCGCCAGCATCAGCATGGAATCGGACTGCTTACGCGTGGTCACCCCCCGCTGCACCACTTCCTGCGGCAGCGAGGAATTGGCCAGCGCCACCCGGTTCTGGACGTTAATAGCGGCCTGATCCGGGTCGGTACCGACTTCAAAAGTGACGGTCAGGGAATAGGAGCCATTGTCACGACTGGTGGAGGTCATATACAGCATGTCATCGACACCATTGACCATGGCCTCAACCGGAATCGCCACCGATTCCTCCACCGTGCGCGCATCAGCGCCCGGATACGTCGCGCTGACCTGTACCTGTGGCGGCGAAATATCCGGGAACTGAGTCACCGGCAGGCTGGTCACTGCCAGCCCGCCGGCCAGCATAATGACGATAGAGATAACCAGCGCAAACTTGGGCCGGTGAATAAAGAAGCGCGAGAACATCAGTCTTCCCTCACGCTGACAGGGCTGCCGATCTGCGCTTTCTGCAGACCTTCGGTAATAATGCGCTCACCTTCGCTGAGACCGGACGTCACCACCCACAGGCTGTCGTTCTGCGAACCCAGCTCAACCCGGCGGCGACTGACGATATTGTCGTCGTCCACCACCAGTACGAAGTAACCGTCTTTATCCCGCTGCACAGCTTTCTGCTTCACCATCAGCGTTTTTTCCGGCTCCACCTGACCGGCCCGCACGCGCACAAATTCACCGGGAATCAACTGGTTATTGTCATTGGCAAACTCGGCACGGATCAGCAGGGTGTCGGTCTGGCGGTTCACTTCCGGCGACAGGTAATTAAATTTCCCCTGTTCGCTGAACGTCTCACCGGTACTCAGGGTCAGCTCGGCATAAACATCATCTGCCTGGGGTAATCCGTCTTCACGCTGCCGTTTCAGCAGATCGGCACTGCTGACCGACATTTCCACATACACAGGATGCGTCTGCACCACGGTCGTCAGAAGAGTGGTATTGGCACTGACCAGATTACCCTCGGTCACTTCCGCTTTGCCTGCGCGGCCGCTCAGCGGGCTGCGGACCTCGGTGTAACTCAGGTTCAGCCGGGCTTCTTTCAACTGTGCATCGGCGGCAGCGACCTGAGCTCTGGCCACATCGCGGTTGGCTTCAGCGGTATCCAGATCAGACTGTGAAGCATTGCCGGAGCGGCGTAACGTCTGCAGCCGCGCCAGCTCAGCGTCGGCCTGTTTCAGCACAGCTCTGGCATTCAGCAGCCCGGCGTTTGCCTGCGCCACGCGGATTTCAAACGGTTCAGGGTCAATGCGGAACAGAAGGTCACCCTTGTTCACCATGACCCCTTCTTTATCCAGCCCCTGCTCCAGCATGCCACTGACCCTGGGCATCACATCTGCGCGGCGGGCGGCGACCACCCGTCCGACGATGGATTGGGAATATTCCACCGGCTCCAGGGTGACACGGTCGACGATCACCGCCGGCCCTTCAGCCCGGGCTGCCACACAGCCCAACAGCAAACAAAGATACAGTCCGATTTTTTTCATCAACAGGCTCCGCTGGCCTCCGGGAAGGAATAATAGATTAGCCCCCTGACAAGACGCCTTTATGAACGTCCGGGTCCGGGATTACGCCGGATAAATTAGCATGCCTGAGCAGCTATGTTTACCGGCCGCAACAGAACAGCCTGTATTCTGAACAAACACCACCGGCCGCGACCAACAGAGCGGCCGCGGCTTCAGAGATCCGACAGCATATTTTTCAGGCTGGACAGGGTTTCCTGACCGCGCTGTTTCTGTTCTTCCGCCGAGGCCTCGGTTTTACCTTCCCACTCGATATCGTCGGATGGCAGTTCATCGAGAAAGCGGGAATGCGTGGTCTCCAGCGCTTCACCATACTGGCGGCGCTTGCCAGCGTAAGTCAGGGTTAAGGTACGCTTGGCGCGCGTAATGCCCACGTACATGAGGCGGCGTTCTTCTTCGATGGTGTCGGCTTCGATGCTGTTGCGGTGCGGCATCAGCTCTTCTTCCATGCCCATGATATAGACGTGGGGGAATTCCAGACCTTTGGAGGCGTGCAGCGTCATCAGCTGCACCTGATCGGATTCGTCTTCCTGCTCCTGCTGCTCCATCATGTCACGCAGAATGAGCTTGGAGACCGCATCTTCAATGGTGCATTCGTCGCCCAGCTCATCGGCTTTTTCGATCATTTTGCTGATGGAATCCACCAGGAACCAGACGTTCTTCATGCGCCGCTCAGCCTGATTCGGTGTGCCCGAGTTGGCCATCAGGTAGTTTTCATAATCGATGTCACTGATCATTTCTTTGACCGCGTCCACCGGATCATTGGTGTAGGCATTGCGGGTAATGCCGTCAATCCAGTGACCAAAACGGCGCAGCCGGTCGAGCGCTTTCGGCATCAGCACCTGTTCCAGACCGAATTCCTGTGTCGCCGCCATCATAGAGATACCGCGGCGGGCAGCGTATTCACCGAGCTTTTCAATGGTGGACGGGCCGATCTCGCGGCGCGGCGTATTGATAATGCGCAGAAACGCGGCGTCGTCGGACGGGTTAATCAGCAGACGCAGATAACCCATGATGTCTTTGATTTCGTTGCGGCCGAAGAACGACTGACCACCGCTCAGTTTGTATGGCACCTGATAGGCCTGCAGCTTCATCTCAATCGCGCGCGACTGATGGTTACCGCGATACAGCACGGCAAAGTCGCGGTAGCCACAGCCGTAGCGCAGACGGCGCTCGACGATCTCGGTGGCAATGCGTTCGGACTCCACATCGTCGTTGCGGCATTTGAGAATTTTGATCGGGTCGCCGTAGCCCATATCCGACCACAGCTTTTTGTCGAATTCGTGCGGGTTGTTATCGATGACATGGTTGGCGGCGTTGAGGATCAGGCCGGTGGAGCGGTAATTCTGCTCCAGCTTGACGATCTTCAGTGTCGGGAAATCTTTGCCCAGCTGCACCAGGTTTTCCGGCCGCGCGCCACGCCAGGCATAAATCGACTGGTCATCATCGCCCACCACCGTCAGACCGTTGCGCTGGCCTACCAGGAGTTTCACCAATTCATACTGCGAGGTGTTGGTATCCTGATACTCATCCACCAGCAGATAGCGGATTTTCTTCTGCCAGCGCGTGAGCACGTCGGGGTTATCGCGGAACAGTACCGTGGGCACCATAATCAGGTCGTCGAAATCCACCGCGTTGTAGGCTTTCAGCATGCGCTGGTAGACCACATAGGTCTGGGCGATCAGCATTTCCTGCGGGCTGGCGGCCATTTTCATCGCCTGTTCCGGGCTGATGAGATCGTTCTTCAGGCTGGAGATGGCATTCTGCACCAGCTCAATCATATCGCCGTCATCGCCGTGTTCACGGTGCATCACATCACGGATGATGCCTTTGCAGTCGTCCTGATCAAGAATCGAGAAACCGGCTTTATAACCCGCCGCGGTCAGCTCGTGGCGGATAATATTCAGCCCCAGGTTGTGAAATGTCGACACCGTCAGGCCTTTTGCGCCGCCTTTGCCGGTCAGCGACATCACCCGCTCTTTCATCTCGCGCGCGGCCTTATTGGTAAAGGTCACGGCGGCAATGTGGTACGACTTAATGCCACAGACATCAATCAGATAAGCAATCTTGCGCGTAATCACCGAGGTTTTGCCGGACCCGGCGCCTGCCAGTACCAGCAATGGGCCATCAATATACTTAGCGGCTTCTTTCTGCCGCGGGTTAAGCTGGGATAAATCGACCACGAATGTCTCTGGGTACCTGCTGAGTGGGCCGGCATTTTAACAGGTCGGCGGCCGGTTTAAATCGCCGTATTTCACCAACCTTCATACTGCGGAATTAGAGTATTGCGTTGAAAGCTTTGCGCAACCCGTTGTACCTGTTATGTTTTTTGAGGTCAGTCAGGGAGACAGACTCAGCATCTTGTCCTATATATAAAAGAAGAATAATAAAAACATACGTTATGGCATCAGTCACAGACCTGACAACAGGTACCGGCTGACAATAACCAGCGCTATCACCCATAGCATGAAGACAACGACGGCAGCTTACTAATATGGAACGTTCGACGATAACGACCGGCCCGCAGGATGAGCACCAGGACACGCCAGGCACGCGACCGACGCCCCTGAACTTATTGGTATTAAGCACCTGCGAAGAGCAGCTGGGGACGCTGGACAGCTGGCTCAGCCATTACCACGACGAACCACCACTGCACACTGAATTTATTCACCTTGACCGCAATCACCACTGGAGCCAGCACCCTGCTCTGCGCAACATCACCGACTTCAGCCAGTGGCACGCTGCCATCGTCGTGGTCGACGACCTGTGTGATATCCGCCGTAACTGGCTGCACCGTCTGCAGACCAATCTGCCCACCATACTGATCAGCAATCCGCTGCATTCCCGGCAGCTGCCCCAGGCCTTTCAGCGCCTGACGCTGGCGGATGTTACCCGCAGCCACTTTTTCCGCAGCCTGAAACCTCTGCAGCTGAGCCTGCGGCAGGATCTGGCACCACCGCTCAACCGCGATGATTTTATTGCCGCCCTGCGCCACCGGCTGCAGGACACGCTGGGCGGCCAGTACCTGCAGGTGGTACAGAGCCGCTGGTTGCGCAGCCCTGCGGACGGCTGCCTGTGGCAGCAACAGCAGACCATACAGCAGGAATTTGAGCGCACCGTCAGGCTGCGGGCACCGGTAAATGCTCTGATCGGCCGCATTCTGGAAGACCAGCTGGTCGTCATCAGTGATGACTATTACGACCTGCAAATGGACTGGCTGCCCCAACAACCGGACGATGATGCCCGCCCCTGGGTGGTGTATCACAGTGCGCCCATGCACCTGGGGGAATTTTCCGGACTCAGTGCCACGCTGCAGGAAGCGGTGCAGCAGATTGCCCGCGAACGCCTGGTGCAGGAAGCCAGTTTCCACTGGCAGGAACCGGACGGCCACAGTCTGAACCTGTTTGACGGCCTGCATCTGGCGCTGCAGAAAGAAGAGTTTTATCTCGAATATCAACCACAGTTCGATAGTGTCAGCGGCAGCTGGGTCGGCGCGGAAGCCCTGATGCGCTGGCGCCACCCGTCGCTGGGTGTGATCCCGCCCACCGTTTTTATCCGGGAAGCCGAAGCCGCCGGCCTGATCCAGGCGCTGGGCCAGTGGGCGCTGCGGGAAACCGCCACCACATGGCGTGCCCTGCACGAATTAACCGGGCAGACCATCCGGCTGGCGGTGAATGTTTCCTTCCCTGAAATCGCAGACCCCTGGTATGCGGATCAGGTGCTGGAACTGCTGGCCCAGACCGGCATGCCCGCCCATTACCTGGAACTGGAGCTGACTGAAACCGCCATGATGCGTGATGCCAGTGTGTCGCTGCTGAATCTGCGCCGCCTGAAGAACGCCGGCGTGCATATTGTGCTGGATGATTTCGGCACCGGATTTTCATCACTGGCACACCTCAGCGACCTGCCGTTAACCGGCATCAAGCTCGACCGGGCCTTTGTCTCGCCCCTGCCCGACCACGGCCCGCAAAGCCAGATTGTCGGCAGCATGCTGGATCTGGCCCACCGTCTGGGGCTGGAAACCACCGCCGAAGGGGTTGAAGATGCCGCCTGCCTGGAGATGGTACGCCGCCTTGGCTGTGACCGTATTCAGGGCTATATCTACGCCCAGCCGCTGACGCTGGAGGAGCTCATCGGTCAGGCCGTGGACGGATTCAATACCCCCAAAGACTTCAGCCAGCACAGTCTGTTCTGAGCGCAGCAGCCAGCTATCAGCTCTGCAGATAGCGGTCCAGCGTACGGTAGCCCAGCGCTTCCATCAGATGCGCTCTGCCGGTCTGCTGCGTCCCTTCCAGATCGGCAATGGTGCGGGCGATTTTCAGGATACGGTGAAAGCCCCTCGCCGACAGTTGCAGATGCTCAATCGCGGTCATCAGCCAGGCCTGATCATCCGCCGTTAACTGACAGACTTCATCACGCTGATTGCCCGACAGTCCGGCATTGGTGCAGCCCTGACGATCCAGCTGGCACTGGCGCGCCGCCATCACCCGCTGCTGCACAGCGGCAGATGACTCGCCCGGCGGTGCCTGCTGCAGTAATGCCGGCGGCATGGGCGGCACTTCCACATGCAGGTCGATACGGTCGAGTAATGGCCCGGAGGTCTGGCCCTGATAGCGGCGGATCTGCTCGGCGGTACAGCGGCAGCGGCCGGACGGATCACCGAAGTAGCCACACGGGCAGGGGTTCATGGCGGCTATCAACTGAAACTGCGCAGGAAACGTAATGGAACGGCTGGCGCGGCTGATCACGATACGGCCGCTTTCCAGTGGTTCACGCAGCACATCCAGTACTTTACGCGAGTACTCGGGCAGTTCATCCAGAAACAGCACACCGGCGTGGGCAAGGGAAATTTCGCCCGGTTTCGGCGTCGCTCCGCCCCCCACCAGCGCCACCCCCGAGGCGGTATGATGAGGAGCGCGGAAGGGACGTACGCGCCATTGTTCCTGCCAGTCGGTAGCCTGGCCGGATATCGATGACACCGAGGCCGCCACCAGTGCCTCTTCTTCTTCCATTGGTGGCAGAATGCCCGGCAACCGGCTGGCGAGCATGGTTTTACCTGTGCCCGGAGGTCCGATAAACAACAGGTTATGCCCTCCGGCGGCGGCAATCTCCAGTGCCCGGCGCGCCTGCGGCTGACCCCGCACATCGGCCAGGTCAGCGGCTTCGGCAAAGTGCACCGCAGCTGGCCGCCCGCTATCCACTTCCGCCAGCCGATTCTGGCCGTGCAGATAGCCGGTGACTTCCAGCAAAGTCCCTGCTGCGCGGCATTCTGCGGAGGAACAGAGCGAGGCTTCTCCGGCATTGGCCGCCGGCACCACCAGCACATGATTATCCTTACCGCTCTGCAGTGCACAGGGTAACACCCCGGGTACCGGCTGCAGTTCTCCGCCTAAGGTCAGTTCACCGATAAATTCGTGGCCTTCCAGGGATTTTTCCGGCACCTGACCGGAAGCCGCGAGAATCCCCAGGGCAATGGCCAGATCGTAGCGTCCGCCTTCTTTCGGCAGATCGGCCGGAGCGAGATTGATGGTGATACGTTTGGCGGGAAAATCGAAACCACTGTTGAGCAGTGCACTGCGCACCCGGTCTTTGCTTTCTTTCACGGCGGTTTCCGGCAGACCAACCAGACTGAGCGACGGCAGACCAGCGGAGAGATGAACTTCCACAATCACCAGCGGGGCTTCAATACCCAGCTGCGCCCGTGTGAGAACCCTGGCGAGTGACATAAGCATTCCTTGCTATTCTTATCAGTAATGCGCCGCAACGGCGGCGCTCAGCTGAGGTTAATGCAAAGTGCTTCACACCGAAAGACCACAAATAAAACCGGGCTTGTTTTTAGCCGGCGCAGCGGGTTGAATAAGCCAGAATTATGACCTGGCCCTGCATTAACATTGATTGCCGGACAGCATCAGGCGCCGTTGCTGTTTCTGTCCCATACAATCTGTCCCATACAAAGGAAACCACATGATGCCTTTGGCTTTGCCACTCCGAATTCTTCCTCTGGCCTTTATGACCCTTGTTGGATTGTCAGCCTGCGGTGGTGGCAAAAGCGGAGGTTTACCTGCCTCCGGAGATCAGCCGGATAACGGCGAAGAACCCGGCAGCGGAGTGACAGCCTATTATTCTGTCAGTGGGCAGATTTCCGCCAGCGCGGGGATCACGCTGGATTCGGACACCAACGATGAGTTCGATACGCCAATCAGCAACAATACACCGGCTGCGGCGCAGGTCATTAACAACCTCGCCACCATTCAGGGCTTTGCATCAGCCGTACCGACCAATGGCCGCCTGAGTGGCAATGCCAGTATGGAAAATTTTTCTGACGTGGCCGATCAGAATGATTATTTCCGCGTATCGCTGCAGCAGGATCAGGCCATTACTTTACAGGTGACCGATTACAATGCCGCCCTGTTTCCCGGCGACCTGGATTTATGCCTGTTTCAGGATGACCCCTCTGCCACCGAAGTGCAGTGCTCGGCATCCGACCGTCAATATGAAACTGTGACCGTGCCGTCGGACGGTGATTATCTCATTCTGGTCAACGCCTCAGCGGGTGTATCCAAATACGTGCTTAATATTGCTTCCGCCAGTGCTACCGCCATCACCGCCCGGCAAAGTGATTTTGTTGCCAATCAGGTTGTTCTGCAGCGCAGCAACACAACGGCTTCAGCTGCGCGCACCGCCAACACCCTGAGCACAGCCTCGCTGAGCGTGTCAGCGGACGCCGGTAACGGGCCGCAATTAATCAGGTTAAACCGCTCAGCCACAACAAAGTCTGTCGCGTCTTCCGCCACCACCGATGCGCTGCAGGACTTCAATCCGGTGATCTGGGAAAAAATCCAGACACTGCGCGACATCAAGACGCTGCGCCAGCAGGATGATGTGATCTACGCCGAGCCCAACTACATACGCCAGCCTCTGGCCGTACCGGGCGACCCTTATTATCACTATCAATGGCACTATCCGGCCATCAATCTGCCCACCGCCTGGGACCTGTCGCAGGGGGATGATGTCATTGTCGCTGTCATTGATACCGGTGTGTTCATGGCTCAGGAAGATCTCGTGGGGCAGCTGACGGAAACCGGCTATGACTTTATTTCCAACAGCAGCAGTGCCAGAGACGGCAACGGGCGGGATAGTAATCCGGATGATCCGGGAGACAGCAGCATCATTGGTAAAAGCAGCTGGCATGGTACCCATGTGTCCGGCACGGTGGCGGCCGCCGCCAATAACGGTAAGGGTGGCACAGGTGTGGCCTGGAACGCCCGGGTTATGCCTCTGCGGGTGCTTGGCAGGGATGGCGGAACCAGTTACGACATCATTCAGGCTATCTACTATGCCGCCGGGCTGGACAATGCCAGTGGCACAACACCGGCGACCCGGGCCGACATCATCAACCTGAGTCTGGGTTCTGAATCCCGTTCCTCCGGTGAACAGGCAGCCGTTAACGCTGCCACCAACGCCGGCGTCATCGTGGTCGCCGCTGCCGGCAACGACAACACCAGTGAGGCCTTTTATCCGGCTGCCTACGACAATGTCATTTCCGTCAGCGCCACGGATTACAACGGCGACCGTTCTTACTACTCAAACTACGGTTCCACCATCGACATCGCAGCCCCCGGCGGTGATACCGGTGTCGATGCCAACAACGACAACCAGCCGGACGGCGTTCTGAGTACTTACGTGGATGACAGCAGCGGCGTCAGAGCCTCTTATTATAATTTCTTACAGGGAACCTCCATGGCGTCACCCCACGTGGCCGGCGTCATTGCCCTGATGAAGTCCGCCTATCCGGCACTGACTTACGCTGACGTCAGTGCGTTAATCAGCAGCTGTAAGATCACCAGCAAAGCCAACAGTGGCTCCTGTGAGCGGGACAACCTGCTCGGCTATGGTCAGATTGATGCCTATCTGGCAGTCAGTGAGGCGCTGGCGCTGCAGAGCAATGGTAATTATGAATATCCGGTCTCGCTGCAGTCGTCTCCGTCAGCGCTGATTTTTAATCAGGGTACCGACAGCCTGAGCTTCACCGTCAGCAACAGCGGTGGCAGCACCGCGGACGTAACGGTAACGGATAACGCTGACTGGCTGACGATTGTTGCCGATAGTGTGGATCCGGCGACCGGACTGGGCACTTACACGGCAACCGTAAAACGTGAGGACCTGGCGGACGGTTACTATGGCGCCACCATTACCCTGTCGAGCCCGGCTGATGACGCGGCGACGACCACAACCAGTACCAGCATCGCCGTTACTATGGTGACCGGTGCGGTCTCCGCCGCGAATGATATCGCCCAGCAGTACGTGATTCTCGTCCGGCCGGACTGCGACAGTAACTGCACAGTAGCAACCGTCTATACCACCAATGGCAATTATTCCTTCACCGGCATACCGGCAGGACGCTATAACGTTATTGCCGGCTCCGATGTCGACGTTGATAACCGTCTGTGTACCGCCGCAGAAACCTGTGGCGCTTATCCGACCAGCGCCAGCATGAGCGCCATCAGTGTCAACTCTGACCGCACCAACATTAACTTTCAGGTCAGCCTGATCAGCGGCATCAGTACCACCTCATCACTGGAACGCCAGATTGTTGAACCGGCAGCGGAAAAAACAACCGCACCATAAACCGGCGTCAGTGAACGGCGCCGGTTTGGGAGTGAAAACGCGCAGATGGGTTACTGCGACAACGCCTTAATCAGAGCCACCATCCGGCTGGCGTTATGGGGCGGTTCGATGTAGCCCAGATAGTCACCGTCCTTACTCAGCAGCGCCAGGTTGGCGCTGTGATCCATCAGGTACGCGCCGTCGTCGCGCTCTACCCTGTGGTAGATCGCATTCAGTTCAGCGGCCAGTGTCTGCAGGGCATCCGGATTCCCGGTCAGTGCCTTAAAGTCAGGGTTGAAGTAATGCATATAAGGAGCGAGGTTTTCCGGCCGGTCCCGTGCCGGATCAATGGATACCAGTACCACCGCCCATTGCTGTTTGACCGCTTCCGGCAGGCGTTTCCAGGTACGGCTTAAATCCATCAGTGTGGTCGGGCAGATGTCCGGGCACCAGGTATAGCCAAAGAACATAAGGACGTTTTTACCCTGCAGATCCTGCTTCACAAAAGGCGCGCCGTTTTCATCCACAAAGGCGAAATCCGACACCGGCAGCGCCTGCGGGAACAGCACCACGCCATCCTGTCGCAGCACCTGCATGGTCTGATACTCAGGCCATTGCGCCGCCGTGATACCGCCCGCCAGTGCCAACACCAGAATAATGGCTAATCCGCTTACACCTTTCATTTGCTCTGCCCCCGTGGTCTGCCAGCTTAGCGGCCAACCATCCATTTTCATCGTTCATGTTATTCAGGGTGCAGAGTATAACAACGGCCGGCCTGACGCTTCAGAGACAATTGGCCGCACAGGGACGCGACACAGCGTTACCATGATCCAGGTACCGGCAACGCATGGTTATCACTTTTACAAGGCTCAGTGACGGGCAAAAGCCGGAGGCGTAATCCAGGGCGCAGTCATCACCTCTGCCGGGCGGCGCTGCATAATCACCTTGCCATTCCGTACTGACAGCAGCACGTCGCCCTGTTTGCGCAGCACGCTGTAGTCGTCTTCGCCATCCAGCAGAATAAAGCTGGCCGGGTTGCCCACGGCAATGCCGTAGTTCTCTAAACACAAGGTGCGGGCGGAGTTGTCGGTAATAAAATCCAGTGCGCTGGCAAAATCCTGATAACCCATCATCTGGCAGATGTGCATGGCAAAATCCAGCGTGCGCAGCAGTCGACCATTACCCAGCGAATACCAGGGGTCAAAAATGGAGTCTTCGCCGAGGCATACGTTCATACCAGCATCGCGCAGCTCTTTCACCCGGGTGACGCCCCGGCGTTTGGGGTAAGTATCAAAACGGCCCTGCAGGTGAATGCTTTCCGTCGGGCAGGAAACGAAATTAATGCCGGAGTTCTTCAGCAGGCGGAACAGCTTGGAGCAGTAGGCGTTATCGTAGGAATGCATGGCGGTGGTATGGCTGGCAGTCACGCGCGCGCCCATATCGTGGAACATGGCTTCGCAGGCGAGCACTTCAAGAAAGCGCGAGTTCGGATCGTCGATCTCATCGCAGTGCACGTCCACCAGCCGGTCGTATTGACGCGCCAGCGCCAGCAGGTGTTTGACCGACTGCTCACCCAGCTCACGGGTGTATTCAAAGTGCGGGATACCGCCCACCACATCGCAGCCGATCTCCAGTGCTTCTTCCATCTGCCGGGTGGCTTCTGCTGAGGCCATCATGCCGTCCTGCGGAAAGGCGACCACCTGCAGGGTAATTTTATCTTTCAACTCATCGCGGATCGCGCACAGGGTTTTTACGCCGATCAGCGATGGGTCTGTGGTGTCGGCGTGGGTACGGATGGCCTGCACGCCGTTCTGCACCAGCAGTTCAATGGTCGCCATGGCGCGCGAGCGGATATCGTCTTCGCTGAGCAGCGGCTTGCGCTCGCCCCAGCGTTCAATGCCTTCAAACAGAGTGCCGCTCTGGTTCCATGCCGGTTCACCTGCGGTCAGTGCCGCATCGAGGTGAATATGAGGCTCAACGAAGGGGGCGCATAACAGGTTGCCGCCCGCATCGGTGTCTCCATCCTGTGCGGCCAGTTCACCCTGCTGTGTCTGGATAGCGCTGAATTTACCGTCGGCGATGGTGACTGTGTACAGCTCTGGCTTATGACGCAGGCGCGCGTTGATGATTTTCATAGCGGGTCTCGCTCGTTGATCTGACTTTCAATATTGTGATGCTGAAACAGTATCTGCTCGATCAGCAGAGCGTTCTGCAGGTTGAGCCGCTGATACGGGTCCTGCAGGGCGTAGCCCAGCCGTTCTTCAATACGCTTCAGACGATAACTTAAGGTGTTGCGGTGAATGCCCAGTGCTTCGGCGGTGTTCTGCTGATGGCCAAAACAATTGAGCCAGGTATTCAGCGTGGCTTTCAGTTCAGCCGACGCCGGGTCCCGGGCGAAGCACAGCTCACCCAGTTGTTGCTGGCAGAATTCCGCTAATAAGCTGCGTTTGGGAATCGCCGCAAACAGCCGGGAAATGCCCAGCTGCTCGTAAAAGAAAATGCGCTGATGCTGGTTCTGTACAGCAAACTGCACCGCCTGCCGCGCCTGTTCGGTGGCATCGGCGAGTTTCACCAGCCCCGGCTGCAGGTCACTGACACCGGCATACAGCGGCACCTGCGGGAAGTGTTTCTGCAGCCAGCTCAGTGCCTGTTCCAGATCGTCGCGGATGCTGCCGACATGGGATTCCTCCACCGGCCAGATGGCCAGCATATCCTGCTCATAGGCGAGCACCGGCCAGTCGATGCCACGGCGCTTGAGCAGATCGCCCAGCTGCTGTTCCAGCTCATGGCGCAGATGCAGCAGGCGGTGTCTGTGTTCTTCCGTTTCTGCCGCTGGCAGGTCACCAAAGCGCAGCGCCAGTGTGGCGAAGGGTTTGGCATCACTGATGCCCAGCTCGCTGGCGCGCAGATGAATCAGCTCCGGTGCCTGGGCAAAGCCATTAATCAGCCGCGTCAGGAACAGGCGCACTGACTGGCCGATCAGGTTGTCCTGCACAATGGCGTTACTGATGACCTCGGTGACGAACACCATAGGCAATGCGTAAGGCTGTTCGAGGATCGGGAATTCCAGCCGGTTGGCCAGCTCCAGCACACTGGCAGGAATCTGCTGAATAAATTCCGGGCCGGTCAGAATAACCAGTCCGGCGACTTCGCGCTCAACCGCTTCTTCCACCAGCTGACGCAGGTTGCGTTCGTTCCGGTCGTGGTTAATGCCGGTGATAAACACCAGTTCGCCGCCGTTCACCCAGGGGTGAATGGAATCGTTCTCGGCGACATAAGGCCAGCGCACAATACGCTGGCCACCGCTCAGCCCGGCGCGGAAGCGGATGCTCTCCAGCCCGGGCAAACGCGGAATATCAACGCAGCTGATGCTCATCCGTTCTCCGTTGCGGCCGCCGGTGAACCCACCGGCAGTTTAATCAGAATGCCGTACAGCACGAAGGCCACCGCCACACCCACCACCGGTGGCATAAAGGGTGAGAAATAAGCAGCGGCCGACGCCACCACATAAGTGCCCAGTCCCAGCCAGTTAAACGCCGGCAGCTGTGTCTCTGCCAGCTTCGGGTATTCGCCTTTATGGCGCAGCCAGAAGTCGGCCATGATGACGCCACCGATGGGCGGAATAAAAGTCCCCAGCAGTACCAGGAAAGGAATCAGGAAGTTATACATACCAAACACCGCCAGCACGGTACCGATGGCAGCACCGGCAACGGTTACGGTACGGCGCTTATCGGTGCGCAGCAGGTTACAGCCGGCCACGGCGAAGTTGTAAATGGTGTTGTCCTGGGTAGTCCAGATATTCATAAATAACATCAGTACCGCCAGTACCACAAAGCCCTGCGCCAGCATGACATCCACGATATCGGCCTGCTGGTAAATCAGCGTGCCCAGCGCACCGGTCAGCACCATCAGACCATTACCGATAAAGAACGCCGCCATGGTCGCCCATACCGCGACTTTGCCCGAAGCAGCAAAACGACTCCAGTTGGTCGCCTGCGTACCACCACTGACGAAGGTACCGATGACAACTGTAATCGCCGCGGTAAAGCTCATGCTCTCGGTGACTTCAATACCAAACAGCGCGCCCATGCCGCCGACATCCACCATGCCGGTGAACAGCGAAATCAGAATAAACAGCAGCATCGCCGGTACCGCCACCCGGGATAACAGATCCAGCCCGCGGAAGCCAACCATGGCGGTTAAACAGAAAGCGAAACCAAACAGTATCATCAGCGGAATTTCCCAGCTCTGCGCAATGCCGGTGGTTTTCACCAACACGATGGCAATGGTTGCTGTGCCCCAGGCGTACCAGCCGATCTGGGTAAAGCCGAGAACAAAGTCAGACAGCTTGCTGCCCACTTCACCAAAACAGAAGCGACCCATCAGCACAGAGTTCAGACCGCTCTTGTATGCGATAAACGCCAGCGCTGAAGTGTAAGCACCGAGCAACAGGTTGCCCACCACAATCACCAGCAGGAGTTCAGAAAAAGAAAATGCCTTACCTAATGTCCCGCCGGCCCACATGGTGGCGGTAAAGAAAGTAAAACCGAGCAGCACCGCCGCCATGGGCAGCAGTCCCCGACGGGCACTTTTGGGCACTTCGCTTAACGGATAATCGGTTTCGTTCATGATTGCCTCCCCCGGCAATGGTATCTGATAAGTCCACGCAAGCCAGAGCAATGCATATACCAGTCGCTTTTATTTGCCCTGCCTGACGGGAAAGGCCGTCACTACCAACAAGAAAGAGAATAATTTTATTGTGCATATCGCACAATCGCCTGCCACGTACAAAATATTAACCAGAACCCTTCCCGGTTCTGTGCTTCATGAGGATGCAGCCAGAGCTCCGGCAATGCCCGCTGGCGGAGCATTTCTGCAGCAGCACAGGTATCATGGCGGCCATCCTTCTGTTGCTGTATTGGCTGTATTCCATGAGCTCCGCTGTTCCTCTGACCTCTGCCCCCACAGACATCAATCAACGCCGTATCTGGGCACTGGCCTGGCCGGTGATGCTGAGCAATATCACAGTACCCTTACTGGGACTGGTGGACAGTGCGGTACTGGGTCATTTGCCGGATGCCGTGCATCTGGGCGCCGTGGCGGTGGGCGCACAGGTTTTTACCCTGCTGTTCTGGAGTTTTGGTTTTCTGCGCATGGGGACCACCTCACTGACCGCCAGAGCTTATGGTCAGCAGAGTAATCCGGTACAGGTACTGCAACAGGCATTGTGGCTGATCATTCCTGTACTGGCACTGGTGCTGACCTGTGCCCTGATTGCCGTGCCGCTGTTACTGCCCCTGATGGGCGGCAGCGCAGAGATACAGTCCGGCGCACGGGAGTATCTGCTGATCCGTTTGACTGCCGCGCCGGCGGTGCTGGGCCAGTACGTGCTGACCGGCTGGTTTATCGGCCTTGGCCGCACCCGTATCCCGTTAATCGTCCTGACCGTGGCCAATCTGCTGAACGCCGTGCTCGATTACTTTCTGGTGTTCCACCTGCATATGACCAGCGATGGCGTAGCACTGGGCAGTGTCATAGCGGACTACTCCGGATTGGCGGTGGGGCTCTGGTTTGCCCATCGCCATGGTCTGGTATCGCTGGGCAAAATGCCTTCACTGACACTGCTTAAGCCCATGCTGCGCATCAACCGTCATTTGTTTATCCGCACCCTGCTGCTGCTCGGCGTGTTTGCTTTCTTCACCGCTCAGGGAGCGCGTCAGGGCGAACTGGTGCTGGCCGCCAATGCCATGCTGATCAGCCTGCTGATGCTGATATCCAACGGCCTGGATGGTTTTGCTCATGCGGCGGAAACCCTGACCGGCCAGAGTCTCGGCGGCAAACAGACAGAGGCCGTGATACGCACCGTGCGTCTTACCGGTATCAATATGCTGTTTATGGCGCTCTTGCTGACGCTCGCTTTTGCGCTTTCGGGGTCTTACCTGTTCCGCCTGTTAACGGATAACCCGGCGCTGCTGCCGGTGTTGCATGAGTACCGCTGGTTTCTGTTTTTCCTGCCGCTGATGGGCATGCCCGGCTTCTGGCTGGACGGTATTTTTATCGGCGCTCAGGCCACGGCGCAGATGCGCAATGCCATGATTCTGTCCGTGCTGGTGATGTTCCTGCCGCTCTGGCTGCTCACCCGGGAATGGGGTAATACCGGTCTCTGGCTGGCTTTTTATGCCTTTATGCTGGGCCGGGCTTTATTTATGAGCGGTACTTTTCTGACACTGTTAAGGCGTCCACAAAATTTTATGTAACAGAGCTGGTGAGAGCGTCAATCTTTACTATACTTTCCAATGTTGACAGAAAGAAAGCTGTTAACCGATTGATTTTCAATGACTTTTTTAGAAAATGAAGATCAGGGTAACTTCCATCTGAGCAGTGCTGCAGTTTTTCATTGCGTTCGGTTTTCCACGGCTATAACTTGGACCGTTCGCGCTGGCGGCAGGAGGAAACGACAAGGTTATGTCTGAGCAAGAGATTGAGTTCAACATCCATCAGGCGGTGGCAGAAGAAGCATCAACCGGGCATTTACGTCAGGCGCTGGCATCCCGGGCCGGTCAGGTTGCCCGTATCGTCGACCTGCCGGAAGAGCAGGCCGACGAAAAACTGCTGGAATTTGTAATCCGCTACATTCAGGACGCGCCCCGGATGCTGGACGATCTGGAAAGCGCCGCCAGCGAAGCTGGCCTGGGCGATTTTGTTGAGCCCATCGTGCGGGTGGCACGCCAGTTTTTTACCATGCCACCGGCAGAACTGAACGGTTCCGCGGGTCTGGCGAGCCTGATGTATGAAGCTTATCTGGCCCATCGTCTGCTGGAAGAAGTGAATGAATCTTATATCAATCAGGTCGGTCAGCCACTGACGCCCATGGATATGACCCTGTCGAACGTGATTATTCATACCCTGATTGGTGAACCCTTTGCCAACGATCTGGACAAGCTGACACAGGCTGCCGTCAGCCGCCTGTCCGGCAAAACAGATCCTTATGGCAATGCTGACTTTAAAGCCTTTATCGATAAGAAAAGTGCCGACAACCTGGTGCATATCTGGCGCCGCTGGCCATCCATGTCCGGTGAAATGGGGCTGACCAGCAATCTGCTGTAACGTCATTAAATAAAGGCTGAGCATAAAAAAACGGGAGCCATGCTCCCGTTTTTTGTGCGTTCAAACCGCCCCGTCGCAGGATGGCTTCAGCGCTTAATGCAGCTTATCCACCAACGTCACCGCCAGCTCTTCGGCAATCATTCCGGCCACGGCCCGCACCGCTTTCTGGCCGGCAAGCTGCTCGATGCCTGAAACGCCTTTTGCCTGGCGGCTGAATGAGCTGACCGCGCGGCCGGTGCCATCCACAATGGTCACCCGGCAATCGATAAAGGCGTAGACGTTACCATCCTGTTGGCGGCCAATCTGTTCAGCGTCAATCTGAAATTCCAGGTCGGCCGCACCACCCTGCTGAATTTTCATCCCCTGCGCCGTCAGTGCCTCAACAATCCCGCCACGCAATGATTCGCTTTGTCTGTCGACAGCAACCACAGACACCCGCAGGGCACTGATACGGTCATAGATATCCCGCTGCACTGCACGCAGCTCTGCGCTCAGCGGTGCGCCTTTGCGCTCCATGCTGACCAATGCCAGCCGCTCGGCTAAACGCTGACGCTGGGCGAACAGCCGCACAGCCGGCAATAACGGACGCAGCTGCTGCAGCGGCGTACCGGAGACATCCTGTGCGCCTATGTCGGTAATCTGCTGATCAAGGTCTGCGATATCGCGTTTCAGACGCGCAGCGGCCTGTGTACGGTTCAGCTCCACCAGTACATAGGCATACTTCTGATCCACGTAGGTATCCGAGACTTCAACTTCATCCAGTTCTGCTTCCGGCACCTGACTGCGCGCATAATTGCTGACGCTGCGCTGCACCTGAGTATCTTTACCCGTGCCGGACGTTTCTGTGGTACTGCTGCTGAAATCGCCGGATACAGTGACTTTCAGCTGCGAAACCAGATCAATACGGGCCAGTTGTGTGGCCCGTTTAACCGCCGCTGCCTGGTCGCCGTACACTTCCATGGAGCCAACCCCATAGGCCATACCACTCTGGCGCGGCGGTTGCGTAATCCACCCCGGGCGCATGGCCTGCTCAGCTTTTTCTTTGACGGCAGCGGTGCCGCTCTGAGTCGAGGCACAGCCTGCGAGCAACAGAGCCGGGACCAGCAGCGCCAGGCAAATCGACTTATTCAAGATCGCCTCTCCTTAGGGCCTGTTAACACTCATTGGACAGGCCAGATTCACTTAGTGTTAGCAGGCCCTAGAATCCAAACGAGGATTTTTCCTGCAGCTTCTGGATTTTCTTCTGGCCGTTCCACACTTCGATGTTGGATTCCATATCCACCAGTCTCAGGTCCACCTGATAGAAGGTGACACGGTCTTTGCCCACCTGATCAACGATGGAGTTGATACTACCGGACAGAGCGAAGTCAGCGGCTTTTTCCTGCCCCATCTGCTTGGCATCCTTAGCGTTCAGTTCCTGATCACGGCGTTCGTCACGGATGGCATCACGCTCTTCACCTGCGGCGACAAAATTGGCTTTGCCGGAGCGGATAATGGCGCGCTTGATATCGTTCACGAAGGTATCGATGGCGATGTGTTCGTGAGATTTGTTGGTAATGCGCGACACGATCACCGTCGGCTTGCGGCTGTTGTTCATCTCGAACTCGCTGGCCCAGGGAAACGACAGCGCATCGCTGATCATTTCATTGGCCACCAGCTCAGAATCTTTGGCGTTCCAGCGGTCAGACAGCGCGACTTCTTCGCCTTCCTGCAGCCGCGTTACCTTGGTGGAACAGGCCGAGGTGGCCACCACGGCCAGACCCAGCAGCGTACAGGCGGTCAGTTTGCTGATTGTGTGCATAGTTTTGTCCTTTCGTTATTGGCCTTCTCAAAGAAGGGCGTTGACCATGATTATTGGCTTTTCGGCGGCGCACCATCAAAGGTGCGCAGACGCCACAAATGGATATCACCGGCCTTCAGGTTCACCGTGGTGCGGTGCACCTGCTGACCGGCATTCAGTCTGTCTGACATCACCTCAAGCTGGTGTTCTCCCGGCTCCAGCACAATGCGTCGCAGACGGATCTCATTGGGCAGCAGCAGCCAGTTACGGGTTTCTGCTGCTTCCGTTAACTGCATCAGCAGTTTGCCGGCAAAACTGAACAGCGCCTGAGTGCCGTCATCCTGATCTTTGTTGTTGCCTGTCAGCGCGTTGGTCGCGCTCTGCGCGGTCAGGGCTTTAAAGGCGGAGCGCGCCAGCGCTGCGCGGATATCGGCACCGGCGTTCACCAGCTGTTCCTGCACCGCTATCATGCCGGGGCTGGAGGCTTCCAGCAGTGGCAGGCGCTCATTGCCGGCCTGCAGAACCGACGGGCCTTCGTGTTGCAGACGACCATAATAGGGCACAGTGACACGCAGGGAATTGCCAATGGCGCTGATCAGCCCCAGTCGCTCAGCCTGGTGCCAGAGCGGCCCCAGCGGCACAGTCTTTTTCAGAAACACCGGGTGGAAGGTTTCACGTGAGACATTCAGGTAAGCCGTCACCAGTCCGTACAGGCTTTTATCGGCGTACAGCACGTAAAACCAGGCCAGCTCATCACGGTTGTTACCGACCAGATAAGGGCTCAGCGACAGAGAACGGATATTGGGATTCACCGACAGCTGCAGATTCATTTCTTTGCGCTGCGGCGCCAGCCCTTTGTCTTCCAGCACGATCAGCTGGGCTTTGTCATCATTCCACTGCGTCAGCGCATCGCGCTGTTCAGCGGTCAGTTTTTCTTCCGCCAGTGCCGGCCATTCGCGTTCGTAGCCGCCAGCTTTACGCATCATACGGATAACATCAAACCAGGCCTGCCGATTGATGGCCGGGTCCAGAAAATACTGTTTACTGAAGCCGCCTTCGTAAGCTTCTGCCGCCTTCTGGTAGCTGATGCGGGCGTCGTCGTATTCGCCGTTCATTTCAAAGCTGACCCCGGCGAGATAATGCGCCAGGGCGTCATCGCGGTATTCCCAGTCATCACTTTTAACGAAATTCCCGAGCAACAGATCAAACACATCCATGATCTTGCTGAAAGTACGTTCGTCTTCGTCTTTCTTCTGCTGGTAGTTGCCTTTACGCGAATTAATGTCGTTGAGTTTGATGATGATACGGCGGGCTTCGACCCTGGCTGCTTCCAGGTTATCCAGCCGCTCATTGCGGGTAGTGGCCTGCTCCGCCAGCTCAAGATAGTTCAGGGATTTGTAGTAGTTGATCAGCACGCGTTCGAATTCAGCCCCCGGGTAGGGCCCCATACGCGGGTTCGTCATCAGCACCGACAGTTCATCACCAACGCGGCGCGTTTCAAGATCTTCGGCGATGCGCTCGGCCTTTTCCAGCAGCCGGTTGCTTTCCGCGTACTGCCCCTGCAGATGGCGCACCATTCCCAGCTCCAGATGATAAAGCAGGCGGTCATTGCCGGTGGGCGACAGGGTGGTTTCAATTTTGGCAGCGGAATCTTCCAGTTTGCCCTGTCGTGCGTCCATGATGGCACCATCGATGCCTGCACCATACGTAGCGCACCCGACCTGAAACAGAAGCGGGAGAAGGACGAGCAACGAGCGGATCAGTTGCCTCATGACGCTGGCGTATCCTTACAAAACGGGAAAACAGAATTCAGTAGGCTAGTAGAAAGTGCCCACAGGCACAATATGGGAATCAGTGAAGAATTCGTTGCAGAACCGGGACAGTGTCCGGAAACAACACAGGCCACGGGTACGTCCTTGTACCGGTGGCCTGCGGGTCGGGTGCTGTATTAGGTTTCAGTTTAATTACGGACAGTTATAAGTCCAATTTTGTTTTGTTAAGTATTGTCACTGTCCTCCGGCGACATTCCGATGATCTTCAGCGGCTGTTCGCCTTCATCGTATACCACCTTACCCTCAGGCGTGACGCGGGTTACCAGCTGTTCAGCCGCGGCATCTTCCTGTAACTGTTCGGAATACGTCTGTTTGTAACCACAGGCGACGCATTCACGTACTTCTTCCCCGGACTCATCGCTGTACATCACCGTTTTGTCCATTTCACTGCATTTCGGACACACCGCACCGGCGATAAACCGGCGCGGGCGTTTTTCTGACTGATAATTGCCCATCAGGCGACGTCCTCCACAATAATGCCACTATGACGCAGCAGCGGCTCAACCGATGGTTTGCGGCCGCGGAAATTCTCGAATAATACCGCCGCTTCCTGTGATCCGCCCTGACTGAGAATCTCATTGAGGAAGCTTTCACCGGTTTCACGGTTGAAGATACCCTCTTCCTCAAAGCGGGAGTAAGCATCGGCACTCAGCACTTCTGCCCATTTATAGGAGTAATATCCCGCGGCATAACCGCCGGCAAAGATATGGGTAAAGCCATGCTGGAAGCGGTTGAAGTCAACGGTGGGTACCACCGTCACTTTGGCACGGACTTCGTCCAGCAGCGCCTGAACGTTCACCGGGTTGCTGGCGGAGTATTCGTTGTGCAGGCGGAAATCGAACAGTGCAAACTCCAGCTGACGCATGGTCGCCATGGCGCTCTGGAAATTTTTGGCTGCCAGTAATTTATCCAGCAGTTCCTGTGGCAGTGGTTCGCCGGTTTCATAATGACCGGACAGGAAGGCCAGTGCTTCCGGTTCGTAGCACCAGTTTTCCATAAACTGACTGGGCAGCTCGACCGCATCCCAGGCCACGCCGTTAATACCACTGACATCCGCCACATCTATCTGCGTCATCATATGGTGCAGACCATGGCCGAATTCGTGGAACAGCGTGGTCATTTCATCGTGGGTCAGCAGTGCGGGTTTATCGCCCACCGCCGGGCTGAAATTACACACCAGATACGCCACCGGCAGCTGTACGCCATCGGCGGTGCGACGACGCACACGGCAATCGTCCATCCAGGCGCCGCCGCGTTTTTTCGCCCGCGCGTATAAATCCAGATAGAAGGCAGCGATCTGTTTGCCGTCTTTGGTGACGTGGAAGAAGCGCGCATCCGGGTGGTAAGTATCGAATGCTTTCTGCTCTTCAAAGCTCACGCCGTACAGGCGTGAAACCACTTCGAACATACCTTTGATCACGGTATCCACCGGCAGATACGGGCGGATATCCTCCTGCGAAATCGCATAGCGTGCCTGACGCAGTTTTTCGCTGTAGAAGGTCACGTCCCACGGCTTCATGTCTGCGCAGCCGTTTTCTGCCGCGAACGCAGCTAATTCGGCAAATTCGCGTTCCGCCTGAGGTTTGGCCTTGTCGGCCAGGTCATTGAGGAAGCCCAGCACTTCGTCCGGCGACTGCGCCATTTTGGTGGCCAGCGAATAATCGGCGTAAGACGGGAAGCCCAGCAGCTGCGCCAGTTCAAACCGCAGTGCCAGAATTTCATTCATATTGTCAGTGTTGTCGTATTGACCGGCGTCCGGCCCCGTTTCAGAGGCGCGGGTGACGTACGCCGTGTACATTTCTTCGCGCAGCGCACGGTTGTCGCAGTAACTCATCACCGGCATATAGGATGGGAAATCCAGCGTCAGCAGGTAACCCGGTTCTTCTTTGGCTTTCGCCTGCTGTGCCAGCAGATCCATGGCGCTGTCGGGCAGACCGGCGAGTTCGGATTTATCGGTAATCACTTTCTGCCAGACATTGGTGGCGTCCAGCACGTTCTCGGCGAACTTCGACGTCAGCTCCGACAGACGGCTGCGGATTTCGCCGTAGCGTTTCTTTTTGTCTTCCGGCAGATCCACACCGGCCAGATGGAAATCACGCACTGCGTTGTCCACGGCTTTCTTCTGCGCCGTGCTCAGAGTGTCGTAGTGCGCGGAGTCGCGCAGGGCTTTCCAGGCATCAAACAGTTTTTTGTTCTGGCCCATCTCAGTGCTGTACTGGCTCAGCAGCGGCAGGCAGGCGTTGTAGGCATCACGCAGTTCATCACTGTTGAGCACACCATTCAGATGGCCCACCGGCGACCAGGCCTGCGACAATTCGTCATCCCACTGCGTCATCGGTGCCACGAAGTTGTCCCAGGTCGGCTCAGTTACTTCGTTCAGCAGCTCATCGATACGCTCGCGGTTGCGGTTCAGCAGCGTTTCGATGGCGGGCTTAACATGCTCAGGCCGGATGGCAGAAAACGGCGGTAACAGATGGTTCTCTAACAGAGGATTAGCAGACATGAAGACTTCCTGACATTGGCTGAAGATGAATTTGGGCTGTTCGCAGACAACAACAATAAAAGCGAACGGTGGCTATTTAGCTTCAGATTGGGTCAAATGACCCGGATTTCAATGGTACGTTCAGATGGTGAAGTATGGCAGACGTAAGAAACTATCAGGGCTATAGCCCAAAACTGGGTGAACGGGTATTCGTCGATCGCACCGCGGTAGTGATCGGCGACGTTGAACTGGGCGACGACTGCTCGGTGTGGCCGCTGGCCGTGATCCGCGGCGATATGCACCACATCCGCATCGGCGCCCGCACCAGCGTGCAGGACGGCAGCGTGCTGCACATTACCCACGCCTCCGACTACAACCCCGGCGGCTATCCGCTGATCATCGGCGACGACGTCACCATCGGCCATCAGGCCATGCTGCATGGCTGCACCATCGGCAACCGAGTACTCATCGGCATGAAATCCATGATCATGGACGGCGCCATCGTCGAAGACGAAGTCATCGTCGCCGCCGGCGCTGTGGTGACACCCGGCAAAGTGTTAGAAAGCGGTTATCTGTACAAAGGCAATCCGGCTAAGCAGGCACGCCCGATTACTGAAAAAGAACGCAGCTTTTTTACTTATGGCGCCGGGAATTATGTAAGGCTGAAGGATAAGCATCTGGCGGAAGGGTACGATAAGGTTTTGTAATTTCTGCCAATAAAAAAGCCGCTTAATGAGCGGCTTTCCTGTCTTTGACCTGAGCAGACTGCCTTCCATGCGCTCAAGTGTTTCATTCCATCCGGATTCTGATTTTGTGGCAGCAACGGATCTTTTCAGCAATATCATGGCTTTTATCCGCCAGACTTCACCGGCCTGAGCAAAGAACACATATTTAATTTCCGTCAGTCTGCCAGGCACAGCGTTGAACGGCCCCTCCGCTATGATTTCTTCACGGGCAAATATGCCCTGTTCAACATTAAGCAGGTCATTCACAGATACCTGATAGTGTAACCATCAGTACTTATATCGGTCGATTTAACAGAGTCAAAAGCGATAGCGCTGAATATCCAGGGAGCAAAGTCAATCTGTTTATTCACTCTGCTTCCTGATAATTCTTCCCGCTACCCTTTTTTAATTTTAATCCACATGAGATTAATCAAATAACACAGGTCCTCCGATATTCGCTCCATTTCCTGTCAGCGTATCTCGCATTTGGGCGGTCATTCTTATTCTGTCAGCGATACCTGCCATATCCTGTTGCGTAGGTTTTTTAACTTCCGGATCACCCCGCAGGATAGGATTGGAAAAATCACAGTCTGAGATGATAGCGTCCGCGCCGGAGCGCCAGCAGTCTTTGGCACGGAAGGGATCACTGACGGCGACGTATTTCATTCGGCCACCAATTCCACCACCCGCGACAGGGCCAACCCGGGTCGCTTCAAGAAATGTCAGTGCCCGGTACAGTTCGTCCGGACCGGAACGGTAATGACCGGTTTTATTGGTCAACCCGACTAAGATACCGTTGGATGCACACATTTCTCCGGCACTGTAGACCGGATCACCAGCAAGAAAGCTGGAATGATGGAACCGCCCAACCGCATGAGCATTAACATAAAAATTCTGGGCCATATCCATAACAAAAATGCCCCATCCATTGCCGCTGGTGTTGCTGTGCATACCACTGGTATCCAGCAATGTTCCGTCATTTTTCCGTAACAGACCATCACCGCGTATATCCAGCTTATACACCTGTCTCTCTGCGTATGTGCAGTATCGGACGCCATTCTGAGGCAGCTGGCCCAAACTTAACCCCAAGGAATTGTTTGGATCGTCCTGCTGATACTCCTGATGAATCTGTTCAATATAATCTTTGATGGCCATATGGCGCCCGGGATAGCGCTGCCTATGGTCCATATAGCCGGGCACATTTGATAAATGATTATCCCCATAACTTTCAGTAAAGTAGCTGCTGCCCACGGTTCGGCCTATTGTCGTACCGTTTCCGGTCAACGTCATATCATTGTTTCTTGTCTGCCCGGCAGCGATTCTGGCCCGTTGCTGAGTCTGTGCCGCAGTATTCTGAAAATTCATAGTCACTATATATTCCATACGATAGTGAGCAGCACGTCCGAGTTGCTTAACGCTTGATGTTTCAGTGAGTTCCTCAAGATACATATAATGCCAGGCCAGCCAATCAGCACATGCTTTCCTCAAAGCCCGGAGTTTTGCCATGGTATCCGGAGAATTAGGAGAAGCTCTGTGCGCCTGAACCTGATCCAGCGCTGAATAGATCTTTTTCATCGCCGGATCTCTTTTCCTGATGATTCCCAGATTAGGAAAATAGGATAGCTTTGGATAATACTGGCCTATTTCTATCTGGAAATCTGCTTTTGAAGGAATCCCGTTAACAACCGTCATGATCTCTCCCTGCCCTTTATGCACCGTATTTTGATGACTCAGGTAACCCTGACTATGAATAGTCTGAGGTCACCCGCCGGTGGAAATGCTACAACTAAGCCGATATTGCTCACTACCCGACAGATGTCGGGTTGGGACAAAAATAAAATATTAAACACCCGTTTAATAAAAGACCGATGAATCACCTAAGAGCTCAGTTTTCTGTTTTGACTGAACCACCATTTACGAACAGCATAAGGCAGGAGAGGCACCGCGACTGCGGCCGGCATATCTGATTTTCTGATGAGTCCGGGATTTGGCAGATAACAATCGCAGGTCTGGCAAAACGGTCTGTGGGACAGCCTTGTTCATACCCTGACGCCCACTGCGCCGATAAAAATATTACCGATATATTTCATCTCTTGAGTTACCGCAATCCGGCACTGATGATCCGCAGATAAACTGCCGGACTTTCAGGGGACGAAAGGTTATTCCGGGGAATCAGAATGTTGAAAAGAGTTTGCCGTCATTTCATCCGGCGCCTGCTTCTGCTGTTTATGATGCTGTCGCTGGGCGGCTGTTCCAGCATTCTGGCCCGGGTCGGCGAAGAAGGTACGCTGGGCGCGCCTTATTCCGGTGTGTCATACGCGGTAGAGAATGCCGAAGACTGCACCATGGCGGCTCTGTTGACCTTCCCGCCGGCGGTGATTGTCACAGCGCCGGTGTCGCTGTTTGATATTCTCACCTCGGTGGTGGGAGATACTCTGTTTTTACCGCTGGATCTGTTGATGGAAGATGATGGCTGGGGAAACGATTCACTGTGTCATCTGGACTGGGGGAACTGACAGCCGTTGGTCTGATACACATGCACAGACCCTGGCGGACTGGGCATGCGTGAGTCAGTCATTTCAGAAACGGACAGACCAGCCCAGAGCCAGCAGATCCTGGCTCATGGTCAGATCACTTTCTCCACCGCCAAAGGCCGCCGGAACCGACTGTTTACCTTTTACGGTTTCTTCAAACGCATGCGTGTAGGAGAGCGTCAGTTCGTTACTGTCATTCAGCTGCCAGCTGCTGCCCAGACTCAGGTGCTCCTGTATAACGCCCGGCGCCAGAATATTCAGGAAGGTCTGACTGCTGTCGATAGGCTGATCCGCATAGCTGTATCCGGCGCGCAGTGAGATATCGCTGTTCAGCCGGTATTGCGCCCCCACTTTATAGACGTTGATATCGTCCCAGCCGAAGCCTGCACCATTATCAGCCCCCAGCGGCGCGACGAGATTCAGATCGTTGCCGACGGATTTCACCTCGCTGTAGGCGATGTACTGCCAGTCGGCTGCCAGAGTCAGTTTATCCGTCGTCTGCCAGGCCAGACCGGCAGCGATGTTTTCCGGAATATCAAAACCACCGTCTTCGGCGAACAGCCCGCGGTAGCGATGGAATTCGGATGTTTCAATCTTTGAACTCCAGCTCAGACCGGCTTTCAGGGTATCGGTCAGATCGCCCTGCCAGCCCAGTTTCACGCCCCAGCCACGGGACACGTCTTTGCCGTTATTTGAGATATTGGCGCCATCCTGAGACATGCCGGCAAAAGCCTGCAGGCCTTTGGCTTCAAACTGCTGGCGGGTCCAGGTCAGGCCCAGCCCCAGGCTGTGATTGTCGTTCAGGCGGTAAGCCAGGGTAGCGGTCACATACAGCTGCTCCAGGTTAACACCGGCACTGCCGCTGGAACCGAAGTTAGCAAACGGGTTGTCGCCGTAATCTGTGTTCATACCCCCGTTGGCGTACAGTGCCAGGCCGTAGCTGAGCACGTCCGAATGGTGCCGGGCATAACCCAGCTCAGGAATGAGGAAGTATTTGCGGTCGTTGGCGTGGTAGGTCCCGTCGATGCCAAAGCCATTGCCGGAGATGTCACTTTTGCGCTCCGGGGCGAAGTAGGTCACCCCGAGATCCAGCTGCTGCTCTGCTGTCAAAGCGGTTAATGAGGCCGGATTGCTGGCAGCGCTTAGGCTGTCATGGGCCATCGCCACGGAGACCCCGGCCATACCCTGGGCTTTAACACTGGTGCCATGGGTAAAGTAACCATTGGTTGCCTGAGCATTCACAGAAACCACCGCGAGGGAAAGCAGGCCGCCAAAACGCGCAACCGTCAACATACATACACTCCACAAGATTGTCTTAACGAAAGAGGATGCGGAGTTTATTGCGCTTTCTTATAACTGATAACTAATATTTCGCAATATCTATATAACCAAAAACACACACAGGGATACCCTTTCCCCGCAGACAAGGGCGGTACATATAAAAAAACCGCCCGGATGGGCGGCTCTGTCGTTGCGGGTGCTGTGGCGGCCAGATCCGCGGCCGTCGACGAGTATCAGGCGAGATCAAGACGCTTACGGACACCAATATCCGGATGGTCCTGTTCGCCGAACAGCGCTTTCATATGTTCATAGCCTCGGGTAAACGGGTTGTCTGTGGCGGCTGAGATTTCCGCTTCCTGGGGATGAAAAGCCAGCAGCATCAGATCCGGATCAAGACGCCCTTCATCGAACCAGGCTTCGGTTTCCACCGACCAGTGGCGCGCCATGGCATCGGCGTCTTCCGATTCAACAATGTCGCCGTGAATATCGGCCCAGACATTCTCATGGCCGTTCATCAGACAGATGCGGGCGTGCATCGGCTGCTGAATCGCACCGAACATGTCGTTGCTGCGCTTGGCGAAAAACCAGACGGTGTGACGGGAAGGGTCGGGATGTGCCAGCATGGGCTGCATGTAATCGGTAATGCCGTCGACTTCCAGCATTACCCGGTTCTCTTCGCTCAGTTGTTGCCAGAGTGCTTTTTCCGGTTGCTGGGCGATCTGATCAATCATTTTCATAACAGACACCTTTGGGACGTTGCCATCTTGCAGGGTTTCCGGGCAGCCGTAGCGGCCCGCTCTGTTCATTGCGACAGGTATCAGACCAGATTGTTCAGGTGTTCTGCGTTTTCTTCAGCCGGTAAGCAACGAACAGACTGAGCAAGGCAATCAGCAACAGGCTCAGATTCACGCCCTTCACCACGACCGCACTGCCTTGCCAGCTGTTGTGCAGTACAGAATCCGCCCCCACAGCCAGCAGCAGAGCCGCCGCTATCAGCCAGCAGCCGTGGCTCAGCAGGGTACGCACGGCCAGATTACGCAACAGCAGACACACCGCAATCCACAGGCCCCAGACCAGCCAGAATACGGTTTCTTCATACAGCGCCTGTGCCGCCATGCTGTGGCTCACCGATGAAACGGCCAGGGCTGCGGCCATGGCCAGCACCAGGCCCTGACAACTGCCCAGGGTTAATGCTGCCAGCCAGTGCGGGCGCTGATCACGGCGCTGTTTTTTATCCAGCCAGATCATCATGCCCGACACCACAATGGCACTCAGTGCCAGCGTACAGAGGGCATAAAACAGTTTTAACAGCTCATCGCCGAACATAACGTAATGCAGGGGTGTCACCGCCGCGAAGATGCGGTAAAAGGGTCCGTGTTCCCGAGCATCGGCCTGATGCACAATCTCACCGCTGACGGCGTTCAGTGTGACCGATTGCAGATTGCTCAGCGTCTGACGCGCGCGGCCGGAGAAGTTAACCAGGGCACCGGCATCGCCCCAGCCTGTTAGCTCCGCCCGTTCCACCTGCAGATCCGGCTGTGCGGCTAATGCCAGTTCATACAGCCGGTTAAGCGGCAAAGGTTGCTGCGCAACGCCCTGTATTTCCGCATCGGGCCCGACCACAGCTTCCACCGCGGCATCCACATTGCCGTCGAATTTGGCCAGCGCCAGCACCGGTGAAATCAGCCCGAGTAAACCAAGAATGGTGCCGGTAAAGGCCAGCAGCGCGGCAAAAGGCAATGTCCACAGGCCCAGCAGTTTATGGTGGTCGGTGAGTAACAGGCGCCAGCTGCGGGTAATGCGCAGGGTGGTGAACTGCTGCCGCCATTTGGTATGAATCACCACCCCGGCGATGATCAGCAGCAGCATCACCATGCCGGCAAAACCAACCAGATAGCGGCCGAATGGCGACGGCAGATGCAGGTCGGTATGCAGATGCTCAAACAGATGGGCCACGTCAGAATGGCCGGGCTGCAGTTCGCTGCCGTCCTGCAACGACAGCACTTTGCTGATCAGTTCTTTGTCTTCGCCACGACGATACAGCGTGGCGTATCCCAGCTCTGCTTCCGGCACGATAAACAGCGATTTCTGCGTCTGCATATCGTCGCCGGCCTGATCCACCAGCTGCTGCCAGTCGACGCGTTCCACCGCCGGCAGATCGCGCAGCTGCGGTGTCTGCCATTGCTCAAGTTCATGCACGAACATGGCCGGTAAGCCGGAAAAGCTGACAATAAAAAGCAGAATACCGGCGACAATGCCGAGCCAGGAATGCGTGTCGTAGAAGACTTTGATGGTGTGCTTATTCATCGCTGCTTTCATTGCTCCTAGCGGAATACATACAGCGCCACGACATCGATCACGGCAAAGAGTAAAAACAGACTGCCAATGCGGCCCCAGGCGCGCAACCCGCTGGCCGCCAGCATGGCGAAGTAGAACAGCACCGACCAGAACACAAAGAAGAACACACCGCCGGCAAAGATCTGCTCAATGCGGTCGCCGAACGGCCACAGTAGGGTAATCGCCACCGTCATCACCACCGTGGTGAAAAATCCGCCGACACTGCCGGCCAGCCATTTGCCTGCGGTCAGTTCAGAAGAAGCCATAAATAACACCTGCAATGGAAGCCACCAGCGCCAGCCAGGAAATCAGCCGGGTCAGCGCCGGTTGCCAGACACGCAACAGCACGAAAATACCTGCGGTCGCCATGATGGCCAGCAGACTGTAAAACACGCCCTGCTCAACGCCAAACTGACGCAGCAGCATGGCCAGCGGCAGGATCAGCAGAATCAGCGCCAGCAACAGGGCTGGCCGGCGTGACCGGATCACCGCCGGACGACCTTCAATGCCGAAGTACAGATCCAGTGCCGGCCACAACATCAGCAACAGAGCCATCAGAAGCTGTACAGCACGCCGGCACCGATCATACGCGGCTGGCCGATGGTCAGGTTGTCCTGTGTGCCAACGGTACTGGCAGATACAAGACGTTCAAAATCATCGGTCAGGTATTCACGGTCAAACAGGTTGGTCACCCAGCCGGACAGACGCAGACGGTTGATGTCGTAGTTCATCTTCAGGTTGACGATGCCGTAACCGGGTATTTTGGTGGTGTTGTCATTATCACCATAGTTAGAACCGACAAAGGAACCATTGGCGACGGCCTGCCAGCTTCCCAGCCGGTAATCCAGCATCAGGTTGGCCGAGTGTTTGGCATTATGGCGGAATTCATTGCCGTCAAAGTTTTCATCGCCGGTATCAAAATCTTTGAATTCGGTGTGAGCGTAACCATAGGAACCGGACAGCGTCAGGTTATCACTCAGCGCGGCCGATACTTCGACCTCCAGGCCGTAAAGCTCAGACTTACCGGCATTGTCTATTTCACTGTCGGTACTGTCGCCGGAGTTGGTGACCAGTACCTGCTGATCCGTCCAGTCGATGTAATAAATATTGCTGTTCACCATCAGCCGGTGATCCAGCCAGTCACTGCGCATGGCCAGTTCATAGTTCCAGGTGTATTCCGGATCGTATTCCACCAGCTGCCCGGTACCTATGTTAATCATGGCGCCACCGGCACGGTAACCTTTCTGGGTCAGCGCGCTGAATGCCAGATCATCGTTCACGTAATAGGTCACCACCAGCTTGGGCAGGGTTGCCGTGTAGTCTGAATCGGTATCTGTGCGTGGCTCATTCAGTGTGCTGGCCAGTGTCGACAGCGTGCTGTTGACCAGAGCACCGGCGGTGAGGCCGGGGACGATTTCCGTTGGATTGGTGTTTGGCTCATCGAGAATAGCGGCGTCTGCCACATCCCAGCGCGTTTTGCTCTCGCGGTCATGACGCAGACCCGCTGTGATTGCCCAGTTGTAATTGATGTTCCAGGTGAGTTCACCAAAGACCGCTTTGTTAGAAGTCCACTCTTCTGACGCGGTGTCATAGCCTACCGTTGTCAGCGTCGGGATATAGTTGTCGTAGAGAGCCTGGGCGGTTGTTGCATCGACCCCTAACTCACTTTCATAGTAATTGGTAATCGTGCTTTCAAATGATGACAGCGGATACAGGCTCTGCAGGTCATACCCCAGATTCTGATGATTACGGTTAAAGAACAGCCCGGCGACACCGCTGACGGTGCCGTTATCAAAACTCAGGCGCAGTTCGTGGGATTGCACACGGGAGCGGGAGTACTGATCAATCTCGTTACCCGCCTCGGTTCCTGAGTCGTAATCGTCGTAGCGGTCGTAATCATTTTTCTGCACTGAGCCGATGTAGGTCAGCTTCAGCTCATCGGAAAACTCATTGTTCACTTCCAGAATGGCAAGATCGGAGCGGACATCTTTATTGTCCGCCGCATCGGAGACCGCTTCACGGCTGTAGCTGCGGTCGTCACGTACCGAGTTACCGGCACCGAGATCATGGCGTGCAGCCTGCAGCGTCAGCATGGCACTGAGCGAGTCGCTGGGCTGCCACAACAGCTTGCCACGGTAAATTCCACGATCCGTACTGGCATATTCATCATCATTGCGGGTGACATTTTTAATCGCACCATCCGACTGGTAACGGTCGGCGCTGACGCGGAAGGCCAGCGTATCGGTCAGCGCATTACTGTAGGTGCCACTGGTGCGGAAGGTATTAAAGGAAGCGTACTGAGCCTGCACCGCACCTTCCTCGTAAAAGGTCGGGTTCTTACTGCGGATCACGATGGTCCCCATCAGGGAGTTCTGCCCCTGCAGCGTGCCCTGCGGTCCACGTAACACTTCCACCTGCTGCAGGTCCCAGATACCGGGCCCGCCGTAACGCAGCACCTCGTTGGCCATCCCCACACCGTCAACCACAATACCCGCGGTGCGTGCCGTGTTGCTGCCGGCCACACCGTCAACACTGACGCCGCGGATGGCAAAACTGGTGCGCTGACTGCCAGCGTCGAGAGACGTTACATTCGCTACGCGGGCAAATACATCATTAAAATCCGTAATCGGCTGCTCTTCCATATCTTCAGCATCCAGCACCTGCACCGAGGTGGCTGTATCACGCATGGATTTTTCCTGCTTCTCGCCATACACAGTTACCTGCTCCAGTTCCACGGAGTGAGCGGCGGTGGCCATACCGGCCAGCAACAACGCGACGGCCAGTGGTGTTTTCTTATGTGGCTTGATCATCTGACTTCCCCAAAAGCTGAGTCCGGCCCGGACGGGCAAAGAAAGGCGGCATCATATGACTTTTGATTAATAAGAATCAATATCACTACAATTTGTAATCAATGTTTAAGGGAAACAACAGTACCCGGCTATCCGTTCTGAGTAGATGAAAACCTGTGTCCGGAAAGATGGGTAACCCCGCCGCCTTCCCGCCCGACGGGCCTTAAACAAGACAGTTCCGGCTTCAGGGAGTACAATCCGGCCTTATTTTTCTTATTAACCAGCCAACAAGAAGCAATTCCCATGGGCAGAGCGTTTCAGAACCGTAAAGAATCGATGGCCAAAACGGCCGCCGCAAAAACCAAAGTGTATTCAAAATATGGTCGTGAAATTTATGTCACCGCCAAAGCCGGAGGCGCCGATCCAACCGGCAACCTGGCACTGCGCAGCCTGATCGACCGCGCCAAGAAAGATCAGGTCCCCACGCACGTGATTGAGAAAGCGCTGGATAAAGCCAATGGTGCCGGTGGCGAAGACTTCCAGCCTGCGTTGTATGAAGGTATTGCCCCGGGCGGTGCCATGGTGCTGATCAGTGCACTGACCGACAACAATAACCGCACCTTCGGTGAAATCCGCGGTGTGTTCTCCAAGTGCAAAGCCAAACTGGGCAGCCAGGGTTCGGTGTCGCACATGTTCGATCACCGCGCCATGTTCGTGTTTGCCGGTGACGATGAAGAGCCGGTACTGGAAGCTCTGATGGAAGCGGATGTGGATGTCTCTGACATCGACTGCGAAGACGGCATGATTACTGTGCTGGTGCCACCGACGGAATTCTTCAAAACCAAAACCGCGCTGAACGAGCTGAACCCGGAAATCGATTTTGAAGTGGAAGAAATCACTTATCTGCCACAGACCGAACATCCGATTGAAGGCGACGATGTTGAGCAGTTTGAGCGTTTTGCCGGCCTGATCAACGACCTGGAAGACGTGCAGGAAATCTACCACAACGGTACATTCCCCGGCTGAATCCCCGGCCTGAATCCCCGGGCTGAGCCGATGATCAGCCGCATCCGGCCTGCTGCTGTCAGCAGGCCGCTGCTTTGCGCAGTATTTTGTCCTGATACATTCTCTGGTCAGCTCTGGCCATAAGATCCTTAATCGCGCCCACATCGCCTTTGCCACGGAACCCCGTGTAGCCGATGCTCAGGGACGGATATATCTCCTCGCCCTGCCAATGCAGCGCCGTCGACTCCACCCGCTCATGAATCTTGCCGATGATGCGTTCCACATCCGTGGCATTGGTCGTGCGATGCAGAATCACAACAAATTCATCACCCCCAATACGCGACGCGATATCGGATGAACGCAGCACATTACTGACTTCATGAGCCACGAGCCTGAGTAGCTCATCGCCGGCTTCATGACCATAAACGTCGTTCACTTTTTTAAAGCCGTTCAGGTCGATATTCAGCAGAGTGAATTCAACCTCCCCTCCGGTTCTCTCCATCAGACGGGTTAAGACATCCATCAGAAATCTGCGGTTCGGCAGCCGGGTCAGCTCATCAGTAAGCGACATTCTGTGCAACTGCCGGTAATTCAGGAAGAGGAACACAAGGAGGATATAGATGCAGATAAAGGTAAATGTCCCCAGTGCAATCAGAAGCTGTTTTAAACCCTGTACATAACCGGTATTTTCCAGCTGGTCATACACGGCGGCCAGCTCCCAGTTGCCATTGGGGATATGAACCGGATAGCGTATATCTGCTTTCTGTGCGACCCGCTGGTTACCCAGCAACAGCCTGTTTTTCCCCTCCGGGTTGAGTGAGCTGAGCGCAAAATCCAGCCCGTCCAGTGTCATAATGCCTGAACTCTGCAGCAGGCGGTCATAATCAATGACAACACTGACGCTGCCCCAGTACTGAGTATTGAATGGTGGATTGGTAAAGATGGGAAAGCGGGCGATCAGCGCGATTCCTCCCTGCACCAGTTCCAGCGGACCGGCAATAACAACCTGTTGGCTCTGCCGGGCTTTCAATACCGTTTTGTACTGCTCCGGCCGCGAGCGGAAATCCAGACCCACGGCTTTTTCGTTCCCTTGCAGCGGATAGACCCGTGAAATAACGTCATCCGGCGCAAGACCGACATTGCGCACAAAGCGGGCTTTCGATAACAGCTTTTCAGCCACTGACTCCCAGTGGGTAAGCGCGAATTCAGGTGCAATTGAAACCACAGTCGCCAGACTGTCCGCCAGAAAAGTATCGCGGAAGACTTCGGCTTCAATATTGGAACGCACCAGAGCCAGCTGCTGTTGCAGCCTGTCTTTAGCCTGCTCTGCCTGCTTTTGTACAAAGTGATCAGTGACCAGGTACACAGCCGTGGCAGCAAAGCTGAGATAGAGCAGAGAAAACAGGGTAAAAATGGCAGCCTGGTTTTTACGGGCTTTTTTAAGCATCCCTCTTCCGTGGTGGAATAGTTACAGACTAACCTTAGTATAAAATTCCGCCATCCGGGCAGCGCCGTGCTGCGGTAACGGGAAAGTTAACCTTCTCCCGGCCCTGCTGACGACAGCCCCTGCAGCGGAATCCGCAGGGTCACTTCCAGTCCGCCCTGTGGATGATTACGCAGCTGCAGGCGGCCTGCACAGGTATCCACAATGCGGCTGACAATCGACAGACCCAGCCCGGAACCACCCTGCCGGCTATCGGCAGAAGGACTGCCCTGAGCACGGAAAAAACGCTCACTCAGACGTGGCAGATCATCTTCCGCCACACCCGGCCCCTGATCGCGCACACTCAGACACAGCTCATCCTTTTCCACGGTCAGCCGGGTTTCCACCCGCTGGCGGTCACCACCATAACGAATGGCATTATCCACCAGGTTGCGCAGTGCCATTGCGATCAGTGCCGGGTCAACCGCCACCGCAGGCAGAGTGTCGTCGGCATCCAGTGTTAATTCCACCTGATGTTCATCGGCTTGCCACTGCAGCGACGCCAGCGTGCGGCGCACCGCTTCAGTGACGTCGGCGGGCGCCACCGGGATTCTGTCGGTATTATCCATGCGCGCGAGAATCAGTAACTGCTCTACCAGCTGGCTGGCGCGGTCGGTACCGCGTTCCAGTTCCGACAGAGCATCACGCTGCTGCTGTGGACTGAGACTCTGCAGATGCTGGCTCTGTAATTTCAGCACCGCCAGCGGCGTGCGCAGCTCATGGGCGGCGTCATCAATAAAACGCCGTTCACGTTCAATGCCGGAGGATAAACGGCTGAACATATCATTGAGGCCATCCACTACTGGCTGCAGTTCTTTCGGTGTGCGGTGAAGTCTGACCGGCTTCAGATTATCCACCGAACGGCGGCGCAGGCGGCTGCCCAGCCGCCGCAGCGGACTTAAGCCATATTCAATCGCCGCCAGGGCGATCAGAGTACAGAGAATCAGCGCCACCACGCCGGATACGCCGAAGATACCGCCCAGCTCACGGATAATGTCATGGCGGGCATGTGGGTACTCACCCACCATCAGCCAGGCATCGTGTGTGGGCAGATCGGTGACATACACCATCCATTCATTGCTGCTGCTCTGGTGGTGATAAAAGCCGGCACGCAAGGGTGCCAGCGCGTGATCGGGGGCTCCCGGTGAACGGAACAGCAACCCGTTGCCATCTTTGCGCCAGATCTGAATCAGGCGGGTACGTTCGTAGGCTTCCAGCTCCGGCTGGTCCGGCTGCACGCGGCCGAAGCTTTCGTTCATGGCGGCGCTGATGCGGGGCAGATCGTCTTCCAGATTGCCTTCACTGAGAATGCCTTTAATCAGCTTGGCGCTGACCGCCAGCTCAGCATCGAACACCTCATTCACTTCATGCCGTACCAGCAGATGGCCGAGTACGCTGTTAAGCACAATGGCCAGCAGTAATACCAGAAACAAAAGAATCAATAAGGTACTGCGGATGGATAACTTCATGCGCCGGATTCCTGTCCTGCCGCTTCTTTATTCAGCCGATAGCCGACGCCACGCACCGTCTGAATCAGGTCATTGGAGAATTTTTTGCGCAGATGGTGGATGTGCACTTCCAGCGCGTTGCTTTCCACTTCTTCGCCCCAGCCGTATAGCGACTGTTCCAGCTGCTGCCGGGTAAACACCTGACCCGGGCGGTTAAGCAGCGCCTCCAGCAACAGAAATTCACGCCGAGACAGAGACACCGGCTGATTCTGATAACTGGCCTGATGATGGGCTGTATCCAGTACAACGGTACCACAGCGGATTTCATTGACCGCCACCGCTGCATTATTGCGCCGCCCCAACGCGCGCAGGCGGGCAAACAACTCGTTCAGATCAAAGGGTTTAAGCAGATAATCATCGCCACCGGCATCCAGTCCTTTCACTCTGTCCTGCACACTGTCACGGGCGGTGAGTATCAGGATCGGCAGTGGTAACTGCTGTGACCGCACTTCTTCAATCACGCGGATGCCGTCCAGTCCGGGCAGGCCAAGATCCATCACCGCCAGGTCGAAATGTTCGGCTTGCAGGGCCGCCAGCGCACTGAGTCCGGTCTGCACCCAGTCGACCACGTAATTCTGCCCCTGCAGTGCCTGCTGCAGGTTTTTTCCCAGCATCACGTCGTCTTCCACTAACAGCAACCGCATCAGCGCACACTCCAGTATTGAATGCCCTGTTCGTCAAGAAAGGCTTCCGCGCCGGCGCCCATCATCAATGCCAGCGTGCTGAGCATGCCGGCCTGCACACAGGTCGGTGCGACCACGGTCACGGCGTGCGGGGCATTGCTGACCGGCCAGCCGCTGCGCGGATCGAGAATATGACTGTAGCGGATACCATCGCGCAGCAGGTAACGCTGACTGTCTCCACTGGTGGTGAGAGCCCCCTGAGACATCGCCAGCATTTCCACCGGCTGATCAGCACTGACCTTCTCGACGCCAACCTGCCATTTTGATCCGTCACTGCGCGGCCCATACGCACGCAGATCGCCGCCGAAATTCACCAGCAACGCGCCGCTGAATTCCTCCTGCAGCAAAGCGAAAACCTTATCCACCGCGTATTCCTTACCTATGCCACCGAGGTCGATTTCCATCCCCGCCGGCATCCGCAGCTGCGGCCGTTGCCAGCTGACTTTTTCCCAGCCGATACGCGGCAGCAGATGATCGATGTCTTTCTGGGTGGGGAGTTTATCGGAGCCGTCGAAGGTCCAGACCCGGCGCAGCAGACCGGAGGTAATATCAAAGCGCCCTTCTGAGGCGTCCCAAAGTTCGGCGGCAAAGTCGATTAATCCGGCCGTTTCTTCATCCACGGTGACCGGCTCACCATTCGCCGTGTTGATACGGGCAATCAGGTTGTCTCCGCGGTAACGGGAGAACTTCTGTTCGATGCGCCGGGTTTCGTCGCGGGCCTGCTCACCCAGTTGCAGGGCCAGCGCCATATCGGCTGTGTCGATCAGGATTTCACACACACAGGCCATAGCCGGGAAGTTAACCCGGCAATAGCCATCCAGTTGTGTCAGTTGCAGCTGAAAACTCATGCCTTGTGCGGCACTCCTTCGCTGTTGGCGGAAAGAATCACCAGCGGAAAGAGTACCCCACCTGAATCCAGCTGGCCTTCAGTTCGGTGAACTGCGACATGCCATCCAGATCGGAGCCTGCACCCACCGCTTTGGTGCTGTTGTCGTCCTGCTGTTGATAGTATTCCAGCCGTACCGATATTTCCTCATCCTGCCGCAGCGGGAAGCCGGCTTTTACGCCAAAGGTATTGGCACTGAAAGCCGCCAGACGCGGGTCCGAAGAAGCTTCATTCACCAGTGCGGTGACGTCGGTACCTGAGATATCCACTTCACTGCCGGCATTCAGGAAGGGCTCATAGAAGTCCGCCGCCGTCTGGGTGTAGTAACGATAATGCGGCTCCAGATAGAAATGCTCCAGCGGCTGCCAGTGGTAAGTCAGATCCAGCGTATGCGAGTTCACGTCCCAGTCATCGGTCATATAGCGGTAACCGATGTCGATCACGTCATTACTGCCGATGGCAAATTTGTTCTGCCAGTAGAGGCTGAGTTTCTGCCGGTCTTCCGGACGGTTTTCGAACACGTACAGGTAACGCTCGCTGTCGTTGGGATCGGTAATCAGGTTGCCGTTATCCACCACGGTGAGAATTTTATACGGGTCATTCTGATAGCCGGACGACTGACTCAGACCGAAGTTCAGCTGGGTAATCCAGCGGCGGTTAATCACCTGGGTTACACCGAACATCATGTCCACCACCTGCTTGGTATCGTCGCTGCCATCGGTGTTGTGTTCACTCAACGACCCCAGCGCCTGCGGAATTCCGCCATTGGGCTCGATGGTGTCGAATTCCAGATTCACACCCAGCGATAAGGTGGTGTTGTTATTGTTCAGGTCGCGGGCAATAGCCACGTTACCACTCATCGAAGTGAAGTCTTCCTCGCTGGAATAAGCTCCGCCGACACTCAGGGTGTAGTCGTCGCCCCATGGCTGGGTCCAGCCCGCAGAGAGCACTGTGCGGCTGTCTTCGAATGATGGGTCCAGTGGCACATCGCCCGGGTTAATGGTGTAGCTGCCACGGCCTGCGTACTCTTCCTGCTCTTCTTCATCAGCGCCTTCTAAGCGCGCAGCTGCTGAAGCGGAAGTAAAGGTCTGTGCCACATTGGCGATGGCTGCGCCGTTCGGTGAGGAACCGGTCAGTGAGTCGTAAACGATGCGCAGATTAAGTGCGCTTTCGTCTTCGAATTCCCGGGTCAGACTGATCACAGGTTCGACGGCTTTGACGCGGTCATCGTCTTCGGCGTAATACAGCAGCGCGGAATCCACTTTCCAGTCACCGTCACCGGCCAGAGCCTGTTCTGGCGCCTGAGTGCCAAGCAGTGCTGTGGTTGCCAGCGCCAGACGCTGGCCCAGTTTTTTGTCTTTTAATTGCATCCGCAACCTCCGCCACCAAAGCCACGGCCACCGGAGCTGGCTTCTTTACTGAAATAGATATGATCATCGAACGCGCTCTGCAGCGGGTGCGGGTCGAGTTCCATCTGCGGCTTGGCCAGCAGATCACGTTCCCAGGGTTTTACACCGGCACAGGCACTGAGTCCGGCACAGATCGCCAGCAGCAGCAGGCTCCGGCTGATTAGTCGCAGCATGATTACTCCTCCAGCAGAGTACGGATTTCGGTTTCGTAAGCCGCTTTGCGCTCAGCGTGGAAACCTTTGTGTTTTTTACGCGCTTTGCCATCACGGCCGATCACAAAACTGGTCGGCATGGTGTCGACGCCGAACTGTCCGGCCATTTCACCTTTGGCGTCGTACTCGATGCGGAAGTCCGGCGCGTATTGTTTTAAAAACTTCTGCGCCAGCTCTGGTTCCTGATCCAGGTTGACGGCAATGATTTCCAGCCCCTGAGCGGCGTATTTTTTGTGCATCGCTTCCATCCACGGGAAAGAATCACGGCATGGTCCGCACCAGGATGCCCAGAAATCCAGATACACCACCTTGCCTTTCAGCTGATCAAAGTTGATGTCTGCAGCCAGGGCTGAAAACGACAGCAGCAAAGCCGCCACAGTGGCCAGCAGTCTGGAAAAGAGGGTTGTTAACGACATAGCGCACTCCGCAAAGCAGAAGATAAGTTCGGAAATATCAGAGTAGAGAGGTCAGCTTAAGGAAGTCTTAACGGCCGTTAAGATTCACTTAAGGTGCCCTTAATCGCGCTGCGCCATGCTGAATAAAACGGGAGCAATGCCCACGACTAACTCTCTGTTCAATCTACTTCAGGCAACTTCAGGAAAGCGCTGATGATCCGCAGACTCTCTCTTTTATTACTGCCACTGCTCGCTCTTGCGTTGCTGTCCCAGAGTCTGCTGGCAGCGGGCCTGCCGGATATGTCGGCACTGGAAGATGAAGACGATACCTTTCTGCCGGTGGCTGAGGCCTTCCGCCCTCAGGTCAGCCCGGCTGCTGACGGCTACGATGTGCACTTCACCATCGCGCCGCACTATTACCTGTATAAAGACCGCCTGACGCTGACCGGCGAAGGCGCAGACAGCGCAGCGCTGACGCTTACTCAACCATCAGAAACCAAGCTGGATAAAAATTTCGGCGAAGTTCAGGTGTTCCACAATGCGCTGGACGTGCATGTCAGTAATCCGTCCGGTGCCGCCCTGACCCTGAGTTTCCAGGGCTGTTCAGAGCAAGGGCTGTGCTATCCGCCGCAACCACTGACGCTCAGCGAAGACACCAGCCCGGTTCAGAGCAACAGCACAGACGACAGTAATCTGGCCGATAAAAGCCTGTGGTGGGTGATTCTCAGTTTCCTCGGACTGGGTATCGGCCTGTCGCTGACGCCCTGTGTGTTCCCCATGATTCCGATTCTGTCGAGCATCATTGCCGGACAGAAGGCGACGCAGTTATCGGCCGGCAAAGGCTTTGCGCTGGCGCTGTCTTACGTGGTCGGCATGGCCTGTTCGTATGCGCTGATCGGCGTACTGGTGGCAGCGTTCGGCGCCAAAGTGAATCTCGCGGCTTTTACCCAGACGCCCATCGTCATCAGTCTCGCGGCGCTGCTGTTTGTGGTGCTGTCGCTGTCGATGTTCGGCTTATTTGAACTGCAGCTGCCGTCTTTCCTGCGTAACCGTCTGAACGATTTCAGCAGTCGCCAGCAGGGCGGTCGTCTGCTCAGTACCTTCCTGATGGGCTTCTTTGCCGCCTTAGTGGTTTCGCCCTGTGTGTCCGCGCCGCTGGCCGGCGCACTGATGTACCTGAGCACCACCGGCGATGTGGTTACTGGTGGTGCAGCGTTATTCGCGCTGGGCATGGGCATGGGTGTGCCGCTGCTGATTATCGGCCTGAGCGGCGGACGCCTGCTGCCGAAAGCCGGTAACTGGATGCTGATTATCAAAGGCGCTTTTGGTGTCGGTCTGCTGGCCGTGGCGATTGGCCTGCTCAGCCGGCTGTTACCGCCACCGGCGATTCTGGCTCTGAGCGGCATGCTCGCATTGGGCTGTGCTGTCTATCTCGGCTTGCTGGAAGCACCACAGACAGCGAAACAACGCTTCGCCCGCTCGCTGGCGCTGATCAGTACCGTCACCGGTGTGCTGTGGCTGGCCGGCGCCGCTCAGGGCAACGGTTCGCTGCTGTATCCGCTACGCTCCGGCACGCTGGAGGTGCTGCCACGGGAACCGGCGGCCGAAGTTCAGCATGTAGAAAGTGTTACCCAGCTGGAAGCCATGATCGCTGCAGCCGGCCAACCGGTACTGGTGGATATTTACGCCGACTGGTGTACCAGCTGCCGCGAAATGGACGAGCTGCTGGAAGCACGTACCATGCAACCGGCGTTGTCCGGCTATACATTAATCCGTTTCGACATCACCCGCAGCAGCCGCGCACAGCTCGATTTACTCGCCAGCTGGCAGGTGTTTGGTCCGCCGGCACTGCAACGGTTCAACAGCAACGGCCAGCGCCATGGCCCGGCCCTGCAGGGGTTGCCGCAGGAAAGCGAGCTGAAGCAGTGGCTGCAGACATCAGAGTAAAAGAACAACAGCAAAGCGCAGCGTCTTCTGGCGGTCCCCTTTGCTGACTGCTTTCCGCGCCAGTACATTGCACACGCTCTGCCCAAACGCCTTGTGCAAATACAACAATCCCTTACCGCAACCATTCCGCAATACAACCGTCATCGGATTGTTATCAAGCATCTTCACCCTGCGCCCTACACAAATTTGTAATAAATCTCAGTGGAGAGTGTATGAACCGCAAACTCCTGGCGCTTGCCATCAGCAGTTCACTGCTCGTTGCCTGTGGTGGTGACGACGATAACGACAATGACAACACCCCATCCGGTACGCTGCAGCTTTCGCAGATCGACACTTACTATTCCGGCGAAGACTTCGCCTCCAGTGCAGCGGAAATCGTCAGCTATGATACCTGCTCTGACCGGCTGTATGTGGTCAATGCCGAAGCGGAAACCGTGGATGTACTGGAATACGACGCCACGTCAGAAACCCTGACCAAAGACACCAGCATCGACTTAGCCGGCGCAGCCACCGATGCCGGTATCGATATCGGTGCCGCCAACAGCGTATCCGCCAAAGACTGTAAAGTGGCCGTGGCCATTGAAGCCGACGACAAACAGGAGAACGGCATTATCGCTCTGTACAGCTCTGACGACCTCTCTCTGCTGGCCACCTACAGCGCTGGTGCGCTGCCGGACATGGTGACCCTGTCGGAAGACGGTAACTACATTGTTGCCGCCAACGAAGGCGAACCATCCGATGATTACAGCAATGATCCGGAAGGCTCAGTAACCATCGTTGATATTTCAGCCGGTGCTGATCAGGCAGTAACTCATCAGGTTAACTTCCGCGACTTCAATGTGGGCGGCAGCCGTGCCGCTGAACTGCCAGCGGATGTCCGTATTTCCGGTCCTCAGGGCACCAGCGTGGCACAGGACCTGGAGCCTGAATACCTGACGCTGAGCAAAGACGGCTCTACTGCCTGGGTTGCGCTGCAGGAAAACAACGCCTTTGCCATTATTGATGTGGCCAATGCCAGTGTGACCTCGCTGGTGGGATTGGGCAGTAAAGCCTGGGATGCAGCCTCCGGCAACCAGCTGGATGCCTCCAATAAAGATGATGGCACCGGGCAGTTTGCCAGCTACGAACAACTGGCAGGCCTGTATATGCCGGACACAGTGACCAGCGTTGAAATCGGTGGTGAGATTTACATTCTGTCGGCCAACGAAGGCGATGGCCGTGAATACGTGTTTGATGCCACTCAGTCAGCGTGCGACGACGCCGGATTCATCTGGGACGGTGATGACGACTATGCGCCGGGCGGTGATGATGAAGACGCCGACAAATACGCCAACGAAGAAGATGACTGCATCTCTTATGTTGACGAACTGCGCGGCAAAGACCTTTACGATCTGGTGAATGATCAGCACCCGCTGTACGCCGCGCTGGATGACAACGACGAGCTCAAACGCCTGAAGTTTGTGGTTGATAAAGACAGCTACGCCTCCACCGACACCCTGTACGCCTTCGGTGCCCGCTCCTTCTCCATCTGGAATGCAGAAGGCGGACTGGTTGCCGACAGCGGTGATGACATTGCCAAGCGTGTTTACGCCGTGGAGCCGGCGAACTTCAACGCCGACAACGAGAACAATTACACCGACGAAACCGGTGATAACCGCAGCGATGACAAAGGCACCGAGCCGGAAGCCATTGAAGTGGCCACCATCGGCAGCCGTGTTTTTGCCTTCGTCGGTCTTGAGCGTCAGGGCGGCATTATGGTGTATGAAATCACTGATCCATCCGCCCCTGCGTTCCAGTCTTACTTCACCAACCGCGACTTCAGCGAACCTGTGTGCACTGAGGTGTATATGGATCATGAAGATGAAGACGACGGCGCCTGTGCCAACGATACCTACAACAGAGACGCGGGCGATCTGGCACCGGAATCCATCGAATACTTCAGCCGCGACGATAAGCACTTTATCGCCGTCGGTAACGAAGTCAGCGGAACCACCACAGTATATGAGCTGACCTTTGCTGAAACCGCTGCCGACTGATCCGTCACCAGGCTGCCTGCAGACCGGCTAACCGGTCTGCTCTGAGCGCCGCTTTCCGTTGTGGAAGGCGGCGTTTTTTATGCCCGTGACCCTGTGCCTCACTCTCGCCGCCGGCTGAGGAAAACTGTTGCAGAGCAAAGTGATCAATCGCTGAACAAATAATGCTAGAATCCCGCCCCCTGTTGCTGCTGCGCAGCTCATTCACCCGTTAACCTGAATCAACCGATTAATCATGACCTCGCCTGCTTCCCGTCTGACCCGCAACGATGCCAAAACCCTCAGCCTGTCTGCCCTCGGTGGGGCACTGGAGTTTTACGACTTCGTTATTTACGTTTACTTCGCTAACGTTGTTGGCCACCTGTTTTTTCCGGCGGATATGCCGGAATGGCTGAGCCAGGTGCAGACCTACGGCATCTTTGCCGCGGGCTATCTGGCACGCCCGCTGGGCGGCATTGTCATGGCTCATTTTGGTGACATGCTGGGCCGTAAACGTATGTTTATGTTCAGTATTTTTCTGATGGCAGTGCCCACACTGGCCATCGGCCTGATGCCGACTTATGACACCATCGGCATCGCCGCCCCGCTGCTGTTGCTGTTATTCCGGGTTATGCAGGGCGCTGCGATTGGCGGTGAAGCGCCGGGCGCCTGGGTGTTCGTCACCGAGCATGTGTCGCCACGGCATACAGGGTTTGCCTGCGGTACTTTATCCGCCGGATTAGTGGCCGGCATCCTGATGGGCTCGCTGGTAGCCACCGCCGTGCACGCCAGCATGAGTACAGAAGAAGTGAACGAGTGGGGCTGGCGTCTGCCCTTTATTCTCGGTGGTGCACTGGGCTTTGTGACCATGTATTTACGCCGCTGGCTGCAGGAAACTCCGGTCTTTACCGAGATGGAAGCCCGCCAGGAGCTGGCTGAAGAGCTGCCCATCAAAACCGTGATCAAAGGCCATGTGCCGTCGGTCGCTATTTCCATGGCCGTCACCTGGGTGCTGACCGCTGCGGTGGTGGTCACCATTCTGATGACACCGGCGCTGCTGCAGAAACTGGCCGGTCTGGATCCGCAACTGTCCCTGGAAGCCAACAGCCTGGCCATTGTCGCCTTGTTTATCGGCTGTATCAGCGCCGGCGCACTGGCCGACCGCTTCGGCAACGGCCTGATTCTCGGTATTTTTTCTCTCGGTCTGGCGCTCAGCTACGCGGCGTTCTTCAGCCTGATGCTGACCGATACCAGCCTGTTGTTCGTGCTTTATCCATTGGTCGGTTTCTTCGCCGGACTGACCGGTGTCGTGCCTGCCGTGGCGGTAAAAAGCTTTCCGCCGGCGATCCGGTTTTCCGGTTTATCCTTTTCCTACAATCTGGCTTACGCCATCTTTGGCGGTACCACGCCCCTGATTGTCAGTATGCTGCTCAAATACGATGCACTGGCGCCTGTCTATTATGTTTCTCTGGTATGCGTGGTGGGTATTGCTTCGGCTCTGGCGGTGATCCGTTTCCGCCGCCAGCTGGATCTGTCTCCAGTCCAGCCATAACCATAAAATGAAACAGCGATTGCCCCGCCGCACAGCGCCGGGGCTGGCCTGTTCCCCCACACGATTCTTCTCTGACATCGCCCTTTTATTGATCTCAGCAGCGAAATAATCCGACCCGCGTGCTTAACATACAGGCTTTAAACAGAGGCTTTAATCTGCAGCGCACGGCGGTCAGCTGTGTCGGGAGTGGCTATGTCAAAGGGACTGAAAATTTACGCAGTGGTGGTGGTGCTGATCATCGCTGCCCTGCTCGCCAACTGGCTGTGGGTGCCGGGCGATGTGCGCGCTATCAACCGGCAACTGGCCGCCGATGAATACCTGGCCGCCTACCCCTACCCGTTCCGGGTGCTGCGCATTGAAGGCCAGACAGCGGTCGTCAGCACGCCGCGCTCTGCCGTGGTGTCCGTACCTCAGATGATCAAAGCCATTGATCCGGCACTGGACGGCGCGTCCATTACCGATCCCGCCTATCTGCAGGCCCAGCAGGCACTGGCTGACCATCAGGCGTATGCCGCAGCCAAAGTCGTGGAGACAGAAACGATTAAACAGGTGATCTGGGAACTGGACCGCAGCTGGCTGCGCGCCCATGGCATTGAATGGGTGGAGTAACCGGCGGGCGGGTATAAAAACGCCGGACTGACAGGGTCAGTCCGGCGCAGAGATCGTCAGCCAGGCCGGGGCTATCAGCGCCGGCGCCGTTCGGTCCTCAGCTCAGCGATCACGTCCTGCGTCTGCGGACGTTCACCACGCCACAGCGCGAACGATTCTGCTGCCTGCTCCACCAGCATCCCCAGGCCATCCAGGGTATTGGCGGCGCCCATGTTGTGTGCCCACTGGTTAAAAACCGTCATACCACTGCCATACATCATGTCGTAGCAGACACTGGTATCCGATACGGCGGTCGGCGGAACCGGCGGCAATTCACCGCTCAGGCTGGCGGAGGTGCCATTGATAATGACATCGAAGCTGCCTTCAGTTTCTTCAAAACCACAGCCTTTTACATTGCCGAGATCGGCAAAATCCGCGGCCAGTTGCTGTGCTTTGCTGACGGTGCGGTTAGCAATCACCAGCTCAGCCGGTTTCTGTTCCAGCAGAGGTTGCAGCACGCCACGTACCGCCCCGCCCGCACCCAGCAGCAGGATGCGTTTATCCGTCAGCGTGACACTGTTATTCACCGTTAAATCGCGTACCAGACCAACGCCGTCAGTGTTATCCGCGAAAATGGTGCCGTCTTCGAGTTTTTTCAGCGTGTTGACTGCGCCTGCACGTTTGGCCCGCTCGCTGTGTGCGCCGGCGAAGCGGAAAGCATCCTCTTTAAAGGGCACAGTAATATTCAGCCCGGCACCGCCATGACGGAAAAATTTGTCCGCAGCATCGTTGAACCCTTCCAGCGGCACCAACTGTGCGGTGTACAGCATGTCCTGCTGTGACTGGGCAGCAAACTGCGAATGTATCTGCGGTGATTTGCTGTGGTTGATGGGATTCCCCATCACACTATAAAGATCTGTCATCTGTGATATGTGGTCTCCTCAGACCCATTCTTTATGCGGCAGAAAATCGGTGTAGAGTTTCTCTTCCGCCGAGCCTGGCTCAGGTTGCCAGTCATAATCCCAATGCACGACCGGCGGCAACGACATTAAAATCGATTCGGTACGGCCACCGGTCTGCAATCCAAAAATGGTGCCGCGGTCAAACACCAGGTTAAATTCCACGTAGCGCCCGCGACGATAGCACTGGAATTTGCGTTCGCGTTCACTGAAAGACAATGTTTTACGCTTCGCCACAATCGGCACGTAAGCGTCAATGTAGCCATTGCCGACCGCCTGCATAAACGCAAAGCTCTTGTCGAAATTCAGTTCACCGTCCCAGCGGTTTAAGTCATCGAAAAATAACCCGCCGACGCCCCGGGCTTCGTTGCGGTGTTTCAGCCAGAAATAATCGTCACACCACTTCTTGTATTTAGGAAACACTTCGTCGCCGAAAGGTTCACACAAATTTTTTGCGGTTTTATGCCAGTGAATAACGTCTTCTTCGAAGCCGTAGTAGGGGGTTAAGTCGAAACCGCCCCCCATCCACCAGACGGGTTCTTCGCCTTCCTTTTCCGCCACGAACATACGCACATTGGCATGGGACGTGGGTACATAAGGGTTATGAGGATGAATCACTAAGGACACACCCAGCGCCTGAAAACTGCGTCCCGCCAGCTCCGGCCGTGTTGCCGTTGCGGACGCCGGTAAGCGCTCGCCCTTAACGTGGGAGAAATTCACCCCGCCTTTTTCAATCACGCCACCATCGGCAATCACGCGGGTACGGCCGCCGCCGGTTAACGCCAGATGGCCTTCGGCTTCTTCCCGGTCCCAGGCATCTTCCACAAAGCTTGCCTGGCCGTCCTGTTCTTCAAGCGCTGCACAGATTCTGTCCTGCAGGTCGAGCAGAAATGTCTTTACCGCGGCGATATCACAACCGGATTGGGTGCTCATAATATGTCTCCTATCGCAGGCGTTGGCCGTTGAGTGTGCGGATTTCTGATGGTTGCTGACGCCCGCCCAGTTCACCGGGCAGGATGTAATCCAGCTGCTGATGAAAATACTGACGCACCTTTAACCGGGAGCGGGCCGGTTCGCGTCCGGCCGGATTGGCAGAAGTAGACACCAGCGGGCCGGTTTCATGACACAGAGCCTGCACCAGTGGGTGACCGGATATTCTCACCGCCAGTGTATTGTGGATACCGCGCAGCATGGGTGACACCCATTCTTTACACGGCAATACCCAGGTCACGGGGCCCGGCCAGGTGGACCATACGCTCTGCAGATCGTCATCGCTTAACGGTTCGATCCAGTCATGCAGTTGCTCCAGCGAGGATGCCACCAGCAGCACGCCCTTCTGCCAGGGCCGCTGTTTCAGATCGAGGATGCGCTGAATCGCATCGTTATCAGCCGGATCACAACTTAACCCCCATACGGCTTCAGTTGGACAGGCAATAACGCCGCCGGACTCAATCGCACGGACCGCGCGGGAGAGATGCCAGGAATTCATGGGATAATGGCCTTGCCAGAAAACGAAAGCGGCACACTACAACATGGCCGGAGAAGCAGCAAGAGGGCGATCGGGCAGATAGAGGGCAGATAGAGGAAAGGCGCGTTATAAAGAAAAAGCGCGCTACTTCATCCTCCGGTAACCCCCGGGCACCTGTTGCAGCCAGCCCTGTAATTCCAGTTCCAGCAATTGCGGCAGTAATTCATGCACAGGCAGCTGCGAGCGGATGGCGATCACATCGGTACTGGTAGCGCTGTAATCTATGTGGCTGATTAATACCGGCGGCGGTGTGTTATCGGTCTGCTCATCAAACAATCCGGGCTGCTGTGCTGCAGCGGGTGAGTGCGTATCAAGGCCCAGCTCCTGCAGAATATCCTGCGCAGATTCCACCAGCAGCGCGCCTTCCCGGATCAGCTGATGACAGCCACGGCTTAATGGATTGCTCACTGCACCAGGCAGAGCAAACACTTCACGCCCCTGCTCGGCCGCCAGCCGGGCAGTAATTAATGAGCCGCTTTTAAGCGCCGCTTCGGCCACCACCACGCCCAGACTGAGGCCACTGACAATACGGTTACGGGAGGGAAAGTGTTTCGCCTGTGGCGCCGTGCCCGGTGCAAATTCAGACAGAATCAGACCACCATGACTGAGCATTCTGTCCACCAGCCCGGCATGACGTTTGGGATAGATGACATCAGCACCGCAGCCGAGCACGGCAATGGTGCAGCCGGATTCAACCGCGCCATGATGTGCCGCACCATCAATGCCCAGCGCCAGTCCGCTGACCACAGCAATCCCCTGAGCGGCCAGAACACGGGCACAGTGTGTCGCCCAGTCGCTGGCATAAGGCGTTGGATTACGGCTGCCGACCATGGCGATGGCCGGGCGTGCCAGGGCAGAAATATCGCCGCGGAAATAGAGAAAGGTGGGCGCATCGCGCGTGGCAGACAAGGCGTCCGGATAAGGTGCCACACCGGCCAGTAACACGCCACAGTCCGGTTGCTGACACCATTGCAGCATACGGTCGAAGCCGGCACTCAGGGTCTCATCATCAGCCCAGCGTTGCGCCGCGGGCGGACTGAAGCCGCAGTGAATTAATGTGTCAGCAGAAGCATCGGACAGAGCAGCAACGTCAGGCAGACGCTGCCGCAGATCATTGAGGGCTATATTACCAATGCCCGGCAGGCGGGATAAGCGCCACCAGGCCAGCAACAGCTCTTCCGTGAGCATAAGCTTTCCTTGTCATGTCTGAGTTAACTCTGTGGTTTGCCGCCACCGTCACTCTGTTGGTTCCCGCATCAGACGGATCAGTTGTTCGGGCCGACGACCTCGTCCCCGACCCGCAGCGGGCGGGTTGCGCGCATAATCAGACCGTACGACATTTTTTCATACGCCAGGAAGACCAGCAGACTACCGGCACGCTCTGCCGGCAGGCGCACCCGCTCTCCGGCAGTACGGTCATAGACAATTTCGCCTTTGCGCTTAATCAGCAGAACCGAACCCGGCTCCAGCCCCTCACGCTCACCGCGGTTAATCACCACGACATCAAACTGTCCGACCTGAGAAACACCACCGTCGACAGCCAGAATCTGGCCGGTCAGGGAATCTTTCGGAGGTTTAGGGTAGTAGTTTGAAATGATCTCGCGGTCATCCGTCGGCAGCAACACATCACCGATGGATACCTGCTGCACAGTGCGCTCCAGTTCCAGCGTAACAATATCGCCGTCATAACCTGAAACACTGCCAACGCCGATTTCAGTGGCTTCCAGCCCCAGTACTTCTTCCGTTTCCGGGTCGACATAGACCTGACCCTTGCGGTAGATGCCATAGGCTCTGGCGACGTCTTCACCAAAATCGCCGCGGGCATACAGCTTGCCACCCGCTCCCATAATCAAACGCCCGTCAGCACCTGCAATCACCTTTGGCGCATTATCCAGTTCTTCGACAGCCACCACACGGTTATGACTGAGAAAGCCCTGAATTGCATCCTGCGGAATGGCAGGGATCGCCGATTCTATGGGTTCGACCCGGGCGGTGGGCTGCATTTTCACCGTCCCCGGTGACATTTTATACGTGCGGCTTGCGTCGCCCCGGCGGGTCACCGTCAGCCGGGTTTCCCCATTCACCTGAATCAGACCAATCTCATCGCCCGGGTAAATCAGATGAGGATTCTTAATCTGGTCATTCTGATACCAGATCTCGGGCCATTGCCACGGGTCGCTGGTAAACCGCTCAGAGATGCCCCACAGGGTGTCTCCCTTCTTCACCACGTATGTCTGCGGCGCATCGGCTTTCAGTGTCAGTGCGCTAACACCGACCGAAAGACCCATCAAACCAGCAATCAGAATGCCCTTGATGGTTTTGCTCATCCTGTATTCCCTTTATCATTGATCGCATTGAATATCACTGCCTGACCCGCATATTAGCAAGTCAGGACCATTTGTATCTATAAAAGCTCTTAACTCTATGGCCTTACTCGAAATTTTAGAATACCCGGACCCCCGTTTGCGCACTGTTGCCCAACCCGTCACAACGGTGGATGAGCGTATCCGCAATATCGTCGATGACATGTTTGAAACCATGTACGACGCCCCCGGGATCGGTCTGGCCGCCACACAGGTTAACGTGCACGAACGCATCATCACCATCGATGTCTCGGAAGATAAAAGTGAGCCATTAACTTTTATCAACCCGGAAATCACCGTCCTCGACGGCGAAGAAGAGACCATGCAGGAAGGTTGTTTATCCGTGCCCGGTTTCTACGAAGACGTCACCCGCATCGAACATTGCCTGGTGAAAGCCATCGGCCGTGACGGCGAACCGTTTGAAATGGAATGCCGTGGCCTTCTGGCGGTGTGCATCCAGCACGAAGTGGATCACCTTGAAGGCAAGCTGATGGTGGATTACATCTCTCCTCTTAAGCGTAACCGCATTAAGGATAAGCTGGAGAAAAAACACAAACAGGAAGCCCGTCGCAAAGGTAAAAAATAATGGCGCTACGGATTGTGTTTGCCGGTACGCCGGACTTCGCTGCGGCCCATCTGCGCGCATTGATTGCGTCAGAACACGACATCATTGGCGTTTACAGCCAACCCGACCGGCCGGCCGGGCGTGGCAAAAAGCTGCAGCCCAGTCCGGTAAAGCAGGTGGCGCTGGAGCACGGTATCCCGGTTTATCAGCCGCTCAACTTTAAAGACCCGGCGGCCGTGGAAGAGCTTAAAAGCCTCAACGCCGATGTCATGATCGTGGTCGCCTACGGTCTGATTCTGCCGCAGTCCGTGCTTGATGCGCCGAAGTACGGCTGCCTCAATGTGCACGCATCGCTGCTGCCACGCTGGCGTGGCGCCGCGCCGATTCAGCGCTGCATCGAAGCCGGCGACATGGTCACCGGCATCACTATTATGCAGATGGATAAAGGCCTGGATACGGGTGATATGTTAAGCAAGGTCACCACCGGGATCGCCGCCGATGAAACCGGCGGCTCGCTGCATGACCGGCTCGCCGGGATGGGCCCTCCGGCATTGCTGAGCACGCTGGCAAAACTGCAGGCCGGCGAGCTGAACCCGGAAATTCAGAACGATATGCTCGCCTGTTATGCCCACAAGCTGAGCAAAGAGGAAGGACTGCTCGACTGGAACCTCAGCGCCGTGGAACTGGAACGCAGGGTACGCGCCTTTAATCCCTTCCCGGTGGCCTACACTCTGCTGGGCGACCACCGTATCCGTGTGTTACAGGCCGAAGCCATTGAGAAGGTCACCGATATGCTGCCCGGCACCATAGTGAACGTCAGCCCCAAAGGGGTAGAAGTTGCCTGTGGTGAGAATGTCCTGCGCATCAGCAAAATTCAGCTGCCAGGGAAAAAAGCCATGTCTGTGGCCGACGTTATTAACGGCCAGCCACAACTCTTTCAGGTAAACCATATGCTGGCGTCTGAACTTTGAGCAATGCATCCATCTGGGGCCAGAGTGCCTCCTCTGAACTGAGCGCCCGCCGTGCCGCGGCCACGGCACTCGCCTCCGTAATGAACGGCCAGTCGCTGAATCAGGTGTTACCACCATTAGAAAACCGGGTACCAGCTGAAGACCGTGGTTTTCTGCGCGACCTTACACTGGGCAGCTGCCGTCATTTTCAGCGCTTAAATGCGCTGGTGAAAATTCTGCTCAAACACCCCTTCGGTGAAGAAGATCAGGATCTGCACGCACTGATGATTGTCGGCCTGTATCAGCTCGCCATCCAGAATAAAGCGCCCCACGCAGCGGTGCACGCGACCGTGGATGTGTGCGAAGAACTGGGTAAGGGCTACGCCAAATCCGTGATTAACGCCTGTCTGCGCCGTTACGGCCGCGAGTATGAAGCTCTGCTGCCACCTCTGGATGAAAACCCGGTCACCGCCACCAGCCACCCGAAATGGCTGGTCAAAATGCTGAGCAAAGCCTGGCCGGATGACTGGCAGAATATTCTGCAACAGAACAATGAACGGCCACCTCTGTGTCTGCGGGTTAACCTCAGGCGTACCAACCGTGACGTCTATTTAACCCGCCTGCACGACGCCGGCATCCCGGCAACCGCTGCCCCTTATTCTGATGCCGGCATTTATCTGGCGGAATCCTGCGACGTCACTCAGCTGCCCGGCTTTGCCGAGGGTGATGTCAGCGTACAGGATGAAGCGGCACAGCTCGCCGCACAGTTACTGGCACCGCAGGACGGTGAACGTATTCTGGATGCCTGCGCCGCCCCCGGCGGCAAAACCTGTGCACTGCTGGAACGGGCCGATGCCCGTGTCGTCGCCCTGGATATCGAAGAAACCCGTCTGAGCCGGGTTCACGATAACCTGCAGCGGCTACACTTAGCAGCGGAGGTAGTCTGCGCCGATATGGCGGATACTGAATCCTGGTGGGACGGTGCACAGTTCGACGCCATTCTGCTGGATGCTCCCTGTTCTGCGACCGGCGTGATCCGCCGCCATCCGGACATCAAATTGCTGCGCCGGCGCGAAGACATCGAACAGCTGGCTGTCCTGCAGGCCTCACTGCTGAAGACCGCATGGGCAATGCTGAAACCCGGCGGACGATTGCTGTATGCCACCTGCTCAGTGTTGCCTCAGGAAAACAGCGCCCGGATCGCTGCCTTTGCTGATGCAACTCAGGATCTGCAGTGCACAGAACTGGACTTTTCGTGGGGAAGCGCCTGTAATGCCGGGCGACAACTGTTTCCACAGCAGAATGGCCATGATGGGTTTTACTACGCCCTGATGACGAAAAAGGCCTGAAACCGTTAACGAGCTGCCAACGCCGGCGGCCACAGGGTATTAAGACCGTATGACCAATAGTCAGGACAAGCTTTTTGCACAGGGGCGGGTAGCGTGAAGATTATCATCCTCGGCGCCGGCCAGGTGGGCGGCTCACTGGCAGAAAACCTCGCCAACGAACAGAACGACATCACCGTGGTGGATACCGACGCTGACCGCCTGCGCGAGCTGCAGGACCGCATCGATATCAAAACTGTGCTGGGCATGGGCTCGCATCCGAACATCCTGCGCGATGCCGGGGCCGACGATGCCGACATGCTGATTGCGGTCACCAACTCTGACGAAACCAATATGGTCGCCTGTCAGATCGCTTACACCCTGTTCCGTACCCCGACCAAAATCAGCCGTATCCGCACCGGGCAATATCTGAAACAGAGCGAGCTGTTCCGCGCTGATGCTTTCCCCGTGGATGTCCTGATTTCCCCCGAGCAGGTGGTCACCAACTATGTCAGCCGCCTGCTGCAATACCCCGGGGCGCTGCAGGTGATGGATTTTGCCGATGGCCGTGCCCAGCTGGTAGCGGTAAAAGCGTATTACGGTGGCCCGCTGGTCGGCCAGGCAATTCACCACCTGAAAGATCACCTGCCCAATATCGATGCCCGGGTGGCCGCGGTTTTCCGCCGCAATAAAGCCATTGAGCCCACCGGCGATACCGTGATTGAAGCCGACGACGAAGTCTTTTTTGTGGCGGCCAAAGCGCACATCCGTAAAGTGATGAACGAACTGCGTCGTGAGGAGGACTCTTACCGCCGGGTGATGATCGTCGGCGGCGGCAACATTGGTTACCGGCTGGCACGCACGCTGGAAAAACGCTACCAGATCAAAATCATTGAACATGGCGCCGCACGTACCGAATTCCTCAGCGAACACCTGAACCGCACTGTGGTACTGCTCGGCAGCGCCACTGATAAGACGCTGCTGGAAGAAGAGAATATCGAAAGTACAGATGTGTTCTGTGCGCTCACCAACGACGACGAGGTGAACATTATGTCGTCGCTGCTGGCCAAGCGTCTGGGTGCGCGCAAGGTGATCACCCTGATCAACAAAGCCGCGTATGTGGATCTGGTACAGGGCGGCATGGTTGACGTCGCTCTGTCGCCGCAACAGGCCACCATTGGCAGTCTGCTCACGCATGTGCGCCGCGGTGACGTGGTCAACGTGCACTCTCTGCGCCGGGGCGCCGCTGAAGCCATCGAAGCCATCGCCCACGGTGACAGCCGCTCGTCCAAAGTTGTGGGACGTAAAGTACGCGAGATCAAACTGCCGCCGGGCACCACCATCGGTGCCATTGTACGGGGGGAAGAGGTGATCATGGCCAGCTCCGATGTGCTGGTGGAGTCCGATGACCACGTCATCCTGTTCGTGATGAACAAAAAACACATCGCCGACGTGGAGCGTCTGTTCCAGGTTGGTCTGGGCTTTTTCTGAGGAATTTTCCCGCATGCATCTGACGGTTATCGCGCGCATCCTGGGGATCTTTCTGATGCTGTTCAGCATCACCATGGTGCCGCCGATTATTATCTCTGTGATATACGATGACGGCGCTACTGAAGCCTTCGTCACCGCCATGGTGCTGATTCTGGGGATCGGCTTTACCTCCTGGCTGCCGGTGCGCCAGGTGCACGAAGAGCTGCGCACCCGCGATGGCTTCCTGATTGCCGCCCTGTTCTGGCTGACTCTGGGCCTGGCCGGCACCCTGCCGTTTATGATTTCCGGCAGCCCGGGGCTGGGGTTTGCCGATGCCTTTTTTGAATCCTTATCCGGCTGGACCACCACCGGCGCCACGGTGATGACCGGCCTGGAGTATCTGCCCAAATCCATTCTCTGGTACCGCCAGCAGCTGCAGTGGATGGGCGGCATGGGCATTATTGTGTTAGCCGTCGCCATTCTGCCGATGCTCGGCATTGGTGGTATGCAGCTTTACCGGGCGGAAATGCCCGGGCCCATGAAAGACTCCAAACTGACGCCGCGCATTGCAGAAACCGCCAAAGCACTGTGGTATATCTATCTGTTTCTGACCATCGCCTGTGCGCTCGCCTACTGGGCCGCCGGTATGGACCTGTTCGACGCGGCAGCGCACAGTTTTGCCACCGTCGGCATCGGCGGCTTTTCCACCTACGATGCTTCCATCGGCCATTTCGACAGCCCGCTGATTGAAGGTATTGCGGTCTTTTTTATGCTCATCGCCGCGCTGAATTTTTCTCTGCACTTTTTTGCCTGGCGCAATAAAACACTACTGCATTACTTTGAAGATTCAGAGCTGAAGTTCTTTTTTCTGGTGCTGGGCGGGGGCTGTCTGCTCAGTATTATTGCGCTCTGGTATACCGGCACTTATGACTTTGCGCATTCCGTGCGGTTTGGGTTATTCGAAGTAGTCTCCATCGCCACCACCGCCGGTTTCGGCACTTCCGATTTCTCGTTATGGCCGGTCTTTCTGCCCGTGCTGCTGTTTATGATGGCCTTTATCGGCGGCTGTACCGGCTCCACCGGCGGCGGTATGAAAGTTATCCGCGTGCTGCTGGTCTACAAACAGGGGGTGCGGGAAATCCGCCGGCTGGTGCATCCCAATGCGGTGATTCCGGTCAAGCTGGGCAACCGTGCTGTGGGAGACCGCATTCTCGATGCGGTGTGGGGTTTCTTTGCCATGTATATCGTCACCTTTATGGTGATGATGCTGGCGCTGATGGCCACCGGCCTGGATCAGGTAACAGCCTTTTCCGCTGTCGGCTCCTGCCTCAATAACCTCGGGCCCGGACTGGGAGACGTTGCCACCCATTACGGCGATATTTCCGATACCGCCAAATGGCTGCTGGCACTAACCATGCTGCTTGGCCGGCTGGAGATTTTTACTCTGCTGGTGTTACTGAGCCCTACCTTCTGGCGCAGCTGACCGCTGAACGGATCAACGCCTCAGAAAGGTAAGCCCTGCCTGCCGGCACAAAAAAGGAAGGCTACGCCTTCCTTTCCCTGAACCTGACTGACCGCCGGATACCTTTTAAAAACGCTGTCCGGTTAAAAACCCTGTCCGGGGCTTGTTATGGCACCCGGGCCTTCTTATAAGGGCTGAGTGATCCATCCTGCTGGCGTTTAAAGCGCTTATACGTCCATTGGTACTGCGCCGGTGCAACGCTCACACACTGTGCGATGCCCCGGTTCATGGCCGCGGCAGCGGTCTCCGGATCATCATCGTAAAGAGCCTCTTCGACGGCAATAAAGTGGAGATCGAACCCCGCGGCATCCGGCAGACGCTCGACGGAAATAAACAGACCGATGGCACCGGTTCTTTTCAGCAGCTCGTGCGGCAGTTTCGGCGTCAGTGCCTGTTCGACGGCCATAAACGGGGCATAAACACCGCTGCGGCGCTGCGGCTCCTGATCCGGCAAAAAGCCCACCATTTCACCCTCTTTGAGCACTTTAAACAGCTGTTTCACCCCGGCCCCCGTGGTGGGCACCAGCTTACAGCCCACCAGCTCACGGCGCTTAACCATCCAGTCGTTGAATACTTTACTCTTCGCCGGCCGGTACATAATGGTGATAGGGCAACGGGAAGAAATATAGTTGTTAACGATTTCCCAGTTTCCCTGATGCGGACACAACAGCAATACGCCGCGCTCGTCTGCCAGTGCCTGATTAAGCAGATCTTCACCATGCACCTGACGCAGCAGTGACAAGCCTTCCTGCTGGCTGTAGCCCCACATCGGACCCATCTCAGTTCCCGTCATACCGTTCTGCAGCAGAGTCTCATACAGCAGTTTGTCGCGCTCCTCTTCACTGAGGTCGGGGTAGCAGAGTTTCAGATTCAGTCTGGCGACTTCCCGTGAACGGGTACGGCGCAGCCATAACAGCCTGCCAATAAGACGGCCAATGCGCTGGGACCAGCGCAGGGGAATTAAGCCCATCAGTCTGGTCAGGCCTATCATCAGGTATCCAATAACTGTATTCACACCTTGCCTCCGGAGTCAGGAAGCGCAGTGTAACCAGTTGTTCAGGCAGTGCAAATCTCTGTTGCGGTTACTGCATCAGTCAGTCGCCGCTTTGTAACGGTTTCCACGCTGACCCGGCTGGCGTTTAAAACGCTTATACAGCCATTGGTACTGGTCCGGACACGTTTGCAGACATTGCTCAACCGAGCGGTTCATGGCCGTCAGCGCCACGCCGGCATCAGAGTCATAAATATCATCGTCCGGAGCGGCAAAATGAATATCAAAACCGCGGTCATTATCGAGACGGCGGGCATAGATGAGTACCGCCCGGGCACCGGTACGCTGCAGCAGCTGCACCGGCAGCGTCGGGGTCAGTGCCTCCACGCCCAGGAAAGGGGCGAATTCACCGCTTTCGGGCTGCGGTTCCTGATCAGGCAGAATACCGACCACGCCACCACCGCGCAGACAGCGGTACAGCGCTTTGATGCCACCGGTCGTGGTGGGAACCAGATCGGCCCCGGTTTTTTCCCGGTGGCCGTGCATCCATTCATCAAATACCGGGTTTCTGGCCGGCCGGTACATGGCCGTCAGCTGAGTGCGCGAAGCAATGTAGGTATTGGTGAGCTCCCAGTTCCCCAGATGAGGAGCCAGCAGCAGCACCCCTTTGCCAGCAGCCAGTGCCTGTTGAAAAATCTCTTCGCCATGAACGTCACGGATATGCCCCAGGGCATGATCAACCGGGCGCGCCCACATCAGACCCATTTCTGAAAACATCATGGCATTCTGGCGGAAAGCCCGGCGTATAAACTGCTGCCGCTCATCCGGTTTCATTGCCGGCCAGCACAGGCGGGTGTTGACCTCCGCGATACGGCGGAACGAGCCGCCTGTGTGCCAGGCCAGCCAGGCCGCCGCGCGCCCGACCTTATGGGCCAGAGGCAGAGGCATAAGACTGAACAGACGGATGACAGCAATCATCAGATGGCCCACTAATTTTTTCATACAACCAACCCTAACGGTGACTCGCCGGGCAGGGTAAAAGCAGCGTGTGAATTTTATAAGGGCCTGAACCGCATCAGTCTGTTGCTCTGCTAGACTCAAATGATCTGTCTCTTAAAAACCCCGATGGCCAATGATCAACCTTGAACACGCACTACAGGATAAACGCATTCTGATTGTGGATGACCTGGTGGAAGCCCGCAGCTCGCTGAAAAAAATGCTGACCCTGCTGGGCGCGCAACACCTGGATACCGCCACCGACGGGCGTGAAGCGATGGACTTCATCATGGAGAAGGACTACGACATCGTCTTCTCTGATTACAACCTGGGGAAAGGCAAAGACGGCCAGCAGATTCTGGAAGAGGCGCGCTACACCCACCGCCTGCGCGCCAGCTCGCTGTTTATTCTGGTCACCGGTGAGAACGCCGTTGATATGGTGATGGGCGCGCTGGAATACGAACCGGACAACTACATTACCAAACCCTTTACCCTGAATATGCTGCGCGAGCGCCTGACCCGCATCATGACCACCAAGCTCAAGCTGGCCGAAGTCGACGCCAGCATTGATGCTGAGCAGATCGACAACGCCATTGATCAGGCAGAAGCTCTGCAGGGGCGCTATCCCAAACTGGAAATCCCCCTCATCCGGGTGCTGGGCAAACTCTATATCCGCCAGCAGCGCTATGCCGAGGCCATTAAAGTGTATTCCACGCTGCTGAATAAACGCTCTGTTTCCTGGGCGCGGCTGGGTCAGGCGATCTGCATGCATTTTATGGGGGACTCAGACAGCGCGCTGGCGCTGCTCAGACGTACACTGATCGACCACCCCATGTATGTGCAGTGCTACGACTGGTGCGCCATCATCCTCAACAGCATGGGCAAGGCCAAAGAAGCACAGAAAGAGCTGGAGAAAGCCGTCGAAATTTCGCCCAAGGCCGTGCTGCGGCAAATGGAACTGGGACGCCTGGCGTATGAAAATCAGGATTATCCGGTGGCTGAGGCCGCCTTCGAGCAGGCCATGCGGCTGGGGCGTTTTTCCTGCTACAAAACCTCCCATAATTACCTGCAGTTTTCTTCCGCTGTGCGCCATATGCTGAAACCTGGCTCAGAGCGTTCACAGAAACTGCGCATCGAAAAAGTTCTGCGTGCCTTTGATGAGTTACGTCAGGACTACGCCGGGCAGGATTCGGTTATGTTCGAAACCAGCATCGTCGAAGGGAAAACACACAAAACACTGGGCAATGAAGATAAAGCCCGCGACTCGGCCAAACAGGCTGAAAATGTGCTGAAGCGGATGAAAAACCCGAGTCACGAGCATCAGCTGCAGATGACCGAGGCTTATATCGACACCGGCCAGCACGTCAAAGCCAAAGATATGATGCGCAAACTGAAAGCCGAGGGCATGAACGATAAAGATCTGCGGCAACTGCAGGTGCTGGAAAGCAATCTCAATCAGATGAGTATCCGTGATCATACCGCCCAGCTGAATGCCCGGGGCGTCGGCCACTACGAAAAAGGGGAATTCCCGCAGGCCATTGAGGCCTTTGATCAGGCAGCCGACTACGAGGAAGCAGGGATCAGCGTGTTACTGAATGCGATCCAGGCCAAAATCAGCCTGATCGAAAATACACAGATGGACGTCGCCCAGCTGAAAGACTGCTACCAGTACTTTCAGCGTATTGGCCCCATGGGGGACAATGATGAACGCTATGAGCGTTATGAACGACTGAAAAATTCATTCACCCGGCTGAAACGCGCGGCGGGGCTCTGACCCGCAGACGACAGCCAGCGCCGGGATGCACAAGGAGACCGCATGAAATTCGAGCACCTGGTGGCCGCCGTTATTCACGACCTGAAAAACCAGCTGCAGTCTCTGCTCGATTATGAGCAGGATGCCATCAGCCAGATTCCCGCCCGTTATCACCGCCATCTGCAACCCATTCTGCAGCGTACCAACCGGCTGAAAAACGACACCATGCAGATGGTCAGCCTGTTCCGCCTGGAGCAGAAAGAAAACTTTCATATGGACGATGCCTGGCCACGGGATACCGCCAGTGATGCCATCGAAGCGACACAGCTGCAGTATCCGACGATTCAGCTGGTCAATGAAATCGGCGACGAGTGCCAGGGCTTCTACAATGAAAACCTGATCCAGCTGGCACTGGTGACCTTAATCACCAACAGCGCTCAGGCTGGCGCAACCCATATTACGCTGACCGCCGACGACAGCCAGGGCCTGACCATCAACGTTCAGGACGACGGCCACGGCTTTGACAAGACCATTCTCTCCGGCGAGAAAGACACCACCAAAACCGAAGGCAGCGGGCTCGGTCTGTTCTTCGTCAAACTGATTGCTGAAGCCCACCGTCAGGGAGAAGACTGCGGGAAAGTCACCATCGCCAACCGCGCCCAGGGTGGTGCGACCGTCTCACTTCATTTACCCTGACGTCCGCCGTTGCCGGCCGGTCCGGCAAGCGGCTTCACAAAACGACTGCAAAGGAATTGCCGTATTATGAAATCTCTTATTTCAATCATGATCCCTGCCTGTGCGCTTTCCGCCTGTGCCACCGGCTACTCACCATCATTCAATAACGAGCCCATTGACGTTAAACCGCAGGAACTGGACCAGTTCTGGACAGCGGATGAAGAGGTGGAACGTTATATCCAGATCAACCCGGAACAGGGCTGCCGCCGGTTATCGACCGAGGCCGCCAGCGATATGACGGTCTACGCCCACCTGCGGATCGGCATTGATTCCACCGGCCGCGTCTATTCCACCCGGTTAAACGCAACGGAGGAGTTTCCGCAACCTTCGATCGCGTCGGCCAAAACAATCCTGCCTTACGTCGGTTACGACAAAATCCGCTATCAGCCAGCCAACACCAACAACGACAGACAACCGGTGGTGGTGACCTATCCGGTGTATTTTGTCGACTGTCCGGTGAACAAAGCCGGGCAATGAACTCTGCGATGATCTGTGGCTGTTGTGGCAAACGCTGCGACCCCGGATCTGCACGCCTGCAAACATCCTGTCAGCCCTTCGGCAACGCAGCCTTCAACCGGGCAACATGGTTTCCTGCCATCGGCTGGCAGCTGCTGCGCAGGAATGCGCTCAGTCAACAATGCGTTGTAAAACGGGATTCTCGCCAATGGGGACGGAGAATCCCGCCTGTAATCATCGCTCAGCACTGCTATAATCCTGCGTCTTTTTATTTTGCACTGCCTTAACCACTCTTTGAGAATTCAGGAATCCCACCGTGAGTCAGAGTCGCCACAACGTCAAAACCTTTCAGGGGCTGATCGCTGCCCTGCAGGAATACTGGTCCGATCAGGGCTGCGTAATAAACCAACCTCTGGACATGGAAGTGGGCGCCGGTACTTTTCACGTGCACACCTTCCTGCGCTCCATTGGCCCTGAAAACTGGAACTCCGCTTACGTCCAGCCCAGCCGCCGCCCCACCGACGGCCGCTACGGCGAGAACCCTAACCGCCTGCAGCATTACTACCAGTTTCAGGTGGTGATGAAGCCATCCCCGGCACACTTCCAGGAGCTCTATCTGGGTTCACTGCAGGCACTGGGCATCGATACCGGCGTGCACGATATCCGCTTCGTGGAAGATAACTGGGAATCGCCGACACTGGGCGCCTGGGGGCTGGGCTGGGAAGTCTGGCTGAACGGCATGGAAGTCACACAGTTCACTTACTTCCAGCAGGCCGGTGGTCTGGAATGCTTCCCGGTCACCGGTGAGATTACCTACGGTCTTGAGCGGATCGCCATGTACCTGCAGGAAGTCGATTCCGTCTACGACCTGGTGTGGACATACGGCCCCGATGGCAAAGCCGTCACCTACGGCGACGTCTTCCATCAGAACGAAGTGGAGCAGTCCACCTACAACTTTGAATACGCGGATACCGACTTCCTGTTCCAGGCCTTCAGCCAGTACGAAAAAGACTGTAACCGTCTGGTCGAAGCCAACCTGCCGCTGCCCGCTTATGAGCAGACGCTGAAAGCATCCCATACGTTCAACCTGCTCGATGCCCGTGGTGCTATCTCGGTGACCGAACGTCAGGGCTATATCCTGCGCGTGCGCACCCTGGCCCGGGCCGTCGCACACTGCTACTTCGCCAGCCGTGCTGACAAAGGCTTCCCGCTGGCGGATGAAGCCAACCGCGCCGATGTGTTAGCGCGCTATCAGGCACAGAAAGCTGAACAGGCGGAGAAAGACGCGAAAAAAGCTGAGAAGAAAGCTGCCCAGGAGAAGAAGTAATGAGCCGTGATCTGTTAATCGAACTGGGTACCGAAGAACTGCCACCCATGGCCCTGAACACCCTGTCTGCCGCCTTTACCCAGGGCATTGAAGACGGCCTGAAAGACGCCGGTCTGACCTTTGGCGACGTAACCTCCTTTGCCGCTCCGCGCCGTCTTGCCGTGCGCATCGCTGCGCTGGAAGAACAGCAGGCCGACAAAGAAGAAACCCTCTACGGCCCGCCAGCGAAAATTGCTTTCGATGCCGATGGTAAGCCAACCAAAGCCGCCATCGGTTTTGCTGAGCGCGCTGGTGCTGATGCCACACAACTGGAAACCGCACCGGAATCGCACGGTAAAAACGCCGGCAAACTGATGCTGAACCGCACCATCAAGGGTAAACAGACTACTGAGTTGCTGGCCGGTATCGTGCAACACAGCCTGGATAAACTGCCGATTCCCAAGCGCATGCGCTGGGGTGCGTCACGAATTGAATTCGTACGGCCGGCGCACTGGCTGATCATGCTGTTCGGCAATGACGTGGTCGACGCTGAAGTGCTGGGTCTGAAAGCCGGTAATACCTCCCGCGGTCACCGTTTCCACGCCCCGGGGGAAATCACCATCAGCACGCCGGGCGAATACGAAAGCAAACTGCGTGACGCCTGGGTAATGGCGGATGCCGCAGAACGGGCAGAGCTGATCAGACAACAGGTAACCGCCGAAGGCAAAAAGCTGGGCGGTGAAGCCATCATTGATGACGACCTGCTGGAAGAAGTCACCGCGCTGAACGAATGGCCGGTAGCACTGGCCGGTTCCTTCGATGAAGACTTCCTGCGCGTGCCGCCGGAAGCGCTGATCTCTTCCATGAAAGAGCATCAGAAATATTTCCACGTGATGAAAGACGGCAAACTTCTGCCGAATTTCATCACCATCGCCAACATCGAGTCGAAAGACCCGGCGCAGGTGATTGCCGGTAATGAGAAAGTGATCCGCCCGCGTCTCGCGGATGCCGCCTTCTTCTGGGATACCGACCGCAAACATCCGCTGGCCAGCCGCTTCCCGAAACTGGAAAGCGTGGTGTGGGTGAATGGTCTGGGCTCCATCGCCGACAAAACCCGTCGTATCAGTTCGCTGGCAACCAAAATTGCCGAGCAGCTGGGGGCCGACGAAGTGCTGGTGCAGCGTGCCGCGCACCTGTGCAAAAACGATCTGGTCAGCCAGATGGTATTCGAATTCAGTGATCTGCAGGGACTGGCCGGTCAGTATTACGCCGAGCATGATGGCGAACCGGCCGACGTCTGCGCTGCCATGATTGAGCAGTACATGCCAGCCTTTGCCGGTGACGCCCTGCCTGCGACCCAGACCGGTACGCTGATCGCACTGGCTGACCGCCTCGACAGTCTGGCCGGCCTGTTTGGTACCGGTCAGATTCCGACCGGCTCCAAAGATCCGTTCGCCCTGCGCCGCGCCTCTCTGGGTGTGTTGCGCCTGTTGGTAGAAAAAGAGATCAATATTGACCTGGGCACACTGATCGACTGGGCACTGGACAACAACTGGGATGCGGACCTGAAAGCCGATACCAAAGCAACGCTGACCGACTACATGCTGGACCGCTTCAGCGCCTGGTATCACGACGAAGGCATTCCGGCCGAAGTCTTCCAGGCAGTCCGTGCTGTGGGGATCACCAACGCTCTGGATATTAACCGCCGGGTGATGGCGGTACACGGCTTCAGCAAGCTGGATTCAGCCTCTGCTCTGGCCGCCGCCAACAAGCGGGTTTCCAATATTCTGGCGAAGAATGACGGCGATGCCGTGGTCAACGATGTTGATGCTGCACTGTTTGAAGCAGCAGAAGAAAAAGCCCTGTTTGAACAGATGACAGCTCTGCATGATCTGACCATTCCGGCGCTGGCCAAAGGCGACTACACCACCGCCCTGGAAGCACTTTCCACCCTGCGTGATGTCGTGGATGCCTTCTTCGATAACGTCATGGTGATGGCCGATAACGAAGCGGTGAAAAACAACCGTCTGGCGCTGTTAAAACAGCTGCGCGGTATGTTTGTCGGTATCGCGGATATCTCGGTGCTGTAATTTATCCCGCCGCAGAAAAACGCCGCCCCTGCCCGGGCGGCGTTTTTCGTTATAATTTCGTTTTTTACGGACCCTTGCCATGCCTTTAATAATCCTCGACCGCGATGGCGTCCTGAACGAAGATTCGGACGCCTACGTCAAATCCGTTGATGAGTGGATTCCTGTTGCCGGCAGTGCTGAAGCGGTTGGCCGTTTGTGCAAGGCAGGCTATCGCATTGCCGTTGCCACCAACCAGAGTGGTCTGGCCCGGGGCTATTTCAGCCAGTCAGATCTGGATGCCATGCACACTAAGATGACGGCGCTGGCGGCGGCAGAAGGCGGTGAATTTGCTCATATCGCCTGGTGCCCCCATGGGCCGGATGATCATTGTGACTGCCGCAAACCGCTACCCGGCCTGATCCATCAGATCGAACAGGCACTGGATACCTCCGCCGCGGGCGCCTGGATGGTTGGCGACTCAATCCGTGATCTGCAAGCCGGACTCGCCGCCGGATGTAAACCCGCCTTGCTGCGCACCGGCAAAGGCGCCGCCAGTGAAGCCCGGCTGGCGGATATTACCGCCCTGGCCGACACGCCGGTGTTTGATAATCTCGCCGCCTTTGCCGACCATGTGTTGGCTCAGGCCTGACGCAAGCCGCCTCAGGAAACAGTCAATCGCCCTGCAGGCAACAGCTGCAGGCCGATAAAATGGTATAAACCTGTTATCGTTTTCAGCATGGCACGCAGGTACGGGTAACTATGAACTCAGGCAGCAGCGTTAATCACACTTCAGCTTCGCGCACGGCCGCCAGCTGGTATATCCGCACCCTGCTGTTTTACCTGGTGCTGGCACTGATCACCCTGGTGTGGTTTATCCCCAGTTTTACCATTGGCCTGTTGCTGCCGCTGAAAATGCGCAACTTTTTCGTCATGGGCATTCCCTGTCGCGCCGCTATGTTTGCCCTGCGCTGGATCTGCGGTATCCGGGTGGAAGTGGAAGGCCGGGAAAATATTCCCCGTGACGGGCGCGGCTATGTATTGTTGAGCAAGCACCAGAGCACCTGGGAAACCTTCTTCCTGCCCACTCTGATCACCCCGCATGTGCAGGTGGTGAAAAAGGAACTCTTTTACCTGCCGCTGTTTGGCTGGATGCTGAACCTGATCCACCCTATTTTTATTGACCGCAGTAAACGCACCGGCGCCATGAAGCAGGTACTGACTCAGGGGGCAGACCGGCTGGCCCATGGTATTCATGTACTGGTGTTTCCGGAAGGCACGCGCATCCCGCCGGGCAAACGCAAGGCTTTCTCCAAAGGCGGCGCCATGCTGGCCACCAAAGCCGGGGCGGACGTCATTGCCATCGCTCACAACTCCGGTGAACTCTGGCCCAACAACCGCTGGGTAAAACGTCCTGGTACCATCCGTCTGATCATCAGCCCGGTGATGCGGTCAGCCGATATGACCACCGCTGAGCTGAGTGAACAGAGTGAGCGCTGGATCAACGAGCAGACTGACCGTATTTCCGGCATCCGTTTCAGCGGTGAGCTGGTCGATAAAGACACCTCCGGCAAACGCTTCTGACCGCCTGAGCCGGGGCCTGCCGGCGTTTCCGAAATAGTTCGCAGAGACTGTGCAACAGTCCGTTTTACATGGCTGAGGAACAGCCACGGCATTCCCGCGTCACAGAAGTACGTAACAGGGAGAACGAACATTATGATGACAGGGTTATCCGGTTTTTTCGGCTTGTTGATTCTGATTCTGGATATTTACGCACTGATTAATATCGTGCAGTCCAGAGGCGTTTCAAATGCGGGCAAGGTCGTATGGGTAATCGCGATTCTGTTCCTTCCCCTGCTCGGCTTTGTTGCCTGGCTGTTTTTCGGGCCGCGCGGCAAAGCGTCATCTCTCTGAGTAGTTTTCCTTCATCTCTCCAACCCCGCAAAAAGGATTAGGCCGCTGTTTCAGCGGCCATTTTTTTGTTTAATCCTTATCTTCCTGTCGTACATCGGCACCGCCGTCCTCATTGGCACTGCTTCTGTTTGTCACCGACTCCGATAACAGACGCACATTGGCGCTGGGAGCCTGCCCGGATTTGTCTTCGCCAAAATAGAGCGTCTGATGAGGGAAAGGTATCTCAATATTGCGCTCATCGAACATCCGTTTCATGCGGCGGTTAAACTCGCGCCCTACAGTCCATTTTTCATGGGGCAGGGTTTTGGTGCGGGCTTTGATAATCAGCGCACTGTCCGCGAATTTATCCAGCCCGAGAATTTCCAGCGGTTCCAGAATCAGACGCCCGAATTCCTTATCCTGGCGCAGTTCCTCATCAATATCGCGCAGACACTGCATCACTTCATCCACATCTTCACGGTAAGCCACGCCGACATTAAACAGGTAGTAGCTGAAGTCCTTCGTCAGGTTGCTGACGATCGTCACATCGCCGAATGGCACCGTATGAACCGTCCCGTCCAGATCACGCAGCTGAATTTTACGGATGGTGATCTTCTCCACGACGCCGAATTTATCGCCCAGCTGAACCACATCGTCGATCTGCAGCAGGTCTTCAAAAATGACCATAGCCCCGGTAATAAAGTCTTTCACCAGCGTCTGAGCCCCAAAACCAATGGCAATACCCAGCACACCGGCACCGGCTACCAACGGCAGAATATCTACTCCCAGCTCCGACAGAATGATCATGATGGCAAACAGAGACAGCGTGAACAGCAGAACGTTACGGATAATAGGCGTGACCGTTTTCAGGCGCGCCTTTTTTAAACGGCGGTTTTTGTATTCAAAGATCTCCAGAAAGGCATTCACGCCCTCCCAGATCAGCGCCCACACAAACAGAATCACCACCAGGGTTAACCCTGTGCTGAACAGGGCTCCTAAAGGAAGTGAGTAATCACTATCGCTTTCGATATAAGCAGTAAACAGACGCGATGTGGCGTACACCAGAAAGATCAGGCCGAACAGATAACCGGCCCAGCGCTGCAGGGTAAATAAAGAATGGAACCGGCGTTTGGCCAGGTGGAGGTGATTCCTCACTTTGCGCATCCGGCGATCAAACAGGATGGCCAGACGGTTGTTGATAAACACACAGACAGCAATCAACAGCAAAGTGAGCACAAAGCTGAACAAGGCCCCGATAAAGCTCTCACTCAGACCCCAGCTCTGCAGCATATCAACGAACTCACCCGCCAGACCCGAGCCGGTGGCTTCGATATCCAGAGCCTCGGTGAGCGAGTCCAGCGGGTTCTCCGGCTCCTGCTCCCGGGCCTTTGATAATAACTGCAGCTGATCAATCAGCTGTTGCCGCTCCGCATCGTTCTCCAGCGTGCTGATCAGCTCATCAAGCTGCTCCTCACTGACGTCCTGACCACTTTCTTCACTGCTGACAGCAGCGCCACCGGTAAGCAGATCCGTGCCGGTCTGAGCCGCCTGCGCCAGTCCCGGTAACAGAAGTATCAATATCAGAGATAAACAGGTGCGCACAGGTCGTCCTCGTCACAGTATCCAAATGAATCGTCAGTATATGCGACTGTGGCGCAGGAAGGGGGTTCCGTGTCGCAGTTCAGGATGAATGGGCGCCCGAAAGGGTCAGTTAACCCGGGGCGTTGCTTTTGGAAACAAATGAACAGACAGACTTAATTCTGCGGGTTGTGGTCAGAAACCTGAGACATGGCTTCCTCTCGAATTGCCAGCAACCGACCAGGTGCAGGTGATCTGGGCGATTCATTAGCCTGACTTATTGCTTTATTAACAGATAGTTTATGTATCCGATTTTTTCAGCCAGGAACGATGGTGCTCATAGCTTTCACCGGTATCGTAATCGGTTCCGCATAAAAACGCTCTGCGCACACAGCCGGGTACGCAGTGATAATACGGTGTTGCTTCCAGTGATACCTGATGTTCTCTCGGCTTTGGCATGGCTTATTCCTTCCGTGGATAAGCCTCACCTTATTAGCGGGTTGATTTTTCGCAATCGGTAGGTAGTACTAACATGGGTGGCTTATTTGATGTTTGAACTAATTCAAATAATCATTTAAGGCTATTCAAAATATATATAAGATCATCATCTTTTATTTGAGTTGCAAAATCTAATGGGGATTTTCCACTGTTATTCTTATGGTCAGGGGAAGAATTCGACTTAGTAAATAACTTTACTATTTCATATTCACCTCTTGCATTAAATGTTGCTATCCATAGAGGCTCGTTACCATATCGATCTACTATGGACGTGTCTGCACCTGACTCTATAAGTAGCTTAGCTACGTTATATGATAAATTTGCTGCAGCATAATGAAGCGGAGTCATACCATTAGAATCTTGGGTATTTATGGGACAACTATTTTTCAATAATTCTGAAGCACATTCCAAACTATTGAAAGAAGCTGCTTCATGCATCAATGATTGGCCATCTTCGTTTACAATATCAGGGGCATAATTTCCAGATATAGCTTGCAAAGAAACATAGTCATTCAGGCGAACCATCTGAAATATTGATTCATTATTTGACATGTTCAATCCTCGTACCTGTGACTTCTATTTGCAGCAACAACTAAAGAACAACTAAGCCACCCATTTTAGTTTATATGTAGAAAACATATAATATTTCAACGTCATACTTCTCTTCCCCTAATTGCTTTTCGGCGCGCGTCTTTTTGCATTTCATAGCTGCAATTTGGATCTATTTCTGAAATATTACTTTCTTCAAATATATTTACAGGGATATAATTACCTTGTACTTCTTCGTAAGAAATTTCACCCATACTTTGTTCTGACTCAAGCCCACCAGGGAAAACATTTAATTTAGAACCTTTACACAATAGAGAAATATTTTCGTTTGAAAGTTTTTCTCTGATCTGTGATAGAGCTTCAAAGTAGTCTGGCCCATAAACTGTGCCACAAAACCCATTGTGGTCATTGTATGACAGCACTACCGGATCAGTACCATTACTAAAAGATGTGATTTCAAGATCACCAACATCTTTGCCATTCTTTACCATCTTTATCGTATACAATTCACTTTGCTCCTTCATGGCCTGGCTTTTCTATAATGAGGTAACAAGCTGAGGTAACAAGCCACCCATTTTAAAAATAGAGCAATTCTCTTTAAGATCCTCTGAAGAACTCTATTTTTTACATCCAAACTGATGCATCCTTCTGGCATTCACGAAATAGCCGGTAAATTTTCCTGCTTTACTGAATTTCAGGCACGACAAATCTCAGCAGGGCTGATCAGTGCTTAATGTGGGATTTTAGTGATAGCCAAATGCTACTCTGCAGCGACTTAGGCCGGATGGACGTTGATACTCGAGTTTTTCACAGGCTTTTCTCAGGCTCTGCTCACTACCAGCAAAGGTGGAAAAACATTCCTCAAAGGTTTGGCTCATCGTCAGCCACTGATCGCGGTCGATTCCCAATCGGTTCAGTATTTTATCGGCTTGTACCGGAATCGATCCACGCTTGTCATCGCGCAGAATGCGTCCTGTCCAGTCAACCAGCTCCAGATAATCCGTGAGGCGCATAGGAATCCCTTTGGGCATATCCTGTCTGGGATTACCTGCAAATGGCAGTAACTGTTTCTGTTGCTGATTCGGATGATTAGGTTGAGTACTGGCCTGAGCTTTTTCTGCGCGTTTCTTAACGGATGTAAATTCCGAGACTTCCGGTGTTTTCGCCATAGAAGCACGAACCGGATTAAGATCGACGTAGGCCATACAGGCCGCAAGTGCGGCTTCATCCAATAATGCCTGTGATTTATAGCGGCCCTCCCAGAATCTTCCGGTACAGCCATCTTCGGCATTCGCTTCACGCGCAATCGCTTCGTTCAGCACTCGCATAAACCAGCTGATATCCACTAAGCGTTTACGCCATTTTTCGATACAGGTTTTAAGCACAGCCATTTCAGGCTCTGACAGATGTTCTTCCCGGACAAATTTTTGCGAAAGCATATTTCCCTTGAAAAGCCTGTGCCAACGCTCAACAACTTCATAATCGCTCCAGGATTTTGCAGCCTCTGCGTCAACATAAAGAACAACGTGGTAGTGGTTGCTCATGATGGCATAGGCCGCTATCTGAATAGCGAATATCTGAGGGAGTTCAAGTAGCTTACCTTCCAGCCAGCCTCTGCGGTGTTCGTACGATTCGCCGCTTACCGAATCAATACCACACAGAAACGCCCTGCGCACACAACGGGATACGCAGTGGTAATACGGTGTTGCTTCCAGTGATACCTGATGTTCTCTTGGCTTTGGCATGGCTTATTCTCTCCGTGAATAAACCAAGCATATTACTGGGTTAAATTTTCGCAATCAGTAGATAGTACTAATGTGGGTGGCCTGTTAGTTTTGTTAGTTCTGATAAAGTTTACGGGTTACCTTTCTATTTCTATTAAGAATAACTTTTATATAACCTCCTCTCCAGCTAAGCTATAAATGACAAATCCAGATTTATTTAGCGCTGACACTATAAAAGTAAAGTCATTGAAGTAATCCATATTAAAATCATCTTGACCGTATATTTCCAATCGAATATCTGAACGGATATCTTTTGATATCTTGCCAATATTAATCAAGCCCTGAATTTCTTCCTTGATTTCAACTTCATCATTAATTTTCAAGATAAACTGGTACTCATTTATGTGTAAAATAATGTCCTCACCATCAACTTCTGTTTTAAACTCGTTTAAAGATGAGAGAATTCTACTATTCGTAATTTCTTCATCAAATTTTACAAATGCAAATGACTCATATGACATACCTAGCACCTCTTGGCTTGAAGTTTAAAGCTTTCCAAACCTTTTCATTTGTTTTTTTACAGACTCTATTAAAAAGTCGGGGTTCTTCCTGCTAATATGAGTTGTAATTGTTCTGGATGGACAGGTAACGGGGGGTTCTTTGCAAACAACAGGTACAGAAAAATAAACATCAGATTTATTATTTGGATCTAGATTAATATCCCAAAAGCCATCGATCTTAGCTTTGTATACTTCTCCAAGAAAGCAAGACAACTCATCCCAGATATCTGGTGATGATTTAATATCACTTATATTTTCAAAAGACTCTAATATCCAGTTTCCCAAAGCCTGTATAACGTCTAAGTCGGATTTTTGAAAATCAATAGCCCCACCCAATCTTGATTTCAGTGAATCTATTTTCTGAGGAATTTTATCTTTCCATATCTCGAAATTTTGTTGCGATTTAAAATCGTACATTTTAATTTCCAATTGTATAAGGTATACCAAGCTGATCTAGTTTAGCTTTAAGAGGCTTAGATGCATAGTCATCAAAATACCAGCGTATATCCCAGTCAGTATTTTCTATAAGTTTAGCATCCCGCTCAGCCTCAGATAAAATCTCTTTTGAAAGATATTGTTTACCTGTTTTATGCTCTACTGCTTGGAACGTCTCATCATTAACTATACCGCCCCATCGCTAATACTGCCCTCTGTACGCCAACCGGCTTCATCAGTTAAACCATTGGCTTTCCGATAGTCAGCTACTGCTTTATGCGCTTTATTCGCCTGCTGCATATTTACATCATATTGTTTATCCCAACGCTCTTTAGACCAAGTACCGCCACGTTCTTGGTACTCTTTCCAGCGCTGTGCTCGATGTTCTTCCGATCCAGGACCACTCGTTGGCGTTTGCTTTGTTTTCGATTGAGAAGAACCATCACTCTCCGGCCCACTCTTCCCTTTCTTCGCCGTTGTCTCAGAGGTCTCCAGATCTTTAAAGTCCGCCGGCTTCCCTTTGACTTTCCGCTGTTTACTCTGGATCTTCAGCTTACGCATGGCTATGGTAAAGTCGCTGAGCAGATCACCGACGTTAGGGAGTTTACGGATCAGCGGGACTTTTCTGCCGATAGCAGCCACCACACCCGCACCACCGGTAACCGCAGCAAGAATGATGGTGAGGATAAGTTCAAAGGTACCGGAACCGGCCACTTCGGTGATTTCAATCGCGTGCTGGGCTTCAGCATAACCTTTCACGAACTGATACAGTATATGCGAATGTAGTGCAGGAAAGGGGTTCCGTGTCGCAGTTCAGGAGGAATGGGCGCCCGAAAGGGTCAGTTAACCCGGGGCGTTGCTTTTGGAAACAAATGAACAGACAGACTTAATTCTGAGGGTTGTGGTCAGAAACCTCAGAGATGGCTTCACGACTTCTCTGATAGTGGGTGACGTATACATCGGCCCGCGACTGTCGACTTTATTCGTGGATAACGGCAACGGCTTTGCCTTCGCTTGCAGCTTCCTGCAGTGCGGACAGGTATTTAAAGAAAGTATATTCGAGCGTATCCCGGCTTAATGGTGCATTTTCAGCAACAGCCTGAGCACAGTCATCTGTATACCGCTCAATATTTTCCTGCAAACCTTCCAGTACCATGGCGGCGTCTTTAGCCATCTCAGCCGTAAAGTAACCGAAAGAACCACTGATCTGCGGATCATCACCGAGCAGGTTATTCGGTGAGTTGTTATAGCTTAAAACGGCAAAAAACTTTTTACTACCGGCAATCTGGCCCAGCGCTTCCAGAGAATTCATAAAACCAATAGTGGGTAATTCCAGTGTTTCCCACAGAGAGGATTCGGTCGTTACCTTCTCAACCAGCCATTCATATTTCTCTTCATCCGTTCCATTAAGAGATGCAGGAAAAAGAGACTCGTCGACAACGTAAAGATTAAAGGTTTCGCTCATGAAAGCTCCATCAGTTGTTTTGGCAGATACAGGGAATCAATATCCGTATGCCATCCTTTATTGGCACCCAATTTTATCAGCATCATACCAGGCATGCATATAAAACCCTGAATATCGTCGCGGTAATCGCCGGATTTAATTTCTTTCAGATGAGCATCCAAAGCCTGCTGAATACTGGCATTCCAGCTATTCCTATCATCTTCAACCAGGGCCTTAAGACCGTTCACCAGAGGAACGACAAAGTGCTTTTCTTCTCGTCCAATACGTTTACTTACAGACAATTTAATCAGTTTATCGATTAAACCTTTTTCCAGGGTCTCATTACTAAGATATTCTCTAAGCCAGAATGCGGTATCAGCTAAAAACTGACATTCCTCCAGTTCCTCAGCTGTTCCATGAAAAAACTTAATCTCATCGACATCTAAAAGCATATTAAGATCTTCCATTGAGCCAAAGGAAGTCACAATTTCTAAAGCCTCAATGTATTCCCATGGCGTTCTAGTATGCTCGATAATTTGAGGAGGTTCTTGGTAAAATAACTCGTAAGCAGAGGCTTCAGCAGCTATTTTTAAATATCGCCGGGAGCGGTCATTGTCTTCTTGCTGATAAAATATAAAGCCTAGATTTTTTGAATATTCAGAAATACGGGTCGTAATATCAACCTTAGTTTTATCAGATTCGTAATCAGAGAAAAATTTATCAAATACCTTAAACCCTCTCTCCAAGACTTTATCCTGATAAGCTTCCTTTATTTTGTTTAAATTTAAAGACATTTACATATTCCTAATTAAAAGAATTTCCGTCAGGTAAGGATATAGGTTTCACTCCAGTAACAACGCCGTTTGTTTCAACTGCTTCTATCCCCATACCGCTCACTTTAGGTAACGGTCCGAAGTCAATTGCATCCTTAAGGGATGAGCCTAGGTCAGCGGTGTTACTATCGGTAGCTTTTTCCATAGATTTAACTGTATTACCAACCCATTTTTTCGACATCTGCTTACCTTTTTTTGCCTTCGTTCCCAACTTAGCCCCAGGCCCCTTAGCTTCAACGATAATATATTCTTCAATACTGCCATCCGCTGCCCGTTTAACATAGACCTGATCAAACCCTGGGCCAGTCTCAAAGCCTCTGACCATTTCCGCATCCGGATGATTTTTTGTCATATATTCAGAAGCAGCACGCTCACCTTTTGCTTCTGTTACTTTGGCTTTATAGGCTCCAACCGTGCGGTTACTTTCACCATTGGCAATAGCATTATCGCGTTTAGTTTCATAAGCTTTCTGGTGAGCATCAACGTCTTTATTGTGTTTGTCGAGTACCGGATTTGTCTTAGGTGGCGGTGGTGGTTTTTTAGCAGGTGGCGGTGGTGTTTTCGATTGATCACCCTCCGGCCCACTCTTCCCTTTCTTCGCCGTTGTCTCAGAGGTCTCCAGATCTTTAAAGTCTGCCGGCTTCCCTTTGGCTTTACGCTGTTTACTCTGGATCTTCAGCTTACGCGTGGCTTTGGCGAAGTCACTCAGCAGATCACCGACTTTACGGAATTTACGGATCAGCGGGGCTTTGCTGCCGATAGCAGCCACCACACCCGCACCACCGGTAACCGCGGCAAGAATGATGGTGAGGATAAGTTCAAACGCACCGGAACCGGCCACTTCGGTGATTTCAATCGCGTGCTGGGCTTCAGCATAATCTTTCACGAACTGATACAGCATATGCTGCAGCATAGGGTCGTCCATCACCATGCTGGCCATGGCGATGGCTTCATCGATCTGTTGGGCGCTGATGGCGGTCGGGTCAAACCCCAGAGCTTCGACCAGCTCGCGCTTTTCTGCCTGCATATAGGTGGCGCTGTAGGTGCTGTAGAAATCCTCGGATTCCCAGCCAGCCTGAATGGCTTTGGCCTGGTGGTAGATTTTCACCACCGGGTTAACCACATCGGATACTTCTTTCACCCACTTCAGGGCGCCCCAGACGGAGGTGCCTATGCCGGTCATAAAGGCGCCGGTGTAAATCAGCCCTTTACTGAAGGTGCTTTCCTTCTCCATCTGCCGCTCATACATGGCGGCTTCGGCCCGTTCACCGGCGATGATTTCTGTCAGCGCCTGCTGGATCTGTACCCGCAGCATGCCGCGCGGATCTTCCACTTCATTATCCGCGGCGATGGCGGTGCCGATCTTTTCGATGGTGAGATAGGAGGAGGCAATGGCGTTGGATAAGGCTTCACCCGGGCGCAGGGTGACGTCCTTCATTTTGCTGAGGACGCTGATCCAGAAGTGGTCGTTGGCGGCCACCAGGGTGTCGAAGGGGACATTTTTCAGCAGTTCGGAAGCAATCATCGGGCTGCCGGCACCGATGTTTTCCGGATGCACATACCCGGGTCCGGCACCCTGCGTAATGCGATAACGGTTGCCGTTGGTATCTTCAAATTCGTAGCCAGCCATAGCCTCAGTTCCCTAGAGTGGACGGCGTAAGTTACCAAGTTAGCGCAGGATTATTAAGTGAATTTGGTAAGACATACTGTCTAAATTGTGGAATCTTGATAGGTATCACACACGTCTGCGACTTTCCTCTTAATACTGGCTGAGTAATACGCAAACGGGCGTACCAGAGTATACGCCCCGCCCTTAGCGCCTTGAGCGGCGAAGCTTATGCCTGCCCATGCGGCGACCCGGCACAGATCTATTCAGGCAGCCCGCTGACTTCATCCCAGACGTCGCTGTAACCCGCCAGATGGAAGTAAGCTAACAGGGTGTCGACCAGGGTCAGGAAGACATAACTGTGCGTCGCCTGTCTGCCCTCTTTATCCTTTTCAGAAGATGCCGAATGGGTAAATGCACGCCAGAAAAATTCCGCCAGCTGCCTTGCCTCATGCTGATTATTCACCACGCCGCGTTCAATAATTTTTCGGCTGCTGTGGTCATTAAACTCGTCCGAATATTGCAGCAGTACTTCTTTTTCATCCGGTAATTTGTAAGGAATCATAGATACCTCCTCCGTCCGTCGTTGAATCAGGTCAGTAGAATCCAGACTGCTATCCCGTCTTACCTTCCCGCAGTGCTTCTGTAACAGAAACATTGGCTGATTCCGGAAGGCTCATCCGATGATGCTGCCATGATTGTCTTACGGCGGCATGACGGTAAATGTGAATACCGTCGCGTTTATATTAAACATATGGTCAGTAAACCCGGAATCGCTTACTGACATATGTATTAGTCAGAACTCTCTTACTGAAATGAGACCGGCGACGACACCCGTGATGACTGCCGCGAAAGGACAGAATCTGTAACAAAATCAGGAGATTACATAGAGTCCGGCCATGTTCCTGAGAAGATATCTTAGCCGGGATGACAGAAATTCCAGAGCGCGGGTTTAAACAAAGAGCAGGTAAAAGTACTCAACCGCCTGCTGGACGGCGGAGACAACGGCTTCGAAGACGGCATCAGTGCCGCGCAATACCAGAAGGTAGCCAAAGGCAGTTAAGCCACCGCTACCCGCCACCTGGCGGACTTAGTGGCGAGGGGCTGTCTTGAGAAGATGGCTGGCGGAGGGAGGAGTACCAGGTATCGGGTTACCGGGGTTATTTAAGATCCGAGGCGAGTTCGACCAAATCGATATATCCAGTCCTGTCTGCCCCGACATCAAAAAATTTTTGTGCTGCCATCGTCATAACCTCAGCCTCTGGAGGGAAGTCCTCTTTACTTCTGTGGCCCCAATTTGAAATTTTTGTACTCTTTCTTACTAAGGAATTAGAAATACTAATGAATAATCTGGAAGTTATCTGATTAATCCCTTTATAGAAATCCTGATATGGTGCCACCAGATCCTTAGGTTCAGCATATTTTTTTGCCACAGCTGAAGTGACATATACTTCCACCACCCTTTGCCTCCTCGATATATTCTCTTCAGGGAGGATAGCTTTGAAATCCCGAGTAATGTCTTGAGTGATCTCACTACCAAATCGATTACTTGACACCCGCTCTACAAACAATGTTTTTAGCATTTCTGGACCTTTAATTTTTAATGCAATTAATAGAGATGCCCACACCCAGAAATATTTCTGTCGGTTTTTTTCTTCTGAATAAATTGCAGCTAACTGATCCATCCATTGCAGCGTGGTGCGTAAATCAAAGTCAAAGCTCTCAGCAATAGCCGCCAGATTATTCGCCAGTACATCTTCGTCTTTTACAATGACATCGCCATCACAGGTACTTAATAAGTCTTTTGATAAATGTTTTGTAAATACCGGCTGTGTCTGAATAAAGGACAGTAAGTCCGGCTTCTTCAGCGTAAAGCTGCGGTTAAAAAAACGATATAAATAGCGCTGAGCATCAAACTCCGAACCGTACACCGCTTTTATCGAGTGCTGCAGTTGATCGGTATTGGTAGCGATCACAAACACCAGCCCTTTTACATCAAATAAATGCTTTACGGTTTCCAACAGTTCAATGGCGTAAGTCGGGCGGCAGCGATCCAGTTCGTCAATAAACACAAACATGGGGTTGTTCAACTTGCTGTGATTTGTAATCAGCGTGATCCAGTTTTCTATGTTCTTTTTTAATTCTGCGATGACGTCTAACTTATGACGGTGATCCTTTATTACAGAACTGACCACCGTTTCGGAGACTTCGGACATACCGGCTTTAATCATTGCTGTAGCATCTTCCCCAAGATGCCTATTAGCCTGGTGCATCAACGCACCTTTAGATACCCCTTTAATAAATTGTCCCGACTTCCTTAAAAATGAGGCTTTGTATTTTTCGGATGCTGCATTAGGTGGTGCAGAGGATTCCAGAGCCTCCAGTAACCCCGAAGCCACCGTCAGCAGAGGATCATCGGAAAAGTCGCTCTTCCAGGCATCAATATAAGCCGCCGGATGCTGTTGTTTTACCGTGTAATACCAGCGCTGCAGAAACCAGCTTTTGCCAGCCCCCCATTCGGCGTTCAGATTCATTACATAGGAGTCATCAGTGAACCTGGCCAGATAGCTGGTTAAGAACTGCGCGTATTTCGCTCTGTCCAGCTGATCGCCGGGCAAATCGTCGTTAATGCCTACTTCCTTACTTAACGGCTGTTGCCACACCCAGTCATATTCCAACGATTCTTCCGTCATTCCGGCTTCCCTGTGTTAATGATCCACAGGAATAAAGATACCCGTTTTTAAGGCATAAAAAAGCCCCGGCTCAATGAGTCAGGGCTTTCTGTAAAGACTTCCGTGTTCCACGTGAAACAGATGTAGTAATCAGATCACTGACGTTCCACGTGGAACATAGCCAACCGGATCAGAAGTCCAGGTTAGCCACGTTCAGGGCGTTGGCTTCGATAAAGGCACGACGCGGCTCAACTTCATCACCCATCAGGGTGGTGAACATCTTGTCGGCACCGATGGCGTCTTCAATCGTCACCTGTAGCATACGGCGGGTTTCCGGGTCCATGGTGGTTTCCCACAATTGTTCCGGGTTCATCTCGCCCAGACCTTTATAGCGCTGAATGCTGAAGCCTTTCTGAGCTTCGTGCAGCAGCCATTGGATGGTGTCCCAGAAGTCGCCGATCATATGAACGCGCTCGCCACGCTGAATATATGCGCCCTCTTCCAGGGTATCGCTCAGCTTCTCGCTCATGGAGGCCAGCTTGAGGTAGCCACCGCCAGTGAAGAAGTCTACATCCAGCAGGTAATCTTTAGGAATACCATGGGTAATAACTTTGACCTGAACCTTGTTGCTCTGACGCTCGGTATCCGCCACGACATCGACCACAAAGTGGCTGCCACTGCGACCGGCATCCGGCAGGCGGGCGCCGAGGTCTGCAGCCCATTTTTCAGCTTCAGCAGTGTCTGCCAGCATATCCGGTGTCATACGCGGCAGCGTGAGCATCTCATGCAGTACTTCACCCGGGATGGTGTTGGACATGCGGCTGACCGATTCCTGTGCAGAACGATAGTCGGCCACCAGTTGCGCAAAGGCTTCATCACTGATCGCCGGTGCATCGGTCGCCGGATGCAGTGCGGCTTTCTCCAGTGCAATATGAGTCAGGTAAGACTCCATCGCTTCTTCGTCTTTGATGTATTGCTCCTGCTTGCCGCGCTTGATTTTGAACAGCGGTGGCTGGGCAATAAAGACATGCCCACGTTCGATGATTTCCGGCATCTGACGGAAGAAGAAGGTCAGCAGCAGCGTACGGATGTGGGCACCGTCGACGTCAGCATCCGTCATGATGATGATGCTGTGGTAACGCAGCTTATCCGGATCAAACTCTTCGCGGCCAATGCCACAACCCAGCGCGGTGATCAGCGTGCCGACTTCAGCAGACGACAGCATCTTATCGAAGCGTGCCTTCTCAACGTTCAGAATCTTACCTTTCAGCGGCAGAATGGCCTGCGTACGGCGGTCACGGCCCTGCTTGGCAGAACCACCGGCGGAGTCACCCTCCACCAGGTAAATTTCAGATAAGGCCGGGTCTTTTTCCTGGCAGTCCGCCAGTTTGCCCGGCAGCCCGGCGATATCCAGCGCCCCTTTACGGCGGGTCATATCACGGGCTTTACGGGCAGCTTCCCGGGCCCGGGCGGCATCAATCATTTTGCCCACCAGGTCTTTGGCCTGTTGTGGGTTCTCCAGCAGGAAGTCACCAAACTGGCGCCCCATCTCCTGCTCAACCGCTGGCTTCACTTCGCTGGAAACCAGCTTGTCTTTGGTCTGAGAGCTGAATTTAGGGTCCGGTACTTTCACCGAGATAATGGCCGTCAGGCCTTCACGGGCGTCGTCCCCGGTGGTGGCAACCTTATTCTTCTTATCCAGTCCTTCCTGCGTGATGTAGGAGTTCAGAGAGCGGGTCAGCGCGGCGCGGAAGCCAGCTAAGTGAGTACCACCGTCACGCTGCGGGATATTGTTGGTGTAGCAGTGAATGTTTTCCTGGAAGGTATCATTCCATTGCATTGCCACTTCGACGGCGATGCCGTCTTCACGCTCTACATTAAAATGAAAGACGTCATTGATCGCGGTTTTACCTTCGTTGAGGAATTTAACGAAGGAGGCCAGACCGCCCTCAAACTCAAAGACATCTTCTTTGTCCGCGGCGCGCTCATCTTTCAGATGAATACGTACGCCTGAGTTCAGGAACGAGAGTTCACGCAGACGCTTGGCCAGGTATTCGTAACTGAATTCGGTCTTGGTGAAGGTTTCCTTGGAAGGCAGAAAACGGATGGTGGTGCCCTTACCGTCGGTATCCCCCATCTCTTTCAGAGGATAATCCGGCACCCCGTGGGTGTATTCCTGTTCGTAGGTTTTGCCATTACGACGGATGGTCAGCTTCAGCTTTTCGGACAGCGCATTCACCACAGAAACGCCCACCCCGTGCAGACCGCCCGAGACCTTATAGGAGTTGTCGTCGAACTTACCGCCGGCGTGCAGAACGGTCAGAATCACTTCTGCGGCTGATACGCCCTCTTCCTCGTGAATTTCCGTCGGAATACCACGCCCGTTATCCGAGACAGAGACCGAGTTATCGTCGTGGATAATCACATCAACCTGGTCGCAATGGCCGGCCAGCGCTTCGTCGATGGAGTTATCCACCACCTCGAACACCATGTGATGCAGACCCGTGCCATCGTCGGTATCGCCAATGTACATGCCCGGCCGTTTACGCACGGCATCCAGGCCTTTCAGGACTTTAATACTCGACGAATCGTAATTCTGCTCGTCACTCATTCGGTGTTCCTCTTTATGAATTCTGTGCAAAAAGGCTGCGTCTTGTTCTTTCTTGAGCGCAACACAAAAAGCTGGTTCGTTAATCGGTGCCTGGTTCGTCTTCGCGGATCTTCCCCTGTTCCACGTGGAACACTTTGCTTGCCGCCGGCTGCCAGATATCGTTCAGCTTCTCTTTATCAATGCTGGTGATAAAGACCTGACATTTTAAATCTTCCAGCAGTTTGCATAAAGCAAAACGGTGCTTTTCATCCAGTTCTGACGCGAGATCATCCACCAGATAGATGGTGCGGCGCCCACTCTCCTGCTGAAACAATGATCCCTGGGCAATCTTGAGTGCAGCGACAACCGTTTTCTGCTGCCCCCGGCTTAAAATCTCTGCGGCAGGCTGCTTATCCACTTTGATACGCAGCTCTGCTCTGTGCGGTCCGGACTGGGTATAACCCAGTACCATGTCGCGCTCTTTCTGACGCTCCAGCACATCACTCAGGGCTGAGTCTTTTTCCCAGCCAGGGTAATACGCCAGCGTAACATCTATGCTGTCGTCTAACTGAGTCAGAATGCGCTCAAATTCCGGCTTAAAACGCTTCAGGTAATCCCGGCGGTGCTGATCAATGGCTGTGGCACTCTCAATGAAGCCTTTATTCCACACCGCCAGCCATTCATCTTCTTTCTGTTTAAGAACTGAGTTGCGCTGTTTCAGCTGCTTACGGAAAGTTTTCCAGTGCTCCATAAAGGCGTGTTCCACGTGGAACACACCCCAATCGATAAACTGACGACGCTCTTCCGGTGACCCCGCCAACAACTTAAAGGTGGTCGGCTCAATAATCTGAACGGGTAACCAGTGAGAAGCATCGGCCTGGGAGGTCAGTACAGAACCATTCTGCTTCAACAGGTGATCGCCACCTTTTAAGCGCAGACTGTCGAGCTCACATTCGCCCAGGGTTTCGTCCTCAATCGCCATCAGCATTTCAATACGGTCAGACTCCTGACTGAATACATGCTGAAGACGGGAGGTACGGAAGGACTTACCGGCGGCCATCAGGTTGATCGCTTCAAGCACGCTGGTTTTACCGGAGCCGTTGGCACCGTAGATAAAATTCACGCCCGGATGGAAATCGAGATCCAGCGGCTGCAGGTTGCGCACGCCGCTGGCTTTAAGTTGCCGGATTGGCATAGAAACTTCTCGTTAAGCGAGAGCTGCGGAAAGAGGTTGATAAAGCAGGTATCGAAAGGCAAAAACAGGCTGAAGGTCGCAGTTTATAACGTATAAATAAGCACTTTGAGCCTGTTTTAAACACAGAGATGACCACGCAGACAGCTTATCCTTTGCTAGAGACGCATTGGCATAACAACATACATGGCGTCGCCGCCTTCCGGCTCTTCCAGCAGCGCACTGCTGTTAGCGTCAGACAGCGTCATTTTCACCTGGCTGGTATCCAGCACACCCATCACATCCTGCAGATAAGACACGTTGAAGCCCATCTCCAGCGCATCGCCCTGATATTCAACCCCAACGGATTCTTCAGCTTCTTCCTGCTCCGGGTTATTGGCGAACACTTTCAGCAGATCCGGTTCCAGCACCAGACGTACACCGCGGTACTTCTCGTTAGAAAGAATCGCAGTACGGTTAAACACCTGACGTAATTCAGCGCGATCCGCCAGCATCACATTGCTGCCGTTCTTCGGAATTACCCGGTTGTAATCCGGGAATTTGCCATCCACCAGTTTGGAGGTGAAGGTAAAGTTCTCAGTATGGGCACGCAGGTGGTTAGTACTCAGCGACAGCGCCACAGAGGCTTCTGCGTCAGTGAGTAATTTCGCCAGTTCCAGTACCCCTTTACGCGGCAGAATAATCTGCTGGGCGGTATCCGGGCCGGAAATTTCAACATTACAGGTGGCCAGGCGGTGGCCATCCGTGGATACCGTACGCAGGCCGGTAGCGCTGAGTTCAAACAGCATACCGTTGAGGTAATAACGCACATCCTGCTGCGCCATCGCGAAGCTGGTGCGGTCAATCACACGGCGCAGGCTGCCCTGTGCCAGGGTGAATTCCTGCTCACCGGAGATACTTTCAACGTTAGGAAATTCGGTCGCCGGTAAAGTAGACAGCGTAAAACGTGAGCGGCCGGAGCGGACATTAACGCGTTGTTCGTCCTGTTCCACTTCGATCTGGGCGCCATCCGGCAGCGAGCGGCAGATATCCATCAGCTTTTTCGCCGGAACCGTAATTTCACCTTCCTGGCCGACTTCATCCAGAGTGACGCGGCCGACCAGTTCAACTTCAAGATCGGTACCGGTCAGTGACAGCTGCTGGCCTTCTACCTCAAGCAGCACATTCGACAGTACCGGCAGAGTCTGGCGCTTTTCCACAACGCCGGCCACCAACTGCAGAGGACGAAGCAGGGCTTCCCTGGATATTACGAATTTCATGGTTCTCCACTCAGGTCCTGGGCCTGCCTGTTATAAGCAGTGCCTGTGTTTGCATTTTAAAACGGTCTCTGACGCCTTTTATACACCCAAATTTGAGTGTTTTATCAGGTTGTCAGTGAGCGCAGAAGATTCTTGTAGTCTTCCCGAACATCTGCGCTGGATTCCTGCAGTTCCTTAATTTTACGGCACGCATGCAGAACTGTCGTGTGGTCACGTCCACCAAAGGCTTCGCCGATTTCCGGCAGACTGTGATTGGTCAGTTCCTTACTCAGCGCCATCGCCACCTGACGGGGTCTGGCGATGGATCGGGTGCGGCGTTTAGATAATAAATCAGACATCTTGATTTTGTAATACTCAGCCACAATTCGCTGAATATTGTCGACGCTGACCTGCTTATCCTGCAGCGCCAGCAGGTCTTTCAGAGACTCCTTAATAAAAGGAAGCGTGATGTCACTGCCGGTGAAATGCGCGTTTGCCACAACCCGTTTCAGGGCGCCTTCAAGCTCACGCACATTGGAACGTATTTTCTGGGCAATAAAGAAGGCGGCATCATCCGGCAGGTGCACCCCCGTCTGTTCGGCCTTCTTCATTAAGATAGCCACCCGGGTCTCGAGCTCCGGCGGCTCCACAGCCACGGTTAAGCCCCAGCCAAAGCGGCTTTTTAAGCGCTCTTCCAGGCCGTTGATCTCTTTCGGATAACGGTCACAGGTGAGAATCATCTGCTGCCCGCCTTCCAGCAGGGCATTAAAGGTATGAAAGAACTCTTCCTGCGAGCGTTCTTTGCCGGCGAAAAACTGGATGTCGTCAATCAGGAGCGCATCCAGTCCGCGGTAAAACCGTTTGAATTCGTTGATCGCATTCAGCTGCAGGGCTTTCACCATATCCTGCACAAAACGCTCAGAGTGCACGTACAACACTTTGGCATTGCCGTTCTTACTCTGCAGATAGTTACCCACGGCATGCATTAAGTGGGTTTTACCCAGACCAACGCCACCGTATATAAAGAGGGGGTTGTACGAACCGCCGGCGTTTTCTGCCACCTGGCGCGCTGCCGCATGGGCCAGCTGGTTGGATTTACCTTCCACAAAGGTTTTAAAGGTAAAGGTCGGGTTCAGAAAACTCTGATGGTTCAGGCCGCCTTCTACCTGTACTTCCCGTTTGGGTTTGGCCGCCGCCGGAGGTTCGCCATAAAAACGCACCGGTGGTGGTGCATTATTATAGGCTGGTGTACTGGTTTCATTCGCCGGTGCCGGCGCTGATGCGCTGTAGTCACTGTCCTGTGCGCCACCGGTTTCTTCTCTGGGGGTGCCAAAAGCATACCCCTCGGTTGCCTGACGCGGTTGCGGCGCCGGCTGTGGGCGCGCATCCGCCGGCGCACGGGTGACGTCCGGACGGGTAAACATCGGGCGGGATTCGCCCACCGACAGTTCCACATGGGTAATGCGGCCGCCATTCAGTTCTGACAGGATTTCCTGAATGCGCTGCAGGTATTTATCTTTCACCCAGTCTTTCACGAAACGATTCGGTGCGCTCAGTACCAGCTGGCCTTCTTCGGTATCTGCCCTGAGGGGACGTATCCATGTGTTGTATTGCTGCGCGGGGAGTTCGTGCTGCAAATGTCCCAGGCAGTCATGCCACAAAGCTGTCAGTGCCACGTTGCGTAATCCGTTTGTCGGTCAGTTCAGAAGAGCCGGACATTCTAACTGAGAAACGGGCCGGTTATCCACAGCATCCGGGGTTATTTTCTCCCCTTTGACAAACCTGTGGATAATTTACCGGGATTCCTCGGGACGAAATTGGGGATAACACAGATCCGCGTCTGTCTTACGATTCCATTCACATTCCGTCCCCTGCTTTCTGACCGCTGATACATAAGTTAAACGCAATCTGCCCAAAGCCTTATCATCAGCTTAACATTTTGATTTATTTGAGGTTTTTCCGGTTTTCCACAGAAAATGGCTTACCTAAGAGTAAAAATAACGAATTTCTACTCTTCTTCTTCACATACATATTCATAAGTATTCAATGAATATATTCAGCAGGGGATAACAACAAAAATCCGTCACTGAAACTGATCATAAAATCATCGTTGCTATTGCCAGACCTTTCTCATACAATTGCCGCCCCTAAAAATTGACCCTTAATACTCAACCGGGTGACAGTGTTATGAAACGTACTTTTCAACCAAGCGTACTGAAGCGTAAGCGTACTCACGGCTTCCGTGCTCGTATGGCCACTAAAAACGGCCGTCAGGTCCTGGCTCGTCGTCGTGCTAAAGGCCGTCACAGTCTGACTGTTTAAATCTGATCATCTGACCACGTAACTGCCTGCTGATGTCAGAAACCCAGTTCCCCCGCAGTGCGCGTTTGTTACGCCCTGCTGAATTCAAACGGGTTTTTGATAACACGGCGCTGCGTGGTAGCTCGCAGCATCTCCTGCTGCTGGCAACACCGAATGAGCAGGACCAGGCCAGAATCGGATTCGTTCTGGCAAAAAAGCAGATCAAGCGGGCTGTGGATCGCAACCGCATCAAGCGTCTGATCCGGGAATCTTTCCGGCACCATCAGAGCGACATTGATGCACTGGATTTTGTGATCCTCGGCCGGGCTGGTCTCGCTGAACTGGACAACCAGCAAATTCGTGAGATGATTGACGCCCTTTGGTTCCGATTGAAGCGTCCATCCCATGACAGAAGAACAAACAGCAAAGGCAAAAAACGCCGCCAGTCCGGGCGCTAAAGCACTGCTGTTGCTGATTTCTGTCTATCGCTACGCAATCAGTCCTCTGCTTCCCAGCCGTTGTCGTTATTATCCGACCTGCTCGTCTTACGCGCAGGAAGCGGTCAGCCGTTATGGCGCTCTGCGCGGTGGCTGGCTGGCGATTAAACGGCTTCTCCGGTGCCACCCCTGGGGCTCCCACGGGGTGGATCCGGTACCGGATCTGCCTGAGAAACACCACTCCCATTCCCATTGTTGTCAACGGAAACCCTAATCATGGATATCCGCCGTACGGTCATTTTTATTGGTCTGGCCATCAGCTCGTATTTCTTAATTCTTGCCTGGAATGATGACTACGGTCAGAAACCCCAGGCGAATGCGCCGATTGAGGCATCTGCCAATGCCGATACCCCGGACGTTCCGGTCGCCGGCAACACAGATTCTGATACCCCGGCGGATACTGCCGATGCTGCTGAATCTGAAGCCCCGCAGGTGGAAGACGAAGCGCCGGTAGTCAGTGCCGCTGCACCCACCGGTCAGTTGATCAGTGTTGAAACCGATGTTCTGCAGGTCAAAATTGATCCGCGTGGCGGTGAAATTGTGGAAGTGCTGCTGCCTGAGTATCCGGCTTCCATTGATACCCCGGACGTTCCTTTTGTGTTGATGGAACGTAACGACCGCCGTACCTACGTGGCGCAGAGCGGTCTGATCGGCAAAGACGGCACCGATGCGACCCTGTACAGCGCCGAGCAGACTTCCTATGAGCTGGCCGAAGGTGCTGATGAACTGTCGGTTGTACTGACCACCACCACGGATCAGACCACGCTGGAAAAAGTCTTCACTTTCCGCCGCGGTGATTATCTGACCGATGTGAGTTTCCGTATTCACAACACCTCAGAGCAACCCTGGAAAGGCCGTTTTTACGCGCAGCTGAAGCGTGATAATTCTGATGATCCGTCGAAGAATTCCAGCATGGGGATGTCCGCCTATCTTGGTGCGGCGCTGACCACCGAAGAGGATCGCTACAAAAAAGTCAGCTTCGATGATCTCGAAGAAAGCCAGTTTAAAGCCATTGAAAACGGTGGCTGGGCGGCCATTCTGCAGCATTATTTCCTCTCGGCCTGGGTGCCGCCGCAGGAAGAGCAGCACACGTACAACGGCCGTTATGTTAAAGGCAATTACATCTTTGGTTTCTATGATGAACCTACCATTGTGGCGCCGGGCGAAACCGGAGAAGTGGGTTCAAGCCTGTACATGGGGCCAAAAGATCAGGACCGCCTTTCTGAGATCGCGGAAAACCTGGAGCTGACCGTCGACTACGGCTGGCTGTGGTGGATTGCCCAGCCACTGTTCTGGTTACTGCAGAACATTCACGCGCTTGTGGGTAACTGGGGTGTGGCCATTATTCTGCTGACTGTGCTGGTGAAAGCCGCCTTCTTCAAACTGTCGGCAACCAGTTACCGTTCTATGGCGAACATGCGCAAAGTGGCGCCTAAGATGAACGAGATCAAAGAGAAATACGGCGACAACCGCGAAAAGCTCGGCCAGGAAATGATGAAGCTCTACAAAGAGGAGAAGATCAATCCTCTGGGTGGCTGTTTACCGATTCTGGTGCAGATGCCGGTGTTTATCTCGCTCTACTGGGTACTGATGGAATCCGTGGAACTGCGCCAGGCGCCGTTTATGCTGTGGATTCAGGATATGTCGGTGATGGACCCTTACTTCATTCTGCCGCTGATCATGGGTGCCTCCATGTTCCTGCAGATGAAGCTGAACCCGACACCGCCGGACCCGATGCAGGCACGGGTGATGCAGTTTATGCCGATCATCTTCACGATCTTCTTCCTGTGGTTCCCGGCTGGTCTGGTACTGTACTGGGTAACCAACAACGTGCTGTCCATTGCACAGCAGTATGTGATTACCAAACAGATCGAAAAATCTGCCTGAGCGCCGCTTAATCAGCGCTCTTAAGGCCGTGCACTGCACGGCCTTTTTCGTTCTCAGGCTCTTTACGAAACATTGCTTTCCGCCGGGAATTTTTATCCGCGGCAGGCTTCTCATACCCAGAAAAATACCGGGAGAGATCATGCGTAAAATATTTATCGTCGGCGGCGCCGGCAAAATCGGCCGTATACTGGCTGCCGAACTGGTACAGCGTGACCTGCAGCCTTTCAGCCTGTGCCGCAAAGCAGAGCAGGCCGATGCCCTGCAGGCACTGGGTGCAACGCCGGTGATCGGCGACTTGCTGGATCTGAATATCGCGCAGATGGCCTCCAAAATGGACGGCTGTGACGCGGTGATTTTTACCGCCGGAGCCGGCGGCAAAGGCGGTGAAGAAATGACCAACGCCATTGATGGTGATGGTCTGGCGTTGTCGGTTGCTGCTGCGCGCCGTGCCGGCATTAAACGTTTCGTGCTGGTGTCGGCATTTCCAGAAGCCGGCCGCGGCAAAAAGGACGCTTCGCCGACGTTTGAGAATTACATGAAGGTGAAAAAGCAGGCCGAAGTGCACCTGGCTTCCAGCGATCTGGACTGGGTCATTGTGCGCCCAGGTACGCTCACCGATCATCCGGCCAGTGGCCTGATTGATGCGGGTCTGACGTTGCCCTACTCCACCGTCAGCCGGGGTGATGTTGCCAGTACGCTGGCCGAGGTGGTGAATATGCCGCAGATCAGCCGCACGATTATTGAGCTGACCCAGGGCGGGACAGTCGTTAAAGAAGCCCTGCAGCACCTGATTGCTGAGTGAGCGCTGACTGCGCTGGTGCTGCTTCGTCTGATGCGCGGGCCTCATGTACAATGGCGGCCTGTTAAGCACCGTGGAATAACATCATGACCAGCCTCCTTCAACAGGACACCATTGCCGCCATCGCCACTGCCCCCGGGCGCGGCGGCGTAGGTATTATCCGGGTGTCCGGAACGCTGGCTGCGACAGTGGCGGAGAAGCTTCTGGGCTTGCTGCCGCAACCCCGCTACGCGCATTATGGTCCGTTTACAGCGGCCGACGGCACGGTGCTGGATGAAGGTATCGCGCTCTTCTTTCCCAACCCCAATTCCTTTACCGGCGAAGATGTGCTGGAACTGCAGGGCCACGGCGGCCCGGTGGTGCTGGATCTGCTGCTTAACGAAGTGGTGGCGCTGGGTTGTCGGTTAGCGCGCCCCGGCGAGTTTTCTGAGCGCGCTTTTCTCAACGACAAAATGGATCTGGCCCAGGCCGAAGCCATCGCTGATCTGATCGATTCGGCTTCCGAACAGGCGGCGCGCTGTGCCCTGCGTTCTCTGCAGGGCGAGTTTTCCAAAAGAGTTCACAGCCTGCTGGAGCAGCTGATTCAGCTGCGCATCTATGTGGAAGCTGCCATCGACTTTCCGGAAGAAGAAATCGATTTTCTCTCCGACGGCAAAGTGGCGGCCATGCTCGATGCTGTGGATAACGAGCTCAAAGCCGTGCTGAAAGAAGCCGGCCAGGGTGCGATTCTGCGCGAAGGCATGAACGTGGTGATTGCCGGGCGCCCGAACGCTGGTAAGTCCTCACTTCTGAATGCACTGGCCGGCCAGGAGCGGGCCATCGTGACCGATATCGCCGGTACCACGCGGGACGTTTTAAAAGAGCATATCCACATCGACGGCATGCCGCTGCATATTATTGACACCGCCGGTCTGCGCGATGCGCCGGACGAAGTGGAGCGCATCGGTATTCAGCGCGCCTGGGAAGCCATCACTCAGGCCGACCGGGTATTGCTGATGATCGATTCCACCACCACAGAAACCGATCCGCAAACCCTGCTGCACGCACTGTACGATGAACGCGGTCTGCAGGACGCCGCCAGCGATCTGCTCAATAACGGCCGTGTCACCGTGATCCGCAACAAGGCGGATTTATCCACAGAGACCATAGGTCTGGATGAGCGCGGCGCCTTCCCCACCATTACGCTTTCAGCCAAACAGAACGCCGGCGTGGATGTGCTGCGCGACCATCTGAAGCAGGTCATGGGGTTTGATGCCGCTTCCGAAGGGGGTTTTCTTGCCCGCCGGCGCCATATTGATGCCCTCAACCGGGCTCAGCAGGCCATTGATTATGGCCGCCAGCAACTGGAAGGCATGGCCGCCGGTGAACTGCTGGCGGAAGATCTGCGCATGGCGCAGAACGCCCTGAATGAAATTACCGGTGAATTCACCGCCGACGATCTGCTGGGCGAAATCTTCGGCAGTTTCTGTATTGGTAAGTAGCCCTTGCCGGCGCAGCCCCCGGGTTACCAGCCTCCCCCTGTCCACACTAAAGAGTCACTATGAGCGAACACCAGAATCTGATTCCCACTAACATCATCACCGGGTTTCTCGGGGTAGGCAAAACCACCACTATTAACGCCTTACTGGCCAACCGGCCAGAAGGCGAATCCTGGGCGGTGCTGGTTAACGAGTTCGGCCAGGTGGGTATCGATCAGGAAATGATGCCGGATGAAGACGGCCTGCATATCAAAGAGCTGGCCGGCGGCTGTATCTGCTGTTCGCTGGGTGCTTCGTTGGGCCAGACCTTACGGGCACTGATTGAACGTGCTAACCCAGATCGTCTGATTATTGAGCCCACCGGCATTGGTCATCCGGAAGGTATTATCGACACCCTGATGGGGCCGGGTTTCCGTCATCAGCTCGACCTGCGTGCCACGGTCTGCCTGCTGGACCCGCGCTCACTGGCGCAGCCGGAAGTCATCGACAATGAAATCTTCCATGACCAGCTCAATCTGGCCGACGTGGTGCTGATTAACAAATGCGATGTCGCGCAGGAAGAACAGATCCGCATGGCAGAAGACAGCCTGGCGAATATGTTCCCGCCCAAACAGCATGTTGGCCGCGTGACCCGCGGTCAGATTGATCCCGGGCTGCTGGATCTGGTGCGCAATGGCCAGCTTAAGGCGCAGTTTCCGCAGGCCCACAGTCACCATCATCACTCGCATGATGATCATGACCATTCTCACCATCATCAGGAACCTCAGCCCCTGCCCGGCCAGCCGGTATGCAAAACCGGGCACGGCAGCGGTCTGTTCACCGCTGGCTGGCTGTTTCATCGCGATGATTGTTTTGATTATTGGGCGCTGGAAGAGATTCTGAACGGGCTGGAAAATGTCGACCGGGTGAAAGGTGTGATCCGCATTGGCGGCGACTGGGTGTTTTACAACCGTGTCGGCGATGAACATGACTTCGATAAAGTCGCCCATCGGCGTGATTCGCGCATCGAAATCATCAGCCACCAGGCACTGGACTGGGCGCAGATTGAACAGGCGATGCTGGCATGTCAGACGGTCCGCTGAGTCTGGCATGGACTGGGCAAGCTATAAACAGGCTGTCCACAGGTTAAGCCCGGCTCTGCCGGCATCCATGCACTGATTTATCCACAGGTTGCTGTTTATAAACAGGAGGCATATGGCCACGATTCTGATTACAGGCGCTAACACCGGGCTGGGTAAATACACCGCAGACAGGTTGCAGGCTGAAGGACATCAGCTGGTGTTGCACGCCCGCAACCATGGGCGGGCGGCAGAGATTAAGGCTGAACGGCCGGATGTGCATGCGGTTATGAGCGGTGATCTGAGCTCCATCGCAGAAACCAAAGCCCTGGCCCGGCAGGCGAATGAGGTGGCCCGTTTTGACGCAGTTATCCACAACGCCGGTGTGTACAACCAGGGCGAGCGGGTGCGGCTTACAGAAGACGGGCTGAACGATGACTTCGCTGTGAATGTACTGGCGCCCTATATTCTGTCTGTTCTCATTAACCGGCCACGGCGGCTGATCTTTCTCAGTTCCAGCATGCACACCGGCGGACGCCACGATGTGACCGATCTGCAGTGGCAGGAACGCCCATGGAACAGTTACCAGGCCTACTCTGAGAGCAAGTTTTACCTGACCATGCTGGCAATGACCTTTGCCCGCTGCTGGCCGGATATTATCTGTCACGCGGTTGATCCCGGCTGGGTACCTACCCGCATGGGCGGCGCCTCCGCACCGGATAGTCTGCTGAAGGGCTGTGAGACCCAGGCCTGGCTGGCCACATCAGAGTCACCACAGGTGCTGAACAGCGGCGGCTACTACCACCACAAACAGCGGCAGCAGGCGCATGCGGATGTGTTTAACGAAGCGCGTCAGGCAATGTTATTCAATAAGTGCGCGCAACTGGCCGACATTCTGTAAGCCACCCCTGTTCTCTGCCATCGGCGCGCAGGCATTACATAATCCTGCTGCTGGCCAGAGAATCAGGCAGTGCGCAGGTTTTCGATATCGCGCTTGGGCGGCAGGCCAAACAGGCGGCGGTATTCACGGCTGAACTGAGACGGACTGTCATAACCGACCCGGTACGCCGACTCGGCGGCATCCAGATGGTCCGTCAGCATCAGCCGCCGGGCCTCATTCAGACGCAGCCATTTCTGATACTGCAGCGGGCTCATACCCGTCAGCTGGCGGAAATGCTGGTAAAAAGAAGACGAACTCATTTGTACATGGGCTGCCAGCTCATCCACCGCGAGTGCCTCCTGATAATGCAGTTTCAGCCAGTCAATGGCACGCGCAATGCGCTGCGACTGACTGCCGACCGAAGCCGCGTGCAGCAGGCGTGGTGCCTGATCACTGGTGAGCAGACGGTAATGAATTTCACGGATAATCAGCGGCGCCAGCACATCGCTGGCCTCCGGCTCGTCCAGCAGTGACACCAGACGGCGGAACGGCTCCTGGATTTCCGGCGTCACAGTGCCGATGCCTATGCCCTGCTCCGGCCCCTGTTTATGGGCGGCCTCCAGCTGTGATTGCGTCATCAGCTCACTGATCAGAGACAGATCCAGCTTCAGCGACAGACCAAGACACGGCTGTGCGGCCGAGGCCTCCACCACCTCCGAATTGGCAGGCAAATCCAGTGATGTAATCAGAAAGTTGTTTGAGTCATACGGGTAACCACTGCCCCCGACCCACATCTGCTTGGAGCCCTGCACCACCAGAATCACATTGGCTTCCACCATACAGATGGTCGGGCTCGCCGGCGCATTACGGCGAAAGAAGGTGAGCCCTGCAATGCCACTTTCACAGTCGGTTAACCCCTGAGTGCGGCGATCAATCATCGCCGCCAGAGAATCCTGCATAGTACTTCCGGCTTGTCGGATATCAGTCACAGTCATAGGCCCTCCACAATCGCATTACTATAGCCTTATTTTATGGAGAGATGGCAGGAAAGAGTGTTTTATTGGAGGATTGGGCAATGGATAAGGAGGATTGGGAGCCTGTTAAAAAGCTGTTATTGTTGATCTGAATATTAATATTTATGAAGTGTTAAGGAGTGGGTATGCAAAGGACGCCTCGCAAGGATTGGACACGCGACGAACAAATCCTGGCACTGAATCTTTATCATCTACTTCCGTTTGGACGTTTGGATAAAAAAACACCGGAAATTATTGCGTTAGCAAAAGTGATGGATAGAACACCCTCATCACTTTCAATGAAGCTGTGTAACTTTGCTAGCTTAGATCCAAACATTACCAAAAATGGTAGGGTTGGATTATCTAATATTGCAGTAAAAGACCGCGATATTTGGCAATGGCACACAGAGCATCCCAAAGAATTTAATGAATCGTATAAAGTACTGGTCGAGCGTTTTGACATCGGTTCAGAGCCAATTTATGAAGAGCTGAATGCAACTCTAAAGGGACGAGATAAGTTAGTGATGACGAAAGTTCGCCTTGGGCAAGGTATCTTTCGAAAGATGGTCTTATCTGCTTACCAAGGACGGTGTTGTATTTCTGGTTTGGATATACCCACACTGTTGGTTGCAAGTCATATAAAACCTTGGCGTGATGATGAAAAGCAACGTATGAATCCTAAAAATGGGCTTTGTTTATCGAGCATTCATGATCGTGCTTTTGACCAAGGCATGATCACTATCTCTGACAATAGTGAAGTTATTTTATCGAAAAAAATAAAAGAAAATACTTCGCAATTTGTTATCGAAAATTTTCATCGTTACGAAGGTAGTCGAATTTCAATAGCGGAAGAATATCCACCCGATGAAAAGCTTATGAAATATCATCGAAACAATATTTTCTTGGGGCGCTAGTTTTTATAGTATTCCCTCACGGTTATACTTAGACCACTGGTTATTTAGGAAAATATAATGTCAGACACCTACTTCTACCAACCCAAATCCGGCCACGGCCTGCCCCATGATCCGTTTAAGAGCATCATTGGTCCGCGCCCGATTGGCTGGATTTCTTCGCAGGATAAAAACGGTGTACTGAATCTGGCGCCGTACAGTTTCTTTAATGCGTTTGCGGATAATCCGCCTATCATTGCGTTTGGCAGTGTGGGCTGGAAAGACAGTGTGCAGAACATTAAAGACACGGGGGAGTTTTGCTGGAATCTGGCGACCCGGCCGTTAGCAGAGCAGATGAATCAGTCCTGTGCCGGTGTACCGCCGGAGGTGGATGAGTTTGAGCTGGCGGGCCTGACGCCGCAATCGTCAGAGGTGATCAGTGTACCTTATGTGGCAGAAACCCCGGTGGCGTTTGAGTGCCGTTTAACTCAGTTAATTCAGTTGCAGACGGCGCAGGGAGAGGAGATGCCAAACTGGGTGATCTTTGGTGAAGTAGTCGGTGTGCATATTCAGCAGGCGTATCTGAAAGACGGTATTTATCAGACAGCGGCAGCGCAGCCTATTATGCGGGCCGGTGGTCCGGCCAGTTACTATGGTATTACCGGGGATGATGAGTTTCTGATGTATCGCCCGGGCATGGCCCCTGAATAAGGGGAATAAAGCACATAAAGATGACGCACAAAAAAGCACCGCCGGGCGGTGCTTTTTTGTGGTCTGAAAGTTCTGTCAGAGACTGTCTTTATTCAGACAGAAACTGCCCCAGAAATTCCAGTGTACGGCCCTGGGCAATGGTCGCGGATGGCTGATCATACATAGCCGGACGTCCCCAGCAGTTAAAGCCGTGATCCGCATCGTAATCGTACAGCACGGCGTCTTTGCGTACGGCAAAATGATGGCGGATGGCTTCCCGCGCTTCTTCCGGAATCAGCTGGTCTTTCACGCCGTGATGGAAGAGTATCGGGTTGTGAATGTCGGCCGCTTCGTCAATAAAGTCGGCGATGCCGCCACCGTAGTAACAGACCGCGGCGTCCAAGTCGGTAGCAGCGGCTGTGCGGAAGGCCAGCAGACCGCCCATGCAATAACCCATCACGCCAACTTTACCGGTGACTTCCGGCAAGGATTTAAGTTTATCCACGGCCAGGGTGAGGTCTTTAACTGCCTGATCTTTGTCCAGATCATTGAGGTAGCCGAACGCTTTTTCGTTGCCCTGCTCGTCGTAATTCAGAGCGATCTGTTTATCGAACCGCCAGAAGACGTCGGGCGCCATAACCACAAAGCCAGACATGGCGTATTGCTCGGCGACGGCTTTGATGTGGTCGTTCACGCCCCAGATTTCCTGCAACAGAATCAGTCCGGGACCGGTACCTTTTGGCGGCAGTGCCAGATAACCACTGAACTCTTTATCGCCTTCGTTGCTGATGTTGATCCACTGAGTACTCATACTGCGCTCCTTCTCCTTATTGTGACTTGTGAGTGTTTGCATAATATTTACAGCAGCTTATACAAAAACCGAGTTCACTGAGGGCAGAAAGTTTCCCAGATCATGAGACAGTGTGATCCACACAAGGGGCTGGCCAGACTCTCCGCTCCGTCTGTGTCCCGGCGGAGCGGTCTTTATGGCGGACAAGGCTTATTATTCAGAGCGTTTTAAAGCTCTGCTCTTCGGTCAGCCAGTGTTGTACCAGCTCGCGGTTGTCATGCATCCAGGGGTGAAAGTCGCGGCGGAAGTAGTCCAGATATTGGCGCATGATGCGCCGTACCAGAGCCGGTCTGATGAAGTAGAATCTGATGCCCTGCCACCAGGTTTTCGGGTTGAACAGCTGGCCGTCTTTCCACAGAAAAATGGTCTGATAAATGCTGGTCCGCAGACAGAAGAAAAAGGTAACGTTAATCATGGTTAACACCCGCAGCCAGTAGCGGCCAACGGCTTGCTGGTACACGTCGTAGGCCACGGCTTTGTGTTCTGTTTCTTCAATCGCGTGCCAGCGCCACAGCTCTTTGAATTGCGGATGCATGCCCGCGGTGGCGTCGGGGTTGGTCAGTACCTGGTTGGCCATAATGGCAGTGAAGTGTTCCAGGGCACAGGTTACGGCGAGCCGGTGAGAGGCCGGAATCCATTTTTTCATCCAGCGTTTTTCGTTCTTTTCAAAGCGGTTAATTTTATCAATCGGATAATGCCATTTTTTCAGGCAGGCGTTGTACAGCGCGTGTTCGTTGCCGTGGATGGCTTCCTGTTTGATAAAGCCGCGCACCTGTTCTGCCAGCACCTCATCATCGATCAGGTGCATGTGTTCGCGCACCGCATCCATAAACATACGCTCGCCTTCAGGAAACAGACAGGAAAGCGCATTCATAAAGGTCGATTTGAAGGCGTCGTTGTCATTCCAGTGGCGTGGAATATCGTCCGGGCGGAATTCAAATGCCATTTTACGGCCGGGGATTTTCATACCGGCACTGATCGCCCGGGCCTGTTGTAAGGCGTTGCTTGTGGTGCTCATGGCGGCTTCCTGTGGCGTTATTGTTATTCTCTGTGGCAAGTCTAGTGGTGCTTTGAGCGGCGGTGGAGGTGGAGATAAGACAATCTGACAGGGTGTGTTTAAGCCAATGCCACGGGATGATGACATCCGCGGCATTGAACTCACGGATATGGGGCTAAACTGAATTTTCGAATAAGCCCGCGAAGGCCGGATGCATGCCTCCTGTTAATACGCATATCACTACAATCTGCCCCTTCTGCCAGAGTGCTGATCTGGCCATCAGGCATGAGGGCGATGACCACTGGTGGGTGGAATGCGGCGATTGCGGTGCGCGCGGATCGCGGGCGGCCTCAAGAGAGGAGGCCCAGTTTGGCTGGGCGCAGACGTCCGGCAATATTCAGCTGTTGAAGATGATGATTAATGCCTCACCGTCGGCGTTTGTGGTGAAGGACAGTGACGGCCGTTTTGTCTTCGCCAATGAGCAGCTGGCGAAGTTTTTTCATACCCGGGTGGAAAATATTATCGGCCACCGGGATGCGGATTTTATTGCTGACCCGGAACTGGCCAGTTTTTATGAGCAGACGATGTCGCGTGTACTGGAGACGGGTGAAGAAGAAATACAGGAAGAGAAGGTCCCTGATCCTTTCACTCTGCAGCCGCGCTGGTTTCACAGTCATAAAGTCCCCATTACTCTGGGCGAGGATAAAAAGCCACTGGTGCTGATGGTGACGCACGAAATCACTGAGCTGAAACAGGCCCACGAACAGCTGATTGCGAAGGAGCGCCGTTTTCTGGAAGCCATGATGGCTTCCGGTGAAGCCATCTGGGAAAGCGATAACGAGACACAGGACATTGTCTTTGGTAATGACGAAATAGCCCGCATTCTCGGGCTGTCGCCTGCCAAAACCGTCTTTACCCGTGACGAGTTTGAAGGTTACCTCCACCCCCATGACCGGGAAGATTCCGCACGCGAGTTTTTTGAGGTGCTGCCCGCCCGCGGCCGGACGTCATTTCAGCACCGCATGGTGCGGGCGGACGGCGACATTGTCTGGGTGCGTAACCGGGTACAGGTGGTCGCAAGGGACGAACAGGGCGAACCGTTCCGGCTGATCGGCAGCCTGCGCGACATTACCAAACGCAAAGAAGCAGAACTGCACCTGCAGATGACACGTCTGGAGCTGGAACAGACCAACAGCCATCTGGAAAGTCTGGTGGAGAGCCGTACCTCCGAGCTGGTGCAGCTGAATCTGGAACTGCAGTCGCTGGCGCGTACTGATTCACTCACCGGGCTGGCCAACCGGCTGGCGGCGGATGAGAGCATTGCCAATGAATTTGCGCGCCTGAAACGCGGCCAGAGCCAATACGTGGTGATGCTTGCGGATATTGATCACTTCAAACGTATCAATGATACCTGGGGGCACGCCGCCGGCGACCAGGCCCTGATGCATATTGCCTCGCTGCTGAGTGCCAATCTGCGCGGCAGTGATCTGGTGGCGCGTTACGGCGGTGAAGAGTTTCTCATGATTGTGCATACCGACGATCTGGCCTCCGCCACCCTGCTGGCAGAAGGCATCCGCCGCCTGATTGAAGTCACACCGCTGTCTGAGGAGCTGGCGGTCACCATGAGTATTGGTCTGGCTCAGGCATCAGAGCATGATGAGAGCGCCACGGATGCCGTGCGCCGGGCCGACGACAAACTGTATGAAGCGAAAACCAGCGGCCGCAACCGTGTACTCAGCGCAGGCGCGGCGGACGCTGACGCCTGAATTTTGCCCTTTCTGAATCACCGCAGGCCTGATCCCTGGTCAGAAAAAAGACTCAAGCCAGCGTAATTTCCGCCGATTGCTATGCTTAAGAAAACTATTTATTCAGGAGCATGGTCGGTGCGGCTAATTCCATTGATATCCGTAACAGGTGTTTTGTTGCTGGCAGGCTGTGTGGCCGAAGAAGATGACGAAGTCACCAACGAGCAGGGGGAAACCATCAGTGATGTGACCACCGGGCTGAATGGTTTCTGGGACGGGGTGCTGAACGCAGGCTCCAACAGTGAAGCGACCATGCGGGTGCTTATTTATAACGGCAACCTGTATGGGCTGGACGATAACAACGGCTATTACGGCACCATTGTGTTGAATGGCAGCGATGAAACCGCCGCGGCAGCACTGACCGGCTATGCGCTGAGCGCCGCCTCAGACGCCGACAGCGGGCAGCTGATCGCCAATGGGGTAGAAACTGACGTGGACTTTAACGTGCAGCTGGCTTCCATTGCCGCCACGGATGATTCTCTGTTCGGTGGCTTCAGCGTGGATGGGACGGCGTCCGGCAATATTGAACTCACCCGGGAAGGCACCTGGGGCAACAACGCGCCCTTATCCAGGCTGACCAGTGTGGGTAAATGGACGGCCACCGGCTATGAAATGGTGATATCAGCGTCTAACCCCGGCACGACGTTTACCGGTGTGGCCACGGATGAAAGCGGTTGTCAGTTCACCGGTTTCATCGCCACCATGGATACGGATTACAACCTCTACCGGGTCACCCTCAGCGAGCGCAGCGATTGCCCGGATTTCAATGAACAAAGCGTCTCGGGTTACGCCGGTTTTAATGTCGATGGCGAGCTGGAATTCTACCTGCGCAAGAACAGCCAGCTGCTGTTTATGACCTTCTCCCCACCGGTGACCACCACACCGACCACGCCTACCGATCCAACCACCCCCACGGACCCGACTGATCCGGCGGACCCCACCGATCCCGCCACTCCCTGAGTGATATTCTGTGTATAACCCTGTGAACAGCCTTTGATAAATCCGCGCAAAAGCTGTGACAACAGGGTGAATACCTTTCTTGCGTACCGGCTGAAATAAAACAATCCCCATAAACCCACAGACTTATACACATAGTAAGTCTATGAAATATAAGAGATAAATAATAAATATCACAGATCTTAATAAACTTCTTCAACAGTGTGGTGAGCGCTGTGGATAATGTGAATAAGTGGATTGATCAAAAAACGCTCACAGGATTGCCTGAACCCCTGCCACTTGCCTGCTAACACTGGTATACTTCGCGCCCTTTTCTGACCAGCGGCATTCTCCGCTGGTGTGCGTACATATTCTGAGGTGAATTGTGGATTATCCGGTGCGATACGACGTCATTGTGGTCGGTGGTGGTCATGCAGGTACAGAAGCGGCGCTGGCAGCGGCGCGTACCGGCTGTAAGACCCTGTTGCTGACGCATAACACGGATACCGTGGGTGTGATGTCGTGTAACCCGGCCATCGGTGGTATCGGCAAGAGCCATCTGGTGAAAGAAATTGATGCCCTCGGCGGTGCCATGGCGCGCGCCACCGATAAAGGCGGCATTCAGTTCCGTATCCTCAACAGCCGCAAAGGCCCGGCCGTGCGTGCCACCCGTGCCCAGGCGGACCGTCAGCTGTACCGCGCTGCCATCCGTCAGATTGTGGAAAATCAGCCCAATCTGGATATCTTTCAGGCTGCCTGTGATGACCTGATCATGCAGGGCGATGGTGTCGGATCAACCGTCTGTGGCGTGGTCACCAACACCAACGTACGCATCCATGCCGCTACCGTGGTGTTGACCGCCGGGACCTTCCTCGGAGGCCGTATTCACATCGGCATGGAAAACCACTCCGGTGGCCGTGCCGGTGATCCGCCGTCGGTGGCCCTGGCCCAGCGTCTGCGTGAAATGCCATTCAACGTCGGCCGCCTGAAAACCGGTACCCCGGCACGTATCGATGCACGCAGCGTGGATTTCTCTGTGATGCAGACCCAGCCGGGCGATACGCCGCTGCCGGTGATGTCTTTTATGGGCCATGTGAGTGAGCACCCACAACAGGTGAACTGCTACATCACCCATACCAACGAGCGTACCCACGAGATTATCCGCAAGAACCTGGACCGCTCCCCCATGTACGCCGGCGTGATCGAAGGCATTGGCCCGCGTTACTGTCCGTCGATTGAAGACAAGATCATGCGCTTCGCCGACAAAGACAGCCACCAGGTGTTCGTTGAGCCGGAAGGCCTGAACAGCAACGAGCTGTACCCGAATGGTATTTCCACCTCGTTGCCGTTTGATGTGCAGATACAGTACATCCAGAGTATCCGTGGGTTTGAAAATGCGCATATCACGCGCCCGGGTTACGCCATCGAATACGACTTCTTTAACCCGCAGGATCTGAAACACAGTCTGGAAACCCGCTTTGTGAATAACCTGTATTTTGCCGGCCAGATCAACGGCACCACAGGCTATGAAGAAGCCGGTGCTCAGGGCCTGCTGGCCGGTGTTAACGCAGCGCTGCGCGCGCAGGAAAAAGAGGCCTGGACACCGCGCCGTGATCAGTCCTACATCGGTGTACTGGTGGATGATCTGATCACCATGGGCACCAAAGAGCCCTACCGTATGTTCACCTCCCGTGCGGAATACCGCCTGGTGCTGCGCGAAGACAACGCTGATCTGCGCCTGACCGGCATCGGCCGCGAATTAGGGCTGGTGGACGACGAACGCTGGGCAGCGTTCTCGGCTAAGAAAGAAGGCATTGAACAGGAAGCGCAACGCCTGAAAACCACCTGGGTGCAGCCAGGTTCAGCCGAAGCGGCGGCCATGGAAGCCAAAGGCGAAGGCAAATTTACCCGTGAATATAACCTGCACGATCTGCTTAAGCGCCCGGGCCTGGAATACGCCGATGTGGCGGGCCTGAAAGGTGAACCGGTGGAAAACCCACAGGTCGCGGAACAGGTTGAAATTCAGGCCAAGTACGATGGCTATATCGCCCGTCAGCTGGAAGAAATCGAACAGCTGCGCCGCTACGAAAACACCAAACTGCCGGATGACCTCGATTACGAAGCCATCGGCGGCCTGTCCAACGAAGTGAAGCAGAAACTCAACACCGTGAAGCCGGAAACCCTGGGCGTGGCCTCACGTATTTCCGGTGTTACCCCGGCAGCCATCAGCCAGATTCTGATCCACCTGAAGAAGAAAAATATGGTCAGCCGTATGACGGCGTAACAAATTCCCGCTTGAAAGTGTAACCTATTAGGTTACACTAGCCTCAATGACAAGGACGTTATATGGCTATCAAAAGGTTTAGGGTCTGTTAATACTAATTAAACAGGCCTGTTATCGGCTAAAAATTTCTCAGGTAAGGCGCTGGGAGTGTGGCCTAACGGGTTAAGCGAGCGAACAGCAACGCAAAATGAGGGATTTTTAGCCATAACCCTCCGGGCTAAGGCCAGTTCTTTCCATTGACTTCGTCGCTCGTCACTCATTTAGCCCACTAATATCACTTCTCTCTCCTTGTTCTGAAAAGAACTGGCTCTCAGCAGGCCGGTTTCATTAGTGTCAACAGACCCTGAGAGCAAAGCTCTTAAAAAGTTCTGGAATGGTGATGAAAGCAAGGTTCAGCCTGATCATGTAGAAAAGATCAGGGACATATTGTCAGCCATGTACGCGTCCCATCACCCCAAAGACCTTAAAGCAGTTTTCTCTTCCCTTGAGCAAAAGAAGGGAAGTGGTGAAGGCGTCTACTCCATTCAGGTTAATGGGAACTGGCGGGTGACTTTCCAGATCGAAGACGACGGTGCAATCCTCGTCGATTACTGTGATTACCACGGTAAACAGATAAAAGCGGTGAAATAAATATGAGTGATACAGAAGTGCTTTCCGCACCCCAATTCAAACCATCTCATCCGGGCGGCATCTTTAAGCGCCAGATATTGGCAGAGAATAACCTGACCGTCACCGAAGCCGCTGACCGGCTGGGCATTACCCGTAAACATCTGAGCAATTTCTGTAATGAGCACGTACCCTGCTCGCTCGACCTGGCTCAGCGCATTGCTGCAGCAACCGGTTCAGGCGTGGCCATGTGGATTAACCTGCAGGCGAAATATGATACCTGGTTGGCGGAACATTCAGAGCCACCGAAGGTAAAGGCGATCGGCTAAATATGCTGAAACTAAGCTTTTAATACGGCACTTCTGACACCCAACGGGCTTGATGCAAATCAGGCCCGTTTTCGTATCGGCTGCCACACTGAATACTCAGAAATGCAGGGCATAAGCTGCAGATTGAGAAATGAGGGGTGAGCAATGAGCGGTGAACAACAGATTATCGACGGGCTGCTGGATCAGCTGGAGCAGGCGGCAGCAGCCGACAGCAAGGTGAATCAGAGCTATCTGGAAGACATTCTTTTTACCCAGCTGTTGTCACGGCTGGCGGCACGCAGAACGGAAAAAGACATTCTGCATCAGGTGCAGTACCACCTGAACTTTGAGCAGCGCAACATCAGCAAAGACGAGTTTGTGGTGACGCGCGGCTGCTGAGCCGTGTCTGCATAGGACAAAAAACGGCCGCTGATGCGGCCGTTTTTCTTTTCCTGAGCGACTTCCCTGCCGCCCGCTCTTGTCAGTGTTCAGAAGCTGTAGGTCACCGAAGCACCAATCGTCCGTGGGTCGGCAATCTGGGCCGTTCCGTTGGGCATACGTGGATTGGGCGGCGTCTGATACAGCAGTGCTTCTTCGTCGGCGAGGTTGTTAATAAAGGCGGCCAGCTGCCAGCTCCCCTGCTCATAACTGGTGGACAGATTGGCCAGTAAATAGTCACCGGCTTTCCCTGTCTTGCTGTTAAGGAAGTCGCCATAGTATTCAGCAACATAGTTGGCCGCCAGATCGACGTTCCAGGCCGGGGTTAACCAATAGCTGCCGCCCAGGTTGGCGGTTAAGCCGGGGGCGGAGTTGAGGTGGTTGCCGTCGGCTTCCGGATATTCATCCGCCGAATCGGTAATGCCCGTTTCCAGCAGGCCCAGACCGCCGCGCAGTTGCAGGCTGGAATTTACAAACAATTTGGCTTCCGCTTCGGCGCCGCGGGTAAAGGCTTTGTCGATGTTCTCTATCGCCCGGCTGGAGTTGACCGCCTGAAAGCCTTTGTAAGTGTTATGGAACAGGTTAATGCTCAGATTCAGATCGCCATCGAGCAGGTTTCTGCGCACACCGGCTTCAATAGTCCTGACGTATTCTTCATCAAAATAGTAGTAGCTGTTATCCATCGAGCTGAAGGCGCCACCGGCACCGTTGTAACCGCGGCGGCCGCTGACAAACAGCGTGGTGTCTGGACTGGGGGCGTATTGCAGCGCCAGTTTAGGCAGCTTCACCGTTTTATCGGTATCAAGTCTGGCTTCCGGGTTGGCCATATAGTTGAAGTCGCGGGTCTGCTCTTCTTTCTGAATGCGGGCACCGGCGGTGACGCTCAGCTGTGAGGTAATCCGGTAGCTGGCTTCCCCATAGAGTGCTGTCGAACTGCTGCTGTCGTCGCCGTCATAGTAGTAGCCGCCGAGGCTTTCAAAATCCTGACTGCGGTCAGAGTATGCCAGGCCGACAAAGGCAGTCAGAGGGCTGCCCGGTTGGTGAATATTTACTTTAAGGTCCAGGTTGGAGTCGGTTTCATCCATGGACACCTGGGATTCATCGGCTTCCGCTTCGTTATAGCTTTCAAAGCCCCAGTCCAGCGTCGTATGGTCGAGCAGCAGGTCGAAGGATACGGCCGCGTTCAGTTCATAATCCAGTTTCAGGCTGGCGGTATCGGATTGGGTATCCATGTAGCGCTGAGTCGTGGGAATAAAATCCCATGGATCATCGACGGTAAAATATTCACGGCCAACGTCACCCTTTTCTTCGGCGGTGACGTAAGTCAGCAGCGCTGACAGGCCTTCAACAGCGGCCGGTTGCCACAGCAGTTTGCTGCGGATGCGGTGCGATTTCAGCTCGTTCATATCGTGATCCGGCGCGTGGCTGGCGTAATCGGGCGCCTTGTTATAAGTCTCGCCATCCATCAGTTCACCGGCGATACGGAAGGCCAGCTGATCATCAATGATGGTGGTATTCCCCATGACCGCGAGGTTGTAGAAGCTGTCCTGGTTGCGGGCACTGAGGCGTACTTTGCCTGCCTGGCTGAAGGTCGGGTCGTAGGTCTTGATGTAGATAGTACCGGCAATACTGTTGCTGCCATTGGTGGTGGACTGCGGGCCACGGTAAACCTCAATCTGCTGGATATCCCACAGGCCGGTATCGCCGGTCAGGTCGGCCACAAAGGGCTCCGCCACGCCGTCGACCAGGCGTGAAACCCGTGCCTTGGAGCCACCGGAGAAAGAGTTAAAGCCCGTGGCTGAGCCATTACCGGATACACCCCGGATATCCGGCACCGTACCGGGTAACACCACCACGTTGGTTACTTCTGATACGGCGCGGTTGACCGACAGATACTGGTTGTTGCTGAGCTTGCTGCCGTCGATCACGCTGACGGAGGACGTGGTGTTCTGCAGCGAGCGATCGGTTTTTTCGCCGACGATGGTCACCTTATCCAGTGATGTCTGGCTGGCGTTGTCAGCGGCATTGGCGCTGGTCGCGGTCGCCATGGACAGTGCCGTGGCTACCGCCAGCCAGAGTGCGCTGCGGGTATTGGTCGTGCTTGTCATGCTCCCCCCTCTGCTGCTCCGGGCGGTCCGGTTGGTGACGGACGGGGCCTGGATCAGCCTGGTATGTAAAGTTGAGTCAATTATCGTGGAGGAAAGCTATGCTATCTTTTGTGAGAATTCAAATGATAGGTATTCGTATTAATTACGTGTGCAGGACGCTTTAATGTCCCTTGGCAGGCAACCAAAATGATGGCGGAAGGCATCGCTGAAACTCTGCAGATGACGGTAACCGGCGACCTCAGCAGCCTGACTGACGGTGGCGCCGCTGAGCAATGCGTTATAGCCCATATCCAGCTGCTGCTGACGGCGGAATTCGCCCAGGCTGATGCCATGACGCTGGCGGAATACCCGTTGCACGGTGGCTGGGTTACTGTTGCAGTGGGCGGCGATATCTTTAATCGACAGCTGTGTATCCGCCTGCAGTAAAGCATCGATTCTGCCGGCCAGTTGCAACAGACGTTCATGGCCGCCGCGCCGTTGCCGGGGGCGGATAAGCTGCAGGGATTCATGGATCAGCGTCAGGCACAGGCTCTCCTGCTGCAGCGGGCTGAGCTGCCGGTAGCGGTCGTCCGTGATGCGCAATAAAAGCTTATAAATCAAAGGGGTAAGTGTGAAATAGCAGGGCTGGAGGTGGCCTTCCAGGCTGGCTTCTAGGTGCGGAAGATCGTCTTCACTGAGGCTCTCGCGCAGCCATTTCGGCGTCATAAAAACCACCAGTTCGCGCTTGTCCTGCTGCACCTCAAAGCGTTTATAGCCCAGCGCGTTTTCCGTGACCGGCAGCAGCGCTGCCTTTTGCGCGCCGTGGCTGCTGAACACCAGAGACTGTTGGCCGATGCGGATGCGGGTGGTGCCATTGAGGGCAAATACCAGCCGCAGACCGGGCTGAAAAAACACGCTTAAGTTGCTGGCGGCAGCGATATCCAGGGCCTCATATTTGAGGGATAAACCGGTGCGCAGGTGCTGCATAACCACTTCTCCGCGGGAGTCCGGCAGTGGATTCTGCATTACTTTTAAGCGTGGCTCCGGCGTTGCCGGATTGGCCCCGGGAGAGGGTTCAGAAAAGAGCTTCACGGCGTTTGCGGCCCTGACATAAAGAATTTAAACCATAGATAAAGTGTATTTTTACCGTAGTTTAATGTCCAGAACATCAGGCTCAGGTATCAGATGTTAGCGCACCGGCAGGTGGACAATGACACTCAGTCCGGCGGGTTCGTGGTGTGCCAGTGTCAGGGTTCCGTGGTAGCTGCGGACGATATCCTGGGCAATGGCCAGCCCCAGCCCACTGCCTTCGGGCCCTTCTTCGTCGAGCCGTTCACCACGCTGTAGCAGACGTGCCTGATGGCTTTCGTCAATGCCCGGCCCCTGGTCACTGACGCTGAGCAGCCAGCCGTTGTCATCGCGCTCAATGGTCAGCTGTATTTCACCGCCGGCATGCTTGCAGGCGTTATCCAGCAGGTTGCCCAGCAGTTCCAGCATGTCGTCGCGATCCTGCGGCATCACGGCGGCAGGCGGGTAATCACACCGGATGCAGGCACCGGGATAAAGCTGCTGCAGTATGTGAATCAGCGGCGGCAGTTCTTCGTCGAGCCGCGTCTGGCGGCCGGGGGATGACAGGCCGACGATGCGTGCGCGTTTCAGCTCACGCTGAATCAGAGTCTGCAGCTGTTGCAGGATGTCCTGCTGTTGTTGCTGTTGCTGTGGATTCAGCTGATCGGAAAGCAACTGCAGCTGTTGCAGCGGGCGTTTCATTTCATGAGCCAGGTTGCCCAGGGCATTACGTGAGCGGCTTACCCTTTCCTGCAACAGGGCTAACAGGCGATCAATTTCTTCCGCCAGCGGCTGAACTTCGCGTGGGAAATCGCTGACCGCAGAGTTGAGGCTGCTGCGTTCACCCAGTCTGAGTTCCCGCAGTTGCTGTTGCAGCGGATGCAGCCGCGAAAAGGCCTGGCGCAACTGACGCCGCTGCACCAGCAGCAACAGGCACATGGCACCACCGAGCAGGGCCAGGGCAATCAGGCGGTACTGGTGTAACAGGTGCATCAGCGGGGCGATGTCTTCGGCCACCCAGACGGTAAATGTGTGGTCGTTGATGCGAATACCCTGCGCATAGCTGAGCCAGGCTTCCTGATGGCTGCCACGCTCAATGCCTGCACTCTGCCAGTGTTGCGACTGGCCTTCCTGCATGCGGATGTCGGGCGCCGGGTGGTCCCACAGAGAACGGCTGTGGAGATCCGTGTCGCCCCCGTGAATGGCAAAATAGTGGCCGGAATAGACGCGCTGATAAAGATTGCCGAGCCGGTCGTAGTTGATATGCCAAACGCCCTGTTCGTCTTCCGTCATGGCTGAAATCAGGCTTTCGGCATCATGGTCAAGGCGGTCGAGAATATAGTGGGTGGTCATTTCACGCACACCGTAATCGGCCAGCAGCAGCAGGGGCAGCATGATCACAAAGAGGGTCAGCAGCCATTGGCGGTGCAGCTGTTGCTGAACTGAGATCATCCGCTCTGCTCCGCTGCCAGCTGATAGCCCTGCCCGCGGCGTGTGTGGATAAAGTCTTTGCCGAAGTACTGCCGCAGCCGGTTGATGTAGACCTCCATAACATTGCTGTCGCGCTGCAGGTCCTCTTCATACACATGCTCGCTGAGCCGGGTTTTGGAATGAACGTCGCGCGGGTGCTGCAGCAGATAACGCAGCAGGCGGAATTCAATGCCGGTGAGGTCGATGACACGCCCATCCGGGGTGTGTGCCTGCTGCCGTTCGCTGTCCAGCCTGACGCCATTCCAGCTCAGTTCGTTGCTGGCGTTACCGCTCTGACGACGGCCGATGGCTTCCAGCCGCGCCAGCAGCTCAGCGGTGTGAAAGGGTTTTCCCAGGTAATCGTCGGCGCCGGCTTTGAGGCCATCCACGCGTTCATGCCAGGCGTCGCGTGCGGTGAGCACCAGCACCGGCGTGCGGTTGCCACTGGCCCGCCAGCTGCGCAGGACATCCAGCCCGCTTTTGCCCGGCAGGCCGAGGTCGAGAATAATCAGATCCGGCTGCAACTCGTTGCCGAGAAACTCGCCATCAATGCCGTTATCCGCGATCTCCAGCGCATAACCGGCATCACGCAACAGGGGTTGCAGGGCTGAGGTAAGTTGCTGGTCATCTTCAATCAGCAGGAGTTTCATCAGTGGTGTTCTTTCACTCTGTCTTCCAGCAGCTCGCCGCTGGTGGCATCAATCCAGGTTTTATGACGCTGACGGTCGTTATCCAGCCACTTCAGCTCATACACCAGTACGTCATCTTCCCACTCCACTTCCGCGTCCAGCAGTTCGCCGGACAGGGGATGGCGCTGAAGAATATTTTCCAGCGACAGAATATCGCCCTGCTCAACCCATTGCCGGATCTGTTCCGGCTCAGGGTATTCGTGGTGGCGGCGTTCATAGTGATCGTGTTCCGCGGCAGCCGGATAGCTGCAGGCGGCTGCCAGAAACAATAAAAAGCAGGTTGTCTTCATGGCTGTGCCTCGTGCTGAGCAATACTGCTGCCTGTGAATACCGGGAGCTGAAGTATGGCACTTCCGGGGCGCCCGGGGTACGGTCTGCTGTTGCCCGCTGTCCGTCGTTATTCCTGCTCCTGGTCATGGTCCCGCACCTCTTTGCGACCACTGACCATGGCCCGGGCAAGATTTTCGCGATGATGCAGGCTGCTGAAGATCACACCGGCGATATGCACGAACACCAGCATCAGAGTGCCGTTGGCGAAGAATTCGTGGATTTCTTTCAGTGTATGTTCGTTAAAGGAAGCCAGCCAGCTCCCGGCCAAAGGCCCGGCGTTTTCGTCCGCGCCCAGTGTGGCCATACCAAAGGTCACGGTAGCGGCGAGGAAAATCAGCAGCGCAATGATCATGGCACCACCGGCCGGGTTATGGCCGAGGTAGCGCTTTGCCCGTCCGGCGGGAATATCTTTCAGATACTGAATGACCTGGCCGGGAGATTTAACGAAGTCGGTAAAGCGCGCGTGGCGGCTGCCGATCAGCCCCCATATCAGGCGCAAGGCAAGCAGTGCGGCGACACTGTAGCCGGCCCATACATGCAGGGTTTCGACATCGTCTTCGCTCAGGTAGGCGGTAAAAAAGCACAGTACCAGCGCCCAGTGAAATATCCTTACCAGCGGGTCCCATACCCGGGTCGTGGCAGCCTGAGTCGATGGTGACAATTGTGGGGAAGCGGATTGGTTCATAGTGCACTCTCCTGTGAGATGGCCCGCTGTGAAGATGGGTTCACATTAGCCTGTGCTTGCTTAAACGAACCTTAAGGTAATGCAACCCCTTGCCCGGTCACCGCTGGTATGGCGGTTATTTGTGGAGAGTATCGTCATGGAAGAAAGCATCGTCAGAGCGCACGACCTTGCGGCCGTGCAGTATGCTGGCAATAAGATTTTCCCGGTGGCGGAGGCTGCGTATCAGCACTGCAGCAAGATGCAGAAGGACCAGTGCGGCCGTCCCTTCGGCCAAGAAAGTATGGATGCCGGACAGAAACGGATGAGCGGACAATGACAGGCCGGCGCCGGACATCACCGTGCAGCAAAGAAAGGTCAGCAACAGAATATGCAGAGCCCCGCCGACCGGACTGTGGCCCAGGCAGCGCTTGTCGCGGCTGGCCAGTATGTCCTTCAGGTGCTGAGCGATCGTCGCCCGGGTATGCACATACTCACCCGGATGCGCAGACAGGCTGCCTACAAGGCCCCATAACAGGCGGGATATAACAAGAAAAGCGAGTGCATACCCGCTCCACCTGTGCAGCGCCGGTGCGTGCTGGCTGCTGAAGTAGGCAGCCAGCAAAGCCAGCGTCATGGCCCCGTGGATGATGCGGACCAGAGGGTCCCAGACATACACATAGCCGATCACCCTGGCGCGGACATGGCGATGATACAGACAGGTGATGTTGGTGCTCGTGGTTTCAGGCATGGCACACGCTCCACTGGAAACTGCACCACAGTAGCGTGTGCGCCTTAACTCAAACTTAAGAGCCGCTGAAAAAATCAGCCCAGGCCAAAACCAATGGCCGACACGGCTTTACCGAAGACTTCATCCTTATAAAAGGCATTCCCCGGCTCTTCTCCGCCGGCACCGGCGACAATCATCATTGGCAGCAGATGCTCCTCGCGCGGATGGACCTGACGGGCAGATGGCGCTGTGCTCCAGTGGCTGAGCGATTCCGTACGGCTGCTTTCTTCTTGCCCGGCGACATCATTCAGCCAGTCGTCGAAGGCTTTGGAGGCCTGCATATCGCTTTGTGACGGCGCAAAAAAAGCACGCAGGTTGTGGTAGCTCAGGCCGCTGCCAATGATCAGTACATTGTCGTCGCGCAGACTCTGCAGAGCCTTGCCGGCGGCCACGTGCTCGGCCGGGTCCAGCCCCTGTTTCAGAGACATTGCCAGCACCGGCACCTCTTCATTGGGGTAGGCCACTTTCAGCGGGATAAACACCCCGTGATCCCAGGGCGCTGTGTCATCCACCGCCGCATCGATACCGGCATCCTGCAGCAGCCCCGCCGCTTTCAGTGCCAGCTCCGGCGCACCGGCGGCTTTATAGGTCAGCTCGTAGGTGTGCGGTGGAAAGCCGTAGTAATCGTATTCCAGCTCCGGCTGTTTGCCTCCGGCGAAGGTGAATACCGGGGCTTCCCAGTGCGCCGAAATCAACAGGATGGCTTTGGGGGGCTGGGGAATACGCTCAGGGATTGAGCGCAGCATATTCGCCATGTTGTCCCACAGGTGCGGGTCACCCGGCCAGTCCATAAAGAAACAGGGGCCACCGCCGTGGGGGACGTATAAAGAAGGTTGAGCTTTCATAAAATCACCGGATCATTCAAATAAGCGAAGTGTAACCGCTATAACAGGCGGCAGACTTAACTGTAGGCGAACAGTTTTTTTCACGCTGTGGATGAATGTGGCGGCTGCCCCGGCATTTTGCCCGGTACTTTTAACATCAGCACAAACGCCCAGAGCATGGCGCCCAGTCCCCAGATAAAGGTTGAACTGAGGGTGGCACCGTTTTCGATGCCGGCTTTTGCCAGAACCGGGCCGAGCAGCTGAGTGACACTGTAAAGTGCAATTAATGCTGCGCTCAGTCTGGGCCCCTGGTGCGGATGCAGGGTGCGCGCCAGCCGCTGGGTCAGCAGCACGGCGCCGAGGAAGCTGCCACCAACCAGCACAGCACACAGCCATAAGGCAATGGCTTCGCCACTGAACAGCAGAATGGCCGCCACCCCGATGGCCTGAACCGTGTAATTGCCAAGCAGCGCCGGCTTATCCCCGATTTTTGCCCCCAGCCGGTTCCATAACCAGGTGGAGGGTAAAGACGCGCACCCGACCAGCAGCCAGGTGCTGAATGTCAGATGAATCTGCCAGTCAGAGGCGACCGCGGGCAGAAAGGTCATCGGCAGGATATAACCGAGCCCGGCACCGGCATAGGCCAGAAACAGCGGGGTACTGGCTTTGTCCCACAACGGCGAGTGATCATCATCCGCAGTGGGCTGTGGTTTGTGTTCCGGCAGTCGATACAGATGCCAGCTGCTCCACAGTACCAGCGGGATGGAGGCCATGGTCGCCGGCCACCACCGTGCCGGGCCACTGAGCAGGCTGCTGGTGGCGTCAACCAGCAGGCTGGAAATAATCAGCCCCGTGCCTACGCCCAGATACATAAGGCCGCTGAGCTGCGCTTTTCCGCGGCTGGCGAGGAATTCCAGTACCAGGGCCGGCGCCAGCACAAACACCACGCCATTGCTGATGCCATTGGCCAGACGCAGTCCGGCCAGTAAGGGGTAGTGGCTGACCAGCGCCTGCAGCAAAGTGATCAGCGCATTGCTGAGCAGTGCCAGCAGCAGGGTCTGGCGACCATAGCCGCGCTGATACAGCAGCAGTGCCAGCATGGCGCCGGCGAGATAGCCGATGTAATTCCAGGTGGCCAGCGATGCAGCCTGCGGCAGTGTGATCAGCCCATCACTGATCAACAGAGGAATCAGCGGCGTAAAGTTAAAGCGGCCAAACGCATGCACGACCAGAAGCGCAACGGCGGCGGCGGTCACGGCCAGGAAAACAGACGGTGATTGTTGTTGTTTTGTCATAATTTGCTGAGTCTGTAAGCAGATTGTTCATCCTGAGGTGTCATCACTTTGCCGACAATGCGACCAACAGGGAACGCCTTGCGGCTTATTTTCATCAGAAGCGCGGTGAATACCGGGCGGGCACAACCCCTGCGCGGATTTATGCTAATATCCGCGCCTTTGACCATCCCGCTGTGATTGCCCGGAAGACGATTCATGACAGATGCCAACGATGCCCTGAAAGCCCGGTTGCTGCGCGGCGCACACGCCATGCAGATTGAGCTGAGTGATGCGCAGACGGGGGCGCTGATGGATTACCTGGGTCTGTTTCAGAAGTGGAACAAGGCTTATAACCTGACCGCTATCCGTGAGCCGGAGCGTATGGTTGATCTGCACCTGTTAGACAGCCTGGCGGTGCATCCGTTTGTGCAGGACGCTGACACCATTATTGATGTCGGCACCGGCCCCGGGCTGCCGGGCGTGGTACTGGCGATCATGAATCCGCAGCGGCAGTTCACTTTACTTGACAGTAATGGCAAGAAAACGCGGTTTCTGTTTCAGGCCCGTACCGCGCTGAAACTTGATAACCTCACCATAGTGAACGATCGGGTGGAGGCATATCATCCCCCCCAGCCTTTCGATATGATTGTCAGCCGCGCATTCGCCTCCCTGGCTGATATGACTTCCTGGTGTCGCCACCTGCGGGCTGACGACGGCTGTTTTCTGGCCATGAAAGGCCAGTACCCGGAGGATGAACTGCGCGCAATCGAAAACGAATATGAGCTGGTGGCCAGTCACGCCATCAGCGTGCCGGGGGTGGATGGCGAGCGTCATCTGTTACGCCTGATACCGCGTCCGGCCGCACATTAATTCAGGGTGCCTGAAGGCAGAAGGAAGTATCGTGAGCAAAGTTCTGGCTATCGCGAATCAGAAAGGCGGCGTGGGCAAAACCACCACTGCCGTAAACCTGGCAGCGTCGCTGGTGGCGACCAAGCGCCGGGTATTGCTGGTGGATCTCGACCCCCAGGGCAACGCCACTATGGGCAGCGGGGTTGATAAGCATGACCTTGAGCTGTCTATGTATGAAGTGCTGACCGGCCAGTGCCGTACCGCTGCAGCGGTACAGACCTCGGAATCCGGTCACTACCATCTGTTACCAGCCAATGGTGACCTGACCGCCGCCGAAGTCGAACTGATGGATTTGTCGCGGCGTGAAACCCGGCTGCGGGAAGCGCTGGCCGAAGTGCGCCCGGATTACGACTATATCCTGATCGACTGTCCGCCTTCGCTGAATATGCTGACGGTCAATGCGCTGGTGGCCGCTCAAGGCGTACTGATTCCGATGCAGTGTGAGTATTATGCGCTGGAAGGTCTCAGTGCGCTGATGCAGACCATTGAATCCATCAAAGGCAGCCTCAATCCGAAACTGGAAATCGAAGGCCTGCTGCGCACCATGTATGATCCGCGCAACAGCCTGACCGTGGATGTATCGACGCAGCTGATCAGCCACTTTGGTGATCGTGTCTACGGTACTGTGATCCCGCGTAACGTCAGACTGGCGGAAGCGCCGAGCTACGGTATGCCGGTATTAAATTACGATAAAAGCTCCCGTGGCGCGGTGGCGTATCTGGCCCTGGCCGGAGAAATGAACCGCCGCCTCGGACAGACAGCACAGACTAAATAAAGAAGGTTTTTAGTTCGCATGACAAAGAAGAAACGCGGCCTTGGACGAGGGCTGGATGCCCTGCTTACCAGCTCACGGGCAGCCGAAGTGGCTACCCTGCCGGATTCTGACGCGGCTGAAACGCCTGATGACGCGCTGGCCGAAGCCGCGCCGGTTGTGGAGACCAGCGAGCAGGAATTTGCCGATGGTGAACTGCGCCATCTGCCGGTGGAATGGATTCAGCCCGGCCAGTATCAGCCGCGTAAAGATATTCAGCCGGAAGCACTGGAAGAACTGGCGGCGTCCATCAAAGCACAGGGACTGATGCAGCCCATCGTGGTGCGGCCTTTGCCTGTGGGTGAAAACCGTTATGAAATTATCGCCGGTGAACGTCGTTGGCGCGCTTCGCAGCTGGCCCAGCTGGAACGGGTACCGGCGTTAATCCGCGATGTGCCCGATGAAGCCGCCATCGCCATGGCGCTGATTGAAAACATCCAGCGCGAAAATCTTAACCCGATGGAAGAAGCCAACGCCCTCTATCGTCTGCAGCATGAATTTGAGCTGACGCAGATGGAGGTGGCTGAAGCTGTCGGTAAAAACCGTGCGACGGTCGCCAACCTGCTGCGGCTGATGAATCTCAGTGACGACGTGAAGAAATTACTTGAGCACGGCGATATTGAAATGGGCCATGCCCGCGCTTTGCTGGGCCTCGAAGGGGGCAAACAGAGTGAGGCCGCGGCGCAGGTGGTTGCCAGGGCCATGACTGTGCGTCAGACCGAAGCGCTGGTGCGCCATCTGCTCGAAGGCAGTAAGAAAGATAAGAGCGATTCTGACAATAAAGTAAGCCCGGACATACAGCGTCTTGAGCGTCTGCTGGGTGATCGTCTTGGCGCCAAAGTGGCGATCGCGCATTCGGCTAAAGGCAAAGGCAAGCTGGTGATCAATTACAGTTCGCTGGATGAACTGGACGGCATACTTGCCCATATAAAATAAAGCAACTTTACGTACCTTTACTGTCGTGAAAGCCACAAAACCACTGCTTTCGCAGTGGTATTTCCGACAATCCGGCAATGCCTGATCTGCATCACCTCCTTTAGGCTAATTATTGGTATTTTGCCACCGGTTTCGGTTGAAGCTGCGGGGGGGACCCCATATAATCACGGCCGCCTGAAAACAGGCTGTTGCAGTAAACTGACCAAACTACGGGGCTCTGGATGCCTGGCATACCACGTCCTCCGGTCTACCGGATCGTGATTTTTCAACTGTTCCTCACGATGCTGGTCGCGCTGATCGCGCTTCTGCATAGTCCGCTGGCCGCAAAATCGGCCCTGTTAGGCGGACTGACCTGCGCCCTGCCCAATGCGTATTTTATCTGGCGCGCATTTCGCTATAGTGGCGCCAGGTCGGCTGCACGGGTGGTGCAGTCGTTTTACCAGGGCGAGTCCTGGAAATTTGTGCTCACGGCGCTGTGTTTTGGTGTCATCTTCCAGCGTGTTGAGCCTCTGAATGTTCTGGCACTGTTTGCTGGTTTTATAACAGTGCAGCTGGGGCACATCGCCTCAGCAAAGATAGCCAATTTATAAACCTTAAAAATTGAGAGTGAACAATGGCTGGTAACTCCCAAGAGTATATCTCGCACCATTTAACCAACCTGACTTACGGCAAACTCCCTGCCGGGTATGTCCGTCATGAGGTTGCAGAAGACGGCACCGTGCATGAGCACGAGCTGACTACCGCCACCTGGACCATGGCACACAATTCTGAAGAAGCAGCGCAAATGGGCTTTACCGCGGTTAACGTGGATTCCCTCGGCTGGTCTTTCGGTCTTGGTGCCCTGCTGATGTTCCTGTTCTGGCGCGCAGCGAAAAAAGCCACGACCGGTGTTCCAACCGGTTTCCAGAACTTCGTAGAAATGATCGTCGAATTTATCGACAACACTGTTAAGGAAGCCTTCCACGGCCGTAACCCGCTGATCGCCCCGCTGGCGATGACCATCTTTACCTGGGTCTTCATGATGAACTTCATGGACCTTATCCCGGTAGACGTGCTGCCATCTATCTTCGGCGCTATGGGCGTACACTTCATGAAAGTTGTACCTTCTACCGACGTTAACATCACCATGGGTATGTCCCTGACGGTCTTCGCCATGATGATTTTCTACTCCATCAAGGTAAAAGGCATCAGTGGTTTCGTTGGCGAGCTGACTCTGCAGCCGTTCAGCGCGAAAAACCCGGTCGTTCAGGCCATCTTTATCCCTATCAATTTAATTCTGGAATCCGTTGCTCTGATCGCCAAGCCTATCTCTCTGGCTTTGCGTCTGTTCGGTAACATGTACGCCGGTGAGATGATCTTTATTCTTATCGCGCTTATGTTCTCTGCCGGTGCGGCGCTGGCCATTATGGGTGGTGTTCTGCAATGGGCCTGGGCGGTTTTCCACATTCTGGTGATCACACTGCAAGCGTTCATTTTCATGATGTTGACCATCGTGTATCTGAGCATGTCGCACGAAGATCATTAATTTTTTTTAACCCTTAACTCACTAACTTAACTTCTAATATTTGGAGAAAATTTATGGAACAAGGTCTGGTATTCCTGGCTGCAGCTCTGATGATCGGTCTGGGTGCTCTGGGTACTGCAATCGGTTTTGGTCTGCTGGGTGGTCGTCTGCTGGAAGGTACTGCACGTCAGCCTGAACTGGGTCCAATGCTGCAAGGTAAAATGTTCCTGATCGCTGGTCTGTTGGACGCCGTGCCAATGATCGGTGTTGGTCTGGGTCTGTACCTGATGTTCGCTGCCTAAGGGTTCAAGTTAAAAACGAACTTCCTTAATCAATGAACATGAGGGCTCTGGCGTGAACATTAACGCGACTCTGATCGGCCAGATCATCACCTTTGGCGTCTTCGTGTGGTTCTGCATGAAGTTTGTATGGCCTTACCTGTTAACGGCCATGCAAGAGCGCGAAAAGAAAATTGCCGATGGTCTGGACGCTGCTAACCGTGCAGCACGTGACCTGGAACTGGCGCAGGAAAAAGCGTCTGACCAGTTACGTGAAAGCAAAGAAAAAGCGGCTGAAATCATCGAACAGGCTAACAAACGTGCGAACCAGATTATCGATGAGGCGAAAGAAGCCGCTCGTTCTGAAGGTGACCGTCTGGTAGCTGCTGCTCAAGCTGAAGTTGAGCAAGAGGTGAACCGCGCTAAAGAAGATCTGCGTAAGCAGGTGTCTGAGCTGGCCGTTGCCGGCGCAGCCAAAATTCTTGGTAAGTCTGTTGATCCGGCCGCTCACTCCGAGCTGCTGAATAAATTAGCCGACGAACTGTAAGCGAGGTTGCCATGGCTGAATTAACAACTCTCGCTCGGCCATACGCGAAAGCGGTGTTTGCTGAAGCACAGGAGAAGAATGCACTGGACGCCTGGTCTGATGACCTGGCGACCCTGGCGGCTTACGCTGCCGATGCCGATATGGCAAAAGTTCTGGTGCATCCGTCTCTGACGGCTGAACAGCAGGCACAGGCTTTGACTGACGTATGTGGCGATAAGCTGAATGACGCAGCCAAAAACCTGGTAGCCGTTCTGGCCGAAAACAAGCGCCTGCCGCTGTTGCCTGAAATCGCCGTTCTGTTCGAAGAGCTCAAAGCTCAACTGCAGAATACTGTTGATGTTGTTGTGACTTCTGCACAGGAACTGAACAGTGACCAGGCGGATAAACTGGCGCAGGCTCTGAAGGCCAAACTGAACTGCGACGTACGACTGACCAGCGAAATCGATGAATCTCTCATCGGTGGCGCCATCATTCGTGCAGGTGATCTGGTAATCGACGGCTCGATCACCGGTAAGCTGTCTAAATTAGCCGAAGCGATGAAATCCTAGTTTGAGGGACGATGCATGCAGCAACTGAATCCATCCGAGATCAGTGAAGTCATCAAAAAACGCATCGAAAGTCTCGATGTGACTTCACAAGCCCAGAACGAGGGCACCGTCGTATCTGTATCCGACGGTATCGTTCGTATTCACGGTCTGGCTGACGCCATGTACGGTGAAATGATTGAATTTGAAGGCGGTGTATATGGCCTGGCAATGAACCTGGAGCGTGACTCCGTAGGTGCTGTTGTCCTGGGTGAATACAAAGGGCTGGCTGAAGGCCAGACTGCCAAATGTACTGGTCGTATTCTTGAAGTACCGACTGGCGAAGCTCTGCTGGGTCGCGTTGTCGACACACTGGGTAACCCAATCGACGGCAAGGGTCCGATTGAAACTTCTACCACGGCGCCGGTAGAGCGCGTTGCCCCGGGCGTTATTGCACGTCAGGGCGTCGACCAGCCTCTGCCAACCGGTTATAAAGCCGTTGACTCCATGGTACCGGTAGGCCGTGGCCAGCGTGAGCTGATCATTGGTGACCGTCAGACCGGTAAGTCTGCCATGGCAATCGACGCCATCATTAACCAGAAAGGTTCCGGCGTTAAGTGTGTCTACGTGGCCATTGGTCAGAAGCAGTCTTCCATCGCTAACGTTGTACGTAAGCTGGAAGAGCACGGTGCGATGGAACACACCATCATCGTTGCTGCCGGTGCAGCCGATCCTGCCGCAATGCAGTATCTGGCTCCGTACGCTGGCTGTGCGATGGGTGAATACTTCCTCGACCGTGGTGAAGACGCTCTGATCGTATACGATGACCTGACCAAACAGGCATGGGCATACCGTCAGATCTCCCTGCTGCTGAAACGCCCACCGGGCCGTGAAGCATACCCGGGTGACGTTTTCTACCTGCACTCCCGTCTGCTGGAACGCGCCTGCCGCGTCAACGCTGACTACGTGAAACAGGTCAGCGGTGTTGAAGGCAAAACCGGTTCTCTGACGGCCCTGCCGATCATTGAGACCCAGGGTGGTGACGTATCCGCGTTCGTACCAACGAACGTGATCTCCATTACCGACGGTCAGATCTTCCTCGAAACCAACCTGTTCAACTCCGGTATCCGTCCGGCGATGAACGCGGGTATCTCTGTATCCCGTGTGGGTGGTGCTGCGCAGACCAAGATCATTAAGAAACTGGGCGGTGGTATCCGTCTGGCTCTGGCTCAGTACCGTGAACTGGCAGCATTCGCTCAGTTCGCTTCTGACCTGGACGAAGCAACCCGTAAACAGCTGGAACATGGTAAGGCAGTCACCGAGCTGATGAAGCAAGGTCAGTACTCACCTATGTCGACTGCTGATATGGGTCTGTCGATCTTTGCTGCCACTGAAGGCTTCCTGGAAGACGTTGACGTGAACAAGATTCAGGCATTTGAAGCCGCCCTGCTGAGCTACGCCAACAGCGAATACGCTGACCTGATGGCGAAGATCAACGAAAAAGGCGACTACAACGATGAAATCGCAGCCAGCCTGAAAGAGTGTATTGAGAAATTCAAGAGCTCTCAGACCTGGTAAGTCCGGCGCCGGTGCATAGCGCCGGCTGGGATTCACGAGAAACGTAAGGCAGCTTAAATATGGCAGTCGGAAAAGAAATTAAAGAGCAGATCTCGAGTGTACAGAGTACGCAGAAGATTACTTCAGCAATGGAAAAAGTTGCTGTAAGTAAGATGCGTCGTGCTCAGCTGCGCATGCAACAGAGCCGGCCATACGCGGACAAAATCCGCAGTGTGATCGGACATCTGGCAAATGCGACATCTGAGTACCGTCACCGTTATCTGCAGGACCGTGACGTGAAGCGAGTGGGCTACATCGTGGTGTCTTCCGACCGTGGCCTGTGTGGTGGCCTGAACAACAACATGTTCAAGCGTCTCGCACAGCAAACCAAAGAATGGGAAGAAAAAGGCGTTGAAGTAGACTTCGCCGCGATCGGCTCCAAAGCCGGTCTGTTTTTCTCAAGCTTTGGTGGCAATGTAGTGGCCTCCCAGTCTCATCTGGGTGACGCCCCTGAATTGCAGAGCCTGATCGGAGCGGTAAAAGTGATGCTGGACGCATTCGACGACGGCAAGATCGATCGTCTGTTCATCATTCACAACCGTTTTGTGAACACCATGACCCAATCGCCGGAAACGGTGCAGTTATTGCCCCTGAAGGCACAAGAAGACGAATCACTGAAACATCACTGGGACTACATCTACGAACCAGACGCCAAAGACATCCTTGAGGGTCTGCTGGTGCGCTACGTAGAGTCACAGGTGTATCAGGGTGTGGTTGAAAACAACGCCTGTGAACAGGCCGCGCGTATGCTGGCAATGAAAAACGCCACCGATAACGCCGGCGGCATGATTAACGAGCTTAACCTGCTGTACAACAAAGCTCGTCAGGCAGCCATTACCCAGGAAATTTCAGAAATCGTTGGCGGTGCCGCGGCCGTATAAGGCCCGGGACAAAGGTTTAAGATTAAGAGGAACCGAAAATGAGCGGATCTATCGTACAGATCATCGGTGCCGTTATCGACGTGGAATTCCCACGCGATTCTGTGCCCAAGGTCTACGACGCCCTGACCGTTGATGGTACGGAAACTACTCTGGAAGTTCAGCAACAGCTGGGTGATGGTGTGGTTCGTACTATTGCAATGGGCTCCACTGAAGGCCTCAAGCGTGGCCTGAATGTGTCTACCACTGGTGGCCCTATCTCTGTACCTGTCGGTACTGAGACTCTGGGTCGTATCATGGACGTTCTGGGTCGCCCGATCGACGAATGCGGCGAAATCGGCGAGAAAGAACGTTACGCGATTCACCGCGCTGCGCCATCCTTTGATGAGCAGGCAAGCTCTACCGACCTGCTGGAAACAGGCATCAAGGTTATCGACCTGGTATGTCCGTTCGCCAAGGGTGGTAAAGTGGGTCTGTTCGGTGGTGCCGGTGTTGGTAAAACCGTAAACATGATGGAACTGATCAACAACATCGCGAAGGCACACTCCGGTCTGTCTGTATTCGCCGGTGTTGGTGAGCGTACCCGTGAAGGTAACGACTTCTACTACGAGATGGCTGAATCCGGTGTTGTAAACCTGGAAAACAAGCCGGAATCCAAAGTAGCCATGGTATACGGTCAGATGAACGAGCCGCCGGGTAACCGTCTGCGCGTTGCACTGACTGGTCTGACTATGGCAGAGAAGTTCCGTGACGAAGGTAAAGACGTACTGCTGTTCGTGGATAACATCTACCGTTATACACTGGCCGGTACCGAAGTATCCGCACTGCTGGGCCGTATGCCTTCAGCGGTAGGTTACCAGCCGACTCTGGCTGAAGAGATGGGTGTTCTGCAGGAGCGTATTACCTCCACCAAGACAGGCTCCATTACTTCTATCCAGGCGGTATACGTACCTGCGGATGACTTGACTGACCCGTCACCAGCCACCACCTTCGCTCACCTGGACTCTACTGTTGTACTGTCCCGTGATATTGCAGCGAAAGGTATTTACCCGGCGATCGATCCTCTGGATTCCACCTCCCGTCAGCTGGATCCACTGGTTATCGGTAACGAGCACTATGACTGTGCCCGTGGCGTACAGGGTGTTCTGCAGCGCTATAAAGAGCTGAAAGACATCATCGCAATTCTGGGTATGGACGAACTGTCCGACGAAGATAAGCAGCTGGTTGCCCGTGCACGTAAGATCGAGCGTTTCCTGTCTCAGCCATTCCACGTGGCCGAGATCTTTACTGGTGCGCCTGGTAAATACGTGTCCCTGAAAGAAACCATCCGTGGCTTCCAGGGCATTCTGAATGGTGACTTCGACGATATGCCTGAGCAGGCGTTCTACATGTGTGGCACCATCGACGAAGCGATCGAGAAAGCCAAAAACATGTAATTTAGGTGGTTCCGGATGGCAGTAAGCAGTCGCCATCCGGCCTCCTGATGCAGAGGATATGAATATGGCTATGACCGTTCACTGCGATATCGTAAGTGCCGAAGAGAATCTCTTCTCCGGTCTGGTGGAGCGCATTATTGCCTCCGGCGAACTGGGTGATCTGGGTGTTGAACCTGGCCACGCAGCTTTGCTGTCACCACTGAAGCCCGGTCCGGTCCGCATTGTTAAACAAGGCGGCGAAGAAGAGGTGATTTACGTCTCTGGTGGTTATCTGGAAGTACAGCCCAATTCGGTGACTGTGCTGGCAGATACTGCTTCGCGTGCTGATGATCTCGATGAAGCGGCAGCGCTGGAAGCGAAGAGACATGCTGAACAGGCAATGGAAAATCAGGGTGCAGACTTTGATTACTCCCGTGCACTGACTCAGCTGGCTGAAGCGGCGGCGCAACTGCGTACCATCCAGCAGATCCGCGAGAAACTGGGTAAGCACTAAGTTTTCCAGTTTTCAGCGAGAAGAACCCACATTGTTACGCAGTGTGGGTTTTTTTATGCTCGCTATTCGCCTGCTGGAACGCAGCCAGCTGCGACAACACCGATGGCCAGCAGATTCGCGAGAAACTGGGTAAGCACTAAGCTTCCTTGTTTGGCTGCGAAAGAAACCCGCTCTGTGCAAACAGCGCGGGTTTTTTTGTCTCTGCCGGAAGCCGCAGCCAGCTGCGACAATAACGATGGCCAGCAGATCCGGGAAAAATTGGGTAAACATTAATTCGTTTACGCTGGAAGTCGCAGCCAGCTGCGACAACACCGGGTCCAGCAGATCCGCGAAAAGCTTGGTAAACACTAAGATTCTTGCGGTACAGAAAACCTCGCTTCGGCGGGGTTTTTTATGTCTCGATGAAAAGTGCTGGAGTACGCAGCCAGCTGCGACAACACCGATGGCCAGCAGATCCGCGGAAAGCTTGGTAAACACTAAGACTCTTGCGGTACAGAAAACCTCGCTTCGGAGGGTTTTTTTTATGTCTGCCGGAAGCCGCAGCCAGCTGCGACAACACCGATTGCCAGCAGATCCGCGAGAAACTGGGTAAGCACTAAGCTTAAACGGTTAATCGTTTAAGAACCCCGCCCTGTGTAAGCAGTGTGTTTTTTATGCTCACCTGTTTTCTGCCCAACAAGCACAACCGTATAAACCCAGACAATCCATTACATATATCCATGCAATATGATCTGGACAGTGGGGCTCCGGTATTCAATATGGCCTTTGCTTTCTGATATCTGCTAAAGAACTGCTTTATATGTCACTGAATAAAGCAGTTCTCTTTCAATATTTTTCTCTAGGGTTACGGCGCTATTATTCAGGATATACGTATCCTGTAAGGGTTAATCAAGCCGGTTAATCTTGATTGAATTTCAAGCTCTGTCCACGCAACACAGGTACTGTGACGCTGGAATAAGGGAATGGAATAGCCCTGTTTTACCTGCCAGCGATCAAATTCACGGAATTTTTCGATACGGACTTTGTCATTGGTTTCGGCCATTAACGGATAGAGTTTTTCACCCACATCATCGCTTTTCCACAGGGCGAAACTCAGGGCAGGATGCAACAAATAGCCGGAATAGGTTCCAGGGTCTCCGGCAGCCGGATTCCAGCCCTGTAATAATGGCCCATCGATTTTCCCCTGTTGCTGATAACTGGCAATCATTGGCTGAGTGAGTACCTGCAGCTCTGTCTGAATACCAACCTGGCGCCACATATACTGAATGGCCTGAGCCATTTCCAGGTCGTTTGGCAGCACGCCTTTGGTGGCGTAAAAACGGATGGTCAGTGGATTAGTTTCGTCATAACCACTCTCCGCCAGTAATTCTCTGGAATGATCAGGATCGAAAGGAAACTCAAAATCTTTTATATATCCGGGCATCCCCGGCCCGGCGGGAACCGAAACTGGTGTGGCATGGCCAACAAAAAGGCCTTTGGCTATCGCGTCTTTATTAATCGCATGGTGCAAAGCAAGACGTACATTTTTATCGGTAAATACGCCTTTGTTCACCATCTGTAGCATAACCATGGCAGTACTGGGATGTATCAGGCTTTGCAGGCCAGTCTCACTGCCGAGCTTGAGCGATTCACGGACGCTGAGATCTACGGCAATATCCGCCTGCCTGGCCTGAACCATAGCGGCACGGGCAACGCTGTCAGAAGAGATTAAAAATATCAGCCGCTTAACCGGGGCTTTGCCCTGCCAATAATGGTCAAAGGCCTCCAGTACAATGCGGCTACCGCGCTGATACTCAGTCAGCCGATAGGGACCACTGCCCACTGGCCGTCTGGCAAACGCATCACTGCCACCCTGCTTTTGATAATAATCAGACGGCAGAATAAATGCGGGAATATCCGCCAGCATGGCTTTGGCGGTAGCCATCGGGTATTTAAAATAAATAACCGCTTCCGACGTCGATGGAGTGTCTATATGATCGATTAAACTCCATACGCCCGCCAGCAGTGTCGCCGGATGCTCTTTAGCCCGGTCGATAAAAGAAAAGCGGAAATCTTCTGCGGTCAGTTCTGATCCATCGTGAAAGAATACATTGTCGCGGAATATCAGCTGCAGCGTCTGACAGTGATTATCCAGCCATTCACAATGTTGCACAGGCGATGGCGCCAGCGATAAATCGGCCGCCAGGGCGAGTGGTTGTTCAAAAACACACTGAATAATGACGGATTGCAGCGGATCCATATTAAGCGGATCCCAGCCGGCAATATCTTTTGGGTAGGCAATGGTCAGTGTGTCATCATCTTTGCGCTGTTCCAGTGCCTGTACCCATTGACTGGCCGGAGCCAGGGCCAGCAAAGCAGCGGGCATTGTTTTGAGAAAATTACGGCGGCTGGTCATTGAACAGGCTCCAGACCTTCTGCGCTCCGGGAAGCGTTAACCAGGGTTTTGGTATAAGGATGTTGCGGTGAGGAAAACACCTGCTGAGGTGGTCCGCTTTCCACTATTTCACCCTGATGCATGACCAGTACCCGGCTACACAGATAGCGCACTACTGCCAGATCATGGGAGATCAGCAGCAGCGAGATTTTAAATTCGCGTCGCAGCCGTAACAGCAGATTCAGTATCTGAGCCTGTACCGAAACATCCAGCCCGGACACAATTTCATCGGCAATTAATAATTGTGGAATATCGCACAGCGAACGGCCGATATTCACTCTTTGTCGTTGTCCACCGGATAAATCCTGAGGTAAACAGGGTAAGAGCTTTTTGTTCAGTCCGACGGCATGGGCCAGCGCCTGTGCCCGCTGGCGTCGCTCAGAGGGCAGAAAGCGGCGGTACTCCATTGGCTGTGTCATCAGGCTCGCAGTGGTACGGGCCGGGTTCAGGGCTGAATTAGGGTTCTGAAACACCATCTGAATACAACCGATGCGCCGCCGCCATTCTGATTCGCTGTGGCCTAACGCTTTATCGTGCAAATAAATCTGGCCACCGTGTTTCTTTTCCAGGCCCATCAGGGTGTGCGCCAGTGTTGATTTACCGCTGCCGCTCTCTCCTACCACGGCGACAAATTCGCCGGGTGCCAGGGTGAAGGACACATCCTTCAGGGCGCGTTTGCGGCTGCGGCGTGCAAACCGCCCGGATATATAATCTTTGCTGATGTTTTCTGCCCGCAGAAAAGGTTCGGATGTCCCTAACAGGCCCAGCGCATAGTGCTCGCTGAAAGTATCTTCTTCGTCCGGAGAGGATGGATGGTATTCATCTGAAGGCGTGATCAGACAGCGCACCAGGTGGCTGTCATCATCCAATAGCCTGGGTTGAATGCGGTTTGTGCAGTCTTCGCCAGCGAAACGGCAACGGCTCTGAAAACGGCAGCCTTTAAGCTGCTGCAGTTCGCTGCCCCCTGGCATATGACCCTGCAGCGGAATTAATGGCTGCCAGGGGCCGGTAATAGCTGGCCGGCTTTGCATTAATGCCTGAGTGTAGGGGTGACGGGGATTATTCAGTACGCTGTTGGATAGCCCGAATTCCATCAGTTCACCAGCGTACATGACCATCACCTGCTCGCTGAGGGACGCAGCCAGTGAAATATCATGTGTGATAAACAGCACCGCAGTATCGTACTTTTTCTGGCAGCGGCGAATCAGACTCAGAACCCGGTTCTGATTAACCGCATCCAGAGCGGTGGTTGCTTCATCACAGATGACCAGTGCCGGCTGACTGATAAAGGCCAGGGCAATCATAATGCGCTGACACTGGCCACCGGAGAGTTGATGTGGGTAACGTTTTAACAGACTGGCGCCATCCTGCAGGCCGACGTCTTCCAGCGCTGTCAGAGTTTCTGCATGGCGCCGTTTTTTATTCATGCCCAGATGCTGAAGATATTCGCTGAACTGCTGACCGATGGTCATGACCGGATTCAGGGCCACCATGGGTTCCTGTGGAATATAAGTGATCTCTCTGCCGGTTATCTGGCGCTGCTGTTTCGCTGGCAGGGCCAGCAGGTTTTCACCCTTAAAATAAACCGCGCCGTGGCTTACCTGCATATTATCCGGAAGCTGCTGCGCCAGTACCCGGGTCAGCATACTTTTACCGGCGCCGGATTCACCGACAACGGCAAGGGTTTCGCCCTTGTGCAGACTGAAGGTGAGATCATGCAGCAGGTCCACGGTTTCGCCCGCCATATTAAGACGGACCGATAAAGCATCCACACTCAGTACCGGGGGCGTCATACCAGAACCTCATCACCGGTGGCAGTCTGTTCCCGGCGGGAAAATCTCAACCCTGTACCCAGCATCATGGCGGCGAAAATAGTAATGACAATGGCAGCCATTGGCGGCACCAGTTGCCAGGGGGCACTGAACACGGTGTTCAGACTGCGTGCAATCATCGCGCCCCAGGAGGGAGTGTCCGGGCCTACCGACATGCCGACAAATGAGAGAATACTTTCCGCCATAATGGCCGTGGCCATCTCCAGCGTTATCAGCACCATCAGCGTTGGACGGACGACCGGCAGCAGGTCGCTGACCATCACTGAAAGATGTGACGCACCGGAAAGACGGGCAGCTTTAACAAAATCGCGGTCGCGCCAGGTGATGACCTCGCCACGGATAACGCGGCAGAAGCGTGTCCAGTCAACCAGAATAATGGCCAGAATGACGCTGGTGAATCCCGGCATCAAAGCGACCATCAGTAACATGGCCAGCACCACGGACGGAAATGCCATCCAGATTTCAACCAGAGTCATGATCACTTTTTCTGTCCAGCCGCGCAGATAGCCGGCCATCAGCCCAAGACAACTGCCTGTCAGTGCCGCGCCCAGTGGTGCCAGTACCACGACGATGGCAGTGACACGGGCTCCGTAAATCAGTTGTGACAGAATATCGCGACCGAGGACATCGGTTCCCAACAGGTAATCCGTGTGACCGCCGTCCATCCAGAATGGTGGCAGCAGCGTTTGCTCAAGGTGTTGCGTATCTGCGGCGTGGGGGGCCAGCTGTGGCGCCAGTAATGCGACAATAAACAGCGTTATATATATGCCTCCGCCCAACAGCAGGCGCCAGCCAGCACGTCGCAGCGTTGTGGATATACCATTCATACTGATACTGATCGTCATACCCCGGCCCTCGGGTCGAGAACATGCTGCAGCCATTCCGTTGCCTGATTAATCATCAGGACGCAAATGGCATACACCAGAGCAACCGCCTGAATCACAGGTAAATCCTGATTGTTGATGGCATCAATCATCAGCGAGCCTATGCCCTGTAACCCGTAAATCTTTTCGATCAGCAGGGTACCACCAATTAACATTCCGGCCTGAACGCTCATCAGATTGAGGGCTGGCAACACGGCATTGCGCAGTGCATGGACCAGCAATAAACGGCGTTCCGGCAGTCCTCTCAGGCGGGCACTGCGCATATATTCACTGGCATAAATCTGATTAAGGCTGGAGTACAGAATGCGCATCAGGGTTGGTGCAATGGCCAGCGCCAGTGCCAGGGATGGCAGCAGATAGTGGCTCAGTACATTTAAAAATGCTGCAGGATTACCGCTGAGCAGCGTATCGATCAGCAGAAATCCTGTTTGCTGCTCAACCATCAGACGCGGATCAACTTCACCAAAGAAGGGGGATACCCGCAGCCCGATACCAAAAACCAGCATTAACAGAATACCCCATAGAAATTCCGGTACCGACAGCGCCATGGCATTGGTAACTTCCAGCGAATTGCGCACCGGAGTGAAACGATAACGGAAGGCCAGAACACCGCTGATAAAACCGGCGCCGGCACCAATCAATATAGCCAGCGTTACCAGTTGCAGGGTCACGGGCAGGGCCGACAGAATCAGCGTACTGACTTCCTCACCGGAACGGATTGAGAGGCCGGCATTACCATGCAGCAGATTCTTCAGCCAGATAAGAAACTGTTGCAACAGAGGCTGATCAAGCCCCAGTGCAGCCCGCAGTCTCTGCAGTTCATCGGCACTGCCGTTGGGAGGCAGCAACATAGCCGCCGCATCCACCGGTAACAGGCGCAGAATAAAAAAGACAAGTATGGCAACGGCTGCAAGAATAAAAAGCAGACGTATTAACGCCTTACAGAAAGTAAGGCAATAATGAAGAACCGGTCTGGACCTGATCGATGATACGGCGGATAGCGAAGACATAAAGCTATTATCTGTATGGATGACTGAAAACGGCAGTATTTTTATCTGCGGGCGCCGGACTGTCATGAATGTTGGTTGCTGTCCGCAGGGCCGGAGTAGGTTACATAAGACAGGAACGGAACAAAATAACCACCCTGTTCCTGCTTTCCCTCAAGTGTTTCTTTCTGACCACACAAGAAATATCAGCGCTACCTGTGCACGGCAAGTGCAAATCGCTGTGCATATTTTGACAAGTGAGTTAACAAATTTCCCGCATAAGATGGTGACTACTGTGAGACGGACTGTTGCGGGGGGCCCGGTTATAACGGACTGCGACTTGCACCTCTGGTCACAGGAGAGATAAGAAATGCGCAGGCGCTGCAGAGCCATGCGCAGCCACGGAATAAAAACGATGCTTACTTGAGAGGAAGAACGATGTTCTCTGTCGCAGAAAAACTGAAAAAAAGTGCCATAGCACTGACCACCGCTGGCGCCGCTATGACCTGCAGCTACGCCAATGCTGACTTTGTCAATTTTCAGAGCTTTGATGTCAGCCTGTATAACTTCAACGATAACAAAATGTCACCGGAAACGACTGTATCACCCATTGTTGAGGCCTTCGGGGATTACAGCATCGGTGATATGTACGTATACAGCATCCTGGAAAATAATGCCGGTGATGACGACTGGACGGGTAAAGACCAGACCTATTATTACAAATTTGTACCGCGTCTGAGCTACTCAAAAATATTTAATCAGGATATTTCTCACGGCGTTTTTAAAGACATTGCCTTTGCTCAATGGATTGCCAAAACTCAGGATGTCGACAGTGTCGATTACTATGCCGGTATTGCCCTCGACTGGAATTTACCGGTCAATGGCTTCAGCTGGTTCCGCACCATCTTTTATCGTGAAAACTCAGCCTATTCAGATGGCGTGGTCAGTGAAGGCTGGGATGGCAGCCGTATCCATATTGACTACGGGATTCCGTTTTCAACCAGTATTGGTGACTTCCGCATCGTCGGTACCTTTGACCACACCTTCAATGATGTCCGTGTAACGGACTTTAAACCCGAACTGCATTATGACCTGGGTAAAGCTCTGGGCAATGATGCCGGCCATCTGTGGACAGGTCTGGTGATTAACCCGATCCGTAATAAATACGGCGCCAAAGACGGAGCCGTCGGCTGGACCGGGGGCGTTACTGATTCCAATCAGGAAGCCTGGGGTGCCTTTATCCGCTACAGCTTCTGGTAAGCGTCTGTTGGCCTGCCGGACAGGCCGGAACCTTACGCAATAACACCATGATTTTCATTTCGGGAGAGTAGTTTATGACGACTCAGGCTCAGGTATTCAGCCGCAATTATCAATGGCTGGTACTCGCATTATTCAGTGTACTGTATTTTTTAATTACCGCCGCAACCTTCACGTCACTGGGTGTGGTTCTGCCCAGCATGATTCAGGAACTGGGCTGGAGCTGGTCCAGTGCCGGTTTTGGTTTTACTTTGCTGGGACTGGCCTGCGGCCTGTCCAGTTATTTACCTGCCATCTTTATCCGTAAGATTGGCGTGCGTGCCACCTTGTTTGTGGGTGCGCTAATTTTATCCGCGTCTTTTCTGACGTTGTACAACACCCACGCAGTGATGACCTACTTTATTGGCACCACATTGCTGGGTATTGGTTTCAGTTTTGTCGCCACCGTGCCGGGGACTTATGTACTGGGTCGTCTTTTTCAGAAACAATCCACCGCTTTTGGTGTGTATTTTACTGTTGGTGGTCTGGGTGGTGTCGTTGGTCCCTGGGTCTATTTCCTCGCGGTTGATTTTTTTGGCAGCTGGCGCATGCATTGGGGTATTGCTGGTGTTGCGCTGGCCGTTGCCTCAGTCATTGCCATTATTCTGCTGCGCGAAGGTCAAGATGAAGAAGACCACGCTGAATTTGTTACCCAGAACCTGCAGAAAGAAGATAACACTTCATCTATTTATCGTACGGCTCAGGAATGGACTGCCAAGCAGGCATTAAAAACCTGGCAGTTTTATGTCATAGCGGCTGCTTATACATCATTTTTACTGTGTGGTATTACGGTCAACAGCTTCTCGGTTGCCCATGTCACCGACATTGGTTTCAGTGCCGAAGTCGCTGCGGGGCTACTCAGTACTCAGGCATTTATTAACGCCTTTTCCCGTGTTGGCAGTGGCCTCATCGGCGAGTGGCTGGAACCGAAAAAATTGCTGATCGGCAGTCTGGCGCTGATGATCATTGGTCTGCTGTCACTGAGTTTTGCCAACTCCTGGGCCATGCTGGTGATTTTCACCATTGGTATTGGTGTGGGTTACGGTATGACCTTCCTGGCCACCAGTATTCTGCTGTCTAATTACTACGGCCGTGGCCCTTATCTTGAACTTTTCTCCGTGATGAATCTGATTTCAACACTGGCCTGTTTCTCTCCTTTCTTTGCCGGTGCGGTTAAAGATGCTGCGGGCAGCTTTATGCCTGCCTTCCTGGCCATCACCGTGATTCCCGTAATTGTACTCATCGCAACTCTGGTAATGCGTCCGCCTCAGCATACAGAAGACAGTAACAATACTGCACAAGCCTATAGCTGAAACGACGTATCAATATCCGGCCTGTTATTGCGCAGATATCAGGCCATCACAGACAGGAGTTTTATAATGTCTGCTAAACAATGCTCTAAAGAATTTGGTGTTTTTCTGCCGATTGCCAGCGGTGGCTGGATTATTTCAACCACGACGCCAAAACTCGATGCTTCCTACAAGCAGAATCTGGAAGCGGCGTTAGTGGCTGATGAAATTGGACTCGATTTTATTATGTCTATGTCCAAATGGCGTGGTTTCGGTGGTGAAACCGGCCATTGGGGAACCTCTCTGGAATCCGTCACTATGATGGCGGGTATTGCTCAGGCAACCAAAAATGCAAAAATCATTGGCACCATGCACGCCGGCCTGCATAACCCGGCAGTGACTGCAAAAATGATTACCACCCTCGATCAGATCAGTAACGGCCGTGCCGGGCTGAATATTGTGTCCGGTTCTTTCAAGGGTGAATTCGAACAGATGGGAGCCTGGGATGAAAATCTGAGCCACGACGATCGTTACGCTATGACGGAAGAGTGGACCAATATTATTAAACAGCTGTGGGCAGAAGAAAGCGTTACTGTAAATGGCGATTTCTTCAAGATGAAAGACTGTGTCTCTGAACCTAAGCCTGTTACTAAACCACGTCCCACCCTGGTTTGTGCCGGTCAGTCGGAACGTGGTCTGCGCTTCAGTGTGAAAAATACCGATATCTGCTTTATTGGTGGTAAAGATGAACAGGAAACCGGTGATATCAGTCGCCGTGCCAAAGAGATCGCCAAAGAGCTGAACACCACGGCTAAAACTTTCTGTATGAGCACCATTATCTGCGCTGAAACTGACGAAGAAGCTCAGGCACAGGCACAGAAGTACCGCGATGGTCTGGACCTGGGAGCCGTCCGCGGCATGCTGGAAAGCTTCGGTATCGATACCTCTTTGCAGAATAACGCCATGGTGGAACGCGCCGGTAATGCCTTCATGACACATACCGCAATTGGTAGCCCTGAAACCTGCCGTGCTGAGCTGTCCAAACTGATGAAAGAATGCGACCTGGACGGTGTGATGCTGATCTTCCCGGATTATGTGGAAGGCTTGACGACCTTTGGTGAAAAAATTCTGCCGGCTCTGCAGGAAGAATTTTCATGAGTCATGCGCAACTGCATGAATGGATAGCGCCGCCGCATACGGCGCTGTGCATCATCGATTATCAGGTGGACTTCGCGTCCCCTGATGGTTTGCTCGGTAAAGCCGGCATTCCGATGGAACCGGTACTTAAAGTGAAGCCAGGCATTGAGAAGCTGATTGATCAGGCACGCAACGCCGGTGTTGCGGTTATTTTTGTTGGCCTGAAAACATCCCCTCAGACGGATTCGCCGGTGTGGACTGAATGGATGCGGCGTTCGGGTCAGAATTCCGATGAGGCGTACGCTATCTGTCGGGAAAGTTCCGGTGGAGAAGAGTTTTATCAGCTGACCCCGCAGCCGGAAGATCTGGTTATCTGGAAGCCGAAATACAGTGCCTTTGTCGGCACTGATCTGGAAAAAGCACTGCATGAAAAAGGCATAACCACACTGGTGACGTGCGGTATTACCACAGAATGCTGCGTGGACAGCACTGTCCGTGACGCGTTCCAGAAAGACTTTTCTGTATTTATTGCCGCGGATGCCTGCGCTGCTTATGAACAGGATATGCACGATACAACATTAAAAATATTAACCATGAGTTTTGCTATTCCACTGACGGTGGAAGAAATCACTCAGGCCTGGAGCCGATAATATCTCCGGAGTAACTGCATGCTGAAACGAACCGAACCTTCGTCTGCCACCCTTAACTATCAGGTGTCGGAAGATGAAGTTAATGCCATTGCCGCTGCGATTGATCAGCAGGAGCTGGTCGAGCTGGCACTGGCGCTGGGCAATATTCCCAGCCGCTCCGGATACGAAGCCGAAGCCGCACAATATGTATATGACTGGATGCAGGAGGAAGGTTTTGCACCCCGTAAAATTGCTGCTGTTGAACACAGACCCAATATAGTAGGGGAATATGGTGGATCAGCGCATGGGGCCAATCTGCTGTTTACTGCGCATCTGGATACTGAAAGTCCGGATTTTTCTGCCGCGCTGGATGGTATCAAATATCGCCCGGAAACAGTGGCCAAAGCGGACTGGACACAATGCTGGCTGGAAGATAACCGCATCCATGGCTTTCCGGTAACCAATGACCGCGGACCCATGAGCTGTTTTTTGATCGCGGCAAAAGCATTAAAAAAAGCCGGCATTGATCTCGCCGGTAAAATGTATCTTACCGCCTGTCCGGGCGAAATTGGCCCGGAGCCCATTGAAGAAAACAGCGGCATTGATTTTCTGGGCAAAGATATTGGTGCGCATTATTTATTTCATCATGGTGGCGTAGCGCCGGATTATGTCGTGGCTGCCGAGGGAACAGATTTTGGTATCACCTGGGTTGGCAGTGGTTATGCCCTGGTACGTATCCGTCTGTTCGGTGACATGGCCTTTACCCCGGCGCTGGAACATCCGCCTGTGGAGCAGCACCCGAACCCGATTTATCGCTCAGCAAAAGTGATTGAAGCTTTGCACCAATGGGGGCTGGATTATGAACAGCGCCATCGTTTTGACAGCGCCGGCGGTACCTCCTTGCCGAAAGTTCAGCTGGACTCGGTGCGTGCCGGTGTACCACATACCTTTGGTGCCGGAACGGAAATCTGCAACCTGTATCTGGAAGTAGGTCTTTCCCCAAAGCAGACCATTGCGCCGGTCATCCGTGAACTGAATGGGCTGATTCATAATTTGAATATCGGCGAGTTTGATATTGAGCCACTGGTAGTCCGGCATGGTGCGGCAGCCGAAGACGAGGCGGTTGCACCACTGAATGCAGCATTTGCCGAAGCCACTGAATCAGTATTGCAACAACCGCTGGCGACCGCTCATCCCATCTATTCCAGCATGTGGCGTGACCACAATGTGTTCAACACCCAGGGAATTCCGGCGGTTACCTGCGGTATGCCGCGCAGTGAACCAACCCCAGAAGACCTGGTAAAAAGTGCCTTGATTTACGCCCTGACGGCATTGTCTGTCTGTGGCCGTGCGTAATCAGCAGGAGAATATAATGACTGTTAATACTTTAACAAAAACCGCCGCCGATGCGCCGGAAAATCAATACAGCGAAGAAGACCAGCTGACGCGCTGGAAAGAAACCATGGGCATGTTTGCCTCCGGTCTGACGGTGATCACCACCACCGATGAAAACGGCGACATGACCGGCAGTACTGTCAGCGCGTTCAGCAGTCTGTCACTGCGCCCGCGGTTGTTGCTGATCTGTCTGGATAAGCGATCCCGTACTCTGGATATTGTGCGCCGCACCGGCCGCTTTGCTATTAATATTTTAAATCGCGAGGCCAAAGATCTGGCCTTTAAGTTCGGTTCCAAAGAACCGGATAAGTTTAACGGCGTTGAATGGCAAACCGGTTATCTGGGTTGCCCGCTACTGGCGCAATCCTGTGCCAGCATTGAATGCACGCTGGAAACCATTCACGACGGCGGAGATCACGAAATTGTGGTCGGCAGCCCGTGCCAGATTGAGCGTGATCAGGATGCCGAGGCGCTGATTTATCACCGCAGTCAGTTTCTCTGACCCTGCTTTACTTTCCTTCATCGGATGATCCATGTTCAGCGGAAGATCTTTTTCCCCGGCCTCTGTCGGGGTTTTTTTAGTGCGTTATTTGTCAATATGCACCAGGATCAGCCACACGGTCATGATTGATGGGTTACTGACTGTCCAGCTTGCGTGAGCGGAATGCCCGGGGTGACATACCGAACTCAGCGCTGAAAGCCCGGCTGAAATAAGCCAGATCATTAAAGCCCCGGCGGTAACAGATTTCTGAGATCGATAAACCGGCATTTACCTGACTCGACATATCGCGTTTGCATAATTCCAGCCGGCGACGACGCAGATATTGGTTAAAACTCAGTTCGGCTTCTTTAAATATTTTCTGTACGTAGCGCACCGAGGCATTATTGAGCTCTGCTATTTTCGGCAGGTTCAGTTCCGGGTCACCCAGGTTCAGTTCAATGGAGTGGCATATCTCGCGGAAATGCTGGGCGTGTCCCGGGTCGCGGAAAGTGTTCACCGTCGTCTGTTCTGCCAGACTGTAAATCAAGAGTTCAGACAGCGACATTTCCACCGGATGAAAGCTTGCCGGGGTCAGGCCTTCCAGCTCACCGGATACAGAACACAGAAAATCCGACAGCAACTTGCCAATACCACTCTGCCCGGACAGCGTACCGGCCCGGATCGACAGCGGGTTCAGCAAACGCTTATAGAAAATAGCGTGGGGGACTTCCAGTGTCAGTACACGGAAGTCGCTGCTCAGATGCAGGGCGGCATGGTTAACCCCGGTGGAACCATACAGAATATCGCCCGGGGAAAGATCCGCCTTGTTATCGTCAATGGTCAGTGTGGCATCACCTTCCAGCGCCAGTGCCAGCCAGATACTTTCCGACTGATTTGGCTGCGATGGATAGTCCCCGATGATCACTTGTGGGGAGCCTGCCAGGCGCACGAATTCAATGCCCAGCGGAGAGCGGTTGTAGCTGACTTCGCCATGCAGCTGTGTGCCGCCGGGTTGTTCCACCATCGACAGAAACACACGTTGCAACGCTGCATGCCAGTTAGCGTCACGCTGGGCGGGATCAGGGTCGTCGGCGACGATTTTCCAGGCTTCATTCATACAGCTACCTGCGGGCATTCGGGTCATGGTTAACCTGTCTTCCCTGACCAGCTTTATGACAGGATTTAAGCAAAATCCGCACCAAAAGGGCGGGTTTGATTGCAGGCTGTGAACAATGCGCCAGACAGGTTTCAGCACTCTGTTTAGCGGGCAAAGCGCTTCAGGTTGTCACCGATACGGAAATTAAAGGCCAGACTGATGCGCGGATCTTCTTCAAAATGTGGCGCCACCATGTGTAACAGATAGCTGGGGAAAATAAACATAGTGCCGACTCTGGGCGTGTAAGCAACGGTCGTTGCCGGGCGGTAAGGCGCGCCAACAGGAATCGGGTCAAAGAACAGGATATCGCCGTCGTGAATACCGCTCTGGGACTCCGGCGGGTTTTCATTCACGTCAATGTACAGAGCACCGCTCCATTCACAGGGCAGATGTGCGTGCGGGGCGTTCCAGGCGCCGGCTTCATTAATATTCACCCACAGTGAACTGAGCAGAATTTCCGCATCGTCAGGTAATTTTTCGGCGTGGCGGATCAGCTTGCCACCCAGCTCAAAAATCATCTGACTCAGCCAGCGGAAAATGTCTTCGCTGCGGTTAAATAAATCATCCTGCGAGTGCCAGCCGCGCTGATTCGAACGTTGAATGCCCTGCTCTGTTTCCCTTAGCTGCAATAAGGCAGAGCGTATTTCTGTCTGGCGCGCTTTTATGTCATCTAACTGCACTTCGAGAATCGGCACGCCAAAATGGAGTCTGTTGTCGGCTTTCATAACTCTGTCAGTTCCCTTTCTGTTATTGGGTTTCCTTTGGCCTACTTTGGCACAGACAAATAGTGAACTGAATAGAATTAATACAACATCCCGACATCTGTCGGGTTGAAGCTCTTTTCCGAAGCAGGCACTGTGATTCAGCAGAAATTTGTCCATCCGGTCAAATTTTCAGGCAGAAGCATTGCCAGATTGATAACAATACGCAGAACTCAGGAGCAGCAGATGGAACTCAAACAAAATTACAGAGGGAAGCTTAAACCTCTGGTGGTGGTTATTGGTCTGGCGAATGCGCAGCTGGCGCTGGCCGATGACTGTACCTTACCACTGACCGTTGATGCCGTGGCAGCAACGGATACTGAAGCCACCAAAACCCTGGACGAAGCACTGGCCGACGCTTCAGCATCAGCCTGCGATATCAGCGTGATTACCATTGCGGATACCCTTTCCGGTGAAAGCGATATTCAGGAAACATCCTTCTCTATGAATGGCGGCCGGACACTGGAAGTTAATGGGCCTGCCGATGGTGATTTCACTATCAAAACTACAGCTGCCGATCAGGAGCTGTTTGATGTTAGTGAAGGCTCATCTCTGGCGCTGAATAAGCTGATTTTTGATGGCGAAGGAGTGGAACGCTATGAAGCCGTCTTCTCTGTCAAAGACAGTACACTGGCAATCGACGATGTCACCGTCAGCAATGTGAACTTAGGGGAGATTACTGTACTTGAACTGGTTGAAAGCGATGCTGCGATTTCTGGCAGCAGGTTCAGTGGTAACCGCCAATTGCTGTATGCCGACGGCTACGGCGGTGACTACACACTGACCATTACGGATTCGACCTTCTCCGATAACACAGATGGCACTATTTTCAGCTTTGATAACAACCTTATTGTTGAAGACTCAGTGTTTGAAGATAACAGCTCGAACGGCGGTGGTGCAGCCATCTATTCTGATGGTGAGAGCGGGACCAGCTCTGTCCAGATTTCTTCTTCAACCTTCCGCGGTAATAACACCGGCACCGGAGGCAAAGGCGGCGCAGTCAGAGCCAGATACCTGAGTGGGTTTTCAGTCGAAGACTCGGTGTTTGAAAACAACTCGGCCACGGCATCAGTCAGCTATAACGGCCAGGGCGGTGCTGTGGCGTTTGATGGTGATATTGACGAGCTGGCGATCCGCAACAGCCGTTTCAGCGGTAACAGTGCTGAAGGGAAAGCGGGGGCTGTCAGCTTTGACTTTGTGGAAATGCCCGAGGGGTCAGCGATCATCATCGAAGACAGCAGCTTTACCGGCAATCAGGTGGCAGTGAATGAATTTCTCAACGGCCGTTATGCCGGTGGCGCGATTGCGGTAACCGCTGAAAGCGCGGTCGCGCTTGATATCAGACGCAGTACCTTCAGCGGTAACCAGTCGGCAGATGAAGCAGGCGCGATTTACATAAACGGGAATGTTGATCTGACCATCGGTTCATCCACGCTGGATGGCAACAGTGCGAGATACGCTGCCAGTGCATTGGGTTTTAACGGTAAGGCACTGCTGATCAGCCATTCCACCATTACCGGCAACACAGTCACAACCACGGGTGAAAGCAGTTATAACAACAGCGCATTGTATGCCTACCCCGACGAAAATCTGCAGATTACCCACACCGTGTTCAGCGGCAACAGTGCAGTCGCAGATAACACCGCTGGCAGTCTCTGTAGTGACGGTGAATCCAGCTTTAATACATCGCTTGCCTATACCTACTGGGATGGACTCACCAAACCCGGTTGTAAGACACCGGCGACAGACCAGACTGTAATCACCTCCTCCGCCGACCCTCTGTTAGGCGCGCTGGCCGATAACGGTGGCCCGACGTTCACCCGCTACCCGGCATTTAACTCCCCGTTAGTGGATGCCGGTGATGCCAATATCGAAGACGCCCCGGCAACAGACCAGCGCGGCAGTGCCCGAATCGACCGCGGCGCTATTGATATCGGTGCGGTGGAGTATGGCAATCTGCCACCTGAGGTAATACTGACAGCAGAAGACGTCACAATGACTGTGGGTGACGAAGTCAGTGTGGATGCCAGTGATCTGTTTACCGATCCGGAAGGCGATGCCATTACCTTCGCACTGCAGGGCGCACCGGAAGGTGTCGGAATTGATGCCAGCACAGGTGAAGTGTCGGGCACGGTAAGCACCGCAGGCACGTTCAACATTACCGTCACGGCAACCGACGAGCCGGGGCTGAGTACTGATGTCAGCTTTACCGTTACCGTGGAAGCGGAGCAAAGCAGTAGCGGCAGCAGCAGTGGTGGTGCGATCACGCCATGGCTGTTGTTACTGGGCGGACCACTGGCCGGGCTGGCGCGTAAACGCCGGCGGCGCTGATATAGGATATACGTATTTGCCACAGAAGAGTCTTATCTGTTTTTCCGGCGTAAGACTCTCTGCAGGCTGCAGGAACCCGGTAGAAACGGGTAAAAGAATGCACAGGCACGCTCTGCAGCGAGCCTGTAACGGCAAACCTGCACAGGGATTTGTTGCGCCAGCGGAACACTGGATATTCCGAAAAGGGCTGGAAAATCTTATAAAAATTAATATATTAGAAGGATCGGAACGTAGCACAGTCTGGTAGTGCACTGCCTTCGGGAGGCAGGGGTCGGAGGTTCAAATCCTCTCGTTCCGACCACTTCTTCGTCTGTCTGATCTGTTGTCAGTACATATTCCTTGTATGAAATTTGTTCAATTGTGGTTTTGTTCAGCATTTTTTGATTTGAATCTATCTGGTTCCGCCGTAACAGACGCGATTCTGTGAATTAATCACTGATTTCTTACTAACGATCAGATACCATGCCGCCGTATTACCCCTTATGGCCAGGTCCGGCCGTATCGAGGGGTGTTTTAATGGATTAAAACTATGGAGTCAGGGATGCTGCAGCGCTGCGTGTTATTTCTTTCTATTCTTTCCGTTCTTGTCATCTCTCATCCTGCATACGCAGGCGACGGCCGTGCCGATTATGATCTCGATGATAATAGCTTAATCGAAATCAACGACCTTGCCGACCTCAACGAAATCCGCAACAACCTGGATGGTACCTCCCTTTACGGCGTTAGTACGGGCTGCCCAGCCGATGGTTGTCAGGGTTTTGAGCTCACCACCGACCAGGACTTTGATACCAACGCCGATGGCGTGATCGATGCCGGTGATGACTACTGGAATGACGGTGCAGGATGGGAGCCGATCAGCACCTTTACGGCAACCTTCGATGGTCAGGGTCATGAGATCCGGAATCTTTTCGTTAACAACCGTGCTCAAAATGTTTCTTATTCCCCCTCTGGACTATTTGGCAATGTCAGAGGGGCTACTATAAAAAATGTCGGTTTGACAGGCAGACTTACAAGTATATCTGGTCAACGATATGTTGGAGCCATTGCCGGATCGGCAGAGGGAAGTGCGTTCAGCGGTGTTTATGCTATAGGCAATGTCATATCCAGAACGAGCTATTCTGGTGGATTGGTTGGCAGTCTACAGACCAGTAGTCTGAATACCTGTTTCTTTATTGGTGTTGTTTCCGCTGAGAGCATCTTTGTGGGAGGAGTAACTGGTTACGCGGATGAATCCTCTATCAGTAACTGTTTTTCTTCCGCGCAGGTTGAAGCAGATAGTACAGCGGGAGGCCTGGTAGGTCGGTTAGCTTCTGAAAATGTCGTAACTAACTCGTATGCTTCCGGGTATATCATTGAAAACCCTCTGTCCTCTCTTTGGGGAGGGTTGATTGGCCACACTGTTGACAGTACTAATTCCGTTCAAAATTCTTATTGGGTAACAGATACCACTGGGCAGGATGACAGCGACGGAAGTTCAGACCAAGAAGGGTATTTTGGTGCAACTTTCTCGGAGCTTCAGTGTCCAGTCGGCGAAAACAGTACCCTCTGTCTATCCGGTAAAACGCTCTACGCTGGTTGGGGTGATGCAACATACGTTGCGGCGGATGGCAGCAATGTTTCGGTATGGGATTTTGGTTCTTCCGCTCAGTTACCTGCGCTGAACATCAATGAAAAACTCTATCGTGATAGTGATGGAGATAGTGTGCCGGATTATGATGACACCTTTCCTTACAACCCGGCGGCTGCCATTGACAGTGATGGTGATGATTATCCTGACGCCTGGATGTCTGCTTGTGAAGAAGATTGCCAGGCAGGATCTGGCCTTATTCTCGATGAGTTTCCAGGCTCCGCCGCTGCTTGGAAAGATAGTGACGCTGATGGATACCCCGATAGCTGGGCAAGTGGCTGTGATAGTGAATGTCAGAACGCCTCAGAGCTCACCTTGGATGAATACCTTGATGATTACGATAACGACGGGTTAACCACAGCTGAAGATAATGATGATAATGGAGACGGTATCGAAGATGCGGATGCTGACTCGGACGGGCTGATTGATATATCAACATTGCAACAGTTGAATGCAATTCGTTTTGACCTTACTGGTCAAGGGCGGATCTTAAGTGAAGGTGGCGCCAGTGACAGTAGTGGTTGTCCGCTTCGATTGTTTGATGGGGTTAGGAAAAATCTTTGTTTCGGTTATGAATTAACAGCGGATCTGGATTTCGATACCAACCATGATGGCGTTATCGATAGTAATGACGATTACTGGAATGATGGTGAAGGCTGGGCCCCATTGGGATATAAACTTCCTTTTGAGAGTGTTGAAGAGATATTTACTGCTGTATTTGATGGTAATGGACACACGGTAAAAAATTTATATATGAACCGTACCGGTTATAATCAGGGGCTTTTTGGTAATGTGGGTGGGGCAACCATTACCAATATTGGCTTAACCGGAAAGCTGACTTATATCTCAGGAGGATGGGATGTTGGTGGACTCGTAGGCGTCGCTCTGGCCAGTAAGATCAGCAATAGTTATATATCTGATGGGGTCGTAGCATCAATCGGCTCTTCAGGAGGCCTTATCGGCTCAGCATCCGATACTGAAATTAAAAATGTTTTTTCGATTGCGTCTGTATATGGAAAAGGTTTGTACACGGGAGGACTGATTGGAAGTTTGAGTCGGAGCTCACTGATAAATGGGTTTTCTACTGGCTTAGTATCTGCCTCAACAAGAGCAGAAAATTACAGCAGTTATGCGGCTGGCCTTATCGGTAGTATCTATGAAAGCAGCTCTGTGAGTAATGTGTATGCAACAGGTTATGTTGATAGCCGTAAAAATACTGCTGGCCTGCTGGCTAATATCAGCTATCCAACCACTGTTTCTATTTCAGGCAGCTATTGGGCTACCGATTCCACAGGGCAAAGCATCAGTGTTGAAGGCACTGATGCTTATGGATATAAGGGCCTTAAATTAGCTATGCTTCAGTGTCCTACCAAAACTGATAATACTGATTGTTCTGCTGATACCAACCTCTTCCCCGGATGGGGCAGTGAAACCTACATGGATGTATCGGGCAATTTAATTACCGTCTGGGATTTCGGGTTGTCATCACAACTTCCAGCTATGAATATCAACGGCACTCTCTTTCGTGACAGCGATGGTGACGGCTCATTAGATGAAAACGATGACTTCCCTTATAACCGGGCTGCCTCTGTCGACGAAGACGGAGATGGTTATCCGGATAGCTGGAATGTCGGTTGTAATGACGATTGTATTTCAGAATCAGGCCTGCTTTTTGATGCATTTCCGGGTAACAATGCTATTGGCGCTGACGGTGATCAGGATGGATACCCGGACGATTGGGCAGATAGTTGCGATAGTGAGTGTCAAAACGATTCAGGATTTATTCTGGATGAATACCTTGATGATTACGATAACGACGGGCTAACCACAGCTGAAGATAATGATGATAACGACGATGGCATTGAAGATGCCGACGCCGACTCGGACGGTCTGATTGATATCGCAAGCCTGGCGGAGCTGAACGCGATCCGCTACAACCTCGATGGTCGCGGCCAGGTTCTTACCGACGGGGGCGAGCCTGATAACAGCGGTTGTCCGCTGCGGGTCATTGATGGTATTGAGCAGGCGATCTGCTACGGCTATGAGCTGACCACGGACCTGGACTTTGATACCAATAGAGATGGCGTGATCAATACCGGAGATGACTATTGGAATGATGGTGAAGGCTGGGTACCACTGGGCGACCGTACCAGCTATGACGATTATGAGTACTTCACGATGACTTTCAATGGCCGGGGCCATGAGATCCGTAACCTGGTTATCAACCGCAGCGACACCAACTATGTGGGGCTGTTCGGCTATATCCGCCATGCCACTATTGAAAATACGGGGATGACTGGTGGGCATACGGATGTCCGCGGTGCGTCTTATGTCGGGATTCTTATCGGGAGGGCTTCCGACAGTACTATAACCAGAATCCATACGAATGGCCGGGTCGAAGGTGGTGGCTACACTATCGGTGGCCTGGCTGGCCAGGTTAATGATTCAGAGATTCGAAATTCTTATGCAACAGGAACTGTCAGTGGATTGGACGCCATCGGTGGCCTGGTTGGAGGTGGGAGTGATTTACATATTGCTAATGCTTATGCATCAGTAGACATCACTACTGACTCATTCGCAGGCGGTATTATTGGTTATGCAATGTATGATTCGTCGATTGCCAATAGCTATTGGGTCGCTGACACAAACCGGGCCAGTGAAGTGCTGGGTGATGATGATACCTCAACTACCTTGACTAATAATGCAGGCGTCACTTTGGCTGAACTGCAGTGTCCGACTTCCTCCGATGATACGGAGTGTGTCTACGGAACAACCCTTTATGAGGGCTGGGGTGAAGAAAGTTATGTCAATGATGCAGGTGAACTAGTATACCTTTGGGATTTTGGAACCAGTTCTGAATTGCCTGTGCTGAATCTGGAAGCACTCGCTGGCCAAAATGGGCAGAACAGTGCTGGTAAATCCCCATCCGGTTCCTCCGGCGGAGGCGGCGGTTCTCTGCTGTGGTTGTTAGCACTGGCGCCACTGGCCGGTGTCAGCCGCAGGAAGTCAAAATCAGTAAAACAGAAAAAAGCCGCCTGATTGCTTTTGTTTAAGGAAAGAAAGCGGCTGAATTTCAGCTGCTGAGAAAAGGAAAACCCGCTGGCAGACTATTCTGTCAGCGGGTTTTTTTATGCCGTTTTTAAACGGCTGAGGAATCAATAAGGCTGCCGAAAGAATCAGTCTTCAAACAACCCTTTGATCGGCCACAGGCTGTCGTATTCCGGTGTGGTTTTCTGCGCTTTGGCCTGGAAAGTTTTCATCATATCGCCGGGGCGGAACATGCCGGACTGCCAGTTGGCCATGTATTTGAGGCTGTCTTCCACGCTGTGATCGCGGCTGTAGTTGAGCATTTCTTTGCAGCCGGTTACTGCTAACGGTGAGTTAGCGGCGATCTGGGCGGCGATGCCCATAACACCTTCGAGCATGGCGTCCTGGCTTTCATACACTTCATTCACAAAGCCCAGCGCTTTGGCTTCCTGGGCAGAGAATTTACGCCCGGTGTAGGCCAGTTCGCGCACCACGCCCTGCGGCATGAGTTTCGGCAGACGCTGTAAAGTGCCGACGTCGGCAGTCATGCCCAGTTCGGTTTCTTTAATGGTGAAGTAAGCATCGGCGCTGCAGTAACGGGAATCTGCGGCGCACACCATATCCAGTGCGCCGCCGATACAACCACCGTGAATCGCGGCCAGCACCGGAATGCGCACCTGCTCCAGTGACGACAGACTGTCCTGCAGGTCGAGCACCAGCCGGCGCAGTGCCTCGCCCATACGACCAGGATCGCCACTCATCGGCAGTGCTTTGGGGTCGGAAAATACGCCCAGATCCATACCGGCAGAAAAGTGTTTACCGGTGGAGGAAATCACGATGACGCGGGCGTCAGCGGCGGCTTCAATGTCGCGCACGCATTGTGGCAGTTCGACCCAGAAGGCTTTGTTCATGGAATTCATCGCGTCCGGACGCGACAGCTGCACATGGGCGATATGATCTTTGGTTTCAACGGTGAAGCATTGGTAGGTGGGCATGGGAATCCTTATCGGCTCTTAATGGCTGTCTGTGTTTCGATCATTCTTTTTATAGCATTATGAGCAACAATATGGGCACCGCTATGCCCCGTCAAACGCAGGTTTATTGCGCCGCGGTTGCGGCGCTCTGATCCTGATAAATTTTTTCCACCTGAATCCAGTTGATGGTTCTGCGGATACTTGGTGACATGGCCGGGTTCTGGCTTCTGACGGCTGTTCTTATACCTGTGTCATGGGTCTGCATCCATTTGCCGAGAAACTGAATACGATCTTCCTGCCAGTCGCAGGTCTGCGTCTGACCAATGGTCGCGACCAGTTGGTGCGACAGGTTGTTTTCATCTGTGTAGCGGATGCCGGTCCAGCCCATTAACGGTGCATTGGGTTCAGCCCCGAGCAGAATCCAGAAGGTGCGGCTGGTGCCCGGGGCAATCAGCAATTCATCCGAAAACAGATGATTGGATTCTCCTCCGGGTGGCTGTTCGGCATGGCGGTGTGCAGAACGGATACTGCTGACAGCATCACTGGCCAGGCTGCCGGCTGCCAGTGCTTTGCCGGAGTCTGCCGTGCCCTTGTCATGGCTTTCCATCATCACCCGGCCAACCGTAAAGGCTGCCAGCCTGGCCATTCCCGCGTTGTACGAATCTCTGGCTGCCTGCTGTTCTCTGGCATCGGCCCAGGCCAGCAATTTTTTACCGCGGATGGGGTAGAACTTATCACTGTCATAGGGGTAGTCCAGCTGCACATCGGTTAATTTTTTCCACTGAGCGGAGGGGTTTTCGATGTTGATGGACAGATACGCGACCTGTCGCGTGCACATATCCGGGCGGAATGCGGCGGTCACTGCCAGCGGCGGCGCTTTCTGATCGGCGGCACTGACGTAAGTCGCCTGAGGGCCGAGTTTATGGCTGGCACAGCCGGATAAAAACAGCATACTGAGTGCTATCAGGCGCACAGGAGAGAGAGTGGTTGTGCGGCGTTTGTGTGTTTTCATAGTCTTCCCTGAGTTATCGGTTATCTGCTTTAAGCTATAACGCATGATAATTTATATTTTTGTTTATAAAAGACGTTTAAGTCATTTTATTGGTAATGAATTTGGTACAGTAAGTGTCGAATCTGAATCTATCCCGTGTCGATCTGAATCTGTTTATCGTGTTCGATGCAATTTATCGTGAAGGCAACCTGACCCGGGCCAGTGAGCAGCTGAACCTGTCGCAGCCGGCTGTGAGCCATGCGCTGAACCGGCTGCGAGAACGCTTCGATGATCCATTGTTTGAACGTGCCGGCAAAGGTGTCGCCCCCACACCATTGGCGAAGGCTATTATTCCCCGGGTACAGGCGGCACTGCAGGACCTGGAGTCAACGCTGACGGAAGGGCTGAACTTTGATCCGGCGGCGTCGTCACGGGTGTTCAGCATTGCTTCCCGGGATGTGATGGAAGCCAGTGTATTACCCCGCCTGATGGCGTCGCTGCAGCTGCGGGCACCGGATGTTCAGCTGCGCAGCGTGCGGGTGGCGCGGCGGGAAATGGAGAGTGCGCTGGCGTCCGGACTGGTGGATTTTGCCGCGGATGTGTTGCTGCCGGTATCCGGCGTTATTGAACATCAGCCGGTTGGGCATGAACAGCTGGTGGTGGTGATGCGTGATGGTCATCCATTGGCACAGCAGGACTGGGATCTGGATGCGTATCTGAGTGCCCGCCATGTGCTGGTCTCGAGCCGCAGTGACGGACCGGGGGTGGAAGATTTTGCTCTGAGCCGGGCCGGTCAGGCGCGCCGGATTGCCTTGCGCTGTCAGAATTATTTTGCCGCCATGCAGGTGATCCGCAGTACAGATTTACTGCTTAGTCTGCCGGACAGTTTTGCCCGCAAGATGGCCGATGATAATGATATCTGCCTCAGGCCGTTGCCCCTGGCCCTGCCGCCGCTGGAATTACATCTTTACTGGCACCAGAAGTCGTCCCGTGATCCGGCCGTGATGTGGCTGAAGGATCAGATTCTGGGCGACCCGGCGCCTGATCAGGGCACTGTGACGGAATAATCCGAGGTGGCGCTGATATCGCTATTGCTGTAGGTCCGGCCGTTCGCCAGCTGGCTATTGAGACTGAAGCTGCGGCTGCCAAAGGTGGCACTGAGCGCGCTGGCCGGGTCTTCCTGCAGCACCGCATACTGGCGTGCGGCTGCGTCGCGGTAGAACTGCACCGACAGGCGGCCCTGCCCTTCCTGCCAGCGCTGGAAAGAGGCAACGCCCTGGCTACTGACGGTTTTCAGTTGCAGGGTCATCTGAGTTGGCTGGGGATCAGAAGCACAGGCCTGAGTGGTACTCAGGGCCATCTGCTGCTGCAGACACCAGATTTCTTCGTTGGCGGCGCTGATGATTTCCGGCCCATAGGTCATGTTCAGGGTATGGCTGCCCAGCGCCGTGACGGCAGGCGAAACCTTCACCGCAACCGTGTTCTGGCTGACAAAGCGGACCTGTTGATTGCCATTCTGGTAATCAAAATCTTCCAGCGTTATCCCTGTCATACGACTGTTACTGGCCAGCATAAATTGTGGATCAGACGCGCTGCCGGCAGTGTTGCCGCTGTTGAACAGGGGCAGGCTGAACGGGCTGGCGGTATCGCCGGGTGATACAAACGCCGGTGTCTGGCAGGAGGCCACTTCAGGACCGCTGCCACTGTCACGGATCACAAAGATAAATTTATTGAGCGTTTCTTGCCAGCGGCGGGTACGTTCCCCGGCGCTGTCCTGGCGGGTATGTGTGTTATGAATCAGCACCCAGGTGCCGGTCAGATCCGTGTTGAGATCGGTCCGTTCATTGAAGGCGGCGATATCGTAGGTGTCGCGGTTGCCGGTATTCCCCAGACTGACTGCCGGTGTGAACTCCGCCGGCGGCGTCCAGCCGCAGGCGACATCATCTTCCCCACTGCCGTCTGATCCGTCGCCGGGCTCCTGGTCTGTACCGTCACCCGGGCCTTCGCCGGAGCTGCCGTCATCGCCATCATCGGACGAGCCGGAGTCGCCGTCACCGGCGGAATCACCACCGCCGGGCGCGTCAGCAGAGGAGGAGGATGAGTTATTCTGCAGGCAGGCTGCCAGCAGCAGTGTCAGCATGACAATCAGTATGCGGGTCACGGGAATCACCGGTTTTTTTATTATTCTTGCCTACAGGCTAAACCGGTACGGTCGTGCTGTAAATGCAGACGTTGATTGCGGGTATTGATGAAGTCACCGGCAGCATGCCCGGCTGCCGGTTAAAGGGTTGGTCCGCTACCAGCTTTTATAGGGCAGGAATTTACCATTCAGTGTCAGCAGCACCCGGTCGCCTTTGGGATCTTCGACCTTATCCACCTCCATAGAAAAGTCGATGGCGCTCATAATGCCGTCGCCGAATTTTTCCTGAATCACTTCTTTCAGCGTGTCGCCGTATACGCCGACGATTTCATACAGGCGGTAAATCAGCGGGTCGGTGGGGACAGTCTGGTCCCAGACTTTGGTTGGGTAGGCTTCAAGTGCGGCGCTGACGTCTGTCCCCAGCCCCAGGTATTCACTGATGGCGCGGGCTTTTTCTGCCGGTGCGCTGTTCATGCCCAGACAGGCGGAGGTCAGCCAGACCGGCGACATGCCGAGATCGGTGGCTATGGTTTCCCAGCTCAGCCCTTTTTCCAGTTTGGCGGCGATGATGGTTTCCGTCATGGTTACTTTGTCCATCATAAAAGTCTCTCCTGAGGTTGGTACAGGTTGGTATTGAAGCGGGCGTATCAGAACCGCCCGGTTATGGTGCAGAATCCGGCTGCGATAACGCTTTTGCAGTGTGCTGAGGGGTTTTGCAATGGCGGTGCCAGCGGCGCAGGCTTCAGAGATACTGAGGGAAGAGATGCGCGGCGCTTTCCACCACGATGGCATGACGGCGGGCAAGACGATCGTGGTCTTTGTCGTAACCGCCACCGATCACAGTGGCAACCGGGGTATGTCGTTGCAGGCAGTGTCGCAGCACGCGTTCATCCCGTTCGCGCACACCGTCGAGGCTGATGTTGAGGTGGCCGAGTTCATCGCCCTGCCAGACATCGGCGCCGGCATCGTACAGCACCAGATCCGGCTGCTGTTCTTCCAGCAGGCGTACCAGTGTCTCATCCACCACGCGCAGATAGGCGGCATCGGTCAGCCCCTGATCAAGACCGATATCCAGATCGCTGTGCGATTTGCGGAAAGGAAAATTTTTCTGGCAATGGATAGAGCAGGTAAAGGCCCGGGGCTCGTGGGCCAGAATGGCAGCTGTGCCGTCGCCTTGATGCACATCCAGATCGAAAATCAGCAGCTTATTTACTTCACCACTGCGCAGCAGTGTCAGCGCGGTATAGGCGAGATCATTGATGATGCAGAAGCCGGAGCCAAAGTCATAATGGGCGTGATGAGTGCCGCCGGCCAGATGGCTGGCCATGCCGTATTGCAACGCCAGACGGGCGCTCAGCAGGGTGCCGTTGGGAGCGGTCAGCGTGCGTTCGACCAGCCCTTCACTCCAGGGAACACCGACCCGGCGCCAGGCTCTGGGGTCGATGGTCTGGCCGCACAGGCCATCGAGATACTCGCGGCTGTGGGCCGTTTCCAGTTCCGCAAGGGTGGCTTTCGGTGGCGTGAACAGGTTGTCTTTGCCGATCAGCCCATGGCCTTGGCAATAGTCGTGCAGGCGCACGAATTTGGACATCACAAAACGGTGGTTCTGCGGAAACGGGCAGGAATAGTTGGGGTGATAAACCAGTGGCAGCAAAACAGGTAACAACCGGATTCAGGCGGATTGAATCTCTGTATTCTGCCTCAGTTGATCAAGGAATGCTTCTTCCTCCAGCGGTTTGCTGAACAGAAAGCCCTGATACTGGTAACACTGGTGCGCCTGCAGGTAGAGGCGCTGCTCTGTGGTTTCCACCCCTTCGGCAATAATCTCCATATTCAGGCTGCGCCCCATCTGGATGATGGAATCGACGATTCGTGCCGGCTGGGATACGGCAACGATATCCGTGACGAACGAGCGGTCAATTTTCAGCTTATCCAGCGGCAGGTTCTGTAAATAGCTCAGCGATGAATAGCCGGTGCCGAAATCGTCCAGCGCGAAGGACAGCCCCTGCTGGTGCAGGGATTTCATTTTGTTGCGGATGATCTCTTTATTGCCGAGGAACACGCTCTCGGTGATTTCCAGTTCCAGCAGGTTGGGCGGCAGCCGGTATTCCTGCAGGCACTGATCAACCAGATGTTCAAACCCGGGGTCCATAAACTGCGCCGGGCTGATATTAACAGCCAGCCGGCGGAAGCTGGGTGGCAATTGCCGGTTGTCGAGCCAGTTCCTCAGATAGCGGCAGCTCTGTTGCAGAATCCAGAGGCCCAGCGGGATGATCAGATTGGTTTCTTCTGCCGCGGCGATAAAAATATCCGGCCGTACCGGCGTGCCATGGTTATTCCAGCGGCACAGCGCCTCGGCACCGGTAATGGCTCCGGAGCTGTTGTATTGCGGCTGGAAGACCAGGGCAAACTTCTGATCATTAATGGCCTGATGCAGGTCGTTAAACAGGTTCAGCTTATCCTGTGTCTGTTGCTGCATGTTCTCGGTATACAGGCTGATGTCGTTGCGTCCCTGACTTTTGGCGTGATACATGGCGGTATCGGCCTGACGGATCAGATCACTGGCATCCTGATTAACGAAGGGATACAGGGAAATCCCGATACTGGCGGACAGATGGAAGTTCTGAATATCCAGCCGGAAAGGTTCACGGATGGTGTCCAGCAGTCGCGCGGCGCAGTCGCTGGCGAGACTGGCTGAGGCTTCCGGGGAATCGGATAATTCATCGAACAACACCAAAAACTCATCGCCGCCCAGGCGTGCCGTCAGGTCTTCTTCGCGCACGGCCTGTAACAGACGGCTGCCCATTTCAATCAGAATGCTGTCACCGATCGGGTGGCCCAGTGAATCGTTGATGTTTTTAAAGTGGTCGAGGTCAATAAAAAGAACCGCACCAAACTTACCGATACGCCGGGCATGCGCCATTTTCTTTTCGATGTGCAGCAGAGCGAAACGACGGTTGGCGAGGTTGGTCAGAGGGTCAAAGTTCGCCTGATATTCAATCAGCTGTTGCTTGCGTTTGACCTCACTGATGTCGCGGATCAGCCAGAGTACGCCATTGGTCACCACGTGGTCGGCGTTCGATTCATCCAGTAATGGCGCCATACGCGATTCAATAAAAAAATCGCCGTGGCGGAATTCGACAATCACCGTGTCCTGGGTGGTCACGGCCTGGTGTCGGCACTGTTCCAGGCGGTCGGCTTCATGGTTTTTCAGCCAGCAGGCAAAGTGTTCGCCAATCAGATCCCGGTTCAGTTCCCGGATCGCGCTTTCATGGTTGCCATAACGGCTGCGCACCAGACCATTATTATCAATCAACAGGGCCACATCGGGAAACGCCCGGGTGAAGGCCTGATCGCGCATGTACTGATCGTGCACCTGCTGTACGGTGTGCTGCAGGTGCCGGCTGAGGCTGTTAAAAGCCGATTCCAGCTGGGAGAACTCCTGTGATGCGCGGCTGCGGATCACATTACCCAGATGCCCGTCGCGCAGTGACTGGGTAAATTCAACCAGACGATTCAGTGGCCGGGTGACTTCACGCTGCACAATCTGCTTCAGCCCCAGAGCATACAGACTCAGCAGCCCCAGCAGCAGCGCAATGCGCAGCGCGGTTTTCTGCAGCAGCTGTTCGTATTGATAGCGGGTGTCATAGTGGGCGATAAGCCAGCCACGTTCTGTGTTGCGTAATTTGCCTGTACGTATGCTGACCGGCAGCAGGGCATAAAACTGAGTGCCGTCCTGGCTGGTCTGATAGTGGTTTTTCTCCGGGTCCAGACCGGCGGGCAATGACGCGGTGTCGTACCTTTGCCCGATATCTGCCCTGCGGGTCGACAGACGCACTTTTCCATCCAGCACCAGGCACAAATGGCGCACATGGTAGCGGGTGGACATCTGGGTCAGAGAACGGTCGGCCAGACTCCAGTCATTACTCACCAGTTGTCCCTGAATGGTTTGATTAAGGCTGGTCAGTTCCGCTTCCATTTTGTTCAGCCAGCTGCTGGTGTACTGGCTGGTCAGCCCCTGATACAGGAAATAGCTGATGGTCACAGAGGTGACCCCCAGTGCCAGCACGGACCAGATCAGCAGGATGTAACGCAGTGAATAGGGCTTTCCGCGTGTCATGGCTGCCGCTCCACAAAGTGCGGGTGGCTGATGCCATTGACGAACAGGTGACGGTTGAGCAATTCGTAGCGTGTCATAACGTCCACCAGTTGGCGGGCGCTCTGTTCAAGCCGGGAAGGTTCACCGCTGAGCATGGCAAAGTTGTGCTGACGATCCGGCAGCTCCAGCCCGTCAAACATGTGGCTGACCTCTGAGGGTGGCAGCCGCAGCCGCTGGTTCATAATCTGATAAGCATGTTCACGATCATTGATAATCTGCTGGCGGGCCTTGAAATAGGCTTCCACCAGTACTTTCAGCTGGTGGTCGAAAGGCTCCAGTGCTGAACGCTGAACCGCGAGGACATCGACAATCTGTCCTTTGATGGCCGAACTGTCGAACAGGCGGTGGGCACCGGCCTGCTCCAGTTCGGTGGCGTATGGCTCAAAGGTGACGGCGGCATCAATGCTATTCTCTCGCCAGGCTTTGATATGGCTGTTCAGCGGGGCGGCCACCACATGCACGTCATCCAGGGTCAGTCCTCCCTGATCCAGGGCGGCCTGCAGCATCAGAGCGCCCAGCGCCGTAACTTCAACCGCGATACGCTGATCCTGCAGTTCTCTCAGACGGCTGATACCGGCACGTGCCATCAGTACGTCGGCACCGGCGGACACATCAAAGATCAGTATGACCACCAGGTCTTCGCCGTCTGCCATTAACGTCAGCACTTCGTCCAGCGTCAGTGCGCCGGCTTCGATATGACCAAGGCTGAGAGCATTCATGACATCCGTGGCTGACGGCAGTTCGACCAGCCGTACGTCACGGTCCGGCAGATAGCCCTCTTCCCGTGCCAGATAGAGAGGTTCATAACCCGGCCAGACATTGGTGCCCACACGCACCGGCCTGGGAGTGGAATCACAGGCGCCCAGGGTGACTGACAGTATGAGTAAAAACAATGTGGGCAGACGGAGCACAGCGACCTCAATGGACAAAAACCTCTGTGTAAGCCTAGCAGTCAGCACCGGTTTTGCCGGGCCCTGACAGACGGATTCTGCCGGGATGGGTATACCAAGGGCTAATGGTCCACAATGGACGGACGTGGTCAGCTATAACATCCGCTGAGAGGAGGTGGCAGCATGGCCAATAACAATAAAAAAATGACGCAGACAGCTTCCGGAGATGCCAATGATGTGGCGCCCACAAGCCGTTTTGAAAAGGTGTTCTACCGTTATCTGGCCTGGTTCCCGATTCTGATATTGCCCCTGCTGGTGGTCGACATGCTGAAAGCCGGTGATTACGCCGTCGGTGGCATTATCGGCGTTATGCACGCGATACTGGTGTTCCGCTTTGTGCAGGTGGTGAATGTGGGGAGCTGGTTTAAAAAGAAAAGCCCCCAGTCTTAACTGACGATGCCTCAGTGCTGCTCAGTCGGAAAATGGGCTGTTAAGAAGTTTTTTCAACATACTGATTTTTATCCGATCCGGTATTGAGCGCTGGGAATTCGGTCCGAATAAGTATTCATCGGGAATTTTGAGCATACTTTGGGTATGTTTAAACTTGTGTGTGTTGATTATATTTCTTAAAGTCCTGAAACCCAGAAGATCATATAAGCAGGTAACTTTTTCTCTGCTCCCGCTTATGTACTCATGGAGTTTCGGGCTATGGATAAGTTTTGGGTAGCCCCGCTTATGGTTGATCACCCGCAGCCAGTCCAGATGCATAACGTTGTATTCAGCAGGAAGAACATAGAGCTTTAATGGCGCATGCCAGAGAAGTTCACGGAATAGCGGCTGGTCGTAATTAGCAGCGGATGCCTGCAATTTCGTTTTCCAGTTCAGTAAAAATTCCTTTATCTCTGGCGTTTTCTTCACTGCAATCATGCCAGTATTGAGTTGAGGGAAGGCCTCGGGCAGTGTTATTTCATGCAACAGCTGTGATTGTTTACTGTTTCTTCCCTGATCATGGACGGCAGCAATATCGAACCGGTCGAGAACGTCGAACGCGTCAGACAGATCATCAATGATAATGGTATCGGCATCGATAAAAATTGTTTTTTCAAAACGAGAGTCTCTGAGCGCGTCGATCTTTGCCCGGAACCAGGATTCTTCATACACATGCACCCGGTCAAATACGTCGCAGTCAACCGGTTTATCTGTGAACAGGTCAATCGGATAGTCCGGACACTGGGCTTTGAGAGTCCGGGCCGACTGGATAGCCAGCTCGGTATAACCAATATGGCCGGTTGCGGCGTAAACAAAACCTTTCATGGGACTAACAATATTACCTGAGGTCAATTTCTGGAATTAATAGATTTTTTCGCCCGCGCTGCCGCTGCCCGCACCTGATCTGGCGCTGTACCACCAATATGGTTACGGGCGGCGACAGAGCCTTCCAGTGTCAGTACGTCAAAAACATCTTCGCTGATATCGCCGGAGAACTGCTGCAGTTCTTCCAGCGTCATTTCACTCAGGTCTTTCCCCTTGTCGATGCCATAAGCCACGGCTTTGCCGACAATCTCATGGGCGTCGCGGAACGGAATACCTTTGCGGACCACATAATCGGCCAGGTCGGTGGCGGTGGAAAAACCACGGCGGGCAGCTTCGCGCATATCGTCTTTGCGGGCAATCAGGTTAGGCACCATGTCGGCGAACGCACGCAGGGAATCGCGCAGGGTATCAACGGTGTCGAATAAGGGTTCTTTGTCTTCCTGATTGTCTTTGTTGTATGCCAGAGGCTGAGACTTCATCAGCGTCAGCAGGGAAAGCATATGGCCGTAGACGCGTCCGGTTTTGCCGCGTACCAGTTCCGGTACGTCCGGGTTTTTCTTCTGCGGCATAATGGAGGAACCTGTGCAGAAGCGGTCCGGCAGGTCGATAAAGCGGAACTGGGCGGAGGCCCACAGCACCAGCTCTTCGGAGAAACGCGACAGGTGCATCATGATCAGTGACGCCGCAGAACAGAATTCGATGGCGAAATCACGGTCGGAAACAGAATCCAGACTGTTCTCGGTGGGAGCATCAAAGCCCAGCAGTTCAGCGGTGTAATGACGGTCAATCGGATAGGTGGTACCGGCCAGTGCGGCAGCGCCCAGTGGCAGCTGGTTCATCCGCGCACGGCAGTCCTGCAGACGGCTGAAATCGCGTTCCAGCATGGCGTTCCAGGCCAGCAGGTGATGACCAAAGGTAACAGGCTGAGCGGTCTGCAGGTGAGTAAAGCCGGGCATGATGGTGTCGGCTTCTTTTTCCGCCAGTGCTATTAGGCCCTGTTGCAGGCGGGTCAGCTCGGCGGTGATGGTATCGGTTTCGTCGCGCAGATAAAGACGGATGTCCGTGGCAACCTGATCATTACGTGAGCGTCCGGTGTGCAGCTTCTTACCGGTAATGCCGATTTTCTGGGTCAGGGCTGCTTCGATGTTCATATGCACATCTTCGAGCTCCACCGACCAGTTGAACTCACCACGTTCAATTTCTATGCGCACTTCTTCCAGACCGCGCAGAGTATCATCGCGCTCCTGTTCACTCAGTACGCCGACTTTGCACAGCATCTTGGCATGGGCGACAGAGCCCTGAATGTCCTGACGGTACATGCGCTGATCAAAATCCACCGACGCGGTGTAACGGGCAACGAAGGCGTCGACAGGCTCCGAGAAGCGGCCGCCCCAGGATGAATTGGTGGATGAATCCGTCATGAAAACCTCTGTATTCTGCTGTGCATATGAGAAACGGCGCGGATTATACCAACCCGTGGCGGATTCTGTCGCCCGCTTCGTGATGCAGGCCCTTGCTCCACGCGCGGGGGCAGGCGAGACTTAGCGTGAGCAAACAACGAATCAGGACCCATGTGGGGTGAGTGTGCCATCGGAAGACAATAAACAAGGGTTGCTGGAAGCTTTCTTCCTGCCGGATCTGTGTAATACCCGGGCGGTGATCATTCTGCTGGCGGTCAGTGAAGGTCTGGTACTGGCACTGAACCTGATGGAAGGCCCTTTGCTGGCATTCTCCTGGCAAAGATTCAGTGTCATGTCATTTTTTGTGCAGTGGGTATGTCTGCTGTCAGTGGCTGGGCTGTGTCAGCTGCGCCGGCTGCTGGTGCGCTTATCGGTAGCGCTGGCGTCTGCAGTGGCGCTGGGCTTCATTGCTCTGGTGACCTTGATCGTCAGTGTAACAGGCGAAATGCTGTGGCCGCTGGCCGCGCCAGGTATTGACTGGCCCTGGGTGGTACGAAATATCCTGATCAGCAGTATTTTTGGTGCTCTGGCTCTGCGTTACTTCTATGTACAGAGTCAGTGGCGGCTTAAGGCCCAGGCGGAACTGAAATCACGGCTGACCGCGCTGCAGGCGAATATCCGTCCGCATTTCTTCTTCAACACACTGAACACGGTCGCGTCACTGATTATGGTGGACCCGGACAAAGCGGAAGCCATGCTGGTGGATCTGGCTCAGCTGTTCCGCGCCGTACTGAAGAACGACAATGCTCTGGTGCCGCTGGCGGATGAGATTCAGCTGGGACGGCGTTACCTGGCCATTGAGCAGGAGCGCCTGGGGGAGCGTTTGCAGGTGAGCTGGCAGTTGCCGGATACCCTGCCGGACATCACCGTACCGCAGCTGGTGTTGCAGCCACTGCTGGAAAATGCGGTTTACCATGGTATCCAGCCCAATCCGGACCCGGGCAGTCTCTGTATTGAGCTGAAACAGGCTCCGGGTGCAGAACAAAGCGGTCAATGGTGGCTGGTGATCCGCAACAGTCTGCCGCGCACCAGCGCCGGCAAAAGGATTCAGCAACCGGGGAATGGCATTGCGCATGCCAATATCCGCGCGCGCCTGCAGGCCCGGGATGAGCACGCCGGCCTGAAGGTGACGGAAGAGAAAGAAGAATACATAGCCTGTCTGCAGTTACCGCAGGCAGAGGCTGCCAACGGAGAAAGTAATCCATGAGTTACCGGGTATTACTGGTGGATGATGAGCCACTGGCGCGGGAGCGGCTGAAACGCTTGCTGCAGGAACACAGTCAATTTGAATGCGCCGGAGACGTCGGTAACGGAGAAGCGGCGCTGGACTGGCTTGCGCGCCAGCATGCCGATCTGGTGATGCTGGATATTCAGATGCCGGGTATGACCGGGCTGGCAGTGGCGGCGGAAATTGCCAAACAGGAGAAGCCGCCGGCTGTGGTTTTCTGCACCGCCTACGATGAACATGCGCTGCAGGCGTTTGGCGTCCGCGCCATTGACTATCTGCTCAAGCCCATCCGTAAAGAGGATCTGTCCCGGGCACTGCAGCGCGCCGTGGAATGGCTGGGTAAACAGCCGGACAATGAGGTGGCTGCCGGTTCCCGGACTCATTTAAGCGCCCGTACCCACAATGGCCTGCAGCTGATTGCGCTGGAGGACGTATTTTACTTTTATGCCGATCAGAAGTACGTCAGCGTGCGGCATACCGGTGGCGAAACCCTGATTGATGATGCGCTGAAACAGCTGGAAGATGAGTTTGGCGACCGGTTTGTGCGCGTGCATCGCAGTGCGCTGGTGGCGCGCGGCCGGATTGAACGTCTCGAAGCCCAGCCCGGTGGCGGTCACAAAGTATATCTGCGCGGGCTGGATGAGGGCGTGGCCGTCAGCCGCCGTCATCTGGCGGCGGTAAAACGGGTTATGAAAGAACTCTGAAAATTTAATTCCTGACAGTAAAAAAACGCCGACAAAGCGGATTATCTGGCTCGCACTGAAGCGCGCCTGCTCCTATAGTGGGAATGCTTATTCACGACACCGGCAGTCAGTACGTTATGAAAACCATCATCTCTATATCGGCCCTGGCCGGCCTGATCATCACAGTGATATACAGCCTCAGCACCGCCGCTGTGTCAGGGCATCATGTGGAGACCGGTGAGGCCATCAACCTGTCGGGTTGGCAGGCGATTTACGTCTTTATTGCCGAAAAGGGTCTGCACGCTTATATCTTCAGCCTGTTACCTGTCTTCCTCTCCTTTACGGCCATCATCGCCTTTACCTGGCGTTATATCCTTCATCGTAAACAAAAGAACAGCGACGCCTAGCGGGGCGGGCATCCCGGCATTTGACGGCTATACTCAGATAGTTTCAGGCCTTCCGGACACCCGGCGTGCGGGACCGGGATTGTTTGTGGCGTATCAATGTCAGGGGATTCATGGCCTCCCACCGTCTGCTTGTCAGTCTGTTTGTTGCCCTGTGGGGTATCGTTTTCAGCCTGAGCGTATCGGCTCTGGACATCAGCACGTCAGAAGATCAGCAGATTGATTACAGTGAAATCTACTATTTCTTCGACGATCAGGATCTGTCGGCCGGTGACGTCCTCAACCTTTATGATGAACTTCCCTGGCAGCAGGCCACTTCCATTCTTCTCGATCCGCCGCGCAGTCAGCATCCGGCCTGGGTCGCGGTTAATCTGCACAACGACAGTGATGTTGCCGCTTACCGGCTGCTGGAACTGCGCTGGAGTAATTACCGGGAAGTCAGTTTTTACCAGAAAGACGGTGTCAGCGGAGAGCTGCTGGAATTCAGAGCGGGTCTGACCCGGGACCCGGAAACCCGCTACCGGCACAACGCCAGTACGCTTTTTCCGGTGATTCTCGAGGGTAATGAGTCCGTTACCCTGCTGCTGAAAACCAGAACCACCTATAACTATCTGTTGCCGCTGTTCCTGTGGAATGAAGAAGCCTACACCGATTACCAGCTTCACTTTCACAGTATTTATGCGTTTCTGTTCGGCATATTAGCCGTGATGTTTCTCTACAACCTGTCGCTGTGGATGTTTACCCGCGACAGGATGTACTTTATGTACTCGATGTATCTGGCATCCATCATCCTGTTTATTCTGGCGAAAACCGGGCTCGGGGATCATCTGCTGTGGGGGGACTTCAGCTGGTTCCGTCTTCATGCCTATGGCATCGGCGCCATGCTGGGCTTTGTGACGGCAACCCTGTTTATGCGTTACTTTCTCGACCTGAAAAAAGAAGGCGGCTGGCCGCTGCACATGAATACCCTGTTACTGGTCTATTGGCTGGTGTCTCTGGTCATTTATAGCACCGGATTTTCGATTGAGCTTCTGCATACTGAAGCTATGTCGATGTTCTCTACTATGTGCAGTCTGATCACGGCGGTTTACCTGGCATGGAAAGGGAGCCGTTCGGCGACAATTTTTGCTGTGGCCTGGTCGATGATTGTAATCGGCACATTTATTTATGTACTGATGCTGCGCGGTGTTCTGCCGTTCAATAACATAACCGAATATACCCAGACCATTGGTTTTGTTATTGAGATTGTTCTGCTGTCATTTGCGCTGGCAGAGCGGATTAATTCAGAAAGAAATCTGCGCGAAAAAGCCCAGTATGAATTACTGCAGGTGCAGAAAGAACACAGCTTGAATCTGGAGCGGCGGGTGGCAGAACGGACTCATGAACTGCAGATAACGACACAGGAATTAAAACGCGCAAATCGTGATCTTCAGACGCTGAGCATCACCGATGCCCTGACCAACCTGTATAACCGCCGCTATTTCGATCAGGTACTGCAGAAAGAAATATATCGTTCTCACCGCCAGCAACAGCAGCTTGCGTTGATACTGCTCGATATTGATCACTTTAAATCCTTTAATGACCAGTACGGCCACCTCACCGGAGACCAGTGTCTGGTAAAAGTCTCAGCCATGATGAAGGAATTTTTCTCGCGTGATTTTGACTGTGTGGCGCGCTATGGGGGGGAGGAATTTGCCATTATTCTGCCCGGCCTTGACCGTCACAGCGCTGGTGAAAAAGCTGAGTGTCTGCGTCAGAAGATTACTGAGATCGTTATCCGCTACAATGGTTTGCCGCTGAATGTGAGCGCCAGCATCGGCGTTGTCAGTCTGATCGCTGAACCGGATACCTTGCCCAAAACGGTCACCAATATGGCGGATGAAGCCCTCTATGCCGCTAAAGGCGCCGGACGTAACTGTGTCAAAGTATTCCCTCCTGAATAAAACGGATCAATGCAGATCTGGCACAACAGGCATTAGTCAAACGCTCCATAAGCTGTAATAGTCTGTTTATTAAAATAACAACAACAGAAGCAGCCCTATGAAAATACTCTTTCAGATTCTCATCCTGCTGGTGATTGCCAGTGGCCTCTATCTTGTTTTAAGCCCGGCTCCGGTTGATGCCATCAGTGTACAGGTACCGCCGGCACAGACCTTCAGTGGCGCTCTTGCGAAAAATGACAGACTGCAGTCGGCAGAGATAATAAAACTGCCGGCCGGTAAACAGGGCGGTGAAGATGTTGCCCGTGATCATCATGGCTGTCTGTACACCGGAACCCTGGAGGGCGCTATTCTGCGGCGTTGCCGGAATAAGCGCTGGGAAACCTTAACCAATACCGGTGGGCGGCCGCTGGGGCTGCACTTTGACGGGCAGCAGAATCTGATTATTGCGGATGCAGATAAAGGCCTGTTACGCCTGACCCAGGACGGTCATCTGTCCGTCCTGGCCGATACATTTGAAGGCAAAAAACTGGGCGTTGTGGATGATGTGGATATTGGTGCGGATGGCACCATTTATTTTTCCGACGCCAGTCAGCGTTATCCGTTGACGGACATCGTCAAGGATATTCTTGATGGTCGTCCGTCCGGGCGCCTGTTTGCACTCAACCCGGATGATAACACCCTGACGCTGCTGGCGGATCAGCTGGCATTCGCTAACGGCGTGGCAGTGGCCCGGGACCAGCATTATGTGATGATTAATGAAACCTTCCGTTATCAGATCCGTAAGGTCTGGCTGAAGGGTGAAAAAGCCGGACAGTCAGAAATTATTACGCAAGGCTTACCCGGCATGCCGGATGGTATCGCGCGCGCTGCGGACGGAAGTTATTGGGTCGCTATGTATGGCCTGAGACCGGCACTGGTGGATGCAATTCATGATAAACCCTGGCTGAAAAACCTGCTGGCCCGTTTACCGAAAGCACTGGCACCTGTGCCGGAACCTTATGGATTTATTCTGCAGATAAATGAAGATGGGGAGATATTACAGAGCTTCCATGATCAGGCCGCGGTGGCCATTGGTGAAGTGACGTCAGTACAGCCGGAAAACGATGGTCTGTATCTGGGCACTCTGCATATGGACAGGATTGCAAAACTAAGATTCTGAACCGTCAGGGGAATTAACCCCTGACGGTTCATTTAATCAATGTGCTGTCTGGCCACCGTCATTCAGATAAACCTGCCCGGTGGCAAAGCTGGCCGCATCCGAGCACAGGAATAATACCATGCCGGCCATCTCTTCGGGTTTGGCCGCGCGCCCTACCGGGCTGTTTGCCATGAGTTGATCGACGAATTCCGGATCATCTAACCAGCGTCTGGTCATATTGGATTCAACCAGCCCTGGCGCCAGAGCATTTACCCGGATTCCCTGGGTGGCGTAGTCCAGAGCCGCAGCCCGGCTTAATCCGACCACGCCATGCTTGGCAGCAACATAGGGCGCCATGCCCGGATCAGCGACCACCCCGGCTACAGAAGCCGTATTCACAATGGCACCGCCACCAGTGTTCAGCATTGCCTGAATCTCATATTTCATGCAATTAAAAACACCCTTCAGGTCGACACTGATAATACGGTCAAAATCTTCCGCAGACTGTTCCGCCAGCGGTGCCGTCGGGGGCAGCAGACCGGCGTTATTAAAAGCGGCATCCAGTTTCCCGAACCGGGCTACCGCCTCACTGACCAGATTTTCCACCGCGCTGGCATCGGATACATCCGTTTTTACAAATAGAGATTCTGCTCCCAGTTGTTTGATGTCTGCCGCCGTATCTTTTGCTCTGTCATCGACGTCACCGATGACGATATTGGCTCCCTGTCTGGCGAATGCCAGCGCGGTTGCTTTACCTATGCCGGTGGCTGCACCGGTAATTAATACGGTTTTACCTTGATAATCGATCAGGTTATCTGCCATGTTTCTGTACTCCTTTAAGCATTGAACAGGAAGCGATTAACTGTCTGAGTATTGAAACCGCCGGGAGTTTTTACTGAAACGCTATGTTCGATCATCCTGTGACTGTTCCGCCGGGCAACAATCAAGGCTGCATTTTTCTGTAAAGGAAATAAAAGGGAAAACGTCAGTCATTGATCAACAGTCAATGAATCTGTTTAAGAAAGGGGTAAGGCTCTGGGAAAAGGAAAAAGGGGAGAAAAGGAAAGAAAAGGAAAAAGGTTCTGCTGATGCAGAACCTGAACGGATTAAACACTGAGCCCTTCTTCAGCCATACGCAATGCCCGGCGGGCCAGCGCAAGGTTCGCTTTATCCGTATCCAGAGCATAATAAATAAACAGGTTACGGTCGGTGCTCATCGGGCGGATCAGGTGATACTGGCTGCTGAGGGTAATCAGAATATCGTCGATCTGCTCATCCAGGCCCAGCATGTCAATGGCTTTCATTTTCGCGCGCACGACTTCCGTATTGGCGGCCGCAGCGATTTCAAGATCAATACCACTGCCGGCGGAACCGAGCAGCATACCGGTGCTGTAGTCGACCAGAGCGGCCACCAGGGCGCCGTCAGTTTCCAGCAGTTTATTCAGGGTTTCATTTACATTGCCCATAGTTATCTCCGGGAATTCAGTTGTAATGTGTGAGAATCGCCAGTGTTTCTCTGGCAACGTTATTAAGTGCCCACAGAGCAACACCGTGCGTTGTGGAGGGGGAAAAAACACCCAGCAACACCACTTCGTGGCGCCCGTGCTGGATCTGGCGACACACAAGCAGACCATTGCCGGTTTCAATCAGACTGCCTTCAAAAGGCTGCTTTTCGGCCTGTTCTGTTAAACCATGGCTGATACCACAGAAGGAAGCTGACATCGCGGCCAGACGGCTGGCATCAATATTACTGTCCTGTGGGATGGTATTGCACAGCACATAGCCGTCTGAGGTCGACAGTGACAGATATTCTATGTCGCTGTGTCTGGCAGAGGCCGTCTTAAGCTGCTCAAGAAAAGCAGCTTTAAGGGTGTTGGAAATCAGCGGGTTAGACACATCAGTCATGAATACAGGTCTCAACTTCAAGGTTGGCAATCAATATCTCAAGGGCCAGCACCAGATCATCGCGCTGCCTGGGGTCCGTCAGCAGGACCGGCAGATAGTATTGATGGCTTGTCAGAATCTGCTGTAACTGCTGCAGCTGAGCATCGTCCGTGCGGTTGGCGGCCACCACCACGCTGCCACTGGCAACCTGTGCGCGGAAGGCCTGTAACAGATACAGGGTATCGTTCTGCCAGTCGGGATGACTGGCGTTGACCAGTAAAATTGCACCGATAGCGCCTTTAGCGATCACAGGCCAGACGGGCTCAAAATGTTTTTGTCCGGGAATGCCGTACAGATGAATCTGTTGATTGTCGTCCAGCTGAATTGAACCGTAATCCATCGCGACTGTGGTGGTCTGTTTATCGTACAGTGCGCGGTTGGAATTCTGCACTTCCGTCGTCGCCGCGGCCTGATCGCTGAGCGTTTGTATGGCCGTGGTTTTTCCTGCCCCCATAGGGCCAATAAACAGAATCTTGTTGTGTAACTGCATTACGAAAAAGCCACTTTGAGTTTATTACGCAGACTGGCCAGCAGGGATAACTGCTGCTTTTGCTGAGGGTTCTTACTGCCTTCTGTATTGCTGCCGGAAGCCGCCGGTTGCTCTGCCTGGCTGAGAGGCTGAGTGTCCAGGCGGATACCGGTGGTCTGGCAGGCATTGATAAAGCGTGCCGCTTCGTCTTCCGTCGCCCGGGTAATGCGAGTTACATCCTGGATGGCGGCCGGCCGTTTAATAAACGCGGCTGTCAGCTGCAGAATTTTTTCATTGCGGAAAAGAACGGAATAGTCCGGCCATTCGCGTAATTGATAGCGGTAGCTCATCAGTGTCTGCCGGCCGGGCGCTGACAACGGCTCCTGCAGGCACAGGCACCAGAGCAGAGAATTCAGCGGGAAAAGAGTAAGGTTTTCATGCTTGTCTGCAGAGGCATCCACTTCGGCAAGCGGTGCGGGATTATCCTGTGCCAGTATTGAACAGAAGGGCTGATTAATCAGTGCTTCCGCCAGCGACTGGGGAGCGACAGGACTGCAAACCATCAGTTCACCCTGCTCGTGCCGGATGTCTGCCGGGTAGCCATCGAGTTCGATTCTGAAAGCTTTGTGGGTGGAAACCTGCTGACTGAGTTGCTTTATTCTGCAGGATATCCGGCCCGTCTCCGGCGTATCGTCCTGTTCAGGAAGCTCGTCATGGGTGTCATGGCTTGCGGCTGCATGATTACCGGCTTTTTTCAGCAGCTCCAGTAACGCCATGATGCGTATTGGCCATTCCAGTGGCGGCGTAGCCAGTTGCGATGAGGGAAGCATCGGGGAAGAAGATAAGTGGCCAAAATGTGGCTGCACAACATGTTTTTCAGAGGACGATTTTTTTTCCAGTACCAGGGTCGCGGTATGACCTTCACCTTGGTAAGACCATTCTGTATCAAGGCGGCTATTGACAACATGCAGCTGTTTTAACAACAACTCCTGATCAAACTCGGAGAAACCATCGCTGGCTAGATCATGCTTCATAACAGGCCTTGATACCTTTGCTCTGGCATTCTGATTTTTATGGTGAACAGCGCGCAGGCTGTGCTTTTCTGGCATTAGACATTTTGCGAAGACGATAAAAGAAATTGTGACGGATGACTATTTGTTTCTTTGTCTTTTTTCGTAATTTTTTGCTAAGAAATCCGGGGTTTTAAATAAATAAAAATCAGTCGCTAATGATGAATAAAGCAAATAATAAAAATAAGGAAGGGAATAAATCTGAGTAAAATGAATAAGTTAAGCAATAAAAGAAGATAACGCGTTCGTTTAAATTTGCTTGTCAGAAGAGCATGTTGACAAATGAATTAATGACAGTGCAAGTGTCAGGCAGTTTGTCGCTTAGCGGAAGCGCAATGAATTGATAAAGGTACGATAGTTTCTTTTTTTAATTATTTTATGTACTTACGTACCTTTTAAAGGAGTGTCAGAATATCAGAGTTTCAGGTGCAAATGATTCGTGCGCCTGTTCCCTGTTCCCGCCAATACCAGCATCAACTTCCAGTGGTACGGCTAATCCGGATTCGGAGATAAGAGCAAAGCAGGCCCGGCTTCGATGATGATGTATGAATTATTTAAAAACCGGGGGCTGGATAAAATATGGCATGCAACAGATGTTGATGAGGTGATTAAAGACCCGGCAGGCTGGCTGGTGCTGAATGATAAACTGATGCAGCTTTAATTCTGCTTAACGTTAACGGGCTTTTTCGCTCTTACGCTTTCCCGTTTCCTTGTTCCTGTTTTTTCTCGTTCCTGTTTTTTTATTGTTCCCATGCTCCCTCGTGGGAACGAGAAATGCAGCAGAAGTGGACAGCTCCTGCGGCGTATCGGAGCGGACGATGAAATTAGTGCGCCTGTTCCCAGTTATCGCCAATACCGGCATCAACCTCCAGAGGTACGGCTAATTCGGCCGCCGTTTCCATCTGTGCTTTCAGTTCGGTGGCGAATTTTTCTGCCTGATCTTCTTTTACTTCCAGAATTAATTCATCGTGTACCTGCATTAACATACGGGCATCGCAGCCACTCTCCGGCAGCCACTGGTATACCTGTATCATGGCACGTTTGATGATGTCGGCGGCACTGCCCTGCATGGGGGCGTTGATCGCCGTGCGCTCAGCGTGCTGGCGACGTGGTGCATTTTTACTGCGGATTTCCGGCAGGTATAAGCGGCGGCCGAAAATGGTTTCGACGAAGCCATTTTCTTTGGCCTGCTCTCGGGTGTTATCCATATAATCACGCACCCCCGGGTAGCGTTGAAAATACAGATTAACGTATTCCTGCGCTTCACCCCGGCCGACGCCAATCTGTTTCGCCAGCCCAAAGGCTGACATACCATAAATCAAACCGAAGTTGATGGCTTTGGCAGCACGGCGCTGATTATCGGTCACCTCGTCTTCTGCGGTATCAAATACCTCGGCGGCGGTGGCGCGGTGAATATCACGACCTTGCGCGAAGGCGTCCAGCAGGCCTTTATCACCTGATAAATGCGCCATAATACGCAGTTCAATCTGGCTGTAGTCTGCCGCGACCAGTTTGTACCCGTGCGGGGCAATAAAGGCCTGACGGATTTTACGGCCCTGTTCGGAGCGTACCGGAATGTTCTGCAAGTTAGGGTCGGTGGAAGATAAACGCCCCGTAGCCGCCACTGCCTGATGATAAGACGTGTGCACACGGCCGGTATCGGCTGCAATCATGGTGGGCAGTTTGTCGGTGTAGGTACTTTTCAGTTTCGCCAGGCCACGGTTTTCCAGAATTAAACGGGGCAGATCATAACCATCGTCGGCCAGTTCCTGCAGCACTTCTTCCGCGGTGGATGGTGCGCCTTTGGGGGTTTTCTTTTTCACCGGCAGCTTCTGTTTTTCAAACAGAATTTCGGCCAGCTGTTTCGGCGAACCTAAATTAAAGACCTGGCCGGCTTCGTTATGGGCTTCCTGTTCCAGTTCCTGCAGGCGCACGTCAATCTGCTGGCTCTGTTCGTGCAGTTTATCGGCATCGATTAAGGCACCGTTTTCTTCCATTGCAAACAGCACCGGCATGACCGGCATTTCAATATCTTCAAACACCTCTTTTAAGCGTCCGGTTTTTTCCAGCTGTGGCCACAGGTGCTGATGCAGACGCAGAGTAATATCGGCGTCTTCGGCAGCATAAGGACCGGCAGTATCGATGGCGATCTGATTAAAGGTCAGCTGTTTGGCGCCTTTACCGGCGATTTCTTCAAACGATATAGTTTTATGGCCCAGATATTTCAGCGACAGGCTGTCCATATCGTGGCGGGTGGCGACGGAATCAAGAATATAAGATTCCAGCATGGTGTCGTACTGCACGCCGCGCATATGAATACCGTGATTGGCCAGCACATGCATATCGTATTTCATATGCTGACCGACTTTTTTGTGGTCGCTGCTTTCCAGAATGGGCTTCAGCTGTGCCAGTACGTCTTCGCGGTTCAGCTGGTTTTTACCCTCTGGTACGCAGACTTCATCGTGTGCCACTGGCACGTAGGCCGCTTTACCGGCCTCCACTGCAAAAGACAGACCGACGATGCGGGCTTCTTTGTAATTGAGGGAGGTGGTTTCGGTATCGAAGGCAAACAGCTCAGCAGCTTTCAGTTTTTCCAGCCAGGCATCGAGATCTTTTTGTTCATACACAATGGCGTATTCAACGTCGCCCTCGAACGCTGGCGGCAGTTCAATATCCGCACCAGGGACGGAGCCGTCGTTATTGCTGGCTGAGGTGGATTTTTTCGCGGCCGGGGCGTCGCCACTGAGTTCGGCAATCCAGGCCTTAAATTCCATATTACGGAATAATTCCAGCAGGGCATCTTTATCGGTTTCAGTACTTTTAACGTCACTTAAACCGAATTCCAGCTCAACATCGCATTTAATGGTGGCCAGTTCTTTGGATAAAAACGCCTGTTCTTTGTGCTCTTCCAGTTTCGGTGCCAGCGTTTTGGCGCCGCGGAAATCCAGTGTTTTTACCTCGTCGAGGTTGGCGTAAATATCTTCCAGGCTACCCAGCCCGGCCACCAGTCCAACCGCAGTTTTTTCACCGACCTTCGGCACGCCGGGAATGTTATCGACCTTGTCACCCATTAAGGCGAGATAGTCGATGATATGTTCCGGCGGGACGCCGAATTTTTCTTTCACGCCGTCCACATCCATGGTGGTGTCGGTCATGGTGTTGATCAGGGTTACATGGCTGTTAACCAGCTGCGCCATATCTTTATCACCCGTGGACACCACCACCGGCAGATCATGATCAATGGCCTGAGCGGCCAGAGTGCCGATCACGTCGTCGGCTTCGACACCGTCAATGATCAGCAGTGGCAGCCCCATGGCACGGATAATATTGTGAATCGGCTCGATCTGTTCGCGCAGCTCGTCCGGCATCGGCGGGCGGTGGGCTTTGTATTCCGGATAAATATCACTGCGGAAGGTTTTACCTTTGGCATCGAAGACCACAATCAGCTGACTGTCTTCGAAATCTTTCTGCAGTTTGCGGATCATACTGATTACGCCTTTCACAGCATTGGTGTGCAGACCTTTGGAATTGGTCAGCAGCGGGATGGCGTGAAAAGCACGGAACAGGTAGGACGAACCATCGACCAGGACAACGGGTTTTGACATGAATACATTCCTGAACTGGGGTTTCCGCCTGTGAGCACGTACAATGACGGAACTGAATTCTTAAACTGAGGCGAGTTTACCATGAAGCCACAACAACGTCTGAAAGGCCTGCTGGCCTCAGCCCTGATGGGCATCAGTCTGCTGACCGCGGTGGCCGCCAGCGCCGCTGAACCGGCGGAAACCATTACCATCCGCAATGACGGCGATAATACCTATTATGAGTTCCGGGTAAACGGTGAGGTGTCCGAGATCAAAGTCGTACCCAAGCAGGGCCCGGCGTATTATCTGATCCCGTCCGAGCAGGAAAGTGGTGAGTTCGTCCGTAAGGACAACCCCAATATGCGCGTGCCCAAATGGGTGATTTTCCGCTGGTAAGCCCGCTTTGCCATGTGGTCAGGCGGAGACCCGGCGCAAACGTCCGCTTCGGTTATCTGATTGCGACACCGGAGCGGCCCTTGTCTGTTCAGCACGTCATGATCCGTCTACCATCCCTCTACCTGTAGAAGTTTCCGGAATATTGCATGTCGGTATACACCACCCTGAGCCATCAGGACGTCGCAGATTTTATCGCCCAGTTTGATTTAGGTACCTTCGTTTCGCACCAGGGTATCGCCGCAGGCATAGAAAACACTAACTACTTTGTGACCACCTCAACCGGTGAGTATGTACTTACTCTGTTTGAGCATCATCATACCGACGAAGTGCGCGACTTTGTGCGTCTGGCGCGTCACCTCGGCCGTCGTGGGCTGAATGTGCCGGCGCCACTGATTGATCATAATGATATCTGGCTGCATGACCTCAAACATAAGCCGGCCATTCTCTGTCAGCGACTGTCCGGATCGCACATTGCCGATCCCCGGCCGCAGCATTGCCGTGCTATTGGCCGGGCGCTGGCGGAGCTGCACCTGGCGGCGGATGATCTGCATCCGCGCCGCGCAGACTCCCGCGGTTTCGACTGGTGGATCAATATCAGCCCGGAATTAAAGTCGGACCTGAGTGCTGAGCAGCAGGCCATTCTGGATGAAGAGCTGGCATTCCAGCAGGCCCATCGCGAACAGTGGCTGACCCTGCCCCATGGCTGGATTCACGGCGATCTGTTTCATGATAACGCCCTGTTTGATGCCGACGGCAATGCCAGTGCCATTCTTGACCTGTATAACGCCTGTGAAGGCACCTTCCTTTACGACCTCGCCATTATTGCCAACGACTGGTGCTGCAATGAACAGGGGGAATGGAAAGCCGGCTGCGCCGAAGCCTTACAGCAGGGATACAGTGAGGTGCGCGAACTCACCGCCGATGAACTTAACAACTGGAATTTAATGCTGCGTGGTGCGGCACTGCGCTTCTGGCTGAGCCGTCTGCTGACCCGCCGGATTCAACAGCAGACCCAGGGGGAAATGGCCCTGCAGAAAGACCCGGCGGAGTTTATGACTAAGCTGCTGGTGCGCCGTTCTGCAGAGCACTGAGCTCCTGTGCCAGGTGCTCAGCAGACCACAGCCTCTGCGCGCCATACCATAACACCGACAGATACTGCATCTGACGTTTGGCCTGACGCCAGCTGGCGTTGTATTTCTGATTGAGCCCGTCCAGCAGCAGGCTGTGCTCCTGTTCCTGGCTGAGGCCGGCGGCCTGAAACAATGCAGCGATGTCCCACAGCGGATGGCCGATGGCGGCGTATTCCCAGTCCAGCAATATCAGTTCTCCGGCGTCATTTTCGATCCAGTTGGCGGGTAGCGGGTCCATGTGGCACAGACTGCGGCGCTGATCCGGCATGGCATGCATGCACTGTTGCAGTGGGGCGCGCATATCCAGAATACAGGCCGGGGTTCCCTGCGCTGAGAGCATGTCCCAATAATACCCGGCTTTATCGGTCACGCTGAGGTGCGGAACGCCTGCCGGGACTGTGGCATGATGCAGGCTCTGCAGTTTATCCAGCATCCGGCGGATACGCGCTGGCGTCAGATCATCGTCTGTCAGAGTGCGCCCGGGGACATAGCGGCGAATCCAGTAATGTTTATCAACCGGGCGGCAGACAATAGCGGGAGTCAGTCCTTTCGCGGCAGCCATCTGATGGACGGCATATTCCGCTTCACGGTTGATATCCAGGGCTGCTGAGTTTTTGCCTTCCACTCTCAGCACATATTGACCGGCATCCGGCCCGCCCTCCAGCGACAACAGAAAACAGCGGTTGGTCAGCCCACCCGGCAGCGTTTTTACCTGCGCCATAGACGGGGCTGACGTGTTCAGCCCCCATAATGGCCAGTCGGCCAGAATATGTTCAATCAAGGAAGTTTTTCACCTACCTGCCAGGCCGCCGGGGTGGCCAGTTTATGATCGCTATCCGGGTTGTCATGGCGGTTCTGCGCTTTGTATTGGGGCAGCCAGCGGAACCAGCCGATAATCACCAGAATCACATACACCACCATCAGGGCTGAGGTTAAATACAGCTCTTTATTAAAATAAAGAATACCGGCGATGGTATCGATGACGATCCAGTAGAGCCAGTTTTCCAGCACTTTTCTGGCCACCATATAAGTGGTTACCACCGCGCCCCAGGAGGTAAAAGAATCCCAGTACGGGTAAGCCGCTGAGGTGTAATGGCTGAGCAGCCAGCCACTGACCAGGCTGGCGGCTATCACGCCGGCGATAACCAGCAGATGCCGGCGCGCGGACCACACAGAAATAGGCAACTCCGGCTGTGTCACCCCGCGGCGCCATTGCCACCAACCGTACACCGCCATAATGAGGTAGTACACATTGAGTGCTGAATCCATCAACAGGCTGACATCCCAGAACAGCCAGATAAAAATGATGGTGCTGAAAAAAGCGGCATACCAACACAGAATATTCTGCTTCATCGCCAGCAGGAGGTAGGCAATGCCCAGTGCCACAGCAATGATTTCCCAGATACTCATGGCCACCGCGGCCTGCTGAATCCCGGTTAAAATATCATTCATAACAGTGTCCGTTGGTTGAGATTAAAGACCCTCAGCCATGAGGGTTTAACGCCGGATCAAGATTACGGGCGATGTATTTGACTACGAAGATGGCGCGGCCAAATTCTTCCCAGCTGGCTTTGATTTCCGTTTTTAAGGTATCCATCACCAGATCATAGTCACCAAAAATCTGAGTGCTCATGGTGTTGGTGACGACGCTTAACCCTTCCACCTGATTCAGGCGGTCAATAAAGCCTTTAATATAAGGAAGGTAATCATCCGCCAACGGGTACTTGCTGATTTCTGCAGAAATTTCCATGGTGTTCTCCGGTTAAGCAGGGTGAGACACCCTGCTGTGTGATTCATTAAAATGTGTATTTTGCTTCAGCCATAAAGGTACGTGGTTCACCCAGCTGTACATATCTGTGTTCAGCATAGCCATCGCGCGGATCGTTACCAAAGCCACCGAAGCCACGGGTTTCCACGTCCGCATCCGTCAGGTTACGGCCGCTGAATGCCAGCTCCAGCTGGCTGATGCGGTAAGCAACGCGCGCGTGCCAGAGCACGTAAGATTTAGCCTGCTCATCATGGCTGTCAGAAAAATAAAAACTGTCTTTGGCTTCACTCTCAATACGGAATGACAGTGCGTTGGTCAGATCGTAATTCACCGCCGTTGCCAGGCTGTATTGCGGCGCATGGGATTGCTGACGACCGTCTTTGTTGTATTCGCCATCGGCCGTATCGTAGTGGTAATCAACAAATTCCGTTTGCAGCCAGCCATAGCTGAGCATCCAGTTCAGGCGTTCAGAAAGATCCCAGCGGCTTTCCAGTTCCAGACCATAGTTTTTACCTTCCGCTGCGTTAGCCAGATAATCCTGAAAGGTAATGCTGTTATCCGGGTTCTGAATCGCATAAGAACTTTTGACCTGCTGATCTTTACGCTGGATATAAAAAGCCGCAATACGGGTGTGCAGATCGTCGTTCAGTAACGAAGATTTCAGGCCCAGTTCAGCGGTATTATTAAACTCGGTATCAAAGATGCGGTTGTCTTCTGAAATATCCGGATCGGTATTAATACCACCGGATTTATAGCCCCTGGCCAAAGACAGATAGGCCAGATGGTCATTGGCGAGCAGCCCTTCCAGTATGATTTTACCGCCATACAGGGTTTCGTCGGTGTCGTCATCGATACCGGCGTTGTCGTTAAAATCATTCTGCCATTGCTCGGCGCGCAGGCCATAAGTCAGACTCAACGCCGGAGAAAACCAGGTTTTCATTTCGCCGTAAACGGAAGCGGAGGTGATATCCAGTTCACTGCGGTAAGGGCCCGTGTTGTATGTGTAATGACGTTTCATATCTTCGCCGCGGTTCATGTAATAAACACCCACCACCCAGTCAGTAGTGTCGGCAAACAGACGGCCGTCCACGCCGGACAATAAACGCAGGTCAATACTGTTGCGGTCGTAATCACGCAGATACTGATCAAAAGAAGAGTACTCATCAGGGTGCATTCCCAGATATGCCCAGTCTTCGTCGTAACTGTATTCCGCACTGCTGTTACTGGCACTGAAGGTACTTTCAAAACGCAGTGCGGAATTAATATCCTGATTCCACGCCAGTGACAATGCACTGGTGTCCTGGCTGTCGTTGCCGGGCTCGTCCGATAAGGTATGGCGGCTGTTATCAAACGTAAACGCGTCGTAGCCGTTATCAATATCGGCGTACAGCAGCGTCAGTTTTAATTCGCTGCTGTCTGATGGCTGCCAGTTCAGCTTGGCGCGGGCGATTTTCTCGTCGTAATTCTGGGTATCGTCTTTATTGAGAAAATCATTTTCCATATAACCATCGGACTCAAAACCGTGCACCGCAATACGCGCCTGAACGCTGTCGCTTAAACTGCCGGAAACCGCACCGCCAATGCCGTAAGAGGAATAAGTGCCGGCTTTGGCCGACGCATAACCGCTGACGTCTTTGGTGGGTTCTGTGCTGGTGATATTAATCATGCCAGCCAGAGCGTTAGCACCGAAACGGGTGCCCTGCGGGCCGCGCAGAACTTCCACCTGCTGTACATCGAACAGCGTGGCGGCAGCACCTAAACCCGTCATATCGATGCCGTCAATCAATACACCCACCGACGGATTAACCGGGTCGGTGAACTGGCTGCGCTCACCGATGCCACGGATCTGAAAGTAACGGCCGCGGGAAGCACCGGAAGCGAAGTTAACGTTGGGGGCAAAACTCAGCACCTGTTCCAGATGCTCGGCGGAGCGGGCGTCAATCTGTTCGCTGCCCACTACCGTGACGGCCTCGGGAATCTGCTGTACGTCGGTTTTGCGGAAATCGGCGGTGACCGTCTGCGTATCCAGTGCGGCCTCGTCTGTGTGCTTGTCTGCTGCGTGGTCGTCTGCATAGGCCGGCAGCGTCAGGGGAACTGCAAGGCAGATCAGGGATAAAGCGTGGTATTTCATCAGGGTCGTTCCTTAGATAGTGCATTAAGAAAAGACCCGGCTACTTGCGTAGGGACGGACAAGGTCCGTCTCTCGATTGCGATGCGGTTATAAGAGAATTACGAAACCTGCGCTCAACGTTGACCGTAAAACGCGGGCCGGACATCCGGACCGCGCCAGACGTTGACCGGTTTGTTGTTATAACCGCCCCCATTCCTACGCCGGTACTAACCGGATCAGGTTCTAGGGGTTCGCCATTCACTGCGCCGGTGATTGAATCACGGTGCGCAGTAAACTGTCAGGCATCTCAGACGCTGTCAGACTATTCTGCAGCGCCACCCCCTGGGACGGGACCGATTATACTGAAAAAGACACCGATGCCCAGAGGGGGTGCCAGTTTACCCGCCGGGCATGGCTATCCACGCTGCCATGGGGCTAAAAACTGATGCTCGAGTAATTCGTCGATCATACGCTGACTATGCAGGTGCTGTACCTGCTCCTGCTGTACCTTCAGGCTGTCGGTGAGGTCGGTTACCGCCATTTGTTGATCACCATCGCGGATGTGCTGCGCCAGTTCGCCCAGATGATAAACACGGCGTGATTCTTCCCATTCGTTCTGATGAATCATGCTGGCGTGGGCGATCTCAAAATCCTTATAGCCAATGTCCGTTACCTGAGTGGCACTGGCCTGGGTTTCGATGTACTGGTAATTCTGTTTATCAAAATCCACCCGCTCCAGCTTCGGCAGTGGCTCGTAATAACTGGCCGACATTTCATAAGCGAGCGTCTGGCGCAGGTTAAAACTGCCGGCTTCTTCCTTATTGCCTTCGGTCTGCTGAGCAAACTCCACATTGAAGCTGACTTTTTCATCAGCGCGGAGCGGATCAGAGTTAGGCGTTTCTGTCTCGGCGATAAAAGAGAAGGTAAAGTCCTGCAGGCCGCTGAGAAGTTTGGCACTGTCAGCCGCAAACTCCGGCGCTTTATGATCATCACCTGTTATCTCGGGTGTGCCGGTTTCGTTCGCCACTGTGGTGCCACTTGCGGTTGTTTTCTGCCCTGCTTCTCTGTCGCCCGGGTCAGCTTCATGCAGCAGGCTGAAGGCTTCACGCATCAGTGCCAGTTGCTGCTGCGTGGCATCGCCGCGGTCGGCGGTATCCTGAATTAATGCCAGAAACTGCTGCCTGCTCTGTTCGCGGCGCTCCTCCGTTCCCAGTGTGGCCCAGCCATCTTTGCTGAGGGTTTGCTGCAGTTTGTCTTTGTGCAGCAGTACTTCAAGTTGCCGCTCATCCGCATGGTTGCTGTAGTTAACCTGCAGCAGGTCGCTACCTTTGCTGTCGCCCATGCCCTGCAGTTCAAAACGGATATCGGTGATTTCCGTCAGACTGCCCAGATCCAGCCGTTGCAGGCTGAATTTGCCGGTGCCGATATAGCGGTTACTGATTTCATCCAGCGCGCTGGCCAGCTTTACCACTTCCAGGGCTTCGGCTTCGCTCAGAGGTTCGTCCACAGAGAATTCCGTCAGCCAGCGGTCGACACTGATGATGCGCTCGTCTTCTGTGCGGCCAAAACCCACCTGATGGGTTAACGACATGGTCAGCTCGCGGCCGGAGCGGGTGGTGAAAGTGAGGGTGGATTTCTCTTCACTGTGGCCATACAGCATGCGCACATTATTCACTTCCGTCAGGGGTGCACGGGTGCCGTCCTCAACGCTGCCATATCGGCCACTCACCGATTGATAACTGCTCTGGCCACTGGCCAGAAAACTCAGCAACTGGCTGCCGGGGCGCAGACTCTCCGGCTGGCCGAAGCTGTTGCTGGCCGACACCATACGCCGCTCGCGGGGCGCAGGAACTTCTTCTGTTGCGTCCTCCGGTATAAAGGCCGAGGCCACGCTGTCGGATTGCCAGAAGACCCTCTCTTCCGCCGCTTTATAGGTTGAATTCAACTCCTCGGTCGGCGTCGGCACATACAGACCCGCCTCAATGGCGACTTCCGGCCCCTGCGCCAGCAGGCCCTCAGGTCTGGGCGTGGTGTAAGTAAAATTGCCGGCCTGAGCCAGCCCGGGTATTGGTAAGAAAGAGGGAGGTGATGCCATAAGCCTGCGTCCGTGCCTGTGTTTTCCGGGGGTATAAAACATTATCGGCACTGATTTCATTCTGTTAAGACAGCTTGTTTATAAGCAATCTGTCTTTTATCAGTAACGGCCCCGGCGGCTGATCCTGACACTTTTTTTCATTCGCAGGATCTTGAAAAGCGGTGCAAAAACACCAATTCTGATGTCTGACGATTTTTCCCTACTATTGAACGAGGATTTGCGCATGCTGCGTATTGTGTTGTTTCTTGCCACCAACCTGGCGGTGATTTTTGTCGCCAGTATTACCCTGTCGCTGCTGGGTGTGGGCAGTTACCTGCAAAGCAGTGGCACAGGTCTGAACCTGACCAACCTGCTGATATTCTGTTTAGTGTTCGGCATGGTAGGGTCGGTTATCTCCCTGTTGTTATCCAAAACCATGGCCAAATGGGGCATGCGGGTGCAGATCATTGACCAGCCGCAGAACTCAGGTGAGCAATGGCTGCTCAGTACCGTCCAGGAACTGGCCGACAAGGCCGGTATCGGTATGCCGGAAGTGGGAATTTTTTCCTCGTCCGCACCGAATGCCTTCGCCACCGGCTGGAACCGCAACAACGCACTGGTTGCTGTGTCTACCGGCCTGTTGCAACGTATGGATAAAGATCAGGTGAAAGCCGTTCTGGGCCACGAGATCGGCCACGTGGCCAACGGCGATATGATCACCCTGGCGCTGATTCAGGGCGTGGTGAACGCCTTTGTGATGTTCTTCGCCCGCATCATCGGTAACTTTGTGGATAAAGCCGTATTCAAAAATGAAAACGGCCCGGGTATCGCCTTCTTCGTGACCACCATTATCGCCGAAATCGTGCTGGGTATTCTGGCCTCCACCATCGTCGCCTGGTTCAGCCGCCGCCGGGAATTCCGTGCCGACCAGGCTGGTGCTGAACTGGTATCCCCAGCGGCTATGGTCAGCGCACTGGCTGCCCTGCAGCAAAGCTACGACCAGCCGAGTGAACTGAATGGTGAGCTGGTGGCCTTTGGCATCCGTGGCGAAGGTAAATTCGCGGCGCTGTTCTCTACTCACCCGCCGCTGGATGTGCGTATTAATGCTCTGCGCGAGCGTTATGGGGCGCGTTGATAACAGGTTGACGCTTTGGCGTTAACAAAACAGAAGAAAACAGAAGCCGGGCGATGCCCGGCTTTTTTGTGGGTGGTTGATAGTATCAGGGCGGTCGACACATCATTAGTGGAGCACCATGGCACCATGGCACCATGGCACCATGGCACCATGGCACCAT
>CESL01098526.1_pt1 | contig 156303 bp, 152 predicted proteins | sample 531221 | NCBI WGS metagenome assembly CESL01 (sample SAMEA2622197, study PRJEB7988) | marine metagenome | biome: marine biome (ENVO:00000447); feature: mesopelagic zone (ENVO:00000213) & marine oxygen minimum zone (ENVO:01000065); material: "saline water (ENVO:00002010), including plankton...
ATGGCTTTTTTGCCCACCACGGTGGTGCGGAAAACATCGCCGAGTTTATCCTTTACCCAATCGCTGTAATCTTCGGTAATAAATAGTTCAGCCTGCTGCAGATGCTGTTGCGTTTTTTTTGAATGAAACGCCGCTTTGTGCAGTTCCAGTATTAAATGCTCGCCTTCCACCAGAAAATGTCGCCACTCATTACGGTACTTTTTCTGCTGCAGTTTTTTAACGTCGTCGGCTTTCATGGTGTTGTATTATTCCCCGGCCTGCTCATATTGGGCGAGCATATCCAGAGCCACGGCTTCGGCGACTTTAATGCCATCCACACCGGCGGAGAGAATGCCTCCGGCATAACCGGCGCCTTCACCGGCCGGGTACAGGCCTCTGGTGTTTAAACTCTGCAGACTTTCGCGGTCGCGGGTGATACGTACCGGTGACGAGGTACGGGTTTCAATGCCGGTTAAAATGGCGTCGTCACGGTCGAAGCCCTTAATCTGCTTACCGAATTCCGGCAGGGCTTCCTGAATGGCCTGAATCGCATATTGCGGCAGCGCCTGATGCAGATCCCCCAGTTTAATACCGGGTTTGTAGGAAGGCTCGACCTGGCCGAATTCGCTGGACGGTTTGCCGCGGATAAAATCGCCGACTAACTGCGCCGGGGCGGTGTAATCGGAGCCACCTAATTCAAAGGCTTTTTCTTCCAGTTTTTCCTGCAGCGAGATACCGGCGAGCGGATCGCCCGGGTAATCTTTCTCCGGCTCAATACCCACCACAATCGCGGCGTTGGCGTTCCGCTCGTTACGCGAATACTGCGACATACCATTGGTCACCACGCGGCCTTCTTCGGAGGTTGCTGCCACCACAGTGCCGCCGGGGCACATACAGAAGGAATACACCGGGCGGCCATTTTTTGCCTTATAAGTCAGCTTGTAATCCGCCGCGCCCAGCTCCGGATGGCCGGCGTATTTTCCCAGCCGGGCTTTATCCACCATGGATTGTGGGTGTTCCACCCGGAAACCAATAGCAAAGGGTTTGGCTTCCACGTGCACGCCCTGTTGATACAGCGTGCGGAAGGTATCCCGTGAGCTGTGACCCAGCGCCAGTACCACATGACGGCTCATGATTGTCTCACCATCAGCCAGCACCACACCTTCGGTCTGACCGTTGTTAATGATGAATTCGCTGACCTTGCTTTCAAAGCGCACTTCGCCGCCCAGACGTTTGATTTCTTCACGCATGGTGGACACCACGCCGGTTAACCGGAACGTACCTATGTGGGGTTTGCTGACGTACATAATTTCTTCCGGCGCACCGGCTTTGACGAATTCCGCCATCACTTTGCGGCCGAAAAATTTCGGATCTTTGATCTGGCTGTAGAGTTTGCCGTCAGAAAATAACCCGGCACCGCCTTCACCAAACTGTACATTGGATTCTGTGGTCAGTTGTTTTTTGCGCCACAACGCCCAGGTGTCTTTAGTGCGTGCCCGGACTTCTTTGCCGCGTTCCAGCACAATGGGTTTAAACCCCATCTGCGCCAGAATTAATGCGGCGAATAATCCGCACGGACCAAAGCCGATGACAACCGGCCGTTCTGTTAAATCCCGTGGAGCACTGGCAACCGGATGATAGTCGGTATCGGGAGACGGGCGGATCTGCTGATCCTGGTCAAAGCGTGCCAGTACGGCAGCTTCGTTTTTTACATCCGCATCAATGATGTAAATAAATTTAATTTCGCTGTTCTTTTTACGCGCATCGTAGCTGCGTTTGAAAACAGTAAAGTCGCCAAGATCAGCGTCTTTGATATTAAGGCGTTCAACAATGGCAGCGCGCAGGGCGCTCCCGGGGTGGTCTAACGGCAGGGAAAGCTGGTTGATGCGGATCATATCGGTTCCTGGCCGGGAGTTGTCCGGCAAAGGTGGTAAAAACCGTATTCTAACGGCTTCACACGATTTCGTCTGCTGTTCTTGACTGTCTGCTTTGTGATTAATGAAACGATAATGATAACTGATTACAAACAGTTCAATCTTTTATCTCATTGTTATATAAGAACTTTTCTCTATTCCGTGGCCATGAACGGCAAATATCTGCAATAACCTTACGCTTTGTGTGTTGTAAATCTAAATGAAATAGATTCTCATTGCGATCCTTACGAATCATGACAACACCTAACTATTATTGACAATAAGGTTACTCAGCATGGCTTATATCGAATCCCGTAAACGTCCCATTGCACACAGTATCGGTCTGGGCAGCACCCTGATGGCCGGGTTGCTCGCGCCTTCGGTTCAGGCGGCGGAGGAAGCCGGCGTTGCCGAGCTGTCCAAAGTCTCAGTCGAAGCCAGTCAGAAGCCCGGCTATAAAGCCGACAGCCTGTCGACCAAGTTTACCGCCCCGGTCAAGGATACGCCGCAGACCATGCAGATTATTAACAGTGGTCTGCTCAATGATCAGCAGGCGTCCACGCTGACCGAGGCCCTGCGCAACAGTCCCGGGGTGGGTACCTTCTACGCCGGTGAAAATGGCCGTTCAACCACCGGCGATGCGGTGCGTATGCGGGGGTTTGACAGCTCTGGCTCTATTTATGTGGACGGTGTGCGCGATATGGGTTCAGTCTCCCGCGACACCTTTAATACCGAACAGATTGAAGTGGTGAAAGGCGCGGCTGGCAGTGACTATGGCCGTACTTCGCCCAGTGGTTCCATTAACCTGATGACCAAGCAGGCATTTCTGGGCCGCGGTATTGCGGGTACAGTTTCTGCCGGGACGGATGATCAGAAGCGGGCAACCGTGGATGCCAATACCGCCGTGGGAGAACACAGCGCGGTGCGCCTGAATGTCATGGCTCAGGACAGTGGTGTGCCCGGCCGTGACGAAGTGAAAAACAAGCGCTGGGGCATTGCGCCATCGGTAGCCTTCGGGCTGGATACCGGCACTCGTGTGTATCTCAATTATCAGCATGTGGAGCAGCGTAATGTGCCGGACGGGCTGGTTCCCACCGTGGGGATTTCCGGCTACAGCAGCCCGGACCCTGATAATCACCCTGAGTGGGATGACGCACCGGAAGTGGACCGCAGCAATTTCTATGGCACCCATGATGATCACGACGATGTCGACATGGATATGGCGACTGTGATTGTGGAGCATAATTTTTCTGGCGATACACTGCTGCGCAACGTCACCCGCTGGGGGCAGACTGATCAGGAATATGCCCTCAGTGCCTTTATGTCGCGCACCTTCACCACCGCAAGCGGCGACCCGGCGACGCTGGCCAATCTGGATGAATGGCAGATCGGCCGCCTGGTGAACACCAAAGATCAGACCAACACCATCATGACCAACCAGACGGCTTTGGTCACCAGTGTGAATACCGGGTCCGTTAAGCATACAGTGTCAGCCGGTCTGGAAGTCACCCGCGAAAAACTGGAAACCGATGGCCTGTCCGCATCCGCGCCGGATGTTGATCTTTATAACCCGGATCACAGCGACGACATCACGCTTACCCGTACCGGTGCTTCTTCCGAAGGTACCACCACGACCACGGCGGTTTATCTGTTTGATACCGCTGAAATCGGTGAACACTGGCTGGTATCCGGTGGGCTGCGTTATGACACTTATAGCACTGAATATGAGGCTTCATCTGTCTGTGGCGGCCGAGGTCCTGACTGTGGCAGTAATCCGGCCGGTACCGTACTGCCGTCGGCAGACGAAGATACGGATGGCGATCTGTTCAGCTGGAAGCTGGGTGCTATGTACCGCTTCGATAATGGTCTGAACACTTACATCAACTACGCGCTGGCGCAGCAGCCTCCGGGCGGCAGTAATATGCAGCTCAGCTCCAGTGAGCGCAGTGCCGATAATTCAGATTATGATCCGCAGGAATCCAGAACCACTGAAATTGGTGCCAAATGGACCACCGCCGATGACCGTCTGCTGTTAACGGCCGCGCTGTACCGCACTGTGGTGAGCAACGAAGTAGAGCAGGATGAATCCGACGGTAATTATTACCAGAATGGTGAAAAGCGCGTACAGGGGGTAGAGCTGAGTGCGGTGGGCAATATCACCGACAACTGGAATGTCAGCGCCGGTTTCACCACGATGAAGGCAACCATTGAAGATGGTTCCGCCGACGCTCAGGACGGCAGTGACAACCTCACTTACAACCCGGAAAAAGCCTTCAGCAGCTGGACCAGTTACCAGCTGGCGGATGTGACCCTGGGTGGTGGTGTGCGTTACGTGGATGGCCTGAAGCGTGGCCGTGATGGTTCCACAGGAACGCCGGAAGAAACCGATGGCTATACCGTCGTTGATCTGATGGCCGGTTATCAGCTGAATGATGCACTGGATCTGCAGCTGAATGTCTATAACCTGTTTGATAAGGAATACATTGCGTCCATCAACAAAAGTGGTTACCGCTATACACCGGGCGCGCCGCGCTCCGCCATGCTGGCGCTTAACTGGGCGTTCTGATCCCGGATAAAAGCCACTGCATAAATGCTAAAAAAGACGATGCGGGCTGCGGCCCGCATTCGTCGTTGTGTGAACACAGGACAGGAAGAGAGAGAAGTCACCATGATGCTGCATATTCCGCAGGTGTTGAGTCAGGAAGAGGCTGCCGATATCCGTCGTCTGCTCGAACAGTCACTGGATTGGGTTGATGGCCGCGAAACCGTGGGCGTGCAGGGGGCACAGGTAAAGCGTAACCAGCAACTGGCGGATGACTGTGAACTGAAAGCCCGGCTGGGTCAGCGTATTACCTCAGCCCTGAAACAGAACCCGTTGTTCTTCGCTGCCGCGCTGCCGCTGCGCATTATCCCGCCACGTTTTAACCGCTATGCCGGCGGTGAAACCTACGGCATGCACGTGGATGGATCCGTGATGCAGTACACTGATGTGAATGGCCAGGAGCAGACCCTGCGGTCTGATCTGTCGTGTACCGTATTCTTTGCTGAGCCGGAAGACTACGAAGGCGGTGAACTGGTGGTGGCCGATACCTACGGCGAGCATCTGGTCAAGCTGCCGGCCGGCGATGCGATTTTGTATCCGTCTTCCAGTCTGCACGAAGTGCGGCCGGTGACCAAAGGCGCACGGCTGGCTTCTTTCTTGTGGATTCAGAGTATGGTGCGCAGTGAAAGCCAGCGCCGGGCGTTGTTTGAGATGGACACTTCCATCACCCGCCTGCGCGAAACCGGTGCCGATAACGCCGCCGTACTGCAGCTGACCGGGGTCTATCACAACCTGCTGCGCGACTGGTCAGACACCTGATGTGGAGCAGGCAGAGCGCGGTTGGTTATATATTGAACCACTGTCAGGCATCTGATAGACTCCGCGCTCCTTTTTATCCGTAGTTTGGCTGCCGGTGCCGGTATTGCACCCGCTGACAGCGAAAAACGGACTCCTTGCCTTACCGGATGGGCCGGAAGGCTATAACCCATAAGGAGCTGACAATGCGTCACTACGAAATCGTTTTTCTGGTTCACCCAGATCAAAGCGAACAGGTACCTGCCATGGTTGAGCGTTACACCGCTGCCATCGAAGGTTCCGAAGGTAAAATCCACCGCTTCGAAGACTGGGGCCGCCGTCACCTGGCTTACCCGATCAACGACGTACACAAAGCCCACTACATCCTGATGAATGTTGAATGTACTCAGGAAGTACTGGACGAGCTGACTTCTAACTTCCGTTACAACGACGCCGTTCTGCGTAACATGGTTATCCGTCGTGACGAAGCTGTCACTGACATGTCTCCGATCAAAGCTGCTGAAAGCCGCGAAGATCGTCGTCGTGCAGAACGCGCTGAGCGTGCTGAAGCTGAATCTGCTTCAGAATCTGCAGATGATCAGAAAGAAGAATCAGCAGAAGCCCCTGCTGAAGACAACGCTGAATAAGAGAGGACATAGTCATGGCACGTTTTTTCCGTCGTCGTAAGTTCTGCCGTTTCACCGCCGAAGGCGTGAAAGAGATCGACTACAAAGATCTGGACACCCTGAAAGGCTACATCACTGAAACCGGCAAAATCGTACCAAGCCGTATCACTGGTACCCGTGCTAAGTATCAGCGTCAGCTGTCTACTGCAATTAAGCGTGCGCGCTATATTGCTTTGCTGCCGTATACCGATCAGCACGACAACTGAGTTTGGTTCCGGGCTGCCTGCGTTGTCATTGCGGCGTTAAAACTTCCTTCGGGATGCTCATGTATGGTTTATACACTGCGCTCCCTCAGGAAGTTTTGCCTTGCACTGACGGCCTCGCCAACGCCCGGTTTCGCAATTCAGTAAGCAGTAAGAAAGAAGATTTAACATGAAAGCTCTGGCTCGCTGGGCTATGGACAGTCGCCGCAACGCAATTATTGCGGCCGGTGCCTGTCTTGCAGTTCCGCTGCTGTTCTGGATAGGAGCAGCCATTCAGGCACTGGTGCTGTTGCGTCAGGGCGTTCGTGATGGTGGTCAGGTGGTTCTCTGGTCTCTGCTTCCGGCATTTGTCTGGGCAGGCATGGGAGATCCAACGCCACTGGTGGTTGCTTTGGGCGCCAGCGCCCTGGCAATCGTCCTGCGTCAGACGATCCGGCTTGAAATAGCGGTGGTGGTGGCTGCAGGCATTGGTATCGGGCTGTATCTGTTGTTGCCGCTGGCACTGGCCGACATTCTTGCGCTGGTGCAACAGGGCATTGAAACAACCCTGACTGATTCGTATCAGGATGATCCGGAATTTCTGGCTTACCTGATGCCATTAGTCGGACCAATGATTGCCGGAGGGCTTGCAGCCCTTCATTCGCTGGTCATAATTTTGTGTCTGTTACTGGGACGCTACTGGCAGGCGGTACTGTTTAACCCCGGCGGTTTTGGCCGCGAGTTTAAACAGCTGCGTCTGCCCCTGGCTTACAGTCTGCCTGCAGTATTGGTCAGTCTGGCAGCCGGACAGCTGCAGCCGGAACTGGCAGGAGTAACACCGGTATTAACGGTGCCTCTGCTGCTGGCAGGTCTGGCCTTGTTCCATGGTGCGCTAACTCAGTTACGTGCCAGTCCGACATGGATGGTGCTGGTTTATCTGGCGCTGTTTTTATTCGGGCCTTACATGTACACATTACTAATTTTCGGCGCGGCGCTGGATAGCGTATTCAATATCCGCTCGCGACTAAAAGACACGGCAGGCGATGACTGATCGCCGCCCTGTAATGAGGAATTAAACATGCAAATTATTCTGTTAGAAAAAGTAGCCAACCTGGGTGCCCTGGGTGACACGGTAACTGTACGTCCTGGTTACGCCCGTAACTTCCTGTTTCCACAGGGAAAAGCAGTACCTGCAACCAAAGCTAACGTAGAACAGTTCGAAGCACGTCGTGCTGAACTGGAAGCTCAGTCTGCAGCCAAACTGGCGGATGCTGAATCCCGTAAAGAGAAAATCGAAGAGATTGAACTGTCTGTTGCCGTTAAAGCCGGTGAAGAAGGCAAACTGTTCGGTTCTCTGGGTACCCGTGATATCGCTGATCTGGTTACCGAAGCGGGCGTTGAACTGGCGAAAGCTGAAGTTCGTCTGCCGGAAGGTCCGATCCGCTCTGTTGGTGAATTCGATGTTGCTATTCACCTGCACCCGGAAGTTAATGCCACTCTGAAGCTGCACGTTGTAGCGGAAGACTAAGGCCCGCCTGCAGCTGCCAAACTGGCAGATGACGGCAGAATAAGGCACTATTAGCGGCTCGCTGATAGTGCCTTTTTTGTATTCAGACCGGAACCGGACCCCTGCATGACAGACGATTACGACCACGGGCAGACGGACAGCAGCCCGCGCACCCCACCGCATTCCATTGAAGCCGAACAATCGGTACTTGGCTCGCTGATGCTGGATGAACGCGCCTGGGAAGATGTCTCAGAAATGCTGCTTGATGGTGACTTTTACCGCCATGATCATCGTCTGATATTTCGTGCGGTCCTGCACCTGGTGTCACAGGAACAGCCCATTGACGTAGTCACCGTGGCGGAAGAGCTGGAAGAACGCAGCCTGCTGGAAAAAGCCGGGGGCGCGGCATATCTGAGCCGTCTGGTGGACATGACCCCGTCCATTGAAAACTGTGCCGCCTACGCTGAAATTGTACGTGAGCGTTCCCAGCAGCGCGCCCTGATCGAAGCCGCCAGCGAAATTATGGACCGCGCCTACGAACCGGACGGTGATGATTCGCTGACACTGGTATCGGACGCCGAAAAGGCCATCGCTCAGATTGCCGAAGGCAGTCATAAAGAAGGCGGCCCACAGAAAGTGGCGCCGATTCTGAAGAACACCCTTGAACAGCTGGACGAGCTGTTTAACCAGCCGGATGGTCTGTCCGGCCTGACCACCGGCTTTACCGAAATTGATAACCGCACCTCCGGTCTGCAGAAAGCCGATCTGGTGATTGTGGCGGCCCGTCCGTCCATGGGTAAAACAACCTACGCCATGAACCTGGTGGAAAACGCTTTGTTAGCCACCAAACGTCCGTGCCTGGTGTTCAGTCTGGAGATGCCGTCCGAATCCATCGTTATGCGGATGTTGTCGTCCATCGGCAAAATCGATCAGACCCGTATCCGTTCCGGTAAATTAATCGACGAAGACTGGCCCAAGTTGTCGGCGGCGGTGAATATGCTCAAAGATCTGCCGCTGTACATCGATGACACGCCGGCGTTAACACCGCAGGAAATGCGCGCCCGGGCGCGTAAAGTGTATCGGGATAACAATAATGACCTGGCCATGATTATGGTCGATTACCTGCAGCTGATGCGGGTGACCGGCAATACCGAAGGCCGTACCCAGGAAATTTCAGAGATTTCCCGTACCCTGAAGGTCATCGCCAAAGAATTTAACTGCCCATTGGTGGCGCTGTCGCAGCTTAACCGCTCGCTGGAGCAGCGGCCGAATAAGCGTCCGGTCAACTCTGACCTGCGGGAATCCGGGGCCATCGAGCAGGACGCGGATATTATTCAGTTTATTTACCGTGACGAAGTCTATAACGAAGACAGCCCGGATAAAGGCGTGGCTGAACTGATTACCGGTAAGCACCGGAACGGTCCGATTGGTACTGACCGGCTGGCGTTTATTGGTAAGTACACGCGATTCGAGAACCTGGCGCATGGCTACGATTCATCCGACGACGATTATTAGGCCGCTGGTTTAAAGCTGGCTGCGTTGTTATTGCGGCGTTAAAAATTCCCGTGGGATGCTCATGTATGATTTATACACTCCGCTCCCCCGGGAATTTTTGCCTTGCACTAACTGCCTCGCCGACGCTTTAAATCCGGCGGGAAACTCCGTAAAAGTCTAACGAATTAAAAGTGTCTGTAGTTTATTGCAGGCAGCAAGCAGGAAACCTTATGAATTTTACGCCCGAACTTCCTTTCGATGGTGGCCGTGTAAGGCCGCTGACCTACGATGATGTGGATGCCTTATTCGAGATCTATCAGCATCCGGAAATTCCCGGTCAGCATGCGCCGGATAATAAAGATAATCTGACCCGCATGGTGGATCTGTCAGTACAGATGGCAGCGACTCAGCGTGGCATGATGTGGTTGCTGGAAGTGGGTGATGAAGGTTCCCGGGAAGTACAGGGCATGGTCAGTGCGTATGACTGGCAGCCATCGCAGCTGCGCACCATGTTGCGGGTGGACGGTTTGCCGCAGTTGTCTTCAGAGCACCGGGCCGCGGCGCTGAATACCTGTCTTGAATTTATGGCGTCAAAATACCATCTGCGTAATTTTGGTTATCAGTGGATTGCCGGTCAGGATGAAGCCATTAAAACCCTGCTGGAAAACTGTGGTTTCACTCTGAGTGCCACGCTGCGTGATGGCTGGCGTACCGGTACGGAATCTTTCGCCGACGTCGCTCAGTTTTATAAGTTGCTGGATGTCGCCAAACCTGTCCCCGGGCGTTTGGGGGAGCAGGATAATCCGGGTCAGAATCTGGATAAATCCTTCAGTGGCAGCGCAGTGAATAATGGCGGAGGTGAAGCATGAACTGGAATTTTTCTGCCGGTAACTTCAGCCTGCGTTTACCGGTTACGGATCAGGATGGCGATGCCCTGTATGAGCTGATGAGCGTGCAGGCACAGGTGGATCATCTGCCGCGTCAGGCAATGACCGTTCCGGCTCAGGCGCTGGATGAACTGCGTCGTATGGCCATGCGCTTTGAAACCCGTGAAGCCGCCTTCTGGCTGGTGGAAGGCATGTACGATAAGCAACTGGTGGCGCGTATTGGTATCCAGAAAATTAACTGGATGCAATTGGCGGCGCAACTGCAGTGGGAATTATATTCCGCCATAGAATTACCCGAACTGCAGGAAATTTTCCCGGCGGTGGCCAATTTTATTTTTGATGAATTAAATCTGCATCGTCTGGAAATGCGTCTGCGCGAAGGCTCAGAAAAACACGAAGCACTGTTAAAAGGTCTGGGCTTTACCTTTGAAGGTATTCTGCCGGCACAGGTGGAATACGAAGGTGACAGTGTGAATATGGCGGTGTGGAGTCTGCTGTCTTCTGACCGGCGCGCATAAAACGTGCGCCGGCTTATTTGAGTAACAGCAGTTTCATTAAGTCTTCGGTTTCCAGCGGATAGTGCTTAAGCCCTTTGTTGTGGTAACGGCTCAGATTACGAAAATTCAGGGTTTTCCAGCCCGCTTTGTTTAACAATGGCTGGTAGCGCTCAATATTGTCCTTGTGTATCAGTGTCATCGGCCTGTGGATATCCGCTTCTGCCGCGGGTATCGTCAGGCCGTGTTCATTGTCATAAATGATGGCCAGCGCCAGCGACGCATCAAGAAAATGGCCGCCGGCAGACACCAGTAATTCGCCTTCCTTAATCGCCTCCTGCGCTTCTGCCGTCCAGTCCGTGCCGGATACCAGCACATCCCTGCCGGGGGTTAATCCCCGTCGTTTCAGCTCGCTGATGGTTCCCATTGCCATGGCATCACTGGCCGTCCAGATGGCATTTGTTTCAGGGTGACGGGACAACAATGCTGAGGTCAGAAAACTGGCCCGTTCCTGGCTCCAGTCGGCATAGGCTATCTGCTTGAGACTGACATCCGGTTGCTGTGCCAGCGCTTTTTTGAGCCCCTGCTCCCGGAAGTGTGTGGCCATGGTATCGCGCGTGCCGTTAATGCCGAACAGGTGAATCCTGTCGTCCGCGGCGCGCAGATTGCGTTGTCGGGCGGCATTGATTAAATAATCGGCACTGCGGGCGCCGGCGCTGATGTCATCTGGCATAACGCTGGCCAGCCAGTTTTTGTAACGCCCCTGTGGGTAATCAACATTTTTCCGCTCGGCGGGCGGGATGTCGGTGTTGATGGTGATGTAGGGAATGCCGCTGTTTTCCAGATAAGCCAGTGAGTCCTGGGTACGGCTGAGGTAAATATTCAGCAATACATAATCCGGCCGGTTGTCGGTACGCTGGCTGATAGCATGTATGGTGCGGGTATTGCGGAAGCGGTTGTGGACGTCAAAGATCACTTCCAGATGGATATCAAAATCCTCTGCCGCCTCACGGGTAATATTGACGATCCGGGTCCAGAACGGTGAATCTGTACCGGATGGCACCAACAGGGTTACGTGGGTCTGGCGAACGGAATCCGGTTCGGGGGCTGCGCTGGCTCCGGTGCTGAAGACACAGCACAGGGCACAGCACAGAACGATATTAAAAAAGCGGGAGGCCACTACACAACACCAACCATATCAATCTGAGTGTTGAAGATAATAGCCTGCCTCAGGCGTTGCATACACTGACTTATGAGCCAAAGCGCAGACTTTTGTTAGCAGTGTTTGCTTTACAGCGGGTTACAGTCCGTTCAGCGACCACTGCATCTTCAGCCACAGTGTGCGGCCGGGTTCGTTGACACGTTCTGTCTGTTCATAGCCGGCGATATTGGCACCGCTGCGGGAAATATGCTCGGCATAGGTAACATCGAACAGATTATCAACGCCGGCGGTGACCAGCAGAGTGTCACTGGCCTGATAACCGGCGTGCAGTGAGAACACCGTAAAACCGGCATTTTTGCCGATGTCCTGGCCGACCACATTGCCGGTACCCACGGCGACACGGTTCTGGTCACCGACCAGACGCCAGAGCGCCCCTGCAGACCAGCGACTGGTCTGGTAGTTCAGACCCAGTCGCATCTCAACGGGCGGGATCTGTCCCAGGGCGCGGTTGTCGTCTTCGTTTTCACCATGAACCCAGGCAAGCGTGCCGGTTGCATTCCACTGGCTGGCAAAGTCCCAGCGTGCGTCCGCTTCGGCGCCATATGTCGTGGCGTCGATATTGCGGGCGTTGGCGGCAAAGCTGCTGACATCCGGCAGGGTTTCAATCAGGATGTAATCCGTGTGTTTTGCATAAAACGCAGAAACAGATGCATTCAGGTTATCGCTGCGCAGCAGTGCGCCGATGTCCAGCTGGTTGGTTTTTTCCGGATCAACATCAAACGTACTGGCAGCACCACTCATCATCATACTGGTCGCCGCCGGGTTTTTATTACGTTCCCAATAATCCGGTGCGCGCTCCGCATGGCCAAGCCCGGCATACAGACGGTAGTTGGTATCAAGCTGGTGTTCGTAGCGGATAAAGCCGTTTTTCAGCGTATTGTTGTCTGTTATGCCGCTGGTGGTACGGCCGCTGCGCAGATCTTCGGCGCTGTCTTTGTTGATGCGCAGACCCATGTGCGCGCTGCTGCCGCTGGCGTAGCTGTGATCCAGTTCGGCGTAGATGCCGTGACTTTTGAAGCTCATATCGTCCATACGCGGCTGGCTTTCATAGTCCGGATCGAGCAGCGGATCACTCGCTTTGCGCAGCGAGTGTTCATTGCGCTGGGTATCCAGACCGATTTCAGCCTGGGTGCTTGCGCCCAGTGTGAGCGTTGCGCTGAGCGTTGCACCTTTGGTTTCGCGGTCCGGGTTGGACACTGAGTTGGCCGGTTCACCACTCATCATGTCAGCGCCCGGGGCGTTGTAGCGCAGGCTGTAATTATCCATTACATGGTCAACGTAGTTACGATAGACCCGGCCTTCCAGTTTGCTGATCAGTGGCGAAATATTGTGCTGTTCAGCTTTGAGTCCGACATTGGTGCGCTCAAAGGCTGCGCCGTCCATCCCGCGGTCGCCATAGCGGGCTTCGCCATCGCTGACGGCACCGGTCAGTTCAATACGGGTATCAGGTGTTGGCGTCCAGCCCAGCGCAGCATTGGTGCTCCAGCGGGTATAGGCCGAATGCACTTTGTTGCCATCACCGTCTTCGTAATCGTTGGCGTCTGCGCGGGTGCCGTTAAGAGAAACATAACCCAGCGTATTACCGGCCTGAACCTGTGCGGTCTGGTCGTTACGGTCAGCGCTGCCGAACAACAGACTGGCGTTGGCTTTAACCGGTGTAGTGCTGAAATCCGGCTGGGCACGTTCAAACAGAACCACGCCGGCGCTGGTGCCCGGGCCGTATTTCACGCTCTGCGGGCCTTTTAATACGATCACTTCATCGTAGGCTTCCGGGTAAACGTACGCGGTGGGCGGGTCCATACGCATGCCGCAGCCGCCCAGCACGGTTTCACCATCCAGCAGAATCCCCAGCCGGGACGCGGCCATACCGCGGAACAGCGGGTCGCCGTCGGTGCCGCCTTTGCGGATCACCGAAAAGCCGGGAATGTTCTTCAGCAGGTCAGCACCGTCATGGGCCGGAATGGGCTGCCGTGGCGCTTTGGGGTCAGTGCTGACGGTCAGCACATCGCCGGTTTGCGGCGCGGTAATAACCACCGGCTCGAGTTTTGTCTGGTCTCCGGGCTGGGTTTCGTCTGCCTGCAGTAAGGGGCAGGCCATGGCCGCTGTCACGGCGAAAGCTAGAGGGGCACGGGGCATCGGGTTGTCCTTGTTATTGGTGTTCTGTTTGATCAGATATTTGTGCTGCGCAGCATAATTAAGGAAGTTCCCCGGGCCTATGTGACAGGGTGTCGCATATAAGCCAGGGACTTTATCCGTCAGCGGATGACAGCAGGGGACGGGTTGTGATTTTTATAGTGTGTAGCTATATTGTGCGCAATATAAATTAATGGAGGTAACGCATGAAACATCTGATGATCGCTTTTATGGCTGCTTTACTGCCTGTTTTACCGGTTTCTGCGGAGGTGTCTGTGAGTGCTGACAGCTTTGGCTGCATCCGCGACTTAACCCCGGTGCGCGGGTTTTTTGTCGGTAATCTGAAAGGGGATCTTGAGGCCACCCTGAAGGTTGCTCATTCCGACAATGGCGGCCGCTATCCGCCGGGCTCGGTGGTCCAGCTGGTGCCCACTGAAGCCATGGTTAAGCATGAACAGGGCTTTAATCCGGCAACCAACGACTGGGAGTTCTTTGACATTGCTGTGTCAGCAGACAAGAACGAGATCCTCGCCAGAGGTTTTACCGAAGTGAACAACCGCTTCGGACGTAACTGCTTCGCCTGCCATGTTCAGGCTGATAAACAGTGGGATCTGATTTGCGAAAACGATCATGGCTGCGCGCCGCTGGCTCTGACAGAGACCATGATCCGCGGCATTCAGAAAACCGATCCGCGCTGTGAGCCGCAGGCGCTGAGCGATGAAGAACAGGCCGCGCTGCAGCAGCTGCAATCTTTGCTGGAGAAGAACTAGGGCCTGTTTCCTGATTGTTATCAGGCCCTAGCGAAAGGTCTCATGCCAAAGGGTGAATCTGCCTGCTAAGTTAATGCAATTGTCACGCGGACGGAGGATAACCCCATTCCCGGCATCCATCTGACGTGACAGGAGGTCTGATATGTCTGATGCGCAATCGATACCCTCAAATGGATTTCACCCGTCGCTGCTGATCGCGGTCGTGCTGTTGATCGCGATACCGGCGGCGGTATTCTTCTTTATTGCTCCGGCCAATAATGAACTGGCTGGTGAAGTGAAAAGTTTCTCATCCGCTGAGGACGAACCCCGTGAGCTGCGCCTCACAGACGGTTCTGAAGTCCGCATGGAAGAAAGTTCCGCCATCGCGGTGCGTTACAGTGATGAACAGCGGCGTGTGCAGCTGACCAGCGGCGAAGCAACCTTTATCGTGGTGCCGGACAGCCGCCCGTTCTGGGTGCAGGCGAACATGCTGCGGGTTAATGCCGGTGTCAGCGCATTCAGTGTGCGGCTCAATCAGGAATCCATTGTGTTGCATGTGATTGAGGGCGAAGTCCGCGCACAGTCGCAGGGTAAGGTACAAACGCTGCTGGCGGGTGCCACTGTGGTTCTCAATAATCGCTGAGCAAGGCAATGCGCTAAGCGGCTGACAATCAGTCACTGAAAAATTGTCCCCTTTTTCTGAGCTGGCCGTCTTCCCTGCATGGCCATTTCAGGAACTTCATAATGCTGTCATCTGATGCTGGCAGACTGCACCGGTTTTTCAGTCTGATCGGGGGCGGGATGTCTGATCCCACAGGTGCGGATGCACAACCGGCTCATTTGCCTAAGTCTGCGGACTCCGTTGCGGAAGCCGGACCATCCTATGCCTGCCAGATTTCCCGGCACGTTCCCAATATCCGCAGCTATATTGCCAGCCGTGTGCGCAACCGCCACGACGCTGAAGATCTGCTGCAGGATACCCTGCTGAAATCTCTGCGCGTGTCGGCAGTAACGCCGATCGAGAATCCGCTGGCGTATTCACTGACGGTGGCCCGTACCCTGGTGGTGGATTACTGGCGGCGCAACCAGCGGAGTGAAATTACCGGCCTGGAACAACCGCCGGAAGGCGAAACGCCAACCCTCGATGAAGTACATATTCAGCAACAGAAGGCCGAATATCTGCAGCAGATCCTGCAGCAGCTGCCACCTCTGCGCCGTCAGGTATTTATGATGCGCCGTGTGCAGGGCATGTCGCGCGAGGAAATTGCAGCACAACTGGATATGAATACTGAAGCCGTTAAAAAGCATATCAGCCGGGCCATGCTGACCATCGCCAGAGCGATGGAGAAAGGCGGTTATTAAACCGTAAAAAATAAGGGCCGGATGATAAGGCTGTGGAACCATCAAGCATGAACGACAATAACATCGCGGACGATATTCTGGAGCAGGCGGCCGACTGGTATGATCAGCTGCAGGAACTCACACCGCAACAACGCCACCAGTATATATGCTGGTTAAATGCCGACCCTCAGCATCAGCATGCGATGACGTGGTTACAGCAACATTACGGTGAACACGAAGCCGATATTTTTCTCGCCGCTGTGCCGCTGCAGCAAAGCCAGAGCGATGAGCGCGAAGCTGTAGAATCAGTGACGGAAACTGTCTCTACTCCTGCTCCTGTCGCACCCCCGGCCCCTGCAACCAGCTGGTGGCAGTCATTCAATTATGGCCTGCGCCGGCTGATTAAAAATCTGGTGGGAGAACACCCGCTGGCCGCTGCCGTTCCGCTTATGGCGTTAATTATTGTGCTGTCACTGCCAATATTTGTTGCCACGGATAAAAACAACCAGCCGTCACAGACGCTGGCGCAGTCCGGTTTAAGCACGGGGCTGGGTGAGCAGATCCGCCAGCGCCTGGCCGATGGCAGTGATGTGTATCTCAACGCCGGTTCGCAGGTAAAGGTTGATCTGCAGGAAAATCAGCGCCTGCTGCAGCTGACACAGGGCGAAGCATTTTTTGAAGTATCACCGGATAAAGCGCGGCCGTTTTACGTTAACGCCGGTGCGGTCAATATCCGTGTTGTCGGCACGGCATTTAATGTGGACCGCAGCGCCAGTGCAACCTCGGTGGAAGTGGATCACGGCGAAGTGCAGGTAACAGCCTTTGGCCGTGAATGGAATCTGCGCGCCGGTGATGGTCTGCGCCTGCTGGGTGAAAGTGCACAACGCTACCAGACTGACCACGTTTCCGACTGGCGCAATGACTGGCGCGAAGTAAAGAGCGAGCCACTGACGGTGGTGGTGGAACATCTGCAGCGTTATTCACAGCGTCCTATCCGTTTACAGGGCGTTGATAACACCCTGCAGTTTTCCGGCAGTTATCGTCAGAGTGATGTGGAAGGGACTCTGCATCTGATTGCTTCACTGTTTGATCTGTCGGTGCAGTTGGACGACGACAGCATCATTGTCTCCGGCCATGAACAGGGTGAGCACTGAAGCCGCGCTGCGGCTGAGTATCCTGCCTGCCCGGAGCAGCCTGACGGCGCTGTGTCTGTTGCTGGTTGTTTCCTTTCCTGTGCGTGCGGCTGACCCATGTTTTTATGATGGCGTCAGCCAGAGCCCGCTGGATTATATCATCCGTCAGATTTCCTCGCGTTACGATACGCCCGCGATTACCGACACCAGTGACGCCGGACATGTCATGCTGGCACAGCCTTTGGGTGAGTGCTCAATTACCGAATTTTTAAATATTGCTACCGGAGAAACCCCGCACTGGCATTACCGGCTGACCCGTTCCGGTGTGGTTATTTATTTTACCGCCGAAGAAAAAACCAGCAGCGTTGATAAGCCGTTAACGGAAGAAATTATTGTTACCGGAAACTCCTATATTCACGATCCCTCGCTGGCCAGCCGCTACAGCAGCAATACGCTGATTGAGCAGGCCGATATTCCCGCCGGTATGCTGAGTGGCCATGGTGATCTGACCGCCGCCATGACCCGTTTAAGTACCGTAGCCTTTACTCAGGAAGCCGGTATGGACCGCAATATCAGCATCCGCGGACTGAGTTCGGATTACTCGCGCGTGCTGGTCAACGGTATGCCGTTATTAGCCACCTCAACCAGTATTGATGCCCGCGGCTCGGTCAATAATTCGCGCAGTTTTGATTTTAATGTGTTGCCACAGGGGCTGTTTACTCAGGCAAGCGTTATTAAATCCGGTGATGCACGCAGCAGTGCCGGTGCTATTGCCGGCACGGTGGATTTACGCACGCCCATGCCACTGGACAGTAATGCCCGGCAAGGCAGTAACAACCAGCAATGGCTGTCGCTGCAGGCAGAAGATAACGCACGCAATGGTGCCGGTGGCGCAGCCATTGCGGCCGGTGTTAAACGGGTAAGCGACGATCATTCACGGGGGTGGTTGCTGGGCATCAGTTACCGTAACCGCAGCACAGAAGAAAAAGGATTTTCCACCGTGCGCTGGCAGGCGGCCGACTGGGGTGAACAGAATCAGCTGAGTGCCGATAAGCAGGCGCTGCTGGCATCCGGGCAGGTATTTTCACCGCGTCATAACCGCTACGATATTTTACACCGCGATCAGGAAACCCTGGGCGTGAGTGCAGCTTATCAGTGGCGGGACGACTACTGGGGGAATATTGATGTTGCTGTGCTGGGTGCGCAGACCCGCCAGGAAATGCATGAATACCATATCAGTTCATCCGGGCTGAAATATTCGGATCTGTCGGATGTTCAGGTAAATGATTTTGCAGTGAATTCCGCCGGCATGATTTACGGAGACTTTTCTGGCGTAGATGTCCGCTCTGAGCATAACCATGAAGTGGATGAAACCCGTATTGGCCAGCTGAAAATAAACTGGGAAAAATATTTAAATACGCAATGGCGTGTACGTTCATCGCTGGGTTATCAGAACTCAGAATTCAAAAGCCCGGTGCATGATAAAGCCTCGCTTATGGCTTATGACCGCGATTTCAGATTTGATCTGCGCCGCAATAACCGCATTTCTGTTAACCGTTATGGTTTTGATATCAGCGATCCGGGCCAGTGGCAGATGTACAGTATTAATCTGGAAGAAGATGAAGTGACTAACCAATACCGCGTGGCGTCATCTGAATTTATCTTTGATGATGGCGGCGATTTAAAACACTATCTGGGCGCGCAGTTTCAGGGCTTTTTTAATGACCGCGAAGAAGCAGAATATTCCGGTGATGGTTTATCCGGGCCGGTGGGTGATTATTATCAGCTGACTCCGGGCAATTATGCTTCAGGCATGGGGCTTGCCGGGCTGCCCCATCGCTGGGTCGTCGGCAGCCGCGATATGATCCGCGCGCAGGGTGTGGATGATGACGATCTTATTGCCGACCCGTTACAGCAGCGTAAGTTAAACGAATATACCTGGTCGCTGTGGTGGCAGACACAGTTTGAAATCTGGCAGTTGCGCTGGCCGCTGCGCGGCGATATTGGCCTGCGTTATTCCGCCACGCGTCAGCAGGTGCGTGGCAGCTGGATGATTACCGATGACGCCGAAAGTGTGCGCACAACGAATGGCTATCAGGACTGGCTGCCTTCTGCGCATCTGGTGATGACGCCGTATGAAAATCTGCTGCTGCGTTTTGGCTACAGCCGCGATATTGCCAGACCATCCATTGATGATCTTACCTCGCCGCTGAAAATGCGCAGCAGTGCCCAGCTGGTGGAAGGCGGAAATACCAATCTTGATCCATCCCATGCACACGCATTTGATCTGTCTGCTGAATGGTATGGCAGGCAGGGAAACTTTTTCAGCGCAGGTATTTTTTATAAGCGCATCGACAGTATTGTGGTGAAAGAATCGCAGAACGTTTCGCTGAGCGAATTACCCTATTACAACCCTTTGTGGGATGAAGATTCACAGAACGGCGAAGAATATACCTACGTACGCCCGGTCAATGGGCCGGGTACGGATATCACCGGGCTGGAGCTGACGCTGAATGCACCATTTTTATTTTTACCCGCACCGCTGGACCGTACCGGCATCAGTCTGGGTTATGCATTCAGCCGTGCCTCAGTACGTTACCCGGATGAAGAAAACAGCATTACGCTGCCGCCACCCGGGCTTTCACGGCACGTGGTAAACAGCGAACTCTGGTATAAAACCAATCATTTCCGTGCTGGCATTACCACCCGTTCACGTTCACGTTATTACACCCGCGTACCCGCCGCCAACGGTAATGACAGTGAAGGGGTCAATGCTTCCGTTATCTGGGGAGCCTATGCCAGCTGGGATATTAACAAACAATTAACCGCCACGCTGGATGGCCGCAATCTCACCAACGAAGCCTTCGATTTATTTGTCGATTCCACAGATCGTGTTTACAGCTATTCCACCACAGGTACGGAAGTGATGCTCAGTTTTAACTGGAAATTTGACTGACTGATTTTTGGTGCCTGACTGTTTTCTGGTGCGCTGGGCGCCCCACATCTGTTACACCGGCATCCGCCTGTGGATAACCTGTGCTTATCCTGTTCAGAAAACTTCACTGAAATGTCATGTCCCCTTTAGCGGAATCCACCTGTCTTCCCGGTGACTCTCTCGGTGCGCAGCCGAACCTGCCTGGTTGCGCACTTTTTTTATTTGTTTGACCGACACTCATTGGGGAATGACCTATGAAATCTGCAACTCAGGGCAATAAACGCAAAGCCCTTTATCTGGCGACTCTGGCCGCAACTTCACTGATGCTGACTGCCTGTGGCAGTGACGACGACAACAACCATTCATCCTCTGTAGCAAAACCTTCCGTGCCAGCGGGCATAGGTCATGAAGATCAGATCGCGGTTCCTTCCGTCAGCTCACCTCTGCCGGCAGTGGACAATGTTGAAGTTAACGAAGGCAGCGGCCGTTTTTATCGCGATACCAACCCGATTAACTTTAACCTGCGCGGCATTAACGATGTCTGGAAAGGCACCACAGAAAAGTGGCAGACATCCGCCGGTGATTACACCGATGAAGAAGTTAATTACGAAGCCGGTGATGGCCCTAACCCGCATAATGCGGTTAACGGCCAGCCAGCGGATTACGTTGAAGAAGGCACTGAAATTGTTGATGCCGATACCTGGGAAGCCAACATTCAGTACGTAATTAACGTGACCACCAACCGCACCGATGAGCAGGCTTATTTTGCTTTTCTGGATGATATCCGCAGCAAAAACTACGGCACCATTGATGGCTTTGGTCCACTGACTGAAGACTACGCCGCTAACTCCGGCGCCTCGGCAGACTTTAAAGAAATTTTATTAACTGACGTAACTGCAGCAGGTTCTGGTGAAACAGAAGCCACGCCGGCTTATAACCCGGATGATAACGATGGCATCGGCTACGGCGGCAGTACAGATTCAACTCTGGGTGACATGGTTGCCGTGCCTTCAGGTTTCCGTAATTTTCACGCGTCGACAAGTGGCCCTAAATACCTTTACGGTACACCGCGTCCATGGCGTATGACGGATACCGGTACCATTAATTTCGAAGGTGTAGAAAGCCTGTACTGTATTGATGGCAGCACAGAGGACCGCGAAGTAAAACAGTATCGTTTTGATCAATACGAATCGAGCGTAAAAGTTATTCCGGGTCTGGTCTGTGGCCGTCGTTCGCATAACAGCGGAAAAGAACTGTACGATGAAACGACAAATCCGGACGGTGCAACACTGACGTTGGGTGATGATAAAGCAGGCCCGCTGTATACCGCGACAACTGAAAACCGCCGTAAAGACAATGGTTACCCAAGTGGTCACACTAACGCCGCTGTACTGGCATCACTGGGTTATGCCTACGTTTTACCGGAGCGTTTTACCGAGCACCTGACCCGTGGTTCCGATCTGGGTGAAAACCGTATTGTTGCCGGTATGCACTCTCCGGTGGATGTTATCGGTGGCCGTATTCAGGCGACGATGGTCGCTGCTGCTGCACTGAAAGCTAACCCGCAGGTAGCCCAGGCGGCACGCGAGCAGGCAGTAAATTACTTTGGTGCCAAAGCGGCTGATGCCGGTATGAGCCTGTACGACTATGCCCACCGTACGGTCAGCGAAGAAGGCAGCTTTGAAAATAACGACGGCACACTGAATGTGTTTGTGTTTAATAACAACCGCTATGCGGATCATGCTGCTAACAAAGAAAAATATGAATTCCGCCTGACCTACGGCCTGCCACAGAACGGCACTACCGGTCTTGATCCGGTTGTTCCTGAAGGCGCAGAAGCACTGCTGGCTTCCCGTCAGCCTTACCTATCTGATGCCCAGCGTCGTGTGGTACTGGCATCCACTGAAGTGGATTCCGGTTATCCGCTGCTGGATAAATCCAACGGCTGGGGTCGTCTGAACCTGTTTGCTGCTGCCGACGGTTACGGTGCATTCGATGCCGACGTTGATGTTTATATGGATGCCAGTGAAGGTGGTTTCAGTGCTCTGGACTGGTGGCGTAACGATATCTCCGGTGCAGGTAAGCTGACCAAAGACGGTACCGGTACCCTGGTTCTGACCGGCGATAACAGCTACAGCGGTGGTACCGTTATTGAAGGTGGTGAACTGGTTGCGCAATCGGCAACTGCTTTTGGCTCCGGCGATCTGTACGCCAGCGCCGGTACTGCAATGGTTGATGCCGACGGCACATTGTCGGTTGAAAACCTGACGTTGGAAAGCGCTGCGGAACTGTCCATCGCTATGGATGCTGACACACTGCAGGTTGAAGTTGATGATGTGCTTTATATTGAAGATGCAGAACTGCATCTTCAATTCACCTCAGCTCCGGCTGCCGGCACAGAATTTACCCTGATTCAGGCTGGCGCAATGCATGGCGCATTTGCCGATGTCGATGCCGGTTCTGTTGAGGTTGAACTGAGCTACGCCAACAACGCGGTTGTTGCTACTGTTAAATAAAAATTTATTTAACGCTGCAATATTAAAGCCGGAGTTTTCACTCCGGCTTTTTATTTTCGCCGTTATTATTCCGGCGCCAGAAACCTGATGAACTGTCATACGTTAAACCTTTTACGGTCATAAAACCTTCAACGAACTTTAATGTCCCCAAATGACTTTTCTGCAAGTCTTACTCTTGTCGGTATGGTTCAGGCTGGCGCGTTCGGATAACAATAATTACAACATTACGATCGACCTGAAAAGTCCTGTTGGGTGACAGGTGCCTGCCGATACTGAGAGCCGAAACAATACATTGGGTAACAGCATTGCCCGAAATATCTAACTGAGGAATGACGATGAAAAAACATTACATACGGCTGCAGGCCGCTCTGGTAGCCGCTGCTATTGGTATGGCATCTTCTGCTTCTGCACAGGCAGAAAGCGGCAGTTTTTCTACCCTGACCTACAATGTTGCCGGGCTGCCGGAGTTGTTCTCCAGTGCGACATCACCGCGTCAGGCTGCAACTGAACAGATCAGCTGTTACGTTAATGAATTTGATATGGTCAACGTGCAGGAAGACTTTAATTACCACGCGGCACTGTACGATTCCTGCAATAACCACACATACCGCACAGCCACCACCGGCGGTATGGGCATAGGCAGTGGCTTAAATACCCTGAGCCACTATGAATATACAGATTTTACCCGTGAATCCTGGAACGACTGTAACGGCGTGGATTGTTTAACCCCAAAAGGGTTTACCATGGCGCGGACCCGTCTGGCGGAAGGGGTTTACGTTGACCTTTATAACCTGCACACACAGGCTCAGATAGAAGAAGCCGATCTCAGCGCCCGCCGTGGCAATATTCTGCAACTGGTGGATTACATTAACGAACACTCCGCTAATAACGCTGTGATTATTATGGGCGATACCAATACCCGTTATACCCGCAGTGGCGATAACCCACGTGAACTTCTGGATATCGGTTTTAACGATGCCTGGCTGGAACTGAGCCGTAACGGCAATATTCCTCAGACCAGCGACGATGCCGCCGACGCATTGACCTGCGACCCGAAAGTAACGGCGTATGATTGTGAAATTGTTGATAAGGTTTTTTACCGCTCCAACAATATGATCAACCTGCAGGCAACGCTGTACGATATCCGTGAAGATGATGAGACCACTGACGGCTTAAAGCTTTCTGACCATCCGCCGGTCCAGACAAATTTTTACTACAGTACCAACAGTGCGCTTAAAGCCAGTGATTTCTGGGGTGGGCCGCACGGCACAGGGTACAGCGACGTTAATGGCATTCCCGCGAACCCTGTGGTCAGCCAGGTGGCGCTGCGTTCCGGTTCCCGGGTGGATCAGGTATCCATCACGCTGAGCAGCGGCGAAGAGTTTGTGCACGGTGGCACCGGTGGTAACGCTTCTTCACTGAACCTGAACACTGGCGAATACCTTGTCTCGCTGAAAGTGTGCTCAGGCCAGAAAAATGGCCATACCCGTATATTCTCTGCCCGTTTCGCTACCAGTTCCGGTAATACCCTTAGCGGAGGTACAGAAACAGCGGATTGCACCACCTTTACTGCGGATAGCGGCTGGCAGATTGTCGGCTTTCACGGCCGCGCCGGCAGTGAGCTGGACAAGGTGGGAGTGATTTACGCACCGGCAGAGTGAACTGAGGCCCGGACAGGTGACTGACTTCAGCAGTCACCTGTCCGTCGGCAAAGCTCATGACCGACACTTCCGTTGCTGCGATCGGAACAGGGCATTGATAACTACGGATATGGTCCGTCACTCCACGTTGTAGGTTTTAGCGTTGGCGATCTGTTGTTTCTGGCTTTGACAGAGGCCTGCTCGGGCACAGTTATCAGGGGGCTATGATAAGTGTCCGGCGACGACCGTAGCTGTGTCACAGTTATGCCTGAAGTGTCACTGAACAGGCGGGTTTACTCTTGTAGCTCAGGCGCTGTCCGCATATCATCGGGCATAAACCAAGGCACAGGGACGTATGCTGTTGTGATTATTCTCCCCGCAGAGCGCCGGCTGGACTGGAATAATGCCCCGGTCGCACTGGTCGCCATCATTGTTATTAATATTCTGGTCTTTTTTCTCTATCAGGCCGGTGATGATATCCGCTTTTACCAGGCTGTTCAGTCCTACCTGCAGCAGGATTATCTCAGCCAGGAATGGCCGATTTATCAGGACTATCTCGCGTCACAACAAAAGACTGAAAAACTGCATACGCTCAGGCTCGAGTATTCGGATGATGAGCTGGTCTCCGTGGCTTCGACGCTATTAAGAGATACGCACTTCAGCCAATATCTGTTCGACAATGGCCCTAACCTTTTCTATTGGGATGAATATAATCGCTGGGAAGAAGGGCGGCGGCAAATCCAGCAAACCATCGACTCCATCAGTTATCTGCGCTTTGGCCTGAAACCCAATGACTTGTCAGTTGCTGATTTACTGATTCACCAGTTTCTGCACGGTGGTTTTATGCACCTGCTGGGCAATATGGTGTTTCTGATGATCTGTGGCTTTGTTGTCGAAGCCGCGCTCGGCCATCTGACGTTTATCGTCTTCTATGTGACCGGTGGGGTCGCAGCCGGACTGACGCATTCACTGCTTAATCTTGAATCTGAGATGCCCCTGGTCGGAGCGTCCGGCGCTATTTCCGCCGTTATGGCTATGTATCTGGTGCTATACCGCTGGAAAAAAATTCAGTTCTTTTACTGGTTCTATGTAGTCGTCGGATATTTCCGTGCCCCGGCCCTGATTATTCTGCCGATTTATATAGCCAAAGAGCTGTTCAGTTACTTCTCGGACAGTGGCAGCAATGTTGCGTTTCTGGCCCACGCAGGAGGTTTTGTTGCCGGAGCTCTGTTGATAGGCATCACAGCCGTGATTAAACCATCCGTTCTGAATACCGATTACCTGGAAGAATCCGATGATGACACAGACCCTTACCGGGAAACGTTGGCGGCAATATATTCAGCGCTGGAAAAATATCGCTTTGATACCGCTAAGCGGCTGATCACTACCGCTATTAAAGAATATGGCCCACACTTTGAACTCCTGCTGTTGCGCCACAATCTGCTGAAAATTAACCGTGGTGAGGCCTGGCAGAAAAGTGTCAATCAGATGCTGCTGGAAAAAGATCTGACGGATGCTGAGATAAAAGAGCAGGAAAAAATCTGGCTGGATGCTTCTGCCGATCCAGACTTTATCAGCAGCAGAGCACTGGCTCATGCAGCCCGCAGTTTCAGCCGGCTGGATAAAATACACAGTGCAGAGCGGATTTATGAAGTGTTGCAGGCACGGGGTGAAAGTGAGGCCGTCCTGCGCAAACTTGCTGATGCGCTGGCCCGCGCCTGTGCGCGGCTGAATGATCAGGAAAAACATAAAATGTATCTGCAGCAGGCGCGGCAGGTGGCGGAGGTGTAATGGAATACTGTAAATACCACCCGCTGAGCGCTGCAACCTGGTATTGCCCACAGTGCGATATTTATACCTGTGATACCTGTACCAATGAAACCGCTTACCAGGATCAGCGCCGTTGCTTCAGCTGTGGCGCCGAGCTGGACACACTGGGGTCAGCCTATACCGCAGAGCCGTTCTGGCATCACCTGAAGGCTATGTTCCGCTACCCGCTGAATACTTCCACACTGGGGCTGATCATCGCCATTGCTGTATTAGGGAGTCTGCTGTCATTTATTCCTTTACTGGGATTGGTCGCCGCCCTCATATCCACCGGGATTTTTCTCAAATACAGCTTCCGCTGCCTGGAAGAAACGGCCAACGGTAATATGGTTCCACCGGATATTCAGGATGCCTACGAAGGCGGGCTGATCCTGATTATGAAGATGACGGGGCTGTTATTGTTACTGGGAATCGGCGGGGCTCTGCTTACTCAGTTTATCGGTCCCGGGGTAACCGGGCTGCTGGGTATGCTGGTGTTACTGAGTATCCCGGCCTTTCTGATTAATTTCGCTCTGACCGACAGTATTCTGCAGTCCGCCGCCCCGGCTGCTTTGCTGCGCATTATAGCGGCCGTCGGAATGCCTTACGGTATTCTCATCGGGTTTATGTTTCTGATGGCATCGTCTGTTGGCGTGCTGTCTTATCTGGTCAGCTCCGAGCTGAGTCTGCTGACCATGATCCTGCAGTCGGTTATTTCAAACTACTACATGGTGGTGATATTTCACATGATGGGCTATGTGGTGTTTCAGTATCAGGAACCGCTCGGCTTTTATGCCCGTGAGCGTTTCGGGGATATGCCGGCACCGCGCAGTGAAGCAGAGCTGGTGAAGGCGCATATTGATGTGGCTGTAAAAGAAGGGGACTATGACAAAGTCATCAGCCTGTATCAGAATTATCTGAGTAAATCCCCCCAGGATGTCGTCATGTATGACGTCTGGTTCGAGTTTCTGTTACGTACGGCACGTCGTGATCTGCTGGCAAAAACCGCGGATGACTATATTCATGTTAAATATCTGAAAGGCCATAAAAGCGAGTTGAAGCGGATCTATAAACAGGTGTTGCAGTTATTTCCTGTGTATATTCCGGGGGACGGGAAAGTACGCTATCAGCTGGCAAAGGATTTCTTCGACGCCGGAGATTTTCTCACCTGTGTGCGTATGATTAATGGTATGCACAAAAAATACAAAGACCTGCCGCTTCTGATCCGCTCTTATCTGCTGTTGGCCGATGCCCTGATGGAGCTGAAGAAGCCTGAGCAGGCAGCGAAATGCCGGGCACTGGTCGCGCAGTTTCAAAAAAAGGCAGAAGCATTGAAACCATCAACCTGAGTGCTTCGACTTCTTAAGCGCGCAACTGCTTTTCCTTTGGGGGAGTGCCTGCGGGAAATGGGGACAGAGAACAATGCATCACACCAGTTTTTTCAGTGCCTGCATGCGCTTATGTTGCTCTTCTTTGGGCAGTGGGTGCACGACTTCTTCCGGCAGGGCTCTGGGAATTTCGAGTTCGATTTCCTCGCCGTCCTGTAACCGCTTCAGCAGAATGTCATAGTTGCGTTTAAACACCGGGAAAGCTTTTTCTTCGATGGTGTTGGCTAAAAAGAACCAGTCGCTGGCTCGTCCGGCGTAATACACTGCCGGGTGGCTCCAGTTAAATTCTTTCTTGGGAGAGGGTGCCCGGCAGGCTTCCATATAAGCGGCGTGAGCCGGGGGCAGGCCGAGGACATCGGCAACGTCACAGCGCGACAGGACTTCATGCACGTTGGGCAGAAAACTGCTTTCTTTAACCGCTTTTTCAGCGGCACGCATCATGACTTCAGGGCTGTATTCAGCCAGTAAGCGTGACCATAAACGCTTGGCCATGTTCATGGTTTCGAGGTCAGGAAAGGCCTTCAGAAACTGGTTGTGATAATTAAAGCGGAAGAGTTCAAAAATCTGGTTGATGGCTTCTTTCTGCTCAACCGTGGCTTCCCGCTGGCGGGGCTCTGTGGCGTTACCAGCTGGTGTCTTTGAGCCGCTGGATACTTGCTTCAGCTGTTGCGTAACCTGGTTGAGCACCTTGCTGGCGGTTGGCTGATTGTCCATGGGCATCTCCTGACTGGGCTAAACGTTTACCCCATTGTTGTTTGACGTACTGCAGAAAGCGGCTGTTCCAGCTGTTGTGAACCTGATTGGCGTCGCGCCAGTAAAGCACAAACTCCGGCACCAGTTGTTCAGCAAAGCGGCGATCAATATGGGCCATGGAAAGAATATCAAAACAGTCCGGCGAAGGCTGCCAGTTTTCCGCAATGCGGGTGGGCAGCGGAGAATGTTCAACCGAGGCGGAGTAGCGGGCCCACTGCTGGCGCACATGCTGGATAAACTTGCTGTTCCAGGTTTTGAAGGCGTCGCCGCGCTCAGCCCAATAGAGCACAAACTCAGGCACGGCATCCGCAATAAACTGCGGATCGATACCGGCGCGGGTAAGAATCTGACAGGCGTCCTGATTGGGTTGCCAGTCATGAGCAATGGGACCGGCTTCTTCCTGACCCGGACGAAAAGCCGTGCGTTCATGACCGGGTGTGGTCTGAGCGGCCTGCGCCGGGCCATTAAATGATTTTTCCAGCGCCCGCTGATGACGCTGGGCGTCGTTCTGCTGGTAAACCCACTGAGCTTTTACATGGCGGAAAAAGCGGGTATTCCAGTCGTTACGGTTGGCTCCCTGTTCCTGTCCGGCGAGCATAAAGGTATCCAGCTGAGCCCAGCTGAAACTGCGTGGAATGCCATGCTGCTGCAAACGCTGCAGGGTATCTTCATGGGGTTGCCAGTCAGTCTGCAGCGGGGCTTTGGTGTGGGCTGGTGTTGCTGCACTGGCCGCCGGGGGCGCTGCCGGCGTGTGCAGAGCGTCGGCCCGGGGCGGCTGTTCCCGCGCATGATCGGTGAAGTTGAACAACAGCATGTCGCCTTCCGGAAACAGGGCTCCCTGCAGGCTGATCAGCCCCTTATCACACAGGCTGCGCAGCACGCGGCGGATGCTGACATCATCCCAGAACGGCAGCTGTGCCCGCAGGGCCGGATGGCTGATACCTGTCTGCGCATGACTCTGCAGACGCGCTGCATCGTTCAGCACGGTCAGCAGCACCGCCTCTTCCAGGCCGATGGTGGCAGCCAGGGTTGCCGATAGCGCGATCGTATTGTCACTGAACAATGGGTGACTGGGCATAGTGTTATCCGTTGGGAATGGTATCCGGGTGTGTTTGACGGCCGGCTCTGACATAATAAAACGGCGATCAGCTGCCGTCTGCGCCAGCCAGACCTATTGTACTCATTTTCCACTGGTTTCCCACGCCTGAAGCAGAATGACCAGGGCAAAGGATGGCGCCTGGTGGTGGCTGCAGCCTGTTACTGATGACTGGAACCGGATATGAAAAAACTGCCTGCTCCCGCGCTGGGCGGGTCCCCCGCATGGCACTATCTGCCCTGGCAGCCGTGGTCGGGGTGCTGATGAAGCTGGACAGAATGCGTGCTTACCTGTTGAGTAAGCCGGAAGCGGTGGAAGACTTTCCGTTCGGACCGGATGCCCGGGTTTATAAAGTTCAGGGCAAGATGTTTGCGCTGCTGGCAGGGGACGATGCCAATGCCCGGGTTAACCTTAAATGTGATCCTCAGCAGGCACAGGCGCTGCGTGATCTCTTCGCTGCGGTCAGTGGCGGCTATCATATGAATAAAAAACACTGGAATACCGTGCAGTTGTCGGGCGATGTGCCTGACGGCGAGCTGCAGCGTCAGGTGGATCAGTCCTACGCGCTGGTGGTTAAAAAGTTGCCCCGTGCCCTGCGCCGCCATCTGGAAACGGCCTATTCCGGACAACAACTGGGTTACCAGGAATTACCATGACAACAGATCACAACCCTCTGCTGCTGGAGCAGCAATTGTGCTTCTCACTTTACTCAACCTCGCTCGCCATGACCCAGGTATACAAAGGGTACCTGGCGCCGCTGGGGCTGACTTATCCACAATATCTGGTGCTGCTTATTCTGTGGGAAGAAGATGGTATCGGACTGAAAACCATTGCCAGCCGGCTGGGCCAGCAATCCGGTGCGCTGACCCCGGTGATTAAACGCATGGAAGACGAACAGCTGATCCGTCGCGAGCGCAGCCGGGATGATGAGCGCGCGCTGCAGATCAGGCTGACGGAACAGGGGAAAGTCCTGCGTACCCGGGCGCTGGAAGTAAACCGCTGCGTCTTTGAGCAATGTGGCGCTCCGACGCAGGATCTGCTGGCGTTGAAAGATCAGCTCGACCGCCTGCGTCATTCTCTGAATGACAGTACGATCTGATAAATTCATTGTGCGCAATACAAAAAGGTTGCGCACAATATAATATGCGTTATCATAAAAACTGACTCAGGGGCCTTACGGCCTTTTTTATGGACCATTTAGTTATCGCGATAACTAAATGGTGATATGAATCCGCATCGCCAGAGGCTGTCTCCGGCGGGCGGACAACAGGAGGAAGATATTATGAAAACGCTTTATACCGCACAGGCCACTGCTACCGGCGGCCGCGATGGCCGCGCTGTTTCATCAGACGGCATTCTGGATGTCAGTCTGGCCACCCCTCAGGCACTGGGAGGCCCGGGCGGCGAGGCTACGAATCCGGAGCAGCTGTTTGCTGCGGGCTACTCCGCCTGCTTTCTGAACGCGGTCAAATTCGTCGCCGGGCAGAAAAAAGTCGCCTTCCCACAGGACGCCAGCGCCACGGCACAGGTTGGTATCGGCCCCAATGATCAGGGCGGTTTTGCCTTATCCGTTGAGCTGGACATCAGCCTGCCGGGCGTTGAAACCGGGGTCGCAGAAGATCTGGTGAATACCGCCCATCAGGTGTGCCCGTATTCCAACGCCACCCGTGGCAATATCGATGTGGTACTGCGCCTGGTCTGATACCGATTGCATTGGGTCGCGGCGGCGGATGGGGTTAAATACCCCTTCCGCAGGATAACAATAAACGAAGAACCAAACGGAGAACCGCATGATTAAGGCTTACGCCGCGTTTGAGCCAGGTGGCGAACTGCAACCCTACGAATACGACCCGGGCCCGCTGAGCGCTGGTGATGTGGAAATTGAGGTGGAATTCTGTGGTATCTGCCACAGTGATCTCAGCATGCTCAATAACGAATGGGGCATGACGACCTATCCATTTGTGCCGGGCCACGAAGTGGCCGGGCGTATCGCCGCGGTGGGTGATGCTGTCAGTCATTTAAAAGTGGGCGAGCGCGTAGGCCTGGGTTGGCATTCGTCTTACTGTAATCATTGCCCGACCTGTCTGGAAGGCGATCACAACCTGTGCAGCAGCGCGGAAGGCACCATTATCGGCCGCCATGGCGGCTTTGCAGATAAGGTCCGCGCTCAGGCTGCCAGTGTGGTCCGGTTACCGGACGGGATCGCTTCTGAGCTGGCCGGCCCGCTGTTTTGTGGCGGCGTGACGGTATTTAATCCGCTGCTGCAGTATGATATTCCACCCACGGCCAGAGTGGGGGTGATCGGTATTGGCGGACTGGGGCACATGGCGCTGCAGTTTCTGAACGCCTGGGGATGTGAAGTCACGGCGTTTACCAGTTCGGATTCCAAACACGCTGAAGCGCTGAAGCTGGGTGCTCACCGCACACTGGATTCGCGCGATAAAGAAGCACTTAAAGACGCTTCCGGCCACTTCGATCTGATTATCTCAACCGTGAATGTAGCACTGAACTGGGGCGCTTATATGCGCACTCTGCGGCCTAAAGGCCGTCTGCACTTCGTTGGCGCTGTGCTTGAGCCATTGAAAATCAATGTGATGGCGCTGATGCAGAAACAGAATCAGGTGTCTTCTTCGCCGGTGGGCAGCCCGGCAACGATTGCCCGTATGCTGGAATTCGCTGAACGGCATAACGTCGGACCTGAGGTTGAAGTATTCGATATGGCAGATGTGAACAAAGCCATTGACCGCCTTGAACATGGCAGCCCGCGTTACCGTGTGGTGTTAAAGCGCTGAACCGCAACGGCTGGCGCGACACTCTGAAAGCATCCCTGTAAGCCCGCTAATGCGGGCTTTTTTGCGTCTGAATCCAGCAGCCTGTGAGGGGCCGGAACAAAGCGTTTCTGTTGGCTGGTGAATAATACAGCCGCATGTCTTGCTGCAGACACAGAATCGCCCTAGTTTATGGCGCAAATTGTTACAGATGGGCGGCCAGTCATCCGCCTTCAATAGGGTAGAACAGGACAAAACAGGATAAGGGGTACACATGCAGGACATGCAGGAATCAGTGCAGCAACCGCAGCCTAATGAATCAGACAACGAATGGCGTGAGATCCGCAGTGTGGATCCACACTGTTTTGCCTGTGGCCAGGACAATGCCATGGGACTGAAAATGGAATTTGCCACCAACGGCGACAGAATGCGCTCGCAGCTGGAAATCCCGGCCCATCTCAGAGGCTGGAGTAAACTGGTGCATGGCGGCATTATTACCACGGCCATGGATGAAATGATGGCCTGGACCGGCATCCACTTTTTAAACCGCTTTCTGCTGACCAAAGATATTAAAGTGCGTTTTAAACTGCCTTTATATGTGGAAGAAACCATCACTGTGTATGGCTGGATTGCAGAACAGAAAAATGAGCGTCAGGTCATTCTGGCTGCCGAAATTGTCAATGCCAAAGGTCAGGTTGCGGCCAGGGCAGAAGGAGAGTTCGTGCTCTTTACACCAGAGAAGTTTGCCACCATGGATCTGGTTCCGACCGAAGAACTGCAACGCCTGCAGCAGATGTTCTCAGCGTCTGCACAGCATAAAGATAAGGCGAACGCTTAACCGATAAGGAAGCCCTGAGATTATGAAAGCTCTGATTGTGGAAGGGGGTGCCATGCGTGGCATTTTCAGTGCCGGTATTCTGGATGCCTTTATTGAACACAATTATTTTGATTTCGACTGGTTTATCGGGGTCTCGGCCGGCGCCTCCAATGTGGCGGCTTATCTTGGCAGACAACAGGGACGCAATTATCGCGTATATACCGACTACTGCCGTCGCCCACAATTTAAACAATGGCGCCGTTTTCTGCGCGGTGGCGATCTGATCGATATCGACTGGTTGTGGGACATCACGGAGCGTGAGCTGCCCATGGGGCTGGCGCATATGGAAGACCGTGCGGACAAACTGCTGGTGGTAACCACCTGCGCACAAACCGGCGATGCTCACTACCTCACACCGATGGAAGGCGAATTATTTCAGCTGATCAAAGCCTCCGGCACTATGCCCTTTGCCTACCGTGGCAAAGTGAATCTGCGCGGCCGGCAGTGGTTTGACGGTGGGGTGGCAGACTCCATTCCGGTGGAAGAAGCCTACCGCCGCGGTGCCCGCGAGATACTTATTCTGCGTTCCAACCCGGCCAGTTACCGCAAGAAACCTTACGGACTTAAGCGGCTTTTTCCCTTGCTGCTAAGGCAATACCCCGGCATCGCCCGTCGTCTGCAAAAGCGCCACAGCGACTACAACCGGGCACTGGATTTTATTCACACGCCACCGGCGGATTGCCGCATTCATCAGATCTGTCCGCCGGAGGACTTTTCTGCCGATCAGTTCACCACCGACACCGGGATACTGCATAATGCCTATCTGGATGGATTCCGCAGTGGACTGCAATGGCTGCAGAATCCGGCATTCTGAACAATAACAACAGGACGGTTTCCGTGAAGCGTAAGCAACTGATCAATATTCATTTGTGGCTGGCTGCCTTTTTTACCCCACTGGTACTGATGATGGCTATCACCGGCGGACTTTATCTGCTGGGCGAAAAAGGCAGTGTTGAAACCACAGTGGTTGCTCAGCTGCCGGGGCAGGCGCTGGATCTGCACAAAGGGCAGGAGAAAGCACGGATCGATGCTTTATTGCAGCAGGCTGGCGTAACAGACTTCCGCTACGCCTACGTCAAAGACCGTGGTGATGAAGCCATGACCCGCCCGACCAGCCGTACCTATTATATCCTGCGTGAAACCCCGTCCGGGCTCGACGTAGTGCGTGCCGAACCGTCACTGTTGGCGGCCATGATCGAACTGCATAAAGGCCATGGCCCGGTGGCTTTCCGCTGGCTGGAAATGGCACTGGCGCTGGGCCTGACCTTTATTATGATCTCCGGCTTCTGGCTCGGGCTGCAGTCACCCATGCTGAAAAAGAAAACTCTGCTGCTCAGCGGCAGTGGTCTGATTGTTTGCCTGCTGGTGGCTTCGCTGTAATTCGTCCATCCGGGCATGGGGATATGATTGATTGATTATAAATCAATAACAAAAGAGAATAGCCAATCAATCCCCAGCGAAAGACTCAGACTTTCTTCTGCGTTAAAATTCCGGACTGTTTACTCACTTCTGAGGCAGCGAAAAAGGCCGCTGGTGGCCTGTATTGCTGCCTGTTCAGGGAATTCTGATGACTGACGAATTAATCGGCGGCGCTCTGATCGGCATCGCAGCGTCTTTGCTGTGGCTGGGAATCGGCCGTATCAGCGGCATGACCGGTGTAATCTCCAGCCTGTTTGTTGTGCGCGACACCTCCCGTCACTGGGCTTTGTGGTTTCTTGCCGGCCTGCTGTTGGCACTGCCACTTTTTTATCTGGCCGGTGGTGAGTCCCCGGTTGAAATGACCGGCAACAAAACCCTGCTGGTGGCGGCCGGCCTGCTGGTCGGCTTTGGTACCTACATAGGTAACGGCTGCACCAGCGGTCATGGTGTGTGTGGCATGGGGCGTTTATCCCTACGTTCCATGCTGGCCACGATCACCTTTATTGTCGCCGGGGTCGTGACCGTCGCCGTGATGAATCACAGCGGAGGTGCACTATGACCGGTAAAATGAGCCGTGCCGGCATACCGGTGGCTTTCGTCAGTGGCGTACTCTTTGGTCTGGGGCTGCTGATCTCCGGCATGAACAACCCGGCAAAAGTACGGGCGTTTCTGGATCTGTTCGGCAACTGGCGTCCTGAGCTGATCGCTGTGATGGGGTCTGCTGTGGTGATTTTTGCGCTGGCGTTTCAGCTCAGTAAAAAACGCCGCCAGCCGCTCTGTGCGGACGCGTTCCATGAACCGACTCTGAAAAAGACCGATGCCCGCCTGCTGACCGGCGCTGTGATGTTTGGCGTGGGATGGGGACTGGTTGGCCTGTGCCCGGGACCGGCACTGGTGAATATTCTCAACCTCAACCCGGATGTACTGTTATTTATTGCCGCGCTGCTGGTGGGCAACCGCCTGGCACACTATCTGGTCGGGCCAGTGAAAGCAGCCAAATGATGATTGTGCTCTGATGATCAGAATGGACAAACCCGGCTGATGCCGGGTTTTCTATATTCCGGATACCGGATACAACGGAGCTGTCCCAACACCAGATAACAGGCAATAAAAAAACCCGCTTATCGCTAAGCGGGTTTTTAGGAATCTTAAATGGTGCCCAGAGACAGACAAATCTGCCGGGAGCAGATTTGTACAGCCGCAGGCTGCCCGCAGGGGCAGAGCCAGGGAAGGCTCTGATACATCCAACGTGAGAGGCTGTCTGAAGACCGGATCTCAGGCAATAAAAAACCCGCTTATCGCTAAGCGGGTTTTTAGGAATCTTAAATGGTGCCCAGAGACAGAATCGAACTGCCGACACGGGGATTTTCAATCCCCTGCTCTACCGACTGAGCTATCTGGGCATCTTGTATGATCCGCCTGTGTTGCAGGCCGTGATCAGCAAGTGGCGCGTATTAAACCGTCTGGCCGCACGCCTGTCAAGCGTCTTTCTCAGATTATTTATCTTTATTTTCAGGCACATAGCCTTCAGCTGTGTCGTGCTCCTCGCCGTTGAGAAACCTGCTTCTCTGTTCAGTGAGGTACTTACGCGCCTGCATATCCATCATATTCAGGTGTTTCTCATTGATCAGCCGGGTCTGGTGCTGAGTCCACTCGTCCCAGGCTTTGCGTGAGACATGTTCGTAGATGTCTTCACCGGCCGGGCCCGGAAAGGGAGGCTGCTCCAGGCCTTCGAGTTCCTGGCGGTACTTTTTGCAGAATACGGTGCGGGTCATAGCAGGCTCTCTGTTTGTTGGTTTTCCAGCAGCATTTTCACCGGCGCTGCCAGCCCGAGTGCGCTGGGTGAGGCAGGATTGTACCAGTGAATCGCATCTGCGGCCGAATCACGTACCTCAGAAGGGTGGCGGCTGAGTTGAAACAGCACCGGCTGAATATCCAGATGATAATGGCTGAAAGTATGCCGGAAGGGGGTCAGCCAGGTTTCCTCGGCTATCTCTGTGCCGGGCAATTGCTGGCTGATCATCTGCTGTGCTGTGGCGGCGTCCGCAGCTTCAGGAAAACTCCACAGCCCGCCCCAGATGCCTTTCTGCGGCCGTTGTTGCAGCAGGTATTCACCCCCCGGACTGCGCAGCATCACCAGCAGGGTCGCTTTGACCGGCTTTTCTTTCTTCGGTTTGCTGTTAGGAAATTGCGTGGGCTGGCCACTGGCGAACCCTTTGCACTGTGGCTGCAGCGGGCAGATGCCGCAGGCGGGTTTGCTGCGGGTGCAGAGTGTGGCACCCATATCCATCATGGCCTGGGTGTAGTCGCGCGGGCTGTGATCCGGGGTGAGCTGTTCGGCAATTTCCCACAGCTGATTCTGCACCCGGGTTTCCCCCGGCCAGCCGGGAATGGCGAAGAAGCGTGTCAGCACCCGTTTGACGTTACCGTCCAGAATCGGTGCGTGGATGCCCATACTGATGGAAGCAATGGCGGCAGCGGTCGAGCGGCCAATCCCCGGCAGGGTGCTGAGTGCTTCTGTTGAGCGCGGGAATTCGCCGTTGAAGTCGCTGACGACTTTCTGCGCGCAGGCATGCAGGTTACGGCCGCGGGCGTAGTAACCAAGGCCGGTCCAGAGATGCAGCACATCGTCCTGAGACGCGGCGGCCAGCGCCTGCACATCCGGGAAGCGATCCATAAAACGCTCAAAATATGGAATAACGGTGGCGACCTGGGTCTGCTGCAGCATGATTTCAGACACCCACACCCGGTATGGGGTTATGTTCTGCTGCCAGGGCAGGTTTTTACGGCCGTGTTGGTGATACCAGTGGAGCACGGCATCACTGAAGGAGAATGTTTTACGCGCGGATGTTTTACTCATGGCGGCGCATTATACGGGAGGGTGCGCTGCCGGTTACAGCAGAGATATATTTTCCGGGCCGAATGAGCGTTCGGTTTCACTCAGAAACTGATGCAGCTGGCCCAGTGATAACGGGCGGCTGAATAAGTAGCCCTGGCCTTCGTTGCAGGCATTCTGGCGCAGGAACTGTAACTGCTCCTGGGTTTCCACGCCTTCGGCGACGACGGTGAGTGACAGTTTATGGGCCATGGCGATCACCGCCGCGGTAATGGCCATATCGTTTTCATCATCGGGAATATCCGTCACAAAGGACCTGTCTACCTTCAGCACATCGATGGGGAAGCGCTTGATATATGACAGGGATGAATAGCCGGTGCCGAAGTCGTCGATGGCGATGGCGACCCCGGTGCGCTTGATTTCCTGCATGATCTGAATGGCGGATTCCACGTCTTCCATCAGGGTGCTTTCGGTAATTTCCAGCTCCAGGCACTGGGGCCGTATTTTGGTGATCTCCAGCACGCTGCGGATTCGCTGCAGCAGGTAAGGGTCAGTAAACTGCCGCGCTGACAGGTTGACGGCCACCTTGGCATCCTGCGGCAGCACTTTACTGCGTATCAGGGAGCTGATCTGGCGGCAGCTCTGTTCCAGAACCCAGCTGCCGATTTCGAGGATCTGACCGGTTTCTTCGGCCACCGGAATAAAGCGGTCCGGGGTAATCATGCCTTTTTCCGGGTGTTGCCAGCGGATCAGGGTTTCGACCCCGGTCACACTGTAATCACACAGGCTGATTTTCGGCTGGAACACCAGACTGAACTGGTTGCGGCTGATGGCTTCACCGATTTCTTTTTCCAGTGACAGGTGTTCCAGAATGGAGTGATTCATGTCTTCGGAGAAGAACTGGAAGTTGTTGCGGCCCAGCTCTTTGGCGCGGTACATGGCCAGGTCGGCATTCTTCATCAGGGTGTTGGCATCGGTGGAATCTTCCGGTGTCATGGTGATACCGATACTGACGGTGGTGACCATATCCTGGCCTTTAATGCGGATCGGCTTGGCCATGGCCAGCAGCAGTTTTTCGGCCACGACAAGCACATCCTGGGTGTGGTGCACATCCGTCAGCAGGATGGTGAACTCGTCACCACCAATGCGTGATACCGTGTCGTTTTCCCGCACTGTACTGCTTAAACGTGAGGCCACTTCTTTCAGCAGAATATCCCCGGCGTCATGGCCCAGGGTGTCGTTTACCCGTTTGAACTGGTCCATATCGAGGAACATCAGCGCCATGGATGAGCCGGAGCGCATCACGGTTTTGACGGCTTTTTCCAGCCGGTTGCGGAACAGGCGGCGGTTGGCGAGGCCGGTCAGCGGGTCGTAAAAGGCCAGGGTTTCCATCTGCAGCTGGGCGGCCTTGAGTTCGGAAATATCCGAAATAACCCCCAGGTAGCCCTGCAGTTCGCCGTTGCGGTCATGCAGGGCACTGGCCAGCAACTGAATCCACACATGGCTCTGATCACGGCGCTGCAGACGCAGCTCCATGACGATACTCTCCTGTTCATTGGTAAGCCGGTTCCAGGCCTGACGGACTGCGGGCAGGTCTTCCGGATGAATGCGGGAAAACCATTCCTGCAGGCCGGGCAGATTGCTCTGCACACCGTGAATGTCGCGCCAGCGTTGATTCACATACTGAAGTTGCTGATTCTGGTCGATCTGGAAGATCCCCACGGGCGACAGCGCCGTCAGCTTGTGGAAGCGCTCTTTACTGGTTTTCAGCGACGCATTCTCTTCTTCAATGGTGCGCAGCAGGCTGTTAAACAGATCAACCAGATCGCCCAGTTCGTCGTTGCTGTCTTTACCGGCACGGATTGAGTAATCCTTGCGCAGCATAATGTTTCGCAGGGTGTTACTGAGGTCGCGCATGGGCCGGGCAACAACACTCTGTAAACGTGATGCCAGCAGAACTGACAGCATGACGGCAGCGGCCAGGATCATCAGGGAGAAAATCAGGAATTGGCGGATTCTGTCCATCAGGTCGCGGTGGCTGATCTCGATGTACAGAGTGCCGATGGGGGTGTCATTCAGCAGGATGGGAAAGAACTGGCTGAAATTATTCTGTGACCGTGATTGCAGAGGATGTAATTGTTTGGGACATGGCAGTTTGCTGTCGCCGCGGTACTCGGCAGCCAGTGTATTAGGGTCGGAATAAATACAGCCACGGATGACACTGCTGTCAGCCTGCAGCGTCGCCAGGTTGCTCTGCAGCAGGGCCGAATCATTAAAGGTTAAGGCAGTGGCCGAGCGGGTCGCGATGACGTCCCCGAGAATGGTGAGCTTTTTTTGCACATCCTGACGCGCCAGATAATATTCCAGGGAAATAAAAGCCAGGTTCGACATCAACAGGCTGACGCCGGTGGTAATCAGGGCAATGATCACCAGTTTGCGGCGTACGGACTGATTTTTCAGGATATGAATCATGACGCTGCCCTGTGGCGGGAGCTGGCGCACCGGGAAAAGGTGGTTATGCCGGAAATACTGACCATTCGTGCCTGCTGCGTAACAACTGAGTTAAAGGATAGTGTCAAGCCGCGGCCTGTGGTGCAAGCGTGATTGCGGCACATATTTGAGACATGGTGCAAATAGACGGTAATTATCCTTACAAAAAGCTTAGGTTGCAGACCTCTGTTTGCCAGAGACAGGCAAAAAAAACTGGCCATAAAGGCCAGTAATGGGGGAGGAAAACAGCAGAGAGATGCTGTAAGGACTAACTGTTATCTTGGTCCGCGGATTCTTCTGTAAGTTCCCCGTCGGATTCAGAATCTTCAACGGCCAGCTCAGCCAGTAATTCATCCATGCTGATATTCTGCAGGCGCTGAGAGAGCTGGTCGCGATAGGTTTTCACCATGCCCAGACCGGCGACGACGGCGTCATATACGCGCCATTGGTTCGTGTCTTTATCAAAGTAGAGGCGGAAATCCACGGGCACTGTCTGGCCGTTGGTCTGTTGCAGCGTACCTTTGACCAGCGCCTTACGGCCATCCGGGCTGAAGCGCGGATCACTGTATACGAACTGCTCGCCACTGAAGGCCTTAAAGGCACCACTATAAGTGCGGATCTGGCGTTCACGGAAACGGTCGATAAAAGCCTGGCGCTGCTCAGGTGTGGCCCGGCGCCAGTATTTGCCCAGTGCGCCCATGGCAATTTTTTCCTGATCAATGGCAGGCACAATGTAGGTGGTCACCAGACGACGGACTTCATCTTCCGTACGCTCTTCCGGTTTCAGCTTATTCAGCTCTTCGATAATGCCAAACGTCGCTTTTTCAACAACGGCTTTAGGCGACGCCGGCTCGGACGCGGTGGCCGTCATGGCAAACATTGCCATCAGGGTGAGCACCACGGCTCGTATGGATTGGAGGGTTGTCATGTTTATCAGACTCCGGATTTGTATGGCCTAAAGTATGGCTGCAACTCATTGGACTGAAAAGGTCAGGCCGTTCGAATAAGTCGTTCCAGTTTTGTTGCTAATATCTTGGTGTTAGACTTTATTGTAGACAAAAACATTATCTATCAATTGAAATCCCCGTTTCAGCAGTGCCGGCTGAATCTCAGCCGGTGGTTTTTCGATCAACAGGGGTTGCTTCAGTTCCTCTGCCCGGCGCTGTATCCGCTGCATCAGCTGGTGCATGACGCCGCGGCGCTGAGTAATGCGACGCACGCCGGCATCGCTGAGAGCCAGGCTGCTGCCGCAGGGCGCGGCCAGTATGGCTCCGACGATACGGTCGTTGAAGCGCCCGGCCAGAATTTCACCGCCACGGGAAAGAAAGTTGTGCAATTCATTCATGTTCTTTGTCAGGCCGTCAGCGGCGGTTTCTTCATGAATCTTCTGCAGGTCCTGCCAGTCGGCATCGGTGGGGGATTGTATGCACTCCAGATATACCGGCACGGTTGACTCCATCTCGTTTGCGGTTACAGGCAGCTTCAGTTTTGTCTGTGGCCGACAGACTGCGGGATTTCATCCCGCAAAGCCTGACTCCGGCCTACTTTCTTAAGCGCTTTGCTTTATAATGCTTTCTTTTTCATTTTGCGAGAGCTGGAGCAGATCATGACCCGCGCAGCAAAGGTCGAGCGTAATACGCTTGAGACCCGGATAAGTGTTGCCATCGACCTCGATGGCAGCGGCAAGGCAAAATTTGATACCGGAGTGCCGTTTCTGGAGCACATGATGGATCAGATCGCCCGTCATGGCCTGATTGACCTCGACATCACCTGCAAGGGTGATACCCATATTGATGATCACCACACAGTAGAAGACATCGGCATCACCCTGGGCCAGGCCTTCGCGCAGGCCGTCGGTGATAAAAAAGGCATCGTGCGTTACGGCCACTCTTATGTGCCGCTGGACGAAGCCCTGTCACGGGTGGTGATTGATTTTTCCGGTCGTCCGGGTCTGTTTATGGATGTGGAATTTACCCGCGCCAGCATCGGCAAGCTGGATACTCAGTTGTTCTGGGAATTCTTCCAGGGCTTCGTGAACCACGCCAATGTCACGCTGCACATTGATAACCTGAAAGGCTTCAATGCTCACCATCAGGCGGAAACCATTTTTAAAGCCTTCGGCCGTGCTCTGCGCATGGCGCTGGAAATGGACCCCCGCATGGCAGGGGTTACGCCGTCCACCAAAGGTTGTCTGTGAGGTCGTGATTGTATGAGCAGTAAAATCTGTGCCGTGATTGACTATGGTATGGGCAATCTTCACTCCGCCCACGGTGCGTTACAGACCGTGGCGCCGGATACCAATGTGCTGGTCACCAGTGATCCGGAAACCATTCTCAGAGCCGACCATGTGGTGTTGCCGGGCGTCGGCGCAATCCGTGACTGCATGGCCGAAATCCGTGCTCAGGGGATCGATCAGGTGGTGGCAGAGGTACGCAAAAGCAAACCTCTGCTGGGTATCTGTGTCGGTTTGCAGGCAATGATGGAGCGCAGTGAAGAAAACGGCGGCGTTGGTTGTCTTGGGCTGTTTCCCGGCGAAGTAAAATTCTTCGGCAAAGATCTGCATGAGAATGGCGAGCATCTGAAGGTCCCGCATATGGGCTGGAATCAGGTGCAGCAGGTGGCGCACCCGTTGTGGTCCGGCATCGCAGATAACAGCCGTTTCTACTTTGTGCATTCTTACTATGTCAGCCCGGGCGATGAATCCCAGCTGAAAGGACGCGGCCATTACGGTGTCGATTTTGCTGCTGCCATGGGCGAAGACAATGTGTTTGCGGTGCAGTTTCACCCGGAGAAAAGTCACAACGCCGGGCTGGCGTTGCTGCGCAATTTTTTAGCCTGGGGTGGTCAGTCCTGATCAGACCATGGCGGTTAAAGCCGGAGCGTCCGCCGGTCATGCGGACAACAGAAGTTCAGAGTTAAGGTAAAAGCATGCTGGTAATTCCTGCGATTGATTTGAAAGACGGCGAATGCGTACGCCTGCGTCAGGGGCGTATGGATGATTCAACGGTATTCGGTGATGATCCGGTATCCATGGCAAAACGTTGGGTGGATGCCGGCTGTCGCCGCCTGCACCTGGTGGATCTCAACGGTGCGTTTGCCGGCACCCCGGTCAATGGCGAAGCGGTCACCGCGATAGCACAGGCCTTTCCGCAGCTGCCGATCCAGATTGGTGGTGGTATCCGCACACTGGAAACCATTGAGCATTATGTAAAAGCCGGCGTCAGCTACGTCATCATCGGCACCAAAGCCGTAAAAGAGCCGGCGTTCGTGAAAGAAGCCTGTGCTGCATTTCCGGGTAAAGTCATTGTCGGTCTGGATGCTCAGGATGGCTTTGTGGCGACCGATGGCTGGGCGGAAGTGTCTACGGTGAAAGCCGTGGATCTGGCACGACAGTTTAAAGACGACGGTGTGTCTTCCATTGTTTATACCGACATTGCCCGCGACGGCATGATGCAGGGTGTTAATGTCGAGGCCACGGTTAACCTGGCCGTTGAGGGCGGCATTCCGGTCATTGCTTCCGGTGGTGTCACCAATATCGAAGATATCCGTGCGCTGTCAAAAGTCGCTGGTCAGGGCATTCTGGGTGCCATTACCGGTCGCGCAATCTACGAAGGTACGCTGGATGTGGCGCAAGCCCAGACCCTGGCTGATGAGTTAACAGGAGCCTGATATGGCGCTCGCAAAACGCATTATTCCCTGTCTTGATGTGGATAAAGGCCGCGTGGTCAAAGGCGTTAACTTTGTTGGTATCCGCGATGCCGGCGACCCGGTGGAAATCGCCAAACGCTATAACGATCAGGGTGCGGACGAGATTACTTTTCTGGATATTACGGCCAGTCACGAAGGCCGCGAAACCACCGTCCATATGGTGGAAGCCATCGCCGAGCAGGTGTTTATACCGCTTACTGTGGGTGGCGGTATCCGCGAACTGGATGACATCCGCCGTATGCTGAATGCCGGTGCGGATAAAGTTTCCATCAATTCAGCAGCGGTTTATAACCCGGAATTCGTTAAAAAAGCCTCGGACCGTTTCGGGGCGCAGTGCATCGTTGTGGCGATTGATGCCAAACAGGTTGATGACCATTGGGAGATTTTCACCCACGGTGGCCGCAAACCCACCGGCATCAATGCCGTGGAATGGGCGGTCAAAATGGAAGAATACGGGGCCGGTGAAATTCTGCTGACCTCCATGGACCGCGATGGCGTCAAAAGTGGCTTTGACCTTGGGGTGACCCGGGCGATTTCGGATGCGGTGAACATCCCGGTCATTGCCTCCGGCGGTGTTGGTAATCTGGATCACCTGGTGGATGGTGTCAAAGAAGGGCGGGCGGATGCTGTGCTGGCAGCCAGTATTTTCCATTTCGGGGAATACACAGTGCAGGAAGCCAAGCAACATATGGCGGCGGCCGGCATCGAAATGCGTCTTGATTGATCTGTATGCCGAACAGACAGGACGTTTGTGCCAAAATTTAACAAAAGTGTGGCAAAGTGGCTTTATGATACGGTGAAAATCCGGTTTCATTAATACATTACGTTGTAATCAGGGAAGGCCATGGGAAGAAGCACAACCAGGAAAAATTTGGCACTTGCTGTTTTGCCTGCTGTCCCGGTGTTTGTTTCGGCCTTTGCTCCCGCTATCACCGTCGCTGCTGAAGAATCCCTGCTGTTTGAACCGGATATTCCCCAGGTTCTTACCCCGGTCAGGCTGCAACAGCCGTTAGCCGAAGTCCCCGCCAGTGTTACCGTTATTACCGCAGAACAGCTGCGCCTGTGGGGGGTGCAGGATCTGGCATCGGCTTTCCGCTTTGTCCCCGGTATGTTTGTTTCCCGCGAGCTGAGCTCCAACAGTGCCACTGTGCTCTATCACTCCGGTGATGTGTCTCTGGCGCGGCGGCTGGAAGTGCTGGTGGATGGCCGTTCAGTGTATAAGGCGTCCTTTGCTAATGTTGACTGGGACCAGCTGAATATTGCCCCGGAAGACGTCGAACGTATCGAAATCACCCGCGGTCCCTCCGCTTCCAGTTACGGCATGAATGCCTTTCAGGGTGTGATTCATATTATTACCCGCCATCCGGCCGACAGTTCACAGGCCAGAGTGACCGCCGAGTACGGAGCGCAGCAGCGCCGCCATGCTTATGCCAGTGTGACGCAGATTGCTCCTGATCATCAGCAGCGGCTGAGCGCTTTTGGCTGGCGGGAAGGGGAATTCGGCGAATATCACGCTGACGGTGGTGATGTCGGTGGTGTCCCGGATCTGCGTCAGGTGAAAGGTATCAACCTGTCCGGTGCCTGGCAGTCCGGGCTGGATTCAAGTCTGCGCTGGCAGGTAGGCCGCCAGTCGCTGCAGCGTGATCAGCTGGCTGATTCTAATTTTCAGGTCAATTCGCCGCGGCAGGAATCAATATCCGACGTGGGCTGGGTTAAGTGGAATAAACAGGTTTCGCCTGACCATGAACTGCATCTGCAGGCATATTGGCAGGGTGAGAACAACGAGGTGGATTACCGGGGCTGCGCGCCATCTATGGCATTCGATGCGCGCCTGGCAGGTCTTTATCGTGCTAATCCCGAACTGATGAACCATCTGGCGGGGGCGCTGCTGTCGTTGCAGGAGCCGGGGCTTGATCCTTCTGATCGCGCTAACATCGAGCAGGCTTTTACCGGTCTGGCTCTCGGGGTTATTGATGCGGGCGGACTGACAGCCTTGTCGGGTATACCGGTCAGCGCCAATGACTATCAGGTTATTCAGCAGGTAGCTCAGCAAATGATGGGGGCCAATGCCCTCTATGAAATAACCTGTGGTGACGGCGATACCGATATTTATGAGCAGCGTACCGATTTTGAACTGCAGGATACCGTACGCTGGAGCGACACGCTGCGCACAGTGCAGGGCATTGGGTACCGTCAGGATAAGGTGGCTTCTGAAACTTTCATGGGCGGTACCGTGCGCAGTGATCAGTGGCTGGCCTTCGTTAATGCCGAGTACCGGCCGCTGGCGCCGCTGCTGGTTTCTGCTGCCGCCATGGTGGAATATGACAGCGAAAATCCATTGCGCTTTTCACCGCGACTGGGGATGAACTATCTGTTTGGTCAGCAACAGAGTGTGCGCCTGCAGGTGTCCCGCAGTCGCCGTAGTCCGGATCTGGCAGAGCGTTATCTGCAGACATCCGCCGGGCTGAGTCATATGACTTCCAATTATCTGAACCAGGATAATGGCGCGCTGTTCTATAACGCCTCAGCGGACAGCTGGCGTGATGATTTAAACGATGAAAGACTGTTTGCCTGGGAAGTGGGTTATTACGGCTATTTCTACCGCTCTTCATTGCAGATTAATGTTAAGTACTTTGAAGAGCATATGGATGACCTGATCAGCACGCGGGTGACCCTGAACAGTACCTCGCTGGCTAACCAGGGTGGGATGAACATCCGTGGTCTGGAAGGGCAGGTAAACTGGCAACCGGCTTATGGGCAGTCACTGATGCTGGGCTGGTTACTGCAGGACCGCGAAGCTGACCGCGCCAGTGAGCTGATCCTGGGCGCCGAGCAGGCATTCAGACTGATGTGGACCCGGCGCGCCGCCGGTTTTGAACAATCCCTGGGGGCTGTTTACGACCGTAATGTTCTGAATGACGGTGGTGGCAGCCGCAAAGGGGCTTATCAGCAGAAAAAACTGATCTGGCGTCTGGCGGCGGATACTGCTGCCGGGCAGTTTTACTGGGCCGGTACCTATGACGCTCTGTACGATCAGGTGTTGTATGACAACACACCGCGCTGGCTCAACCGGCTGGGCTGGAATTATGAGTGGTAAGTGGCGGGGTGAGACGGACATAAAAAAACGGCAGCGCAGGCTGCCGTTTTTTTATCTGGCCAGAGGTGAGGCTCAGTAAAGTACGCGGGCGCGGATCGTGCCCTGCACTTCTTTGATTTTTTCCAGTGCCAGATCAGAGGCCGCTTTGGACACATCGATCACCACATAACCCACATCTTCAACTGTCTGCAGGTACTGACCTGAGATATTAATATCGTTGTCGGCGAAGATCTGGTTAATGGCATTCATCACACCCGGCACGTTTTTGTGGATGTGCAGAATACGGTGCTCATTCGGATTGGATGGCAGTGCCACTTCCGGAAAGTTAACGGACGAGGTCGTGGTACCGTTATCACTGTACTGAGACAGTTTCTCGCCCACTTCCTTACCGATGTTTTCCTGTGCTTCCAGAGTAGAACCACCGACGTGAGGGGTCAGGATGACGTTGTCGAATTCACGCAGGGGAGAGACAAACTCATCGTCGTTTGAGCGTGGCTCAACCGGGAACACATCAACCGCAGCGCCCAGCAGTTTCTTGCTGCGTACTGCCTCTGCCAGAGCATCGATATCGACGACGGTGCCGCGTGATGCGTTGAGCATAATGGCGCCCTGTTTCATCTGTGCAAACTGTTCAGCACCCATCATCCACTTGGTGGCATCGGTTTCCGGTACGTGCAGGGTTACGACGTCAGCCAGGTTCAGCAGTTCTTTCAGAGAGCCAACCTGTTTGGCGTTACCGATTGGCAGTTTGGTGACCACATCGTAAAAGTAAACATCCATCCCCATGCTTTCAGCCATGACTGACAGTTGGGTACCAATGGAACCATAGCCGACGATTCCCAGCTTTTTGCCGCGGATTTCAAATGAATTATTGGCTGATTTCTGCCAGCCGCCACGGTGACATACGGCGTTTTTCTCCGGAATACCACGCATCAGCATAATGATTTCAGCCAGTGACAGTTCGGCCACAGAGCGGGTATTGGAGTATGGGGCGTTGAAGACCGCAATCCCACGTTTGGTGGCCGCTTTCAGGTCCACCTGGTTGGTGCCAATGCAGAAGCAGCCAACCGCAATCAGCTTTTCTGCGGCTTCAAAGATGTCTTCCGTCAGTTGGGTGCGGGAGCGGATGCCGATGAAATGCGCATCCTTGATACGTTCTTTCAGCTCATCTTCCGGCAGGGATGTTTTCAGGTACTCAATATTGGTGTAGCCGGCAGCACTCAGGGTATCCAGAGCGGACTGGTGCACGCCTTCCAGCAACAGAAATTTAATCTTGCTTTTATCAAGAGATGTTTGAGCCATGATGGTACCTATCTTATGTGCGTAAGCAGTAGTAAAACCCGGTGGTGATCCTGCCGGCGGGGATGCAACTGGGCGTGACGTCTGATGAAGGACGGAGCGACGCGATTGAAACGGGCCGGTAAACCACCCGGAGTGAAAAGCACTCCGAAAAATAAGGCGCGTATGCTAGCATACCCGGCCTGTTAACGTGAGCCTCAAACCCGGTTTTCATCAAGAAGAATACTCAATTTGAGGTGAATACTATTCATCCAGGCGGAATCCTCCATGACAGCTCTGACTCAAGAAGCCCTTATTGAACGCTTATCAGCCATTGTCGGCGCTGACAAAGTGCGCACCGATGAAGACTCGCTGCAGACGTTCGGTAAAGACTGGACCAAAATCTACGAGCCAAAGCCAACGGCCATTGTCTTTCCGAAAACCACCGGCCAGGTCCGCGATATTGTCCTGCTGGCCAATGAACTGGGCCTGGGCCTAGTGCCTTCCGGCGGTCGTACCGGTCTGAGTGCCGGGGCTGTAGCGGCCAATGGCGAAGTGGTGGTTGCTTTCGATTATATGAATCAGATCTCCGGATTTAACGCCGTCGACCGTACAGTGAAGTGTGGCGCCGGTGTGATTACCGAGCAGCTGCAGACTTATGCGGAAGAGCAGGGACTGTTTTATCCGGTGGATTTTGCCTCCGCCGGTTCCAGCCAGATCGGCGGTAATATCGGCACCAATGCCGGCGGTATTAAAGTGATCCGCTGGGGAATGACCCGTGACTGGGTGGCCGGCCTGACCGTGGTGACGGGTAAGGGTGAGATTCTGCAGCTGAATAAAGATCTGCTGAAGAATAATACCGGCTACGATATGCGTCAGCTGTTTATCGGCGGAGAGGGAACACTGGGCTTTGTGACCGAAGCGACCATGCGTCTGACCCGTCCACCGAAGAATCTGACGGTGCTGGTGCTGGGTGTGCCGGAACTGGATCATGTGATGGATGTGCTGAACCAGTTTCAGAGCCAGATGGATCTGACAGCGTTTGAATTCTTCTCCGATAAAGCCATGCAGAAAGTGCTGGCCCGGGGGGATGTGCCGGCACCGTTTGAATCCAGTACGGATTTTTATGCGCTGATTGAATTCGAAGCCATCACGGATGCGGATATGGATCTGGCCATGACGATCTTTGAACAGTGTCTGGAGCAGGGCTGGGTGGAAGATGGTGTCATCAGTCAGAGTGAAAGCCAGGCCGCCAATCTTTGGCGTCTGCGTGAAGATATTTCAGAAACCATTTCTGAATGGACGCCGTATAAGAATGATATTTCGGTGGTGGTATCCAAAGTACCGCCATTCCTGCGGGACATCGATGAAATCGTGACCCGGGAATATCCGGATTTTGAGATTATCTGGTTCGGTCACATCGGAGACGGCAACCTGCACCTGAACATTCTTAAGCCGGATGATCTGCCGAAGGAGGCCTTCTTCGAGCGGTGCGCCAATGTGTCCCGTTGGGTATTTGAAATCGTCAAGAAATACGATGGTTCTGTATCGGCTGAACATGGCGTCGGGATGACCAAAAAGCCTTACCTGGAATACACCCGCTCAGCCGCTGAGCTGGCTTATATGAAAGCTGTGAAAGCGGTATTCGATCCGAATAATGTGATGAACCCGGGTAAGCTGGTGGATCTCTAGCCTCCGCTAACCTGGTATAAAAAAACCCCGCATCGCGGGGTTTTTTTATGGTTTGGGCGTGTTCAGAACAGCTGCTCCGGAATGACTTCCTCTTCTTCCGTGCTGCTGTCGTCACTGTCACCGCCGGAAACCTTCACCATTTCCCGGGGGACGTTTTCTTCACGGAAATATTCAAACATCGCATTTTCCTGCCCCGGTCTGGCCAACAGTCCGGTCTGCGGATCAATGCGTACGCTGACAATCCCTTCGGGTTGTTCAAACGGGTGTTCAGGCACATTCTGCAGTGCGCTTTCCATGTAATCGACCCAGATCGGCAATGCAGTATTGGAGCCATAGGCCCAGCGTCCGAGGGTGACTGGCTGGTCAAAACCGACCCAGACTGTGGTGACCAGATCCGGACTGAAGCCCGAGAACCAGCCATCCTTCTGATCGTTGGTGGTACCGGTTTTGCCCGCGATATCTGCACGGTTGAGTGCCAGTGCGCGTTTACCTGTGCCCAGCCGTACCACGTCGCGCAGCATACTGATCATGAGGTAATGCACCCGCTTATCCATAACTCTCGGAGCGATCTTCATGGCGGGTGCTGTTTCACTATCAGGCGTTTCAGCTCCGCTGCCGGCGGCGAGTTCCTGCTGCATCTGTTCCTGCAGCAGCAGCTGTTCTGCTTCCCCGATGTCATCCGGCAGCGCCGTCGGTGTGTTTTCTTCAGCGCTTTGTCTCTCACAGTTGTGGCAGACGGTGGCCGGATTGGCCTCAAACAGGCGGTTGCCATCACTGTCTTCAATATGGTCCAGCAGGTAGGGCTGCACTGAGTAGCCGCCGTTGGCCAGTACGCAATAGCCGGTAGCCAGCTCCAGTGGCGTGACCGCCGAAGCCCCCAGGGCCAGAGACAGGTCAGCGTTCAGTTTTTCACGCGGGAATCCGAACGGGGTAATAAAGTTCACCGCTTTATGGGGGCCGACCTGCTTCAGAATCCGGATGGACACCAGGTTCTGTGATTTATACAGGGCCTGGCGCAGGCGCGTCGGACCATAAAACTTACCGCTGTGGTTTTCCGGGCGCCAGGTGCTCTCCAGACTTTTATCTTCGAACACCACCGGTGCGTCATTAATGATGCTGGCGGGAGTGTAGCCGTTGGCCAGCGCAGAGCTGTAAATAAAGGGTTTAAAGGATGAACCTGGCTGACGGTCGGCCTGAATCACGCGGTTAAACTTAGTACTGCTGTAAGCAAAGCCACCGACCAGCGCTTGAATGCCGCCATTATTAGGGTTGATGGAGACAAGGGCACCCTCTACTTCCGGCAGTTGTGCCAGCAGAGGGCCATTGGCGGTGTCTTCGATCCAGATTTCCTGACCCACGGAAACGACATCAGCAGGAGTCTTGACCGGGTTGCCGATGACATTCACGTTGACATAAGGCTTGGCCCATTCCATGGCGGAAAATGGCAGCCAGTGCTCGAGATTACCGGCGTAATACCAGATGCCGTCCTCCGCCATACGGCTCACCATGGCCGGGCTGATGATACCTTTATTGCTCAGATTGCGCAGATGGTCGTCCCAGGCTTCAAAAGTGCCCGGCCAGTCAATGTCGTACGCCGGGTCAGCCTGCTCCAGCCATGTCTGGATAGTCGGATTGTCTTTGACATTCAGCATCTTTCTGTCGACCACCGGCTTGGGCTTACGGTAGCCGTGGTCGCGGTCGTAACTCAGCAGGCCCCGCTGCAGGGCCTGGTTGGCGGCCAGCTGTCGGCGGCCATCGATGGTGGTATAAACGTTATAGCCCGCGGTATAGGCATCATTACCATAACGTTCAACGATATCGCGGCGCACCATTTCTGCGACGTAAGGTGCTTCTACTTCTGAAATGGGGCCGTGGTATGAGGCGGTGACCGGTGCGCTGGCTGCCTGATCAAATTCCTCTACCGTGATCTTGTCCAGTGTGCGCATACGCGCCAGTACATAGTTACGGCGATCAATGGCCCGGCGCGGATTGTTGATCGGATTCGCGGCGGACGGTGCCTGGGGCAGACCTGCGATCATGGCCAGCTGAGCCAGGGTCAGCTCCTGAATGGACTTGCCATAGTAGACCTGAGCGGCGGCTTCGATGCCGTAAGCCCGTTTGCCGAGGTAGATCTTATTGATGTAAAGCTCAAGTATCTCTTCTTTTGTCAGTTCGCGCTCGATTTTGAGGGCCAGAAGAATCTCGGTGAATTTGCGCGTAAAGGTCTTCTCCGACGACAGGTAATAGTTCTTGGCTACCTGCATGGTGATGGTACTGCCGCCGGACTTCTTGCGGCCGGTACGGATCAGTTCAAAGGCTGCGCGGGCAAGACCCTTAACATCTATGCCAAAGTGTTCAAAGAAGGCGTCATCCTCCGAGGCCAGCAGGGCATTAATGAACTGAGGCGGTGTTTCAGCGTAGGTGATCGGGGCGCGGCGCTTTTCGCCAAACTCGCTGATCAGCTGGCCGTCAGCCGTGAAAACACGCAGTGGGGTCTGTAATTCGACGTCCTTCAGCTCCTGGGTATCCGGAAGGGTCGGGGCAAGGTAAAGATACACTGCCATGCTGACAATTCCGGTGCCGGCAAGGGCAGACATTCCCAGCCAGAAAATGAAGCGAAGTATAAGGTGTGACTTAGTCATAAATAAAAATGTGAAATGCCTCATAAAGCCAGTAAATATGCGGGTTGCGGCATTATAAGGGTTTTTTGTCCTTTTAATAGGAATGTGCTTATAATGACTTCAACTATATAGGATTTGAGTGAGCTTCATTCTGCAAGTTCGCGAATTTATGGGGATTTTTCCGTGTTGGCTAATCTGTTTAAGAAAAAGACAAAGGCGCTGCTGGGGGTGGACATCAGTTCTACCTCGGTAAAAATTCTTGAACTGAGTCACAATAATGGCCGATACCAGGTAGAAGCCTACGCCTCAGAGCCCCTTCCCCCTAATTCTGTTGTTGAGCAGGCCATCAGTAATGATGAGGCTGTCGGAGAAGCGGTGCGCCGTGCGCTGACCCGCTCCCGGGCATCGGCAAAAAATGCTGCTATTGCGGTCGCTGGCTCGGCGGTGATTACCAAGATTGTGCAGATGAACGGTGGTCTGAAAGACGACGATATGGACTTTCAGATCCGGGCCGAGGCCGATCAGTACATTCCCTACCCGCTGGAAGAGGTTGCGCTCGACTGGGAAGTCCAGGGGCCATCCGAAAGCGGTAATGACATGGTCGACGTGTTATTGGCGGCCTGTCGTTCGGAAACCGTTGAACGTCGCAAAGATGCTGCAGAATACGCCAATTTGACGGTAACCCGTGTGGATGTGGAAGCCTTCTGCACCGAACGCACCTATGAATTGCTCGCACCGCAGCTGGACGGTGAGGAAGTGGAAACCGTCGCCATTCTGGATATCGGCGCTACCATGAGTACGCTGAATGTACTGCATGAAGGTAAGTCCATCTATACCCGTGAGCAGCTGTTCGGTGGTAAGCAGCTGACGGAAGACATTATGAGACGCTACGGTCTGGGTGAGGAAGAAGCCGCACGGGCCAAGCTGGAAGGTGGCCTGCCGGACGATTATGAATCTGAAGTGCTGGAGCCTTTCCGGCGTGCTGTGGTTCAGCAGGTAAGCCGTTCCCTGCAGTTTTTCTATTCCTCCAGTCAGTTCAACGATGTCGATTACATTATTCTGGCGGGTGGCACGGCTTCAATTGTCGACCTGGCCGATGAGGTACAGGAAGTCCTGGGGGTACCAACATTGGTCGCCAATCCGTTTGTTGATATGACCTTGTCTCAGAAGGTAAACGCTAACCTGCTCAGCAGTGATGCCCCCTCCTTACTGATTGCATGTGGCCTGGCCATGAGGAGTTTTGATTAATGGCTAAGATTAACCTGTTGCCGTGGCGGGAAGAGCGGCGTAAGGAAAGGCAGAACGAGTTTTATGCGGTTATTGCGCTGGTGATAGCGGCAGCCGCTGCTATCGTGTTGGCTGTGAATACATCAATCGACGGCAGTATCAGTGATCAGAAAACAAGAAACGCCTACATTACTAAAGAAAGCCGGATTCTGGATTCCAAGATCAGTGAAATTAAAGATCTGAATGAGACCCGTGAAAAGTTGCTTGAACGTATGGAAGTCATTCAGAGCCTGCAGGGGGACCGCCCTATTATAGTCCGGGTGTTTGATGAGGCGGCCCGTTCTGTGCCGGAAGATCTTTTCCTGACCGAGTTTGGTATTAAAGGAACCAAGGTCACGATTAAAGGCCGGGCGAAATCCAATAACCGGGTAGCGGCGTTGATGCGTAACTTTGATGCGTCCGACTGGTTTGCTGATCCGAACCTGATCAAGGTTCAGTCAGTGCAGGAAGGCTCCAACGAATTTGAAGTCACTATGACGCGGATTCGCCCGTCCAGTGATGATGAAGGGGAGGGCTGACCATGGCTGACAACAAAGGATCTGCTTTCAATGAAATGCTCGAGAAGGCTAAAGAGTTCCGCCTGGATGATCTGAATAATATTGACTGGGAGAATATGGGCTCCTGGCCTTTACCGGGTAAGGTTATATTCTGTCTCCTTCTGTTTATCGGTGTATTGGTTGGTGGCTACTTCGCACTTATTGCCGATAATATAGATCTCCTGCAGCGTGAACAGGCGAGAGAAATCAGTCTGAAAAAGGAGTTTGAAGGTAAAGCGTATAGTGTTGCGAACCTTGCTCCACTGAAAGAACAGATGGCTGAAATGGAAGAAAGTTTCGGCTCTCTGTTGAAACAGTTGCCAAGGGATACCGAAGTTCCAGGTCTTATTGATGATATCAGTTCTGCCGCGTTGAGCGCCGGACTGTCACTGAAAGCGATTAACCCGCAGGACATGGTACAGAAAGAATTTTACAAAGAACTGCCGATTGAGATTGAAGTGGAAGGCGGATATCACGAAATGGGTGGATTTGTATCTGCTGTTGCTTCCTTGCCCCGAATTGTCACTTTGCACGATTTCAGCATTGTGAAGCAAGGAGATGACGGGTCTCTGAAGATGGAGATCACTGCCAAAACCTATCAATATAATCCGGATCGGGAGGATGCCCGATGAGAAAAATTACATTGATGCTGATCCCTCTGTTTCTGTCGGGCTGTTTTGGTGGCGATGATATGGGAGACCTGAAGGCTTACGTCAAAACTACCCTGAATAAGCCCAGGGGGCGCATCGAGCCTATCCCGGTTTTTAAACCGTACGAGTTTTTCAATTACAGCGCTTCTGGGTTGCGGTCTCCTTTTGAATTGCCGCAGATCGAAATGGAAGAGGTAAAAATCCGGATAGGGGAACAGATTACGCCGGATTTTGAACGGCCGAAAGAGCACCTTGAGCAGTTTCCGGTTGGTCAGCTGGCTATGGTCGGCACCATCGAGAAGGGTGATGGCATCCTCTGGGCGCTGGTACGTGATGGTGAAGGCGGTGTGGTGCGTGTCAGGGCAGGCAACCACATGGGGCAGAATTACGGCGAAATTACAGACGTATCTGAGTATAAAATTAAACTTATCGAAATTGTGCCAGACGGGATGGGTGGCTGGATTAAACGCCCCCGTACAATTGCACTGGACGGACTGGCTGGAGAATAAACAATGAGTATCGTTAAACGTATCCGGGCTGTTGCCAAAGGGATTGCAGTTTCGACAGTTGCGATGACGCTGTCCTTCTGGGCGCATGCTACCACGCTCGAAAAAATGAGCTTTTCGTCGATGCCTGGTGATATCACTGAAGTCAGGCTTGAGTTTGATTCAAAGCCGCCGCAGGTCAGTGGATATACCATTGAAAAACCGGCGCGCATAGCAATTGACCTGCCTGGCGTTCAGAGTGCACTGAAAACGAAGCGGCATGAAATTGGTTCCGGTAATGCACACAGTGCCATGCTGGTGTCTACTAAAGATCGCTCACGGCTGGTGATCAATCTGACCAAGCTGGTTGGCTACGAGACGAAAACTTCCGGTAATACTTTGCTTGTCAGAATAGGGCAGCGTGGTGATGATTCTGTTTTCTCGTCAGCGGCTGATCAATACACGCCTTCGACCGGGGTTCCTGCGAATGAGGAGCTGAAGGTTGTTAATATTGACTTCCGTCGCGGTGACCTGGGAGAAGGCCAGGTTCAGATTGCCCTGAACAGTGACCGTGCGTCTGCCAATATCCGGCGTGAAGGCAGTAAAATTATCGCTGATCTGGAAGGTGTTCGTTTACCGGAAGAGCTCAGCCGGCGCCTTGATGTAACCGATTTTGCGACACCTGTGCGTTATGTTGACGCCCGTAAGGATGGTGGTTCGACCCGTATTGTAATTGAGCCAAACGCCGACGATTTTGAGTACCTTTCCTACCAGACAGACAAGCTGCTTTCGATTAATGTCTCCGTACTGCCGGAAGATGAAAAAGAAGCCCGGGCCAAGCAGTTCCCTTATACCGGCGAAAAGTTATCGCTTAATTTTCAGAACATCGAAGTCCGTGCGGTTCTTCAGTTGATTGCTGATTTCACCGGGCTGAACCTGGTGGCTTCGGATACAGTGCAGGGCAGTATTACTCTGCGTTTACAGAATGTTCCCTGGGATCAGGCGCTGGATCTGGTACTGAAAACCAAAGGTCTGGGGAAACGCCAGATGGGCTCTGTATTGCTGATTGCGCCATCAGAAGAAATTGCCGCGCGTGAAAAAGTCGAAATGGAAGCTGTGCGTCAGGTTGAAGAGCTTGCCCCGCTGGTGACTGAATATATGCAGCTGAAATATGCCAAGGCAACCGATCTGGCTGAGTTGCTGACCTCTGAAGATGGATTGCTTTCGGAGCGTGGTTCAGCTGTCGTCGACGGACGCACCAATACCCTGTTGATGAAAGATACGTCCGCCAATCTGGAAAGAGTCCGTGAAGCCTTGGTGATGCTGGACGTTCCTGTGCGCCAGGTACTGATCGAAGCACGCATTGTGGTTGCCACGACCACTGTGGCTGAAGAGCTCGGGGTAACCTGGGGTGGCGGTGGCTACAATATTAACAGCAGTGGTGATTCGGCCATTACTTTTGGCGGCAGCACAACCACTAATACAGAAATCAGCGATATTTTACGGGACGGAGACGGGGAGATTACCTTCCCGGATGCTAACGTTGTGGATGCCGGCGTAACATCAGCCGGTGCAAGCAGCTTTGCTGTCGGCTATCAGACAGTAGATATGCTGCTGGATCTGGAAATCTCGGCACTGGAAACTGACGGCCGGGCAGAAATTGTGTCTCAGCCGCGGGTTATCACTGCAGACGGCAAAACAGCGACTATTGAATCTGGTACCGAGATCCCGTATCAGGAAGCCTCCTCCAGTGGTGCGACCAGTGTATCCTTTAAGTCAGCGGTGCTGAAACTTGAAGTAACTCCGCAGATTACGCCGGATGACCGTATCATCATGGATCTGATTATTAATCAGGACTCTGTGGGTGAAGAATTCAATAATATTCCATCCATTGATACCAACGCGGTTGAAACTCAGGTGCTGGTGGATAACGGTGAAACGGTCGTGCTGGGGGGGATTTTCCGTCAGGAAGAGATTCATACCATCAGTAAGACACCATTCTTTGGTGACCTGCCGTTGATTGGTGCACTGTTCCGCTATAGTAGTGAATCGTCGGATAAGAGTGAGCTGCTGGTATTCATTACACCGCGACTGGTTAAGGATTCGCTGACCAATCAGTAAATTTATGTCGCGTACTCCCTCTGTTTTTCTCGTCGGGCCAATGGGTGCTGGTAAAAGCACCATTGGCCGCCTTCTTTCCGCAGAACTTAAGCTCGAATTCGTTGACTCAGATAAAGTGATCGAAGAGCGTTGCGGTGCGAACATCCCCTGGATCTTTGATATGGAAGGGGAAACCGGCTTTCGCGAGCGTGAAGAGCAGGTCATTGATGAGCTTACTCAGTCTGGTGGCATTGTTTTGGCTACAGGCGGGGGAGCCGTTATGCGCGAAGCTAACCGTCGTCATCTGTCCGCCCGTGGTACCGTCGTTTATCTGTGTACGTCAGTGGAGCAGCAGCTGGCGCGGACTGCCAAAGACAAAAACCGCCCTTTGCTGCAGACGGAAAACCCGGAAACTGTGCTGCGTGAATTGTTTGCCCGGCGTGATCCGCTGTACCGGGAAGTAGCCGATATCATTATCTATACCGATAAACGCAACCCCCGCTGGGTGGTGCAGGAACTGAAATCTCAAATTAAGGCAGAATAAATGAATACCCTGACTGTCGATCTTGGCGACCGTAGTTACCCTATCTACATCGGTACCGGACTGCTCGGGGAGAAGGATCTCTATACGCCGCATATCAAGGGCCGTCAGGTTCTTATCGTAACCAATGAGACGGTTGCGCCTCTGTATCTTGAGAAAGTGACCGCGGCCCTGTGGGAGTATCAGGTCGACAGCGTTATCCTGCCGGATGGCGAAGCCTACAAAAATCTGGATACGCTGAATCTTATATACGACGCGTTGCTGGAAAAGCAGCATAACCGCACCACAACCCTGTTGGCACTGGGTGGTGGTGTCATCGGTGATATGTGCGGCTATGCAGCAGCCTCCTACCAACGGGGCGTGAACTTTATCCAGGTGCCTACCACATTGTTGTCTCAGGTGGATTCTTCGGTTGGCGGTAAAACAGGAGTCAATCATCCACTGGGCAAGAACATGATTGGTGCTTTTCATCAGCCTCAGTGCGTTATTGCGGATACCGACACACTGAATACCCTTCCACAACGTGAGTTGTCGGCGGGCATGGCAGAAGTGATCAAATATGGTCTGATCTGCGACAGTCTCTTTTATGGCTGGATCCGCGACAACATCGATGCACTCATGAGTAAAGATCCACAGGCGCTGGCCTATGCGATTGAACGATCCTGCCAGGATAAAGCCGAAGTGGTTGCCCAGGATGAAAAAGAATCCGGCATCCGCGCCATTCTGAATCTTGGACATACCTTTGGGCATGCGATAGAAGCGCATCAGGGCTACGGCAAATGGCTTCATGGTGAAGCCGTGGGAACCGGTATGTTACAGGCCGCGGATCTGTGCCGGCGCATGGGGCAGATCAGTGCTGACGAGCTGCGGTCGCTGCGTGACCTGCTGACGGCAGCCGGATTACCGGTTGCCGGGCCGGCCGATATGACAACAGACGACTACGTCTCCCGCATGCAGGTTGATAAAAAAGTACTGGATGGGAAATTGCGTCTGGTACTTCTGCGGGCAATTGGAGATGCTTACGTGACGTCAGAAGTGCCACGGGATCTGTTGATTCAGACCCTGCAGGCCGGTGATCAACTGGGAACAGCCTGAACGCAGGAGGCGATATGGAAACAGACTTTCCGCTGGAGCAGGACACTACTGCCTCCGCCGGGGCAGCCTCATCCGGGAGTTACAGCATGTCAGTTCCGAAACTATTGCCGGGCCAGTACAAACATCTTGAGCTGCTTGCTCACCTTGCGTCATTCAGCGAACTGCTGGTCGCCGTGACCGGCCCTGATGGCAGCGGTAAAAGTACCCTGGCCATGGCGCTGTCTGCGCAGTGCGAAGAACCCGAAACCAGCCTGTTCATCACTGCAGATATGATGCTGGGGCTGCCGGCCATTCTGAAATCCATTGCCGGGCACTGGGATATGCCGCAACTGCCGGAGGAACCGGCGGCCGCCAAAGATGCGCTCAGAGAGTTTGCTGAAGCACGGGCACAGGAGGGGAAAACCCTGCTGGTGGTAATTGATCAGGCGGAACAGTTTGATCAGGATACCCTGAATGCCATCGCCCATTTTGCTTTGCTGGCGCCTCAGGCTATTTCGTTTACATTATTCGGTGCCTCTGGCTTTGAACTCCAGTTCCGGGAAAGTCCGGCTGCAGCCCCTTTGCATGTGCTGGAACTGGAACCTCTCAGCCTTGATGACGCTGCGCTGCTGTTGCAGCAGGTTTACAGCCCGGGCCAGGCATTACCTTTGTCACAGGATGAGCTGTTATCGGTATACGAAATGTCCTCTGGCTGGCCGGCTGGCTTGTTACTGTCTGCCGAGTCTTTTTTTCTTGAGGCCGGCAGTGAAGCACCGCCGGTTGATGCAGACAAAACGGCCAGAACACGCTTTCCGCTGGCGCATATGCTGGCGATTGCGGTGGTGGCAGCCGCTCTGCTGGTATCCTTCCTCTATCGTGGCGATAACGCTGCAAAAGAACAACCGGATTCAGCTGCAGAAACCCCCGTACAGCCATTACCTACTGCTGACGAAGGCACTGCAACACCATTAACAGCTGATGACGATACCACTTTGTCACCTTTAGAGTCTGAGACGGTTGACGTTGCGCCGCCGGACGTTGCATCACTGCCTGATTACAATTACGTTGATAAATCGTCAGAAGCTGATAGTGATAAGAATCCTGCACAGGCCTCAGAGCAGGCTGAGCAGCCGGTCGCACAGGCTGAGGTTGAAGATGCACGGGTGGCGCAGCCACAGCCCGGTGTGGACGCTGCGGCGCAGACTGAAGAGGCTGCAGTCCCACGTCATACGAAGGCGGAAACCTTGCTTCTGAACACCCGCAATGGCTTTGTCGTCCAGTTATTTGGCAGCTATCAGTCCGCCAACGCGGCGGCTTTCCGTGAAGACTGGCAGGATGATGTGGCTGCCACGCTATATCAGTATCAAACTACCCATAATAATAAGCCCTGGCATGTCGTGGTTGCCGGGGTTTTTAACACCCGTGCAGAGGCCAAAGCCGCGGTGGATACCATGCCGCAGGCGTTGCGGCGTCAGTCCCCGTGGGTGCGGGATATCCGTGCGGTACACCAGGCACTGGATTAGACCAGGTGTAAAAATTTCCAACCCGGACCGGCCCCAGACCGGTCTGTGAAAACAATAAGACGGTTATGCCCGCATTTGTGGCAGGGGCTGCAGATGTGTAGAATGGGCGTCCTTTTGTCTCGATGCTGCTTATTTTTTGCGCAAAAGATTGGCGTAAGCCCTTGATATACCAATAGTTTTTACTGATGAGAGCTGTTCTATGAGAACTGGTCTGTATACCCCAGGCGACTTTAAGGACAACTGTGGATTTGGTCTGCTGGCCCACCTTGAGGGTCAACCCAGCCACAAGCTGTTGAAAACAGCCATTGAATCCCTGACCTGTATGACACACCGTGGTGGCATTGCCGCCGATGGTAAAACTGGTGACGGCTGCGGTCTGTTGCTGCAAAAGCCCGACTCATTCCTGCGTGCAGTGACGGCGGAAGCCGGTATTGAACTGCCTGCACAGTATGCCGTTGGCATGCTGTTTATGGATCTGGACGATACTGTATACAACAAACAGAAAGCTGCTGTAGAGCAGGCGATCACAGAACAGGGCCTTAGTGTCCTGGGATGGCGTACAGTTCCCACCAATAATGATTGTCTTGGGCCTATGGCACTGGATTGTCTGCCGCGCTTTGAGCAGATCTTTGTGGCCGCGCCAGAAGATATGACGGCAGAGACATTTGCCATCAAACTGTTTTATGCCCGCCGTTATGCGGAGAAGACTCTCGCCGATTATCCGGATTTCTATATTGCCAGCCTCTCGGACCGCGTTCTGTCCTACAAAGGTCTGATGATGCCGGTGGATCTGCCGAATTTTTATCCGGATCTGGGTGATGAGCGTCTGGAAACCGCTATCTGCGTATTCCACCAGCGTTTCTCGACCAACACCATGCCCCGCTGGCCACTGGCGCAGCCGTTCCGCATGCTGGCGCACAATGGTGAAATCAATACCATTCAGGGTAACCGTAACTGGGCCAATGCCCGTTCCGGCAAGTTCCACAGTGAACGCCTGCCCAATCTGACCGACCTCGCCCCGCTGGTGAATACTACCGGTTCAGACTCATCCTCCATGGATAACATGCTGGAGCTGATGGTAACCGGTGGCGTTGGCCTGTTCCGCGCGGTGCGCATGATGATTCCGCCGGCCTGGCAGAATGTTGAAACCATGGATGCCGATCTGCGTGCCTTCTATGAATACAATTCCATGCATATGGAAGCCTGGGATGGTCCGGCGGGTCTGGTCATTACTGATGGCCGTTACGCCGTCTGTGGTCTGGACCGTAACGGTCTGCGTCCGTCCCGCTGGGTGATCACCAAAGACAATTTCATCACTGTGGCCTCAGAAGTGGGTGTTTACAGTTATGATCCGGCCGACGTGGTGGCTAAAGGCCGTGTTGGTCCGGGCCAGATGCTGGCGATTGATACCGCCGAAGGCAAACTGCTGAAAACCGACGATATCGATAACCTGCTGAAGGCAGAGCAGCCCTATAAAAAGTGGCTGAAAGAAAACGCCATCCGTCTGGAAAGTCAGTTATTGCTGCAGAAAGCAGAAGATGCCGAGCCTCTGGCCGGTGATGAACTGCAGACGCATCAGAAGCTTCAGCTGGTCACCAATGAAGAGCGTGATCAGGTATTACGTCCGATGGGTGAAGACGGCCAGGAAGCCACAGGCTCGATGGGCGACGACACGCCGATGGCGGTTTTGTCACAGCGGGTCCGCCATATGGCCGACTACTTCCGTCAGCAGTTCGCGCAGGTAACCAACCCGCCGATTGATCCGCTGCGGGAAGCCATCGTGATGTCACTGGAAACCTGTATTGGTGCCGAAAAGAATATTTTTGAGACCAGTGCTGACCATGCTAACCGTATTATTCTGACATCGCCGGTGCTGTCGCCGCTGAAGTTCCAGGGCATTAAAACCACAGGTAAAGATGCTTTCCGCCATATTCAGCTGTCGATGGCATTCGACCCCGCTGTCGGTCTGCAACAGGCTATCCGCGATCTCACGGCCAGTGCCGAACAGGCCGTGCGTGATGGTCATGTGATTCTGATTCTGTCGGACCGCAGTGTCAGCGAAGAACAGCTGGTGATTCCGGCAGCCATGGCCACTGGTGCGGTGCACCATCACCTGGTCAATAATGGTCTGCGTACCGATGCCAATATTGTGGTGGAAACCGGTGCCGTGCGTGATGCGCATCAGTTTGCTGTGCTGCTCGGCTTTGGTGCCACGGCCATTTATCCGTGGCTGGCGTATGACATGCTGACCGACCTGCACCGTTCCAACGAGTTGCTGGGCGATCCGCTGAAGTCTCACCAGAACTTCCGCAAAGCGATCCGTAAAGGCCTGATGAAAGTGATGTCGAAAATGGGCATCTCCACCGTGGCTTCCTATCGCGGTTCGCAATTGTTTGAAGCGGTGGGTCTGAGCAAAGAAGTGGTGGACCTGTGCTTCTCAGGTGTTACCAGCCGTATTGGCGGCGCCACCTTTGCTGACTTCCAGTCCGATCTGGAACTGGTACGTAAAAACGCCTGGAAACCGCGCAAAAAAATCGATCAGGGTGGCCTGCTGAAGTACGTGCATGGTGGCGAGTACCATGCCTACAATCCGGATGTAGTCAAAAACATCCAGGATGCAGTGCAGACCAACAGTCAGGCGGCGTATGACCGCTTCGCGGATCTGGTAAATAAACGCCCGGTGGCGACCATCCGTGATCTGCTGAGTTTCCGTAAGGATATCCAGCCGATTGATATCTCTGAGGTCGAACCGGCAGAAAGTATCTTCCCGCGTTTTGATACCGCAGCTATGTCGCTGGGGGCGCTGTCACCGGAAGCGCATGAAGCGCTGGCGATGGCCATGAACGAACTGGGTGGCCGCTCTAACTCAGGTGAAGGCGGTGAAGATCCGCTGCGTTATGGCACGACCCGTAACTCGAAAATTAAACAGATTGCTTCCGGCCGTTTTGGTGTAACCCCGCACTATCTGTCCAGTGCTGAAGTACTGCAGATTAAAGTCGCTCAGGGTGCTAAACCGGGTGAAGGCGGTCAGCTGCCGGGTGGTAAGGTTAACAACCTGATTGCCACGCTGCGCTATTCGGTGCCGGGCGTGACGCTGATCTCACCACCGCCGCACCATGATATTTACTCGATTGAGGATCTGGCGCAGCTGATTTATGACCTGAAACAGGTCAACCCGGATGCGCTGGTATCGGTGAAGCTGGTATCCGAGCCCGGCGTCGGCACCATTGCCGCGGGTGTGGCGAAAGCCTACGCCGACCTGATCACTATTTCCGGTTACGACGGCGGTACCGCAGCATCACCGCTGACGTCGATTAAATACGCCGGTTCACCGTGGGAGCTGGGTCTTTCCGAAGCGCATCAGGCGCTGCGGGCCAATGACCTGCGCGGTAACGTGCGTGTACAGACTGACGGTGGTCTGAAGTCCGGTCTGGATGTCGTGAAAGCGGCCATCCTGGGGGCAGAATCCTTCGGTTTCGGTACTCTGCCAATGGTGGCGGTGGGCTGTAAATATCTGCGTATCTGTCACCTGAACAACTGTGCTACCGGCGTTGCGACCCAGAACGATGATCTGCGTGCCAAACACTACATCGGCACCAAAGACATGGTGAAGAATTACTTCCGCTTTGTGGCTGAAGAAGTCCGTGGCTGGATGGCAAAAGTCGGCGTGCGTTCCATGGAAGAGCTGGTCGGTCGTACCGACCTGCTGGAAGTGCTGGAAGGCAATACCGGTAAACAGCGTAATCTGGATCTGACACCGATTCTGGTTAATGACCATATTCCGGCTGACAAGCCACATACCGTCAAGGTAGCCCGTAACAAGCCTTACGATGAAGGCCTGCTGGCTGAGCGTATGGCGGCAGAGACCAAAGACGCTATCAGCAATAAAACCGGCGGAGATTTCAGCTTCACCGTGACCAACTGTGACCGTTCCATCGGCGCCCGTTTGTCTGGTGAAATCGCCAAACTGTATGGCAACCAGGGCATGGCTGATAAGCCGTTGCGACTGAACCTGACCGGTGTTGCCGGACAGTCATTCGGTGTCTGGAATGCCGGTGGTCTGGAAATGACACTGGAAGGTGATGCTAACGACTACGTCGGTAAAGGCATGACCGGTGGTAAACTGGTGATCTTCCCGCCGAAGGGTTCCGGTTTTAAAACCAACGAGACATCCATTGTCGGTAACACCTGTCTGTACGGTGCCACTGGCGGTAAGCTGCTGGCCGCAGGCCGTGCCGGCGAACGCTTTGGTGTGCGTAACTCAGGTGCTCATGCCGTGGTGGAAGGCGCCGGTGATCACTGCTGTGAATACATGACCGGCGGTATGGTCTGCGTGCTGGGAGAAACCGGATATAACTTCGGTGCCGGTATGACAGGAGGCTTTGCCTACGTACTGGATCGCGATAACAGCTTTGTGGATAAGTACAACCATGAGCTGGTGGATATCCACCGTATCTCGAATGAAGAAACCGAACAATACCGCAGTCACCTGCGCAGTGTTCTGCGTGAGTTTGTTGCTGAAACAGGCAGTGCCTGGGGCCGCGAAATCCTCGAAGATTTCGATGGCTTTATCGGTAAATTCTGGCTGGTTAAGCCAAAAGCTGCCGACTTGCAACAACTGCTGAATAATACCCGTGCTCGTCCTGAATAAGCGGAACAGAGCGGAACAGGATGAGGAGAGAGATTCAAGATGGCACAACGTCTGAATAATAATTTTCAGTTTGTCGAAGTCGGTCGTCAGGATCCGGCGAAGAAGTCCATTGGCAAGCGTAAAGCAGAATTCGTTGAGATTTATGAGCCGTTCAAACAGGAACAGGTCACGGATCAGGCGCATCGCTGTCTGGCCTGTGGCAACCCATACTGTGAATGGAAATGCCCGGTTCATAACTTTATTCCTAACTGGCTGAAACTCGCCAGTGAAGGCAACATTCTGGAAGCGGTGGAGCTGAGCCACCAGACCAACACCTTACCGGAAGTGTGCGGCCGTGTTTGCCCACAGGACCGTCTGTGTGAGGGCTCCTGTACACTGAATGATGGCTTTGGTGCCGTCACCATCGGTAACGTTGAGAAATACATTACCGATACTGCTTTCGCCATGGGCTGGCGTCCGGATATGTCAAAAGTGAAACCAACCGGTAAACGCGTTGCGGTTATCGGTGCCGGCCCGGCCGGGCTGGGGTGCGCGGATATTCTGGTGCGTAACGGTGTCACGCCGGTGGTATTCGATAAGTACCCGGAAATCGGTGGTCTGCTGACCTTTGGTATTCCCGAATTCAAACTGGAAAAGAGCGTGATGGTAAACCGTCGTGAAGTCTTTGAAGGTATGGGAGTGGAATTCCGTCTGAACACAGAAGTGGGCAAAGACATCGCCTTCCAGGACATCATCGATGAATTCGACGCTGTCTTTCTGGGGATGGGCACCTACAACTACATGAAAGGTGGTTTCCCGGGTGAAGATCTGGAAGGTGTTCACGATGCGCTGGATTTCCTGATTGCCAACGTCAATCACAACCTGGGTTTTGAAAAAGACCCGGCGGATTTCGTCAGCATGAGCGGCAAGCGCGTGGTTGTTCTGGGTGGTGGTGACACTGCCATGGACTGTAACCGGACGTCCATCCGTCAGGGTGCGAAGAAGGTGACCTGTGCTTACCGTCGTGACGAAGCCAACATGCCTGGCTCGAAGAAAGAAGTGGTTAATGCCCGTGAAGAAGGCGTTAAATTCCTCTTTAATCGTCAGCCGGTGGCCATCGTGGGTGAAGACAAAGTCGAAGGCGTTAAAGTCGTTACCACCAAAATGGGTGAACCGGATGAAAACGGCCGCCGTCGCCCGGAAGTCATTGAAGGTTCCGAAGAAATCCTGCCGGCGGATGCGGTATTGGTCGCCTTCGGTTTCCGTCCCAGCCCGGCGCCCTGGTTCAAAGACTTCGGTATTGAGCTGAACAGCTGGAATGGCGTTATCGCAGAATCCGAACAGGAATTTGCCTACCAGACCACCAACCCGAAAATCTTCGCGGGTGGCGATATGGTACGTGGGTCTGATCTGGTGGTAACGGCCATCTGGGAAGGGCGTCAGGCCGCCGAAGGTATCCTGGATTATCTTGATGTCTGATTGGTCATGCTGACGTTATTTGTCTGAAAATACGACAGACGGCACAAAACGCGGCTTTCCTGACAGGAAGCCGCGTTTTTGTTTATGGCCTGTTAAAGCTGGGCGGTGATATGCTAAGCCTTTGAAATTGAGTTGGAGTATCAGGGAATGGCTTGGGCTGAGACACTGAAAGCAAAATACATACTGGTGATGCTGCTGACGGCACTGCTGACGGCATGTGGCGGGGAAAGCAGCGAGAGTGGCGGGCCATCTTTTGGCGGTGGCGGCACCATTGGTGATGAAGATGGTGACACTGATGATGATGGCTCTCAGCCAACCAGCGATATTACTTACTTCCCTTTGCAGGTTGCCATGCAGGGCAGTGATTACGTCGAGCAGGATGTTTTTGAAGGTGTTTGGTTTGCCCCGCTGATCCATGGTTACCTGATTGCGCCGGTGGATGGTGAAACCCTGGAGCCTGCGACGGATGTCAGTGTCGATGAATTTATTGTGACCATTAACGGCGAAGCGGTTGATGCTGAAGAGCAGGGGTTGATGATGCAGCCTGTTCTGGGGCTGCAGAGCAACCTGAGTACAGCGATTATTATCGATACCAGTAGCAGTACACAGGCTGTAGATAAAAATGCCCTGATTCAGGAAGTTAAAGATTTTATTGCCGATGCCCAGAACTCCCCTGACCCGGCAATCCGTGATCAGCGTTTTTCACTGTGGGCATTCGGCGATGAAGTTCAGCTTCTGAGTAATTTCACCACTGATGCGTCGGCCTTATCAACGGCACTGGACAGTCTGGCCGCTGACTGGACGGCAAGGGGTAATGCCTCTGCATTGTATGAGTCGATCGTCTGGGCTATCGGTACTTACGTAGGATCGGGATCCTCAGAGAATGCTGAAGAAGATGACATGAGCGCCGACGGCGACAACGACCTGATTGATGGTCTTTCATACAGCAGCGGTGTTATGGAGGCCATGAATCTGAGTACCCTTGTTATGTTCTCCACCGGCAATAACAGTGTTCACTACTACGATGAGGCAGCTGCACAGGCCGCCCTGGACTGGCAATCCTTCCTGGTGTACAGCGAGGATGCGGCCGAAGAAGGCGATGAGGAAAGCGGCGGTGGCGAGTCGGTTTTCGGAGATGGTATGACACTGTTAAGCCGTCCGCTGATCTATGTGGCGCTGGGAACAGATACGGACGCGGATCTGAGCAGTATGGCAGCGACCACCATTGAAACCGGGTCTGATACTGATTTCGGTGGTGTGGCTGAGCAGATTGTTCAGGCCCAGTCATCCGCCATTGAGCTGCGCAAGCGGCAGGAAAACCAGTACCTGATCCGTTACGCTCTGGCTGAGCGTGACGGTACGCATCAACTGATTCTTGCCAGTAATACCGGCGGCTATGATTTTACCCTGACAACGGATCTGGATCTGGCGACCGGTGGCCCCTGGGCTGATCCGCAGGTCAGCCCGGTGGTGGAGATTACCGGTCCGGATAACAGTTATCTGGCGGCCAGTACGGTGAGTCTGGCGGACGCAACGACTCTGTACCCGGCCACGCGCTGGACCACGCTTCCTTTTTCAGCCGGTGATTATAGCTGGACAGTCGGCGGTAGTCCGAGAGCAGCAAACGCGGATGGCTCTGTCACGCTGACCGGGGCGGATGCCGGCGCCACTGTGGTACTGACCAACACTTCGCTGTCGACCGGAACAACCAGTGCATCAGTGAGTGTGACCAACTAAGTTTTCCAGCACCTGACACTGAGCCGGTACCTGTGTACCGGCTTTTTTATGTCTGACACACTGAATTCCTGTGCTTTAGTCTGTATCAGTGGTTTGGTTGGGATACAGGCCTCAGGGGATTGGCGTACAGCTGCGCAAAGTCAAAAATCCCCGGCGCAATTTTTTGCTATCATACGCCGCAAATTTACTGTGCTGATCAGGTATTCCATGTCCGAACTGAAAAACGACCGCTTTCTTAAAGCTCTGTTGCGCCAACCGACCGACCGCACGCCTATCTGGATGATGCGCCAGGCTGGCCGTTACCTGCCGGAATACCGCGCCACCCGGGCCCAGGCCGGTGACTTTATGTCGCTGTGTAAAAATCCGGAGCTGGCCTGTGAAGTCACGATTCAGCCACTGGAGCGTTTCCCGCTGGACGCCGCCATCCTGTTCTCCGATATTCTGACCATTCCCGATGCCATGGGGCTGGGGCTGTATTTTGAAACCGGTGAAGGACCCAAATTCAGTAAAATTATCCGCACGGCAGCGGATGTACAGAACCTGAGTGTGGTAAACACAGAGTCGGACCTCGACTATGTTCTGAAAGCCGTCAGCACTATCCGTTCGGAGCTGAATGGCCGCGTTCCTCTGATCGGTTTTTCCGGCAGTCCCTGGACATTAGCCACTTATATGGTTGAAGGCGGATCATCGAAAGACTTCCGCCATATCAAGGCGATGATGTATGACACGCCGGAGGTAATGCATCAGTTACTGGATGTGTTGGCGCAGTCGGTGATCGATTATCTCAACGCCCAGATCCGCGCCGGTGCCCAGGCGGTACAGATTTTTGATACCTGGGGCGGCAGCCTCAGCGATGTGGCTTATCGTGAATTCTCGCTGAACTATATGCAGCAGATTGTGAACGGCCTGATCCGTGAATACGATGGTCGCCAGGTCCCCGTGATTCTGTTTACCAAAGGCGGCGGTCAATGGCTGGAAGCCATGGCCGCCACCGGCGCGGATGCGCTGGGTCTCGACTGGACCACAGATATCGGTGACGCCCGTGCCCGGGTCGGAGGGAAGGTGGCTCTGCAGGGGAATATGGACCCTTCTGTGCTGTATGCGTCGCCGGCGAAGATTAAGGCTGAAGTGCAGCGTATTCTGGAGAGCTATGGTGAAGGCAGTGGCCACATTTTCAACCTCGGCCATGGTATTCATCAGTTTGTCGATCCGGAGCACGCCAAAGCCTTTGTTGAGGCGGTGGTTGAACTCAGCCCGGCCTTCCACGGCGCTTGATCCGCAGTGCTGACGGGGTCCTTCCGGTCAGCCATGACGGCCCTGATGCCCGGTTTATGCGGCATCAGGGCCGTGTTTTTTAATGGGTTTGCCTGTTATTTCTGATATTTGCCTACAATTTACAAATTCTTTACCTACGCTTTTTTTAGAGCCTTAATACCACTCATGGTATTGTTTACCTTTGGAATGTTATTCATCAAAGGGACGAAACCTTTATGACACTTTTCTGGATTCCTGTGCTGCCACTGCTGGGAACCCTGGTGCCGCTGCTGACGCATCGGTTTGGTCGCCGCATTACCCTTGCGGCCACTGTGATAGCGCCTGCGGTCTCTCTTTTTCTTGTTCTCAACCTGCTGCCTGATATCTATGCCGGGCATGTGTACAGCTGGCAACAGGCCTGGATACCGGCCGCCGGGTTGACGCTGTCGTTTCAGCTGGACGGGTTGGGCCTGCTGTTCACGCTGCTGATTCTGGGCATTGGTCTGCTGGTGATTCTTTATGCCCGTTATTACCTGTCCGATAAAGATCATATGGGGCGGTTCTATGCCTATCTGATCCTCTTTATGACCGCCATGCTGGGCATCGTAATGTCGGATAACCTGTTGCAGCTGTGGTTTTTCTGGGAACTGACCAGTATCAGCTCCTTTCTGCTGATCAGTTTCTGGTCGCATAAAACCGAAGCCCGTAAGGGCGCGCGCATGGCTTTAACCATCACAGGTGCCGGTGGTCTGGCGTTGTTAGCTGCCTTTATTCTGATGGCCGAAGTGGTGGGGACATACAGCCTGCGTGAGATTCTCAACAGCGGTGACATGCTGCGCAGCAGTTCTTTGTATCCGGTTATCATCGTGTTGTTTCTGCTGGGGGCTTTTACCAAGTCCGCCCAGTTCCCGTTCCATTTCTGGCTGCCCCATGCCATGGCCGCGCCCACCCCGGTGTCCGCTTACCTGCATTCCGCCACCATGGTGAAAGCCGGCGTATTCCTGCTGGCGCGTTTTTACCCGGTGCTGGCCGGTACCGATCTCTGGTTCACGGTGGTGAGTATTGTCGGCCTCGCCACACTCCTGCTGGGCGCTTACACCGCCTTGTTCAAGCACGATCTGAAAGGGCTGCTGGCCTATTCAACCATCAGTCATCTGGGTCTGATCACACTGCTGTTTGGTCTGGATACCCGTCTCGCGGCCATTGCTGCCGTGTTCCATATTATCAATCATGCGGTGTTTAAAGCGTCATTGTTTATGGCTGCCGGGATCATTGATCACGAGGCTGGCTCGCGCGATATGCGCCAGCTTAACGGACTGATGAAATACATGCCCTACACCGCCACACTGGCCATGGTGGCCGCGGCATCCATGGCCGGTGTGCCGCTGCTTAACGGTTTTCTGTCCAAAGAAATGCTGTTCAATGAAACCCTGCATCAGACGACACTGGGGTCCCTGTCCTGGCTGATTCCGGTGTTGGCAACGGTGGGCGGAGCATTGGCCGTGGCGTATTCGCTGCGCTTTATTCACGACGTATTCTTTAATGGCGAGCCGATCAATCTGCCTAAAAAACCCCACGAACCGCCGCGTTATATGCGTGTTCCGGTGGAAATTCTGGTGGTCATCTGTCTGCTGGTGGGCATAGTACCGAATATTACTGTCGGCGGTTTGTTAAATACGGCGGCGGGGGCGGTCTTACAGGCGCCGCTGCCGGAATTCAGCCTGGCGGTATGGCATGGCCTTAATCTTCCTTTGCTGATGAGTCTGCTGGCCGTGGCCGGGGGCGGCATTCTGTATATTAACCGGCGTCATCTGTTTGGCCTGCAGGGACAGTTCGCCGACATCGATGCCAAGTATGAGTTTGAGAAATCCATTCAATGGATAACCCGCCAGGCGGGAACTGTTCAGCGTCTGGTCGATAACGGCAAACTGCAGCGTTATGTCGGACTGCTGGTGCTGATGGCGCTGGTCGGAGGGGGCTGGCCCCTGGTGCAGCTGAGCGACGTGGCGGGCAGTTTACCGCCAACGGACCCGGAAATGCCGGTGATTGCCGGGGCGGTGATTCTGTTAGCCGGCACCCTGCTGACCGTGCTCTACAGTCACCTGCGGCTGCTGGCACTGGTGATGATCTCCATTGTCGGTCTCATGGTAGCCATTGCCTTTGCGTATTTTTCCGCACCGGATCTGGCCCTGACGCAGCTGTCGGTGGAAGTGGCGACCATTATTCTGTTTCTGCTGGCGCTGTATTATCTGCCGCAGCGTACCCCGCTGAAAGAAAGTTCGGTGCAACGCATTGTGCGTGACTTCGGTATCGCCTCCGCGGTAGGCGCTGTGGTCGGTACCTTATGCTACGCCATGCTGATGCGTCCGCTGGACAGTATTTCTGACTTTTTCCTGGAGAACAGTAAGAGTGGTGGCGGTGGCACCAATGTGGTGAACGTCATCCTGGTCGATTTCCGTGGTTTTGACACCATGGGAGAAATTACCGTGCTGGGGATTGCGGCACTGGGGATTTATAAACTGCTGGCCGGTATGCGTCTGTATCTGCCGGTGGCGGATCAGGAAGGTCAGCCGTGGTCAAAAGATAAAAATCCGCTCATGCTGGCGGTGGTTTCCCAGAGTCTGTTGCCGCTGGCGCTGCTGGTGTCGGCGTATATTTTCCTGCGTGGTCACAATATGCCGGGCGGCGGTTTTATCGCTGGTCTGGTGACTGCGATTGCGCTGATACAGCAGTATGTGGCCCATGGCAGCAGCTGGATGAAAGAACGCATTAATCTGCCTTATCACGGGGTTATTGCCGTCGGCCTGTTACTGGCGGTGGGCTCCGGGCTGGGCAGCTGGTTCTTTGGCCAGCCGTTCCTGACGACCTGGTTTGATTATTTCTATCTGCCGCTGATCGGTAAATTCGAACTGGCTTCGGCCATGGTGTTTGATCTGGGAGTTTATTTCACTGTGATTGGCGCAACCTTGCTGATTCTGGCCAACCTGGGGCAGCTGAACTCTGCCGAACGTCCGCGAAGAGGGGCCCGCTGATGGAAACAATCTATGCAATCTGTGTCGGGGCCATGACCACCGGTGGGATTTTTCTGGTACTGCGGGGATATACCTTTGCGGTGGTGCTGGGACTGACCCTGTTGTCCTATGCGGTAAACCTTTTTCTGTTTGCCAGTGGCAACCTGAAAATCAATGCCGCAGCTATTCTGGGTGAGAGTGAACAGTACGCCGATCCGCTGCCGCAGGCGCTGGTCCTGACGGCCATTGTAATCGGTTTCGCCATGACAGCATTTGCCCTGATTCTGGCTCTGCGGGCGCGCTCTGATCTTGGCAATGACCAGGTCGACGGTAAAACAGAAATTTATGATGAATTAGGGCAGGCTCCCTCCCAGCAGCGCGGGGAGAATCAATAATGGCACTGCTGCAACACCTGGTGTTTTTTCCGGTTCTGATTCCGCTGCTGATGGGAACGCTGCTGCTGTTTCCCTTCTTCCACGGGCACATCCCGCGTCAGCGGGTAGCCGTGTTTATCGCTAACCTGTTGTTACTGGTCACCGCGATTAAATTATTGTCGGACAGCCTGACTAACGGGCCGACCATGTACATGATGGGCGACTGGCAGGCACCATTCGGCATTGCCCTGGTAAATGATCCGCTGGCCGCGGTGATGTTGCTGCTGACGGCGGTACTGGCGCTGGCGGCGCATATGTATGCCTGCGCCGGCGATGATCAGAAAGGACCGTTTTTTCACCCGATCTTTATGTACCAGATTATGGGGATTAACGGTGCTTTTCTCACCGGCGATGTGTTCAACTTGTTCGTTTTCTTCGAAATTCTGTTGATCGCTTCCTACGCTCTGATCATTCATGGCGGCGGTAAACAACGCACTCAGGCGGCGGTCCACTATGTGTTGCTGAACCTTGCCGGCTCTTCCTTTTTCCTGTTCGGCTTAGGGGTTCTGTACTCGGCGTTCGGAACGCTGAATCTGGCGGACATGGCGTATAAAGCCCCCGGCCTGGATCAGGAGCATATCCAGCTGGCTAAATCCGGTGCCTTACTGCTGTTGATTGTCTTTGGTCTGAAAGCGGCCCTGTTGCCACTGCATTTCTGGTTGCCGCGCACATACTCCTATACGGCGACGCCGGTGGCAGCGCTGTTTGCGATCATGACGAAGGTGGGGATTTACAGTATCTGGCGCGTACATACCGCAGTGTTTGGTGATCATGCCGGCGAGCTGGCGAATATCACGCCGGACTGGCTGTGGCCTATGGCCTGGCTGACACTGGTGATGGGGACTATTGCCGTGCTGGCCAGTCAGAGTCTGAAAATGTTAGCCAGTAACCTGATTGTGGTGTCCGCCGGGACTTTATTAATCGCCTTGTCCATTAATACGCCCCAGGCCATGTCAGCGGCCTTGTATTATCTGTTGCACAGCACGCTGGCTTCAGCGGCCTTGCTACTGATTGCCGGCATGATCACGGATCAGCGCGGACAGGCCCAGGATCGCCTGGTGCGCGCCCGGTCGGTGACCCAGGGCGCTATGCTGGGTGGTTTCTTTTTTATTGCTGCAGTGGCGCTGATCGGGATGCCGCCCTTATCCGGGTTTGTCGGTAAGGTTCTGTTGCTGCAGGCCTCCACTGATAATGCCGCCTGGGTCTGGCCGCCCCTGCTGATTTCCGGTCTGGTTGCGCTGATTATGCTGAGCCGTGCCGGCAGTACGGTTTTCTGGCGTACCAGTGGCAGTGGCTCTGATAAAGTGCGCAGTCATCCGTTGCAGATTATTGCCGTCGTCCTGTTGTTAAGCACCCTGCCTCTGATGGTGATTTTTGGTGGCAGTCTCACGGAGCTGACACAGAAAGCAGCGGAAATACTCTATATGGCACCTCAACCGGTGGCGGAGATTCTGTGATGAGCAAAGTATTCCACAAACTATTACCTATGCCGGTCCACAGCTTAATGCTGCTGGTGGTGTGGCTGTTGCTCAATGGTTTTTCCGTGGGGCAGCTGGTACTGGGCCTGTTCCTGGCCTGGCTGATCCCGTTTCTGACTTTTCCGTTTGCCGATCATCAGAGCAAAGCGGGTAAGCCCTTTAAAGTGCTGATGTATTTTCTGCGTCTGGTGAAAGACATTATTCTGTCTAACATCGAAGTCGCGCTGCGGGTCCTGTACCGCAACCGTTCACTGCAGCCCGGTATTGTGGCGTTTCCGCTGTCGATCCGGGCGGATTTTCCGCTCACGGTACTGGCTTCCAGCGTTTCGCTGACACCGGGCACAGTGAGTGTGGAGTTTTCTGACGATCGCTGCTGGCTGTACATTCACGTGCTGCATCTTAAGGATGAACAGCAGCTGATCAGTGAAATCCGTCAGCGTTATGAGCAACCTCTGCGGGAGATATTTTCATGTTAAGCGGCAACATCGTGGATACAGCGCTGGTGATTACCGCAGGGCTGGTGGTACTGGCGTTGTTAATGAATGTCTGGCGGATGGTGCAGGGACCTTCGCTGACGGATCGTATCCTGGCGCTGGATACCCTGTATATCAACAGCATCGCCCTGATTATTCTGCTGGGCATTTACAATGGCTCGGCCCTGTATTTCGAAGGGGCTCTGTTGATTGCCATGCTGGGCTTTGTCAGTACCGCTGCGCTCAGTAAATACATGTTGCGTGGCGACATCATTGAATAAGCGTTGAGTGAACCTATGAGTGATTATCTGATAGCCGCATTACTGATTGTCGGTGGTTTATTTATCTTTGTCGGCTCGCTGGGGCTGGCTAAGCTGCCGGACTTCTATACCCGTTTGCACGCGCCGACCAAGGCCACGACGCTGGGAATTGGCGCCGTGTTGCTGGCTTCTGTGGCCGTCACGGCGGCCAGAGACGGTACTCTGAGCATCCATGAAATTGTCATCAGCCTGTTTTTGTTTATTACCGCGCCGGTATCGGCCAATATGCTGGCCAAGGCAGCTCTGCACAAAAAAGTGCCTATGTGTGATAACACCCGCAATCAGGATCTGAAGGCCCATATGGCCCATCAGAAGGCGCCGGACAGCGAGTAAACTGACTCCGGCTCTGCCCCTTATCAAGTGACAAATATAACAATATTTTGCTCTCAGCCTGTGGCTTTTCCCTGCTTTGCTAAGCTTAGTATCCGGCCTGCCTTATTCTGCAAAAGGCAGGCGTACTGAATCAGAGTCCTTTTCGGGGAAACAGACTTATGGCTACCGGCCAGCACCAGGCATCTCAGGGTTTGTTGTTGTTCCACCTTAACGAACGGCAGACCTTTGGTATCGGCACACTGAAAGTAAAAGAAATTGTACCCTTCCAGCCACTGACGGCGATTCCGCAGTCGCATCCGGTGGTGCTGGGCGCTTCTTATATCCGCGGTGAGACAATACCCGTGATCGACCTGGCCGCCGCCATTGGTTACCGGCCACCGGCGAAAGACACCCTGCAGGAGTGTTTTGTGATCGTCACCGACTGCCAGCGCCAGCGGGTGGGGTTTCTGGTGCGTAAAATTGACCGCATTATTGATTACAGCTGGCGTAATATTTCGCCGCCGCCGAAAGGCGCGGGCAATAATATTTACTCCACCGGCGTGATTTCTCACGGTGAAGAACTGGTCCAGTTACTGGATATTGAAATGGTACTGTCGCATATCTTTCCGGTGGCGGAAGATGAACTGCATGCGCATATCACCGCATCGGAACAGGGGCTGTTGCGCAGTCACCCGATTCTGCTGGTGGATGATTCCAGTGTTGCCCGGCGCCAGCTTGCCGAAGCCCTGAATTTCGTCAATGTGCCCTTTGATGTCAGCAGCGATGGCAGTGAAGCACTGGACATGATGGAAAAAGCAGCGGCCCGTGATGAGCCATACGATATTCTGGTGAGCGACATTGAAATGCCCGGGCTGGACGGTTATGAACTGGCCTTTGAAATCCGCAATAATCCTAAGCTGGCCAGTATGTATCTGATTCTGCACACATCATTGTCCAGTGAAATCAGCGTTGACCGCGCCCACCAGGTGGGGGCCAATGAAGCACTGACAAAATTTGATGCCGCTGAACTGATTCATGCCATGTTGCGTGGCGCAGAGCATGTGGAAAAAGGCGATGTTGTCCCGGGAGTGGCCAGCCGTCTGCAGGTCTGAGGGGGCTGGTCAGCCCGGGTTACGAACATCCGCATATCAGATACTTTCCAGTGCCTGCTGCAGTTTATCGACGCCGATAATTTTCATCCCCGGAATTTCCTGCCGCGGCATATTGGCTTTGGGCACAATGGCGCGGGTAAAGCCGTGTTTAGCTGCTTCCTTGATGCGCTCCTGGCCCGAAGGTACCGGGCGGATTTCACCGGATAAACCTACCTCACCAAAGACAATCAGTTCTTTCGGCAGTGGCTGATCACGGAAGCTGGACAGCGCCGCCAGCAGCAATGCCAGGTCGGCAGATGTTTCACTGACTTTAACGCCGCCCACCACATTGATATACACATCCTGATCGCCCAGATGAATTCCGCCATGGCGGTGCAGGGCGGCCAGCAATAAATTCATGCGGTTCTGATCCAGTCCCACGGCCACGCGTTTGGGATGACCGAAATGACTGTCATCCACCAGTGCCTGAATCTCCACCAGTAATGGTCGTGTACCTTCCCAGATAACCATCACCACGCTGCCGGCGGCAGGCTCTTCAGTGCGGCTCAAAAAAATAGAACTGGGGTTTTTGACTTCTTTCAGGCCGGTGTCGATCATGGCGAACACGCCCAGCTCGTTGATGGCACCAAAGCGGTTTTTAATACCGCGCAGTGTCCGGAAGCGGCTGTCACCATCACCTTCCAGCATGATGGAGCAGTCGATCATATGCTCCAGTACTTTGGGGCCGGCCAGCGTTCCGTCTTTGGTGACATGGCCGACCAGCAGCAGAATCGTCCCGGTCTGTTTGGCAAAGCGGGTCAGCGCGGCGGCACTTTCCCGGACCTGAGATACACTGCCGGGGGCCGATTCGACGCCATCCACGTGCATGACCTGGATGGAATCGATGACCACAATCTTCGGCTTATGTTGTTGCAGGGTCTGGATCAGGCGGTCAACACTGGTTTCACTGAGCATATTGAGCCTGTCGCTGGGCAGTCCCAGGCGTTTGGCGCGCATCGCCACCTGCTGCAGACTTTCCTCGCCGGTGACATACAGTGCCGGCATGTGTGAGGCCAGAGTACACATGGTCTGCAGAAGAAGTGTGGACTTACCAGCCCCCGGGTGACCGCCAATCAGAACCGCAGAGCCCGGTACCAGTCCGCCGCCCAGTACGCGGTCGAATTCCAGCATACCGCTGCTGACTCTGGGCACTTCCGCGAGATCCACATCCGCCAGACGCTGAACGCCCTGATCCCCGGCGCTGCCTGCATAGCCACCATAACCGGCATCCCGTGACGGCGCTTTGGAAGCGGAGACGACGAATTCCTGCAGCGTATTCCAGGCGCCACAGTCGCTGCACTGTCCCTGCCATTTCGCGTGTTCAGAGCCACAGTCACTGCAGACGTAGGCGGTTTTCTTTTTAGCCATAAATATACGGATTCAATAATCGACGGTTAATGGCGCGAGTTTACGGCGGGGCGGAGTGAATGCAAGCCGGCGCTGAGTTACGTAAGCGTTACTACTTATCCCGCGACGCTCTTGTTAAACTTTGTTCTTTACGCCAATGATGACAATAACAGGAAGGTTACCCATGAAATTAGAAACACAGGCGATTCATGCCGGCTTCAGCGAAGACCCGGCCACCCGTGCGGTGGCTGTACCGATTTATCAGACCACCTCATACAGTTTCCGGGATACCCAACATGGCGCCGACCTGTTTGACCTGAAAGAGCCGGGCAATATTTACAGCCGTATTATGAACCCCACCAACGCTGTGCTGGAAGAGCGCCTGGCGGCCATGGAGGGCGGCATCGCTGCATTGTGCATGGCATCCGGTATGGCAGCGATTACCGCCACGCTGCAGACCCTGGCCCGTGCAGGGGATAACATTGTCAGTGTCAGCCAGCTGTACGGTGGCAGCTATAACCTGTTTGCTCACACGTTTCCGCAACAGGGCATTGAAGTGCGCATGGCCTCCGGTGATGACGTCGCCGCGCTGGAAGCGCTGATTGATGACAACACTAAGGCCCTGTTCTGCGAATCGATCGGTAACCCGGCAGGCAATGTGGTGGATATTCAGGCGTTGTCCGATATGGCCCACCGGCACGGTGTGCCTGTGGTGGTGGATAATACCGTGGGGACGCCCTGCCTGTGCCGCCCGTTTGAATTCGGTGCGGATATTGTTGTGCATTCCCTGACCAAATACATCGGTGGCCATGGTACAACGCTGGGTGGCGCTATCGTGGATTCCGGTAAATTCCCGTGGAAAGATAACCCGAGGTTCCGTCAGTTTAATGAGCCCGATCCTTCCTATCATGGCGTGATTTATACCCAGGATATGGGCGAGGCGGCCTTTATTGCCCGCGCCCGCGTGGTGCCTCTGCGGAATATGGGCGCGGCACTGTCGCCTATGAATGCCTTTATGCTGTTACAGGGACTGGAGACGCTGGCGCTGCGCATGGAACGCCATGTGGAAAATACCCAGGCAGTAGCGGAATATCTGCAGGCCCATGAGCAGGTAAGCTGGGTTAATTACGCCGGGCTTAAAGACAACCGTTACTATGATGTGGCGCAGCGCATGCTGGCTGGTAAACCGTCTGCTATTTTAAGTTTTGGTATCAAAGGCGGCGCTGCTGCCGGGGCAAAATTTATTGATGCGCTGCAGATGATCAAACGTCTGGTGAATATCGGTGACGCCAAAAGTCTGGCCTGTCATCCGGCAACGACTACTCACCGTCAGCTGAACGAAGAAGAACTGGCATCCGCCGGGGTCAGCAGTGATCTGGTGCGTTTGTCTATTGGTATTGAGCATATCGATGACATCATCGCCGATATCGAACAGGCTCTGGCGGCGGCTTCATAGTCATTTCTGTGATGCAGCGTCACCGGCAGTGATTCATGATTCAGATTGCCGGTGACACTTTGCCTGTCATTTCCTGTCCGCTGCGATACTATAGAGCTCCCTGAATCCTGAGCCGCAGAGAGTCCGATGTCCTTTGGTCAGTTTACCGCTTTAATCAGTTTTATTCTTTCCATGGGGACCATTGCGGTCACCTATTGGGTGGGTACCTCGGCCGGCACGGCTGAGTTGTGTAATCCCTTTATCGACGGCTGTACCGATATTACCCACACAGGTATGAAAGGCGACGGCGGCTTTATTTTCCGCGGCGGTATGATTACCGCCTGTGCATTTTTCATCGTCTGGTGGATAGTTATGGGGGTGTGGCTGTCACGCAGCAGCCGTGTTGCTGTGGTGGTAATGCAGTTCTTTGGTGTGCTGGCGGCACTGGGGCTGCTGGCGGGTACGGCAGTTCTGTTGCCGGAAAAAACCGATACTCATTGGGATATTCACGTACGTGGCGCCAACCTGTTTTTCCAGGGAATGCTGATCGCACTCAGCATCAATTATGTGCTTATTATCCGTGCCTATAAGCGTGGTATGCCGGTGCCATCCCTGCATTTTAAAAGCCTGATTATGCTGATTCTGTGGCTTATGTTTCTGGCATTTGCCGGGGTGACTGTGGGCGTGGATATGAGTCATGGCAAGCGTATTATTGAATGGTGGGCGACCTTATTTATCGGCCTGTATTTTCTGACATCTTACTGGGACTGGAAAAAAATCCGCCTGGTGAATCAGCAGCAATATTAATCTGACACAGAATTAACCTGGCACAGAATTAACATTACAAAGAGACGCGACTATGACCATGCCGCAACGCATTGCTCTACTGGCGGTTGCCCTGCCTTTCCTGTCGATTGGTATCAGTTATGGCCTGTCGGTCGCTGGTGGTCACGTGCCTTTATGCATTCCCTGGTTTGAGGGCTGCTCAACCATTACCGCCACCGGGGTGTATTACCCGGCGGCTTATGTATTTCGTGCCGGGCTGATCAGTACCGCGGTGATCGCTATTATCTGGTGGTATTGTGTGCGTGCCTGGCTGGAAAGTGTGGGGGAGCCGCACCCCCACCCCTGGATACACCGCCTGGTGGCTTTTGCAATCGCCGCCAGTATTCTGCTGGTAGCTTCCATTTCTGTACTGGGGGAACATATGGTGCCCTCATCCGAACACCGCTGGCTGTGGCGTTTTCATACCATCACGGCGGTGTTGTTTTTTCTGACCACGGCAGTCTGCCAGATACTTATGACGGTGCGCATGCGGCAGCTGCAGCAGACACTGAATATCCGCTTCCGGCGCATCACCAGCAAACAGATACTCGCTGCTCTGCAACTGCTGCTGATTCTGGCACTGGTTGTTGCGGTCTCTTTCGGGCTGGATAAAGACGGCGTCATCGAAGTTATTGAATGGTGGCTGGCGACGCTCAGTTCGCTGTATTTTGCCACCACCTATTATGACTGGCAGGATTTCCGTCTGACCCGGCATGAACAGCGGCTGGCCCAGAATGTCTCCGCTCACGGGGAGGCAAACGTATGACGTTACCGCAGCGCATCGCCCGCACCAGTTTCTGGTTATCCCACGGCACCTTCTGGCTGACCCTGCTGTTGGGGATGTATCTCGGAACCACGGATATCTGTGTGCCATATCTGACCGGCTGTACCAGTATTACCGCCACCGGCATTCCCGACCCGCAGGCGTATATTTTCCGCGGCGGTCTGATTTCCGCCTGTGTGTTATTTGCGGTCTGGTGGTATTGCATGCAGGCGTGGCTGTTCGAAATCGCTCCGCAACGGCCTATCTGGACCGTGCGTTATATGGTGAGCGCCGGCATCATCAGTTCGGTGTGCCTGATCATCGCCACTGCTGTGCTGCGGCCGGATAAGGATGCCTTGCCCTGGACAGTGCATACTGTGTTTGCAGCGCTGTTTTTCCTGATCTCCCTGGCGGTTCAGACCCGGGTAACCTACTGGCTGAAATATCTGCAAAAGCGCGGTGTGGATATCGGCAGCAGCCTCAGGCAGAAATTTATTCTGGTTTATGCGCAATGGTTTTTCCTGCTGGTTATGGTTGTTTTACAGCTTACGGATGCTGGTGATGCGTGGAAAAACATTGTTGAGTGGTGGATGGCGTTATTGATTGGCCTCTATTATCTCAGCAGTGCTCAGGACTGGCGTTATTTCCGCCTGACGGAAACTGACTGAGGTCATTACGGCGCGCTTTGCCGGTCGCTATTTATGCGCCACCGGCATAGTCTGAACAGATTCTTTCAACAGCACATCGGGAATCTGAACATGCCTATTTCTTCTGAACTGGTTGGTGAAATGACCTTGCTGGCGCAGTTCGATCTGCACAGTATGCAAAAAGGGATCAAAGTGCATGAAGATGCCGATCCGGAATTACTGGCGGCAGTCAAACGTCTGCATGAAAAGGGCCTGATTGACGAACCGGATGGCGGCTATCTGACCAGCCTGGGGCATACCGCGGCGGAACATCTGCAGTATCTGCTGGAAATTCTGAAAAAACGCTGAGACAGGCAACTGTCGCAGCTCAGAAATCCCCCCACTGATACTGAAACACACTGAGTGCGGCCAGGGCCGCGGTTTCCGTCCGCAAAATCCGCGGGCCGAGTGTCAGGCCGTGAAAGCCGGCACTCAGAACCTGCTGTACTTCGTTTTCACTGAAACCGCCTTCCGGGCCCACCAGTAATGCAAGGCTGTGCGGAGCCGGGTAATCTTTCAGGGGTTTCTGGTTATGCGGATGCAGGATGCATTTAACGTCGGCATCTGTATTGCGACACCATTCGCTGAGTGTCTGTGGCGCATGAATCAATGGAAGGTGATTGCGGCCGCTCTGTTCGCAGGCACTGATGGCAACCTTCTGCCAGTGGTCGGTCTTTTTTTCCAGCCGCTCACCTTTTAACCGTACTTCGCAGCGCTCACTCCACAACGGCGTGATCTCACTGATCCCCAGTTCGGTGGCTTTCTGAATCGTGAAGTCCATGCGGTCGCCCTTGGAAATCACCTGCCCGAGGTGAAGGCTGAGAGCGGGCGGGGCATCCTGACGCAGAACAGAGGTGACGGTAGCGGAAGCGTTTTTCTTGCCGGCTTCGCACAGGGTGGCGGCGTACTCGCGCCCGTCACCATTGAATAAACGCAGCGCGTCGCCCGGGTTCATGCGCAGCACCCGCAGCAGATGTGTTGCCGCCTGGCTGTCGAGTTCGACACGGGCATCAACCGTCAGTGGATCTGTACAATAAATTCTTGGCCCGGTACTCATGCTGTTGCTCTGCAGAAATGACCTGCGGATGATAGCAAAAGCGCTTCCCCGGTGGCGACACTGGCAATAGTCGCTGTGATCATAGCGTGAGTTATTGGTCGCGCTGGTGTTTGAGGGTGCGGGTCTGCAGCTGGAACAGGTGCTGAATCAGCAATTCCTGTTCGGATTCCTGAATGCCTTCAAAGTTGACGCGCACCAGATAGGGCTTCTCCGGGTCCTGGGTGGCTTCTGTGGCAACAATGGTGCCGGCTAATGTCAGCATGGCATTAGAAGGTTTGAGTTGCAGATGGAACAGCATATGCTGCGCCTCACTGAGGTCGGAGTCGGTATAAAACGACATGCCGCAGGCGCTGAGGTTTACCCGCACACGGGATTCAGTACCCGACAGGCTGAGCTCGGCCACATCGGCGCTGTGACCGCTTAACAGGTTCATCTTGCGATTAAATAATTCCAGTATCTGCGCCAGCGTCGGATGAACGGAACGCATCTGATGCAGCAGGGTGCCCAGTTCCTGTTCGAGTTCTTTCAGCTCCGTTTTTTCCAGTGACTGGTGCTCTTTCCAGTGAACAAATTCTTCCTGGGAAATGGCCCGGAAGTCCATGACCACTTCATCATCAAGGCGGAAATAACGGCGGCGTTCTTCCATTGGTTTTCCTTTGCGGATCAGAATATTTCGTTTGGCCGGAGTTCAAAATCCTCCGGACGTGCGTTCAGTGCTTCATCGACAGCCTCGTCACCACCTTCCATTTCCGGTACGTCATCATCATCACCGGGTTGTTTACGCAGAATAATGATTTCCACCCTGCGGTTACGTGCTCGGGCTTCCGGACTGTCATTGGCTACCAGCGGCTGGGTATCGGCATGGCCGACAATCTGAAACCGGCTTTCATCCATTTCCGGCGCGATAAAGAGTTCTTCTGCAAAAGCGGCAGCGCGGGCGGCGGATAAGGTCCAGTTGGTTCTGAAAGGACCACCGCCCACCGGAATATCATCGGTATGGCCTTCCACGGAAATCAGCCCGGGGACAGTGACCAGAACATTGCGGATTTTATCGATCACCGGTAAAAACTTGTCTTCAATATAATCAGAGCCTGAACGGAAAGCGCCCCGTTGTTGTATGCGGATAATGATTTTTTTACCCACGGTTTCCAGCTCAACCTGACCCTGAGCGATTTCATTTTCCAGCTGGGAGGCGATTTTCATCGCTTCTTCTTCGGTTTTCTCTTCATCTTTCTCCTGGCTGGGCACCACCACTTCGCGGCTCATTTTGCCCTGATCACCCTGACGTTCTTCCTGTTGGGTAATTTCATCCTGACACAGGACTTCCAGCGAACTTTTGGTGATGTCACTGGTTTTCTGCCGCACTTCATTAATCGGTGTGGGCTCGGGAATCGACGGACTGAAATGCCGGGCGATGACACTGGTCCCTTTCGGCGGATCACTGACATTGACCAGTGTCTGCACACCAAAGGCCTGCCGTAATTCGCCTGCCAGACGCTTGAACTTCATGGCCTCCATCTCTGAAAAAGACAGCAGCAGCACGAAGAAGCACATCAGCAGCGACATCAGGTCGGCAAAGGTTGCCATCCATCCCGCAATCGAGGGGCAGGGCGGACACTCTTCTTCTTCTTCCGGAGCCATGGTCAGTCACCTGAACTTGTGCGTTTGCCTTCCTGAATGTAGGCCTGCAGCATGGATTCTATGACCCTGGGGTTCTGGCCGCTCTGAATGGCCAGCAGGGCATCAATGATCATCGTTTTAAGCCGGTCTTCTTCGTCCCGGCGCAGGGTCAGTTTGTCGCCCACCGGCAGCGCAAACATATTGGCCATCATGGCACCGTACAGCGTGGTGAGCAGAGCGACCGCCATGGCCGGGCCGATGGTTTTGGGGTCGTCCATATTGGCCAGCATGGCCACCAGACCGATCAGGGTACCAATCATGCCCATCGCCGGTGCCACATCGCCGATGGCTTTGAAAATATCAATACCGATATCGTGACGTTTGCTGGCCTGTTTCAGTTCTTTACTCATCAGCGTGCGCACGACGTCCGGGTCATGACCGTCGACCAGCAGCTGAATGCCTTTGCTGAGGAAATCATCACTGACTTCTTTCCCTTCCAGTGACAGCAGACCGCCCTTGCGTGCCAGTCCCGCCAGTTCAACAACTTCTTCGATGATGGTGTCCGGTTTGCTGAGTTTGAACGAGAAGGCTTTACCGGCCACCTTGATGGCCCCGAGAAACTGGCCCAGTTCAAACTTCATCATCACCGCAAACAGACTGCCGATCACCACGATGAGAATGGACGGTACGTTAATAAACATTCCGATATCACCGCCCATAACCATTGCGAAGGCAACGATAGCGAAGGCCCCGACCAGGCCTACCAATGACGCGAGATCCACAACGGCTCCTTGGAAAAACTGTCTTCAATGACTCTGAGTTTAGACAAACATTTGCATTCTTCCTCAGCGCTGAGGAATTTATTGGTAACTCCGGCAATCCGCTTATCTTGACCCCCTGCAGACATAACGGTAGTGTTGCCGCGCCCCGCCAGGCCTGCCGGAATCCGCACTGTTCCGGTACACTGAGCGACGACAACCGTGAGATAAAACCTATGACAGATAGCAAGCCCGCGTTTGACTTTGAACAGGCACTGAAAGAGCTGGAGCAGCTGGTGGTGCGTATGGAAAGCGGTGAACTGACCCTGGAAGATTCACTGCAGGCATTTGAGCAGGGCATTGGCCTCACGCGCCAGTGCCAGCAGGCGCTGTCCAGCGCGGAACAGCGGGTACAGGTGCTTCTGGAACAGAACGGCAGCAGCGTAGCGCAACCCTTTGACAGCGGTGAGTAATATGCAGGCAGCCCTGCACCAGGCCCAGCAGCGGGTTGAGCAACAGCTGCAGCAACATATTCAGAAACTGAACCTGAGGCATGAACGGCTGGCGCAAGCCATGACCTACGGCGTACTGAATGGCGGTAAGCGCCTGCGCCCGTTTCTGCTGTATGCCACCTGTGCCGCGCTGGGCGGAACTCAGGAACAGGCCGACAGCGCCGCGGTGGCGCTGGAGATGGTCCACAGTTACAGCCTGGTGCACGATGACCTCCCGGCCATGGACGATGATGATCTGCGCCGCGGTAAACCCACCTGCCATATCGCCTTTGATGAAGCGACCGCCATTCTGGCCGGTGATGGTCTGTTGACCGGTGCCTTCGAAGTGCTGGCCACTGCCCCGTGTCAGAATGACGCCCAGCGGCTGACCCTGATCCGGCTGCTGGCAGGCAGTGCCGGTGGCAGTGGCATGGTGGCCGGGCAAAGTATTGACCTTTCCCATGTCGGGCAGCGGATGACGCTGGACGAGCTGGAAACCATGCATCGCCATAAAACCGGAGCCCTGATCCGGGCGGCGGTTCTGATGGGGGCGGCGTGCGCGGCAGACGGGGCGGATGAGCAGACCCTAAGCGCGCTGACACGTTACGCCGAAGCGCTGGGGCTGGCCTTTCAGGTATGGGATGACATCCTGGATATTGAAGGCGACACCAGCGTACTGGGGAAACATCAGGGCGCCGATCTGGCGCTCAATAAACCCACCTATCCGGCTCTGCTGGGAATGGAAGGTGCGCGCCGTAAAGCCCATGATCTGGTGTCCGATGCCGTGCAGGCACTGTCAGAGGTTAACGGCGATACCGGTATTCTGCAGCAGCTGGCCCATTACGTGGTGACCCGCGACCATTAGACGCAGTACAGGGATTCCGGCCCTGAGTGTCAGAAATCCCACAACGCTACTCATTGGCGCCAAGTGCCGGTAGAATGGCTCCCTTTTCCGTAAGCTGTGCACGCAGCTGCGTATACATAAGACATACCGAAGTAGCTGATGATTCTGACAGAGATTCCCGAACAACGGCCTGATACGCCCCTGCTGGATACCATTGATTCGCCAGCGGATCTGCGCGACCTGGATGCCGGTCTGCTGCCACAGCTGTGTGCAGAACTGCGGGAATATCTGGTGTACAGCGTGGGTCAGTCCGGCGGACATTTTGGCGCTGGCCTGGGCGTGGTTGAACTCACGGTGGCCCTGCATCACGTGTTTAATACGCCGGAAGACCGCCTGGTATGGGATGTCGGCCATCAGGCCTATCCGCATAAAATTCTCACCGGCCGCCGCGAGCAGATGCCACTGATCCGCAGCGAAGCCGGTCCTGCCGCCTTTCCCCTGCGCAGTGAAAGCGACTACGACACCTTCGGTGTGGGTCACTCCAGCACTTCCATCAGTGCCGCACTGGGGATGGCGCTGGCAGCCCGGGCACAGGAGAGTGAGCGTCAGGCAATTGCCATTATCGGCGACGGCGCCATGACGGCAGGGATGGCGTTTGAAGCGCTGGATCATGCCGGACAGGAGAAAGCCGACATGCTGGTGATCCTCAACGACAATGATATGTCGATCTCCAACAACGTCAGCGCACTGAATAAATACTTTACCCGTATCTGGTCCAGCCGCACTTATTCTGCATTGCGTGCCGGCAGTAAACGGGTGCTGGAAAAAATTCCCGCGGCGTGGGAGTTTGCCCGCCGTACGGAAGAACATATGAAGGGCATGGTCGCGCCAGGCACCATGTTTGAAGAACTGGGATTCAATTATTACGGCCCGATCGACGGCCATGACCTGGATGAACTGGTTCTTACCCTGGAAAACCTGAAAAAACTCAAAGGTCCGCGTTTTCTGCACGTGGTCACACGTAAGGGCAAAGGCTTTGAGCCGGCTGAAGAAGACCCGGTTAAATATCATGCCCTGAAGCCGGCCTCATCAGCGGCCGGAGGGGTGAAAAAACCAACCTATTCCAATATCTTTGGTCAGTGGCTGTGCGATATGGCGGCGGTGGATGAACGCTTGATGGGCATTACGCCGGCCATGCGCGAAGGCTCTGACCTGATCCGGTTTTCCGAGGAATACCCGCAGCGCTACTTTGATGTCGCCATTGCCGAGCAACATGCGGTTACGCTGGCTGCCGGGCTGGCCTGTGATGGCAGTAAACCTGTGGTGGCGATTTATTCGACCTTTCTGCAGCGCGCTTACGATCAGCTGATCCATGATGTGGCACTGCAGAATCTCGATGTGTTATTTGCCATCGACCGCGCCGGTCTGGTGGGCGAAGACGGCCCGACACACCATGGCGCTTACGATCTCAGTTATCTGCGCTGTATTCCTAATATGGTGGTCATGACACCGTCGGACGAAAACGAGTGCCGGCAGATGCTGTATACCGGCTATCAATACGACGGCCCGGCGGCTGTACGTTATCCGCGCGGCTCCGGTAGCGGTGTCAGCGCGGCGAAAGAAATGCAGCTGTTGCCCCTTGGAAAAGGCCTGTTACGGCGTGAAAGCCAGGCTCCGGCCGGACAGCGGGTTGCCTTGCTGGCCTTCGGAGCACCGCTGGCGATTGCATTGCAGGCGGCTGAGACGCTGGATGCAACCGTGGCGGATATGCGTTTCGTCAAACCGCTGGATGAAGAGCTGGTGGCCCGCCTGGCGCAATCGCACGATGTGCTCATCACGCTGGAAGAAAATGCCATCATGGGCGGTGCCGGTTCCGCGGTACTGGAATCGCTTACTCAGGCCGGCATTCAGGCTCAGGTAAGGATGCTGGGGATTCCTGATCAGTTTATTGAACATGCCTCGCCGGCCAGTCAGCGTCAGGTCTGCGGCCTCACCGCCGACGATGTGACCACCACGGCGCGGGCTGTTCTGCCGGCCGCCGGCCCCCTGTTAACCGCCGGAAAATCCTGAGCCGCAGTGGCCTGCTGGCTGGCTCATACTTTCTTCTCAATCCTGCCCCGTTTTGCTGGTTCAGTGCTTTACTTGATGTGTTGATTCATTAAAGCCCGGCGGCGGGGGTGGACGCTTTGAAACGTTACCTGCTGATTATTGTTCTCATCGTCTGTGGTTCAGCGGCCGCAGTGTACGACGTTGTGCTGCGTCTGGAGAATGACCGTGTACGCAGCATGAGTGAACATCTGCTGGAACGTATTTATATCCGTGCGCTGCGCGACTATTACGGGCTGCTCACGGACGTACGTTTTGTGCTGGAATCCGGCGAATCCGCAGAAACCCTGCGCCGCATGCAGGCCAACACGGATATGGGCCGCTTTCTGAGCTTTGCTGACCAGCCGTCAGAGCTGGTAGAAGCCGGTGACTGGCAGGTCACCATGGCGCTGGACGAGCTGCAGGGTGACATCAGCATTAACGGCAGCGGCCGTCATCAGCCTTTTCTGGTACTGGATCTGGGGCTCAGCCGGCAACAGCCGCAGCCACGTATGCTGGTGCGCATCGATGTTATCAACTGGATTCAGCACATTACAGAAGACCTGGGCATCGGTGATATTCCGATGTACATCCGCTGGCAGGAGCACACCATCGCTCCCGACCCGGCTCATTCCCGGCATCTGATGATGGTGTTCAGTGATTTTCTGGTGCCAGAGATCAGTCTTTACCTCAGCTATGCAAAAGTCGACAGCCTGTTTCATCAGCGCCTGACCGCAGCGGTGCTGGCTCTGTTGGTGGCGATTCCGGAATTTATCCTGCTGTTCTGGCTGTGGCGCCAGTACTTCCACAGTCGCAGGCTGCGTCTCGCACTGGATAAATCGAAGAAGGATCTGCAGGCCGAAAAACACGCCAATCAGGCGCGCTCGCGTCTGCTGCACCATACATCCGCACAGGTACAGACACTCAATCAGAGTCTGGAGGAAGCGCGGCGGCGCATGGAGTTGTCTGAGCGTCTGGCTGCGCTGGGAGAAATCTCCGCCGGAATCGCCCATGAGATCAACAACCCGGTGGCTTACTGCCGCAGTAATCTGGAGACCCTGGGCGAAGATCTGAAAGCGCTGCAGGATTTTATTGCCGCAGTGGATAAGCTGTCGGATCAGCTGGACCCTGGCTCTGAGCTGTACCGGCAGCTGGCCGAACGCTACCAGACACTGGCGCTGCCGGAGGCGCTGGCCTCGGCGCCGGAACGGGTGGCCAATATTACCGAAGGGATCGACCGCGTGGCGCGCATTATTCAGGATATGCGCAAACTCAGCCGTCAGGACAGTAAAAAGATGGCGCTGAGCCAGCTCAACGAGCACATCGAAAGCGTGCTGAATATTGCCCGCAGTCGCCTGAAAGGCAATATTGAGCTGGAAGCGGAGCTGACAGAGTTGCCGCTGATTCCCTGTAACGCCTCACAGATCGGGCAGGTGATTCTGAACATTCTGATCAATGCCATTCAGGCGCTGGGAGATAAGCCCCATGGAAAAATCACCCTGATTGAACAGCTGTCACAACACTGGCTGTCGATTGAAGTGTGCGATAACGGCCCCGGCATGAATGAAAGCACTCTGTCGAGAGTGTTCGAACCTTTCTTTACCACCAAAGCCGAAGGCGAAGGCACCGGCATGGGGCTGGCATTGTGCTATCAGTTAATAGAGGCCCATCACGGGCGCATTGAAGTAGAAAGTCAGCTGGATGAAGGCACCTGCTTTACCGTCTGGCTGCCATTGGATCCCGGTCGGGTTCAGGAGTAATACAGATGCTGAGTGAAGGCTATGTAGCGAAGGTTCAGGAAAAAAACGGCCGTCTGCTGATTGTGGACGATGAAGAAGCCGTTCTGCAGGCGCTTAAGCGCCTGTTTCACCGCCAGTATGATGTGGTTATCCACACCAGTGGTGCAGCAGCACTGGAGGAGCTGAAAAAAGACACATTCGATGTGATTATTTCTGATATGCGCATGCCGGGTATGACAGGGGCAGAATTGTTGAAAGCCTGCTTTGAACAATACCCGGATATGATCCGCATCCTGCTGACCGGTTATTCGGATCTTGATTCCGCCATTAAAGCCGTCAACGAAGGCAATATTTATCGCTACATCTCCAAACCCTGGGACAACGATCAGCTGCGTTCGGTGATCGCCGAAGCCATTGATAACCGCGACCTTAAATCCGCCAATGAAAAGCTCAACGCGCATATTATTGAGCAGAACAAAGAACTGGAAAGTCTGAACCGGCGCTTACAGGAACGCTTCCATGAAACCAGTTTTGACCTCGGCGAAGCCGAAGCCAAGCTGACCGATGCCTACCGCAGTCTGCGTCAGGAATTTAACAGCATGGTGCACATTCTGGTGAGTATCATGGAACGCCGCAACGGCGAAGAAGAGGGCAGCTCAGAACGACTGGCGCGGTTAGCCAAAGAATTTGGTGAATTTTCGGGGCTGGAAGGTCAGCAGATTCAGGATCTGTATTATGCCGCCCTGCTGAAAAATATCGGCAAAGTCTCTCTTCCGGACTCTGTGCTGAATAAATCCATCGCGCAGATGACGCGGGCTGAAAAAATGGATTACGCCCGCTTCACTATTAATGGCCAGACCATGCTGATGTTACTGGAGCCGTTGCAAAATTCATCCACCATCATCCGGTCACATATGGAGCTGTACAATGGCAAAGGCTTCCCCGATAAGCTCTCCGGTGATGCGATTCCCAAAGAAGCCAGGATTCTTCGCATTGTCACCGACTTCGTCGAAATTCAGCGTGAATATAATTTTCTGGGCGAGACTCTGACCTCCGAAGATGCCCGGTCTTATATGTTAAAAATGGCCGGTCAGCGCTATGACCGTGAGCTGGTGGATATCTTTATGGAAGTGCTGGAGGATTTCGACGAAGGCGTGGTGTCCGATATGGAGCGTATACCGATTCAGGATGCGCGCATCGGCATGACTCTGGTGGGCAGTCTGATCAGCCCGGCCGGAATGGTGCTGTTATCCGAGGGAACCGTGCTGACTGAACGCCATGTCGAAAAGCTGCAGGCCATGCACCGCCAGTTTGAAGGCCACGAAATCAAGCTGCATGTGCGTCGGGAAAAGCCGCCGGAAAAAGAAGACAGCGATCAGGCCGGGCCGGGGTAAAACCCGGCATCGTCAGGGCTGATATCGCACTGCCCCGTGATATTCCGGCGTTACAACGGACCGGCTTCGGGCTCGTCATCCTGATGAGTGGGCAGTCCCTGAGGCGGAATATCCAGTGGCAGATAATGCCCAAGTTTGGAGGCTTTGGTTTTCAGGTAGCCATCATTGTGCGGGTTACGGCCCACCTGCAGCGGTACGCGCTCGACCACTTCCACGCCAGCGTCACTCAGTGCTTTGACTTTACGCGGATTATTGGTCATCAGACGGATAGCGTGGATACCCAGGTGGTCCAGCATCGGCCGGCACATGCTGTAATCACGCATATCAGCGGCAAACCCCAGACGTTCATTGGCTTCCACCGTGTCAGCGCCCTGATCCTGCAGGTTGTAGGCGCGGATTTTATTCAGCAGGCCAATACCGCGGCCTTCCTGACGCAGGTAGAGTACTACGCCCCGTCCGGCTTCGGCCACCGAGCGCAGGGCCTCTTCCAGCTGATAGCCACAGTCACAGCGCATGCTGAATAAGGCATCGCCGGTCAGACATTCAGAATGAGCCCGTGCCAGCACCGGCTCCCCATCAGATACCTCTCCCATGGTCAAAGCCACATGTTCTTTACCTGTGCCGGTTTCCTCGAAACCATGCATGGTAAATACCCCGAAAGGCGTGGGCAGTTTGGATGATGCAACGTATTTAATACTCAAGGGGAGTACTCCGGGGGTAAATCAGGGCGCGTATTCTACCAGCGAACCGCGGGGCTGACTAATCCACAGGCGCATAAGTTTGGCGACATTTCTGCAAAATTTTGTTCAATAAGTGTCAGGCAGTACGACAACCGGGCGCTGCCTGCAGTAAAATCACTTACGCAACACAGAAAACAGGAAACTGGCTTAATGGTCTGGATCTTACTGGCGCTGCTGCTGTTAGCTCTGCTGGTTCTGCCCGGCGTCTGGGTGAAGCAGGTACTGCGCAGGCACGCCGGACAGCGCGATGATTTTCCCGGTACCGGCGGCGATATGGCACAGCACCTGATCGGCAAGCTGGGGCTGGAGGGCGTCCGTGTGGAAGAAACCGCCGGCGGTGATCATTACGACCCGTCCAGTCGCTGCGTGCGGCTGACAAAGGACAAGCTGGAAGGCAAAACGCTGACGGCGGTGGTGGTGGCTGCCCATGAAGTTGGTCATGCCCTGCAGCACGCCAGGGGCGAAGCCCTGTTTAATACCCGTACCGGGCTGGCCCACGTCGCCATCTGGATGCAGCGTATTGCCCCGGTTGCACTGGTTATTTCGCCCCTGATGGCCACGGTCGCGCCGGGATTCGCCCGTCTGACATTGATTCTGGCGGTCGCATCCATGCTGATGGGGACGCTGATGCACCTGGTCACACTGCCGGTTGAATGGGATGCCAGTTTTGGTAAAGCCTTGCCGGCTCTGGAACAGGGAGAGTATCTCGGGCCTGAGGATATGCGCAATGCGCGCAAAATTCTCACTGCCGCCGCCTTAACCTATGTGGCCGGTTCACTGATGAGTCTGCTGAATCTGGGCCGCTGGCTGCGCTATCTGCGCCGTTAATACCCTTTCTTTGTGTAATGTTTCTATTGTGTTAATTACAACAAAAGCAGCGCCCGCTGTGTTGTATCAAACCCCACAAAAACTCCCTTCCCTTATATCAAAATTCATATAAAACAATGGCTTAGCTTTCAGGCATTGGCATTGCAGTACGGAATCAGCAACCGACCCCGACGATATATCAGCGCGGGAATCAAGATTAGAAATGCCCCCAATCAAAGAAGGGCAGGGTACTGAAAAGGAGCTGAGACCATGCAATTGAATGTGCTTGGACAAGAAAACGGTGGAGAAGCAGCCGCCAGCAGTTGTGCGTCAGGTTCGTGTGGCAGTGATAATGATCAGATGGCAGCGCTGCCGGAAGCGATCCGTGAGAAAGTCAAAAACCACCCGTGTTACTCCGAAGAAGCGCACCATTACTTCGCCCGTATGCACGTGGCAGTCGCACCGGCCTGTAATATCCAGTGTCATTACTGCAACCGTAAATACGATTGCTCCAACGAATCCCGCCCGGGCGTGGTATCGGAATTGCTGACGCCGGAAGAAGCCGTGATGAAAACCAAAGCGGTGGCCGCCAATATTCCGCAGATGACCGTGCTGGGCATCGCTGGCCCCGGTGATCCGCTGGCCAACCCGGGCCGCACCTTTGACACCTTCCGTATGCTCAGCGAACAGGCACCGGACATTAAACTCTGTGTCTCCACTAATGGTCTGGCGCTGCCGGATGCCGTGGAAGAGCTGGCCAAGCACAACATTGACCACGTGACCATCACGATTAATTGCGTTGATCCGGCCGTAGGCGCCAAGATTTATCCCTGGATTTACTGGAATAACAAACGCATTTACGGTGAAAAAGCCGCCAAAATTCTTATTCAGCAGCAACAGAAAGGTCTGGAAATGCTGGTGGAGAAAGGCATTCTGGTGAAAGTGAACTCTGTGATGATCCCCGGAGTGAACGATGAGCACCTGAAAGAAGTCAGCCGCATCGTAAAAGAAAAAGGCGCCTTTCTGCATAATGTTATGCCACTGATCTCGGAAGCCGAGCACGGTACTTTTTACGGCATTATGGGGCAGCGTGGACCAGAGCCGGAAGAACTGCAGGATCTGCAGGACGCCTGCGCCGGTGATATGAATATGATGCGCCACTGCCGTCAGTGCCGCGCGGATGCCGTGGGGCTGCTGGGTGAAGACCGGGGCGAAGAATTTACCCTGGATAAAATTGCCGCCATGGATATTGACTACGACTCTGCCATGAAAACCCGGGCTGTCGTGCATGCCGGCATCATGGAAGAGCTGGAAGAAAAAGAAGAAAAACGTAAGCGTCTGGCGGCGGTGAATGTTCCGGCCAGCGCAGACATTATTCCCGAAGACACCCGGCCGGTGCTGATGGCCGTGGCGACCAGTGGTGGCGGTCTGATTAACCAGCACTTCGGTCATGCTGAAGAATTCCTGATTTATGAAGCATCCCCCAAAGGCGTGCGCTTTATCAGTCACCGTAAGGTTGATCAGTACTGTATTGGTGGTGATACCTGTGGCGAAAAAGAAAGTGCGCTGGCCGGCTCTATCCGGGCACTGAAAGGTTGTGAGTCTGTGCTCTGTTCCAAAATTGGGTATGAGCCCTGGTCGCTGCTGGAAGAGGCCGGCATCGTCCCCAATGGTGAACATGCCATGGAGCCGATCGAAGAAGCGGTCATGGCTCTGTACAAAGAAATGATCGCCAGTGGTGCGCTGGCAGAAAAAGCGCCCGAGGCGGAAAGCATCAGCGCCTGACCAGTATCAGGAAATAAAAGCTGAGCTGTAAAAAAGAAAAAACCTCCGGGGATTACCCGGAGGTTTTAAAACCAAACAGAAGAGAGATCACCATCCGTTTACGGGTGATGAACAACCGGAGGTCAGCATGGCACTATCCATTGTCGATTCCTGTGTGAACTGCTGGGCCTGCTATGACGTATGCCCAAGCAACGCCATCTATCAGAGCAGTGCCCACTTTAAAATTAATCCCAAAAAATGCACCGAATGTGAAGGTGACTACGCTCATCCTCAATGTGCAAGTATTTGTCCGATTGAAGAAACCATTCTGGACGCCGCAGGCGAAGCCATTAATCCACTGGGCTCTTTAACCGGTATTCCACCGGAAAAAATGAAAGAAGCCATGGATGAAATTCAGGCCCGGTAAACAGGACCAGGTTATGACAGACGTGCTGCATTTTTACGAAAAACCCGGCTGTATTAACAATACAAAGCAGAAAAAAATACTGCGTCAGTGTGGTATCGGGCTGGAAGAGCACAGTCTTCTGACTACCCGCTGGGATAAAGAAGAATTACGCCGCTTCTTTGCTGGCCGCCCGGTCGCCGAGTGGTTTAATCCATCAGCCCCGGCGGTGAAAGAAAAAAAGATACGTCCGGCTGAATGCAGCGCAGATGAAGCTCTGGATGCGATGTTAAAAGATCCTTTGCTGATCCGCCGGCCTCTGATCAGACAGGGTGACTGGTATTGCGCCGGGTTCGACTGGGATCAGCTGAAGCAGGCACTGAATATTACAGCCGATGACGCGGATACGGTCAGTGTTCCGGCAGGCATCGAAGCCTGTGCCCGGACAGGGCATTAACAATGGAGAATATTATGAATATGGTCTCGGTCTTTAAGCCTTATGGTTGGGCACAGCATCTGATCGTTGCCGGTCAGCAGCGCTCTCTGATCTGTGCCAATAACAGCCGCTGGCTGAGCCAGATTGTGCGCAGTCAGCGTCAGGGAAAAACCTGTCTGCCCTATTTTCTCGGGCTGTCCAGCATTGATTATCACTGGATGATGCATCGCCAGCTGCTTGGGCGTCAGCGCCGTATGCCATTGGTTTCGTTGTGGACTCAGGGACACGATGCTCCTCTGCACGAGGAAGACCTGCGGCAGCAGCTGCTGGAAATGCGCCAGGATGAGTGGCTTGAAATCCGTAATTTATTACGCCAGCACAAAGCCGGAAAAACCGACTGTGAACTTATCATGTCCGATATTGTGGCAGCCGGTTGTCTGGGCGGCGACCATCTCTGGCGCGATCTGGGCCTGCAGTCACGCAGCGAACTGAGCCAGTTAATGTTGCAGAATTTCCCCACCCTGGCGGCGGCTAACAGTGGTGATATGAAGTGGAAAAAGTTTTTTTATAAACAACTGTGTGAGGCCGGTGGTGGTTATGTCTGCCGTGCGCCCAGTTGTGACCAGTGCAGTGCTTATGATGACTGCTTTGGTCCGGAAGAATAAGTCAGTTTCATTATTAAAATATAAGCCCTCAGCGGAGGATTAAACATGATCAAATGGCATAACATCAGCGTCACCGAAGCCGAAGAAATGCTTTACGACAGCCAGGTTCTGGTTCTCGATATGCGTGACTTCCGCTCCTATCTGGCAGACCACCATCCCCGGGCTCTGCATTTAACCGGTGAAAACCTGCGCGCTATTCTCAAGCATACGGCGCGCTCGGTACCTGTATTAATATACTGCTACCACGGCCATCGCAGTCAGGATATGGCACAGCTGTTCAGCGACTTCGGTTTTACCAGCTGTTACAGCCTGGATGGCGGCTATGAAGCATGGTTCCCGGATATCCGTCATCCGGATAACGAACTGAGCTCTGACCTGAAAAGCTGGATGCTGGAACGCCATTTTATGCCGGCCAATCTGGATGAGCGCTGCGCTAATAATGAGACTGCGTTAATGCACGCCTGTCGTGAAGGTGAATATGAATACGCCCGTGAATTAGTGTTGGCGGGTGCCGGCATTGATCTGGTCAACAAAGATGGTAATAACGCGTTATGGATGGCCTGCCAGAGTGGCAACGAGAATATCGTTAATCTGCTGTTGAATAACGACATCAATATGGACCAGCAGAACGACCACGGTGCCACGGCGCTGATGTATACCGCATCGGTGGGCAATGTGGCACTGACCGCCATGTTGATTGAGGCCGGTGCCGACACCGATCTCACCACACTGGATGATTTTACCGCTCTGGATGTTGCTGCCAACGCCAAAACCCTGCGCATGCTGCAGTTCTGCATGATGCCGGATCAACGCTACGTTGCCTGAGGACCCCTTATGACTACATCACCTGTTGTTGAAATTATTGAAAAACAAATTGCCTCCAACCCGGTGCTGCTGTACATGAAAGGCACCCCGGACGCTCCGGAATGTGGTTTTTCTGCCGCTGCGGTGAAATCCCTGAAAGCCGTCGGAGCAGAATTTGCCTTTGTAAATGTTCTGCAGGCACCGTCCATCCGCGAACGTTTACCATCCGTTTCGCAGTGGCCAACGTTTCCGCAGCTATTTGTTAACGGCGAATTAATTGGCGGCAGCGATATCGTGGTGAATATGGCAGCTGACGGCAGTCTGAAAACTCTGTTGGCGGATGCCAGTGCCGCGGCGGAATAATCATCATGGATTCCGCCGACGTTATCAGCCGTATACAGCAGGCATTATCAGCCGATCATGATCCACAGATTGATGTCAGCGGCGCTGACTGTAATTTTACCACCCGTGTCATCAGTACTGTGTTTGATGGCCTGCGCCCGGTTCAGCGCCAGCAGAAAATACTGAGCGCCTTTGCCGATGTTCTGAGTGACGGACGCCTGCACGCACTGAGCATCGAAGCCTATACCCCACAGGAATGGCAGGCAAAATCGCAGCCGCAAACTTCATCTACTTTTACCCAGCTGAGCTGACTTCAGCGATTAATCAAGAGGAATCTGCAATGAGTGATATGCCAAACATCAGTCGTGATGCCGCCTTAAGAATAGCTATGGCAGCGCGCGCGATTCCCGATGTCAGTGTTGGCCAGTTACTGGAAATCATTGCCCGGCGGATTGAAGGTGATCTTACCGAAGAGGCCCTGACGACCATCACTGTGACGGATCTGAAAACCGGTTTTGGTTCTGTTGACGGTGAAGAAGACGGCGAAGACATCAGTGCGGGGTTAGCCAATATCAAAGATGCGGTGCGGATTCTCTGGGGGGAAGCGGAAGAAGACAACCTGCCGGCGGCGGTTGCCAGCGCCGGGGATATGCCGGATTCCGTACGTGTGGCCATCGCATCCAACAATGGTGAAATACTGAATGGCCATTTCGGCTCCTGCCTGCGTTTTCTGGTTTATCAGCTGAATGCCAGTGACTGTCAGCTGATTGATGTGCGCTCTACCGTGGATGCTGACCTGGCGGAAGACCGTAATGATTTCCGCGCGGCATTGATCGGTGACTGTCAGATTCTTTATGTGCAGTCAATTGGCGGACCTGCGGCCGCTAAGGTCGTGCGTACCGGCATTTATCCGATTAAGCAGAAAACCTCGGAGAACGCCCGTGACGTTCTGGGTCGCCTGCAACAGGTCATGCAGACATCACCTCCACCCTGGCTGGCGAAAATCCTTGGTGCCAGCGCGGAAGAGCGTATCCGCTTTGCGCAGGAAGGCTGACACCTGCCATCGTCAGAGCGGCTGCCAGCCGCTCTGACGATCAGCAAGCTGCGCTTATTGCAGCTTCCAGCGCCGGTTGGTGCCACTCCAGTGCCTCCGGGTACTGACATTATCACCGGTATTGGTACCACAGCCATCCGGAACCTGTTGCGGGTTCACCTGCAGCGCAAATGAGCCATCCGGATTGGCGACAGAACGCTGTGCCTGGCCACCATGATATTGCCAGATAATCACATCCGCTCCCCCGGTGAAAATACCGGATATCCAGGCATAAGCGCGGATTCTGCAGGCTGTGAATTAACTGTGTCTGACTATCATGGAACCACTTCTGCCAGTGTTCACCGTTGCAACGCCATTGAATAACCGGGGTTCCATTACTCGTATTGGCGTTGCTGATATCCATGCAGAGTACTGAAGAAACATTAACGAAGGTGTGCCAGCTTAGCGCAGCCGTGGAGTTGTTGTTATCGACATCCTGTCGGGTGAAAGCCGGATATCCTGCCGGGCGGAATTCATTCAGGTTATTCAGAAAAGCGGAATCTCTGACAGTGCCAGGCGGTTGAAGACGCATTCCCTCATCCCGGCGTTTTGTGTCGTGAAGCAGACAATTGTCTGATGTTGGTCATAGTACATAGTCTTAACGTTATTGATTTTTATAGGTTTTTTATTCGCTTCGGTCAGGCAGGTTTTTTGCCATAGCCTGTACAGTTATCCCAACGACTGACAGGAACTAACGATGTTACTCAATACTTATAAAGACGCTGGCCTTCTGTTTTACATTAACTTTCTGGAAGAGACTCCGGATAAAAGCGCACTCGCCTACCGTGGTGATCTGGTCATCGTACCGGGTGAGAATGATGATAAAGGGCACCCGAAACCGCCCAAAGACGTGCTGCGCGAAGCGGCCGTACTTGCCAGCGATAAAATTCATATGCTGATTGGTGGTCTGGATAAAATGGCCTCACTGCCGCCCTTGCTGGAAAAATACCAGGCCGATTTCGCGGCCGATATGGCAGCGGCATTATTCGTGGTTAATCTGACCAAACCTGTTCAGGTTGATGTTGAAGGGTCTTTGATCACGCTGATTCCTCTGGTTCAGGGTGTTCCCTGGAATGAAGCGATGGAAGAGCTGGCGCTGGAGAAAAGCGATTTCAAAGGTCAGAAGCCAGGTGAAAAACTGCAGACCATGTATGCAGAGCTGAAAGGTTATAAACCTAAAAAATATCCGCTGGTTACTCTGGATGAAGCCCTGGGCATGACCAACAACGCGGTACGTGAAATTCACGGCGCGGTATAAGTCCACTGGCCTGAATGGCTCAGGCCCGGTCTGCGTCCTTGCCCCGGGCCAGGAGCAATACCGCTGAAGGGTAAAGACGACAGATAATGCTAGACTGATATATCTGTCGTTTTTGACTGCCTCTGGAGGAGGTAATGCCCGCCAAACGGTTAGCTTCTACACTGGTTATATTCCAACTACTGGCACTTTCTTTGTCAGGCACTGCTGCCTTTGCTGGTCAGGATGACGATAACCCCCGGGTTGTTGTCATGCTGCATTCCCACCACGCGAATATGCCCTGGAGTCAGGCGTTTAACCGCGGTACCCGTAAAATTCTGCAGGAAAATGATAAAAACATCGTTCTTTATGATGAATATATTGATACCGGCCGGTTCTCTGATACTCATTATTATAAGGCTTTTTATCAATACCTTCAGGTCAAATACAGCCAGCGTAACCCCCGTGTTCTGCTCGCTGACAGCCAGCCTGCTCACGCCTTTCTCGAACAGTATCCGGATCTGATGCCCGGCGCACAGCGTATTGTATTTCAGACAGACGAGCAGGGAACATCACGCAAACAGGAAGTAGATGGCAGCTGGAATATTAATATTATCAGCGACTTTCACCAGTCCGTGGAAGAAATGCTGAGGCTGGCTGAACCCAGGAATCTTTATGTGATTGTCGGCACCATGGAACCTGCGGGAGAAAAACGCCTGATCGCTTTCCGCAGCAACCAGGCGCTGACTGACAGTGATGTGCGGGTCCATTATCTGATTAATATCCCGCTGCAGGAATTGAACGTCATGGTCAGTCAGCTACCGCCGGACAGTGCAATTTATTATCTGCTGATGTTCAGTGATATGCGCGGTAACTATATGACGCCATACCAGATCGTTCAATCCATTGCACAAAACGCCAATGCGCCGGTATTTTCACATTGGCAATCCCTGATGGGCAGCGGCATTCTCGGTGGCTATATGATCTCCGGAGAAAGGATCGGAGCATTGGCCGGGCGTTCTGTACTCAGTGCAATGAATGGCGGAAACTTCCGGCTGCGGCCAGAGGATGCATTTAATTACTACTACGACTGGCGTCAGCTGAATCGCTGGGGTATTGCGGAAAAGCGGTTAATGCCCGGCACGGATATTATAAACCGGCCTGCCAGCCTGCTTGACCGTTATCAGGTTTCCTTTATTGTTGCGGCCGTTATAGGGCTTATTATTCTGTTGTTTTCTTTCCTGATATATCGCCATCTTTTAATCCGCAATATACGTAAAGCCAGTATGCGCATTGCCAATACCGACAGTTTAACCGGGCTGAATAACCGGCGTGCGATTCTGCCGCTGATTAACAAAGAGATGGCACGTTGCAACCGTTTCCACACACATGCCTGTCTGTTGATTGTGGATGTTGATCATTTCAAAATGGTGAATGATAACTTCGGGCATCTGACCGGTGATCAGGTACTGCGCGATATCGCTGAACAGCTGGCTGCCTGCCTGCGGGTGGCCGATACCGTTGCCCGCTGGGGCGGAGAAGAGTTTATAGTGCTGGCACCGGCGACCGATATTGATCAGGGCCGGGAGATTGGTGAAAAGCTGAGAAAAGCCATCGAAGCCATGTCCCAGGTGCACGGCAAAACGACGACCATCAGCGTAGGCGTGGCGGCCTATATTGAGGGAGAAACCTTTAACAGCTGGTGTGACCGCGCTGATGATGCCCTGTATAAAGCCAAGGAAAGTGGCCGTAATCAGGTTGTTATCTCGGATATCAAATACTCGGTAATTCCCCAGGAACAGGGCATTGAACGTCAGGTCGACGCCGGAATATACGCGGCCGATCAGACTGTGAAAGATGATGGTTCCGGGGAAATATAAAAGGAATGAAAGGAAAGGACAGGGAAGAGCAGACGCAGCGCATTGTCTGGGCGCGTCGCTCCTGCCTGTGGTGCAATTAACCGGCCGGTGGCATTAACCGGCCACAGCTTCCAGGCTTTCTTCCATCAGATCCTGCCAGCTGGCGTCCACAATGATCAGATTTTTCTTTTCACAGTAGCGTTTTTCTTTGTCCGTTGGTTCCGGCAATAACACCCAGCCAGCCGGTTCTCCGGCAGCATAAATAATATCGCTCAGCACCATACGTTCAGTATCACGCAGCATGCGCAGGCCACAGAACAGGTATTGTTTACCTTTACGATATTCTTTCAGAAATCCCGGAATGGCGAATCCACCCATCAGCTCGGTAATGTAATCCACATAATCAGCGTCGGAGGCAATATAGTTCGCCTCGGGCTTTGGAGAACCGGTTGGTTTAAACAGTACCGGCAGAGACGTGTCGACTTCCTGCTGAGTGATTTCCCGGTATTCACCACTGTAATACTGATAAATGCGGAAGCGGTAATCCGTACCGGCAATACGTGCGACGCCAACAATCAGCGTATGGGGACGATCGGAATAGAAGTCCTGTAACTGGGTATCGCGGTTGATATCGACCACATAGGGAAGGTTCATCTGAGCAATCCACTGATGGAAAGCCGATGCTGTCCAGCTCTGCTCGCCATAGGTGGTATTCAGAAAGCGTTCAATAAACTTGCGGCCTTTCTTATTCTCCAGGTTCATGGCTGCGCGGGGAAATTCGTACATCAGTCGCGGTGCCATGGGTTTGCCACCATTCATCGCCAGGATCAGGCTGTCGCTGTCGGCGGGAATCGCTGCGCCGGTTTCCTGATTGGTGACCCCGGTCAGTGTATCGGCTCCCAGGTAAGGAACGATCTGTCCATTGCGCATACCTTCCCGGAGCGTGGAAATCAGCTCTGAACTGGCCATATTGAATACCTCTCTGCATAGCTTCGTTGTTGTCGGTGTAATTTGTTGCCAGTGTCGTTACCTTCAAGAACCAAGCCATTTAACAAAGGCGCCACAGCTACAGCAGCTGTGTCTGCGGGGGGCACATAAAGGCCTGAGTAAATGTATTAAGTTACTGAATTTCTGGTGAAAAACTATTAATCAAAGGCGTTTTGTCGGGTATTCGAGCCCCGTTATTGATCAGCGGCGGTAATGGGGCAGATAAAACACAGAAGAGGTTTTGTCGTGTTTACTGCAATCTTTCTTCCTCTGCAGGACGACCGGCCAGTGTGCTGTTTTGGTTTTCCGGAACCGTCATAAAATCAGGCCCTTGCAGGACTGGCCACAGCACTGACTGTCAGTAGCACTGATGGTTTAGGCCGGCTGTATTTTTTGATTATGTCTAATCCGCCAGTCAGAGCCATTTAACAAACCACCGCAGGCGCTGTGGCGGAGGCATCGCTACAGAAAAGAGACACTACACAGTAGCGCGCACAGTGACGCCGCTACACAGTGGCAGGGGCCGGTGTTTTTTCTCAAAGTCCTGCACTTTTCGTCGCACAGTGAATGCCGACAACAGTGTTCCGCTTGTTGTTCGTAGTAAGACATATCCTCCTTTTTTGTAGGGTAAGGAACCCTACATATCCATGCATGAAAAATAAAAAACACTTAAAAAACAAGCGCTTGTGTTTTGGCCGGAGGGCTGGCACAGGGCGTGCAGAAGTGGGGTTGTGATACAGGCATATGGGCTCACTGTTCATATGTCTGCCGTCCGCTGCCTTTGGTAGCAACGTGTGTTGTTAAACCGGAGGCAAAGGTCCTCGCCTGGAAAATTATAGGAGATACAACTATGGCTATGCGTCAATGCGCCATTTATGGCAAAGGCGGTATCGGTAAGTCTACCACCACTCAGAACCTGGTGGCTGCTCTGGCAGAAGCCGGTAAAAAAGTAATGATCGTGGGTTGTGACCCGAAAGCAGACTCAACCCGTCTGATCCTGCACTCAAAAGCTCAGAACACCATCATGGAAATGGCTGCAGAAGCCGGCACCGTGGAAGATCTGGAACTGGAAGATGTACTGAAAACCGGTTACGGCGATATCCGTTGTGTTGAATCCGGTGGTCCTGAGCCAGGTGTTGGTTGTGCAGGTCGTGGTGTAATCACTGCGATCAACTTCCTCGAAGAGGAAGGTGCCTACGAAGACGATATCGATTTCGTTTTCTACGACGTACTGGGTGACGTTGTGTGTGGTGGTTTCGCGATGCCTATCCGTGAAAACAAAGCACAGGAAATTTACATCGTATGTTCTGGTGAAATGATGGCTATGTATGCAGCCAACAACATTTCCAAAGGTATTGTGAAATACGCCAACTCAGGCGGTGTACGTCTGGCAGGTCTGATCTGTAACTCACGTAACACTGACCGTGAAGACGAGCTGATCGAAGCACTGGCTGCCAAACTGGGCACCCAGATGATTCACTTCGTTCCTCGTGACAACGTGGTACAGCGTGCAGAGATCCGTCGTATGACCTGTATTGAGTACGATCCTTCTGCTAACCAGTCCGATGAATACCGTCAACTGGCTCAGAAAATCATCGATAACAAGAAGTTGGTTATCCCAACTCCCTGCACCATGGATGAACTGGAAGAGCTGCTGATGGAATTCGGCATCATGGACGAAGAAGATATGAGCGTTGTAGGTAAAACTGCCGCTGAACTGGAAGGCTGAGCGAAAGCTTAACCTTCAAGCCGCCGCAGCCAGGCAGAAGGTTGCGGCCGGCCGATCGGGATGGTGCAGATTAGCGCCATCGGAACCCGGAATGAATAACCCCTTACATTCATCCCGGTCTGTTACCCGTTAATAATTAAGGAGGCCCATCATGGCCATGTCACGTGATGAAGTTGAATCTTTGATTCAGGAAGTGCTTGAGGTTTATCCGGAGAAAGCTCAGAAAAACCGTGAGAAACATCTGACACCAAACGATCCTGAACTGGAACAATCCAAGAAGTGTATTACTTCTAACAAAAAATCCCTGCCGGGTGTAATGACCATCCGTGGTTGTGCATACGCAGGTTCTAAAGGTGTGGTATGGGGTCCTATTAAGGACATGATCCATATTTCACACGGTCCTGTTGGTTGCGGTCAATACAGCCGTGCCGGTCGTCGTAACTACTATATTGGTACAACCGGTGTTAACACCTTCGTTACCATGAACTTTACGTCTGACTTCCAGGAAAAAGACATCGTATTCGGTGGCGACAAAAAACTCGCCAAAATCATGGACGAAATCGAAACTCTGTTCCCGCTGAATAAAGGTATTTCTATTCAGTCCGAGTGTCCGATTGGTCTGATTGGTGATGACATCGAAGCAGTCGCCAAACAAAAAGGTGCAGAGCACAACAAAACCATCGTACCTGTACGCTGCGAAGGTTTCCGTGGTGTGTCTCAGTCTCTTGGTCACCACATTGCCAACGATGCAATCCGTGACTGGACGCTGGGTGCCCGTGATGACGACAACAGCTTTGCAACCACAGATTATGACGTAGCCATCATTGGTGACTACAACATCGGTGGTGACGCATGGTCTTCCCGTATTCTGCTGGAAGAAATGGGTCTGCGTGTTGTTGCACAGTGGTCTGGTGATGGTTCTATTGCAGAAATGGAACTGACTCCTAAAGTGAAACTGAACCTGGTTCACTGCTACCGCTCTATGAACTACATTTCCCGTCACATGGAAGAGAAGTACAAAATCCCATGGATGGAGTACAACTTCTTTGGTCCAACCAAGACCATCGAATCCCTGCGCAAAATTGCTGCACAGTTTGACGAAAGCATTCAGAAAAAATGCGAAGAAGTCATTGCTAAATATCAGCCAGAATGGGAAGCGGTTGTTGCTAAATACCGTCCTCGTCTGGAAGGCAAACGCGTCATGCTGTACATCGGTGGCCTGCGTCCACGCCACGTAATCGGCGCTTATGAAGACCTGGGTATGGAAGTTGTTGGTACCGGTTATGAATTCGGTCACAACGATGACTACGACCGTACTCTGAAAGAAATGGGTGACTCGACTCTGCTGTATGACGATGTGACTGGCTACGAATTCGAAGAATTCGTTAAGAAAGTTAAGCCAGATCTGATCGGCTCCGGTATTAAAGAGAAATACATCTTCCAGAAAATGGGTGTGCCTTTCCGTCAGATGCACTCCTGGGATTATTCCGGTCCTTACCATGGCTTTGATGGCTTCGCTATTTTCGCCAAAGATATGGATATGACCCTGAACAATCCATGCTGGAAAGTACTGACAGCACCATGGAAAAAAGCAGCGGCTGACGCCGATGCTGTGGCAGCTTCTGCCTGATCCAGTTGTTACCGGTCAGCGGATACGCCCGATGCGTATCCGTAATAAAACCCCATTTACCCGCCAGACCACAGATTCGTGGCGCGGGAAGAGAGGACTATCATGAGTCAGCAAGTTGATAACATTAAGCCAAGCTATCCGCTGTTCCGTGAGGAAGAGTACACAGATATGCTGGCTAAGAAAAAAGCCGATTTCGAAGAAGCGCATACCCAGGAAAAGATCGATGAAACCTTCCTGTGGACTACTTCTGAAGAATACAAAGAACTGAACTTCCAGCGTGAAGCTCTGACTGTTAACCCGGCCAAAGCCTGTCAGCCTCTGGGTGCTGTTCTGTGTTCACTCGGTTTTGAAAAAACCATGCCTTACGTACACGGTTCTCAGGGCTGTGTTGCTTACTTCCGTACTTACTTCAACCGTCACTTCAAAGAGCCGATCGCCTGTGTATCTGACTCTATGACTGAAGACGCTGCGGTATTCGGTGGTCAGCAAAATATGAAAGATGGTCTGGAAAACTGTAAAGCGATTTACAAGCCAGACATGATCGCCGTGTCTACTACCTGTATGGCCGAAGTTATTGGTGACGACCTCAACGCCTTCATCAACAACTCCAAAAAAGAAGGTCATGTACCTGAAGAATACCCAACGCCGTTTGCTCATACCCCAAGCTTTGTTGGCAGCCACGTCACTGGCTGGGACAACATGTTTGAAGGTATCGCACGTTACTTCACTCTGAACTACATGGAAGACAAAGAAGTCGGTAAGAGCGGCAAACTGAACCTGGTGCCTGGTTTTGAAACCTACCTGGGTAACTTCCGCGTGATCAAACGCATGATGAAAGAAATGGATGTTGATTTCACTCTGCTGTCTGATCCTGAAGAAGTTCTGGATACACCGGCTGATGGCCAGTTCCGCATGTACGCAGGCGGTACTACTCAGGATGAAGTGAAAGAAGCGCCAAACGCTCTGAACACTATTATGCTGCAGCCTAACCAGCTGGTGAAAACCACCAAGTTTGTTAAAAATACCTGGAAGCATGAAGTTCCGGCGCTGAAAATTCCGATGGGTCTGGCCTGGACGGATGAATTCCTGATGAAAGTCAGTGAAATCACCGGTAAGCCAATTCCGGAAAGCCTGGAAAAAGAACGTGGTCGTCTGGTCGACATGATGACAGATTCACACACCTGGCTGCACGGTAAGAAGTTCGCTCTGTGGGGTGATCCTGATTACGTTGAAGGTATGGTTCACTTCCTGCTGGAACTGGGCTGCGAGCCAACACACATCCTGGCTAACAACGCTAACAAGCGCTGGAAGAAAATGATGGATGCCATGCTGGCTGAATACCCTCAGGGTGCAGACTGTGAAGTGCACATCGGTAAAGACCTGTGGCACATGCGTTCTCTGGTATTCACCAACAAGCCGGACTTCATGATCGGTAACTCTTACGGCAAGTTCATTCAGCGTGACACCCTTTACAAAGGTAAAGAGCACGAAGTTCCGCTGATCCGTATCGGCTTCCCGATCTTCGACCGTCACCACCTGCATCGTCAAACTACCCTGGGTTACGAAGGTTCTATGCAGATTCTCACCACGCTGGTGAACTCTGTTCTGGAACGCCTCGATGAAGAGACCCGTGGTATGCAGACCACGGACTATAACTACGACTTAGTACGCTAAGGTCGTTCCGGACTGGCTGCGTTGTCAGGGCGGTGTTGGAAATTATTTCGGAATGCTCATTTACGATTTGTAAACTCCGCTTCCTCAATAATTTCCGCCTTGCCCTGGCGGCCTCGCCGACGTCCGGTTGCGTTAATGAATATTTCATTAACGCAGTTTAGTTTGTAGGGTGCGCCCCGCGCACCAAGTCAGCATATAAGGTGCGCCCTGCGCACCTGTCTGTAGGGTGGGCACTGCCCACCGGATGCAACAAAAGAAATACCGGATGCAGCTGAAGTGATCCCGACTCTGTATCTGATATTCCCAAACCCGCCAGTCGTTCCACAAGATGTGGCTGGCGGGTTTGACTGCTTTTGTTGTAACAATTGTCTGGCCTTTCGGCCAGCACATAAAAAGAATTATCTGCCTTCTGTATTAGCAGAGGTTGAATAAAAACTTGTGGAGAGCGTCATGCCTAACGTCATGCTGCGTGAAAACGATAAGGGCGAACTGACCCTGTACGTACCTAAAAAAGATCTTGAAGACGTCATTGCCTCGATCGAATTTGATGCTCCGGATGCATGGGGAGGTGAACTGACCCTCTCTGATGGTTCCAGTTTTATTATCGACAAACTGCCGGGTAAGCCGGATCTGCCGATTACCGTGCGTGCCAAACGTGGTGCCGAGGCCTGAGCCATGGTACCGCGGCACGATCTGACCGATCAGGTCGCTTTGCGTATCGGCATGGCCTCGCGCCAGCTTGATGGGGTTGAGCTGTCTGACTGGATGGCGACACTGATCCGTGCAGTGGGACTGCCGCTGTCGCCACAGCGTCTGGGGCGGCTGCGGTTAAATCGTCTGCGTCAGGCCAGTCGCGGACAGTTTGACCGCTTTTCGGATGAGCAGTTACGCAGTGTGATTGCTCTGTTGCGCGGACACGGTGTCGACATCCGGCAGTCAGTGCCGGAACCGGTGGCCTACGATGCCACGGATATGCCGGGCTCGATCCGCATTGCCTGCGCGTCCAATCGTGGTGACAGAATCGATGGCCCGTTCGGCACCTGTGAGCGTTTTTTAATTTATCAGGTTGCGGCGCAGGAAAGCCGTCTGATTGATGTGCGCGAAGTACCGGATCTCAGCCGTGCCGATGATAAGCATATGGCGCGCGCCAATATGATCTGTGACTGTCATGTGCTCTGCGCTTTAACCATTGGTGGTTCTGCGACCGCCAAGGTCGTCAAAGCTGGCCTGCATCCGGTAAAGACCGGCGTACCGCGGCCGGCACCGGAATTAATTTCAGAGTTCCAGCAGGTGCTGGAAACAACGCCTCCTCCGTGGCTGATGAAAATCATGGAAGCATCTGCCCGCGATACCTGGGCCCGACAGCAGAAATCAGGAAGTGCTTATGATTAACCGTCATCAATTGCAGGCAATGATCGACTTTGTTGAACAGAAAGGTCTGAACGAAACCACACTGGGAGAATTGCGCCAGCAATACGAAGGGCTGCATTTTACCTGGTGTCTGGATGACGATATTAACTTCGAGCATCCGGTGGCCGAGCATCAAGAGTTTAATGTGTTTCTGGTGGATTCCCGCGATCATTGTTCGACTCTGACCAAAGATGCAGAAACCGCATCCGGTGTGGTGTTCGCAGAAATCTTAGAAGACTGAGGCTGGTATGAATCATCAGGACGATAATTTAACGCCCATTGGTGACTGCCGCCGCTGTCGTTACCGGGCCAACCTGTTACTGGCCGGACGCTGCAGCCCCGGGGATGCCTGTATCGCCGTTGACAGTGGTCGTCAGATGGACCGTTTCCTGCGCATTAATCCGGAACTCGCCCGTCACTATCTCACGGACAGTTTCTGGGAACGCCGTGCCATCGCCGTCCGTTATGTCCCGCTTGATGATCTTACCCCACTGATAAAAGACAGCGACGAAGCGGTACGCCGGGCGGTGGCCTATCGCCTGCCGCGTGATCAGCTGATTCAGTTAATTCACGATGAAGACCGTGAAGTGCGTATTACCGTGGCTGACCGTATTCCGCTTGAGCAGCTGGAACAGATGGCCGCTGACCGTGATTATCTGGTGCGTGCTTATGTGGTGCAGCGTCTGCCGGAAGGACGACTGTTCCGTTTTATACGCGATGATGACCGTCAGGTACGCAAACTGGTTGCCAAACGTCTGCCGGGTGAAAGTCTGGTGTTAATGGCCCATGACCCGGAACCGGAAATCCGCCGTATCGTAGCCTCCCGTCTGAGCGGTGACGATGTGCGTATTATGCTTGAAGACCCGGACTGGACTGTGCGCCTGGAAGCCGTTGCCAATGCGCCACAGGATGCACTGGAGCAGATGCTGGAAGATGAAGACAGTGAAGTCCGGGAGGCGGTCGCTGAGCGGCTGAAAACTGAGGTATGAGTTTTCTGCGTATCGCGGTGGCCAGTAAAGATGGCATATCGATCAATCAGCACTTTGGCCACGCCCGGAGCTTTTATATTTTCCGTGTCAGCGCTGAAGGCTCCGTATTACTGGAAAGCCGCGATGTCGCACTCTATTGTCACGGTCACAGTGCCGACCAGAGCGCCATGCAGGATATTCTCAACACCATCCGCGATTGCGATGCTGTGATGGTGGCCAGAATCGGCGACGGGCCTGCAAACAAACTGTCAGATATTGGTGTTATACCGGTCGATGATTACGCCTATCTGGCAATCGAAGAATCTCTGGCGGACTTCTTCTGTGCCAGCGCCGGCGGCAGGAAGCAGGGATGAGCCGCGCACTCCATTGCAGTCCGGCAGAACAGGAAACGCCGCTCTTTGCCGTCGGGCCGGAGGTTACGCGATGGGCCCGTCAGCACCCGTTGTCAGCAGAGAATGTCGACTGCGCCATTGCTGTCATGCTTAAAATTCTTGATGGCAAATGCAAAATGCCGGAACACGAGAAAGTGATAATGGCGTGTCTGTATGAAACCATCAAAGGCTGGCCTTCGCGGTATCTTGGCGCTGATATGCATGAGCTTATTCAGTACGCTAAAACAGCCCTTGATAGTGACGGGTCCAGTGACCCGGATGATAGTCTCAGACTGTTTATTTATGAAAAACGGGTGCTGGCAGAAAGCCGGATTTCGCGCCCGGTGATGAAAGCATTCAAACGTATGCTGCGGGAAACCGGGCTGTTACCGCAGAAACAGAATTCGCAGCAGGATACTCTCTGATGACGATGTTGATCCGCGATTTATTCAGTGATGCGCCTTTGAGCGCAGAAGACCGTGCGTCGCTCGATATACAGCGCCTGCTGCGTGAACCTATTAATATTCAGCAGGACTGGCAACGCGCTGAATCACTGCTGAAAAGCGCCATCAGAAAACTGCCGCAACGGCTGGAAATTAAAATCGCGCTGTACAAAATGTACGCCTATGCCAACCGTTTTGATGCTTCCCGTCAACTGATCTACCAGGTGCTGGAACAGGCCGCTGAACAAGCCGGGTTTGACCCTGACTGGCGCCAGCTGACCAGTGCAACCATTGACTGGCGTTCCCCGCAGGGCGCTGTCCGCCTTTATCTCTACAGCCTCAAAGCACTGGGTTTTGTTTCCCTGCGGGCAGGCAACCTTCATCTCGCCCATGAGGTTCTGACGACTCTGCTGGCACTTGACCCGGCAGATGAAGTCGGCGGCAGTGTGGTTTATGATATGGCGCAAAGTCTGGTCGAAGAAGCCTGAGGCAGCTGTCGCCATTGTCTGTGGTGCGTGCGTTTCCCGGCGGTCCGTGATCAGCGCTAACCGCTAACCTACTGTGGAAGTCCTCAGGTGAATCAGACAAACAATCAGGATGTGGTACGAATCTTATTGGCGGAAGATAATCTGACCAATCAGCTGGTGGTGGAAAAGCTGCTTCACGCCAATGGCTGGCAGGTGGATGTGGTTAATAATGGCCGCCAGGCACTGGAAAAATTACCCGCACAACACTATGACCTGATTCTTATGGATTGGCACATGCCGGTCCTGGATGGCCTGGAAGCCACGCGTCTGATCCGGTCTGCGGATGCGGACTATGCGACAACCCCCATCGTCGGTCTGACCGGCAATATCGATATTGACGATCTGGAAAGGTGCCTGGCTGCCGGCATGAACGATGTGGTGACCAAACCCGTGACGCGCCAGCAGCTGTTATCCGTCATTGACGGATTTCTGGTCGTTTAGTTTTACATAAGCTTAGTATGAATATATTGATAGTCATTGTTATTTCAATATATCGCGCAGCCAGTATGCCATAGTAGCCTTAGTATTTTATATAGATCTTTATGTGATATGAATCAGTACGACAAGACAAAGACGGTCTTTATACCTTTGTTAAAAGTCATAATAAAGGAAAGGAGTATTTGTTGAAAACGAATTGCGTTATCTTATTTTATCTTTTTACTATTGCTTTGGGTTGTTATGGTTACTCCTGTTAGGTAATATTAACGCTCCTGTAGCCGTTTACTTCTTTAGAGGTTTCAGGGCGCATTGTCAGGATGTATATGATAACAATTGGATGCGTATACCTATATGTTAAAATTTAATATCAAAGTTCTTAAATATCTTCGTTTGGGTGTTGTTACTTATCTGTTTGTAGCTGGTGTTATGTGCGTGCTTGTTGGTCTGTTCGTATCTTTTCGTTGGTTTTTAATTTTATTGAAAGATCTGATTAAAGGTTATTCGGGGTTTGAAATTATAATACCTTGTGTGACTGTGGGGGCGACTATACTTATTGTGAGAAGGCTTTTGCGATATTATATGTGTGATGTGTTTATTCAAAAGCTCGAATTTGCTCCTGCTAATAGAGAGCCCGAGCTTGTTGGCAATATTGAAAAAATCAGGTATTACGAAACTGATAAGATGAGAAATGCAGCAAGTTGGTCGCTGGATGCTGTGTTGTTTTCTATATTTATATTAATGTTTTATTATTTGATTTCGGCGGAGTGGCTGTTATGGTGCTTAATTGTCTCTGTATTAGTGTCAATGGTTCTTCTATGTCGGCTTCTAATATTGTTTGTTACTCACAGGGTTGAGATATTGTATTACCCTGATTCAAATGAGCTGATTGAGTTGATTGGCCTTGGTGCGATGACGTCGTGGCGTGATGACTTTGACGAGTTATATAATAAAATACCCGTTGAATCTAATGATTATATAGTAGCAGGTGTTTTGCGTGATTCACACAGTTCGGAAATGCTTTTTCATAAGAAAGGTATAATTTATGACCGAATTGTTATGCAAAAAGTCAGTGATCGTAATGCTTTCTGGAGTGTTTCTCCGGCCTCAGAATCTTCTTTAAGGTTAGGTTGATTATTATGTTAGGAAAGAATGGAAAGCTCTGGTGGAATATTTGGGGGGTTCAAATTGGTTTTGATGCTCCTGCTTATGAAATTGGTTTTAACTATTCTGATGCTTCAATAAATCAGGAGCCTGGTAAAGAGCTACTTGGTTTTTATGATTTTGCTTATTTTGTTAGTGACGGTGGGCGCTACGATATTAATGATGTGTCAGACAGTGATTCTTCGTTGTCTTTTGATATTCATGACTCAGGAATGAATGTTTTTTTCAAGAAAATGAAGGATAAATATGAGAGTGCAAATATAGATAATACAATTTTTGTTCGTGAGCGATTCAGAAATAGCTGGATGGTTAATTTTCAAAAGGAAAATTACGAATTACTTATGCTAGGCGACGTTTACAGAGATTCGAATTGTGGAAATTTATATGTCACAGATAATCTAAAAAAATCACATATAAAGCTATTGGCTGCAAGGAATCAATATGTATCAGCTAACCAGTCCAGTGACGGGTATCATTACAAGACACATTATGATGGACTTGACTGGAGGTGTCGTGATGTTAATGGATATCTCTGGCAGGGATATGATGTTTTTGATGGTTATGGTAAAAGTGCGGAGGTTTGGCTTTTTCCTTTAAGTGATATTCATTATCTTGCATTGCGGATTGGCGTTGCCCACTCAGGTATTCGGTATAGGGAGTATGTTGAGCATTTGCAGAAATTTATTGGGCAGGTATTTAATAATATGCATATCCAAGTGACGGATAATTTGTCTTTTTCTCAGGTTTTAAAGCGAAATTGCACGTTACCAGTATGTGTGGTTACCCCGGAACAACTTGGTTATGAAGGAAATGATTTAATAATATGGCGGTCACTTAATAGTAGGCAGGTAATTGATAAATCTATATTTGATATGCAGGTTATGAAAAAAAATATAAAGCAGCACTTGTATGACTTTATCGAAAACTCGAGCTTTAGGTTCTTAGCTTATGTGTTGTGTTTTATATTTTTCGTTGTTGGGGCTTTAGTATATCAAGATTATTTGGTGGCGATTGGCATGCCAGGGTGGGCTTTTGCTTATGGATTAGGTTTTTTAATCCTGTATGGTCTACTGAAAAAGTTAGACAAGAAAATCCATTTGATAGAAAACGGTGATGATAGCTAGTGTATTTTGCTTCATTTTCTTTTGGGGTTTTTAAAAATATGGTTGTGCTAGAGCAGCGCCGCCGATTTAACCTGTGCCCAGACTTTCATCCCGGCTGTAAGCTGCAACTGACTCACCGAACGCCGGGTCATGCGCGATAAAAACGGCGTATCGCCGACCATCACTTTGATCAATGCCAGCGCCGGGTGCTCATCGTTGCCGATTTCCACCAGGGTACAGGGCAAACAGTTCTGAATACTGGAATCATCCCGTGGTGTCAGCGCCAGACTGACATCGCGTGCCAGTATCCGCGCCCGTACCGGCTGGCCGGTCTGCTCATCACCGGCGCGCAGCCAGATGCCCTCACCGGACGGATGGTGGGCGCTATGATGACCAAAACCAATTTTTACCAGTTGCCAGTGATCATCGCGTTCAACGACGGTGCCCTGCAGGACAATACCGGCTTCATCGCCGGGTGTCAGGGGAAAGTCCAGCCGTGTCAGGGTATCGGCAAGATCTCCCTGGGCGACCACTTTGCCGTCTTTCAGGGCAACCAGATAATCCGCCAGACGGGCGACTTCGGCGGCGGAATGTGTGACATAAACCATAGGCAGCTGCAGGTGTGTTTTCAGCTGCTCGAGATAAGGCAGAATTTCCCGTTTGCGCTGCTCATCCAGTGATGCCAGCGGTTCATCCATTAACAGCAATTGCGGTTTATTCAGCAGGGCGCGGGCAATGGCGACGCGCTGACGCTCGCCACCGGATAACTGCTGCGGGTATTTATGCAGCACCTGTCCGATACCCAGCAGCGCAACAATATCCTGATATTCCTGACGGGTTGGCGCAGTGCCCGCGCGCTTGCAGGCAAACTGCAGATTGTCCGCCGCGGTTAAATGCTCAAATAAACTCGATTCCTGAAAGACGTAAGCCAGCGGGCGCTTAAAGGTGGGTAAGCAGATGTCAGCGGTCTGCCAGGGCTGGCGGCCAAAGTGCACCGAACCGGCGGCCTGTTCCAGCCCGGCAATACAGCGTAACAGAGTGGTTTTGCCCGAGCCGGAATGACCGAATAACACACTGACGCCGGTCGGCGGTAACTGCAGATCAACGTCCAGGGTGAAGTCCGGCCGGAACAGGGTCAGCTGAAGCGTCAGGGCTTTGTCTGTGGTTTCAGCGGTCATAATACCCGGCTCCCGTGCTGGCGGCGGAAGCCATACAGCAACAGCAGGACAACAAAAGAAAAAATAATCATCCCGGCTGATAATACATGCGCACGGCCATATTCCAGCGCTTCCACATGATCATAGATCTGCACGGATATGACCCGGGTAACTTCCGGAATATTACCGCCAATCATCAGGACAACACCGAACTCGCCCACCGTATGGGCAAAGCCCAGCACCGCCGCGGTATAAAAACCCGGTCTGGCCAGCGGCAAGGTGACATGAAAAAAAGTATCCCAGGGGCCCGCCCCCAATGTGGCAGCGACTTCCTGTGGGCGGCGCCCCAGCGCTTCCAGCGCATTCTGGATCGGCTGTACGACAAAGGGCAGCGAGTAAAAGACCGACGCCACGACCAGCCCGGCAAACGTAAAAGGCAGGGTCCCTATGCCCAGCGCCGTGGTGAGTTGACCGACCGGACCGTTCGGGCCCATCAGCAACAGCAGATAAAAGCCCAGCACGCTGGGGGGCAGAACCAGAGGTAAGGCGACGACCGCACTGACCGGGCCTTTGGCAATGCTTTGTGTGTTGGCCAGCCACCAGGCCACAGGCGTCGCCAGCAGCAGCAGCAGGGCCGTGACGATCATCGCCAGTTTTAATGTCAGCCAGACTGCATTGAAGTCAGCAGCGGTCAGTTCCATGGGGTCCCTTATTTCTGTGTTTATGCCGTCTCGGCTCTGTGCGCCGCTTTCAGCAGACGCAGACAGTCGATATTAGCGGCCAGATCGAGTGCCGTGAAGCCATCCAGTGTTTCTGCCCGGGTATCAACCCCTTTTTCCAGCAGCCAGGACACCCACCCGGTTTTACCGGCCGAAGCAGCATACATAAGAACAGAGGCCCCGTGATCATTCAGGTTATTGATATTAATACCGGCAGCCAGCAGGGCTTCTGCGATAACAAAACTGTCGGCGACGATGGCGGCCCAGAGGGCATTGGTACCGTCCATATTGCGGTGATTGATGGCCACCTGAGTGGCGCCCAGCGTCAGCAGGTCGTTAACGATGGCTTCTTCGCCCTGACGGCAGGCTGTGATCAGGGCGGTGTCCTGATAACGCCAGGCCATGGCCGGTTGTTGTGGATCAAAGCTGTGGTTCAGCAACCATTGAATGGTGGCGGGCTGCAGCGCCACGGGGGTGGAGAAGGGCATAAGGTAATGTCTCCCGGATCATTGGCAAACGTCTTGCTGTGCATACTGTATTCCAGTTGTTCAGTGGCCTGATGTATTCGCTGCTGAACCGCCCGGAAATATGTAACTGACTGTTTTTCAATGAGAAAAGATGAATCACAGGTCACTGCCAGCAGTCACGCCAGCCTTGTGCTGCGTGTCTCCTGAGCAGGATTTTGTCGCAAAAGCGACAGAGCAAACTGCCACAATTAAAGGAAGTCACCATGCATGAATTACTTGATGATCCGATGGCCGGAGAACCGGAAGGTCCACTGTTACGCTGCTATCCGGCACTGCAGAAAGGCGATGTGGTATTCGCCGCTACTACACTGGTGAATGATGGCTCCATTCCCGGCGTTGAGCAGAATCAGATTCTGGCCGAGCCCGGAACTATGGGCATGCTGGTCAATGCCGGTCATCTGGAAGAAGACCCGGCACAGGAATTACTGCTGGTGGGCTTTCACCTGCCGGACGGTCAGCTGGTGATGGTGACCTGTCTGCCGGATGAAATCAGCCCGGACGCACCTGAGACGGCGCTGGCCGGCAGCTGATGGACATCCTCAGTTATCACCAGCGCAGCAAACACCGCCCGGATGCATATGCCCGCGGACCGGAAAGTATCGACTGGGATGCTCAGCCTGATCCTTTCCGCACGTTTGAGGCACCGGATGACGCCGGCCGCAGCGCACGGCAGATTCCTCTGCCGTTGACAGCGTCCGGGATCGGACGGCGCTGGTCTGAATTGTGGCGTACAGAACACAGACAGGAATGGGTAACCCCGGACCGGGAAACACTGGCGAATCTGCTGGAATTATCGCTGGCGTTGTCTGCCTGGAAACAGTTCGGTAGCGCGCGCTGGTCGCTGCGGGTAAACCCTTCCAGTGGCAACCTGCATCCAACCGAATGTTATGTGGTGGCCACTAATATCGCCGGGCTTGAAGACGGCATTTATCACTACCGGGCAGATACTCATGCTCTCGAGCAACGCTGCCGGTTTATTGAAAAAGCAACCGACCATACTCCACTGTTGTGGCTGGGGTTTACTTCCGTCCATTGGCGCGAAGCCTGGAAATATGGCGAGCGCGCTTATCGCTATTGTCAGCTGGATACCGGCCATGCATTGGCCGCCGTCAGTTATGCGGCGGCAACCATTGGTTTTTCAGCTCACCAGATTGTGCCGTTAACCGTACAGGATAATAAGCTGGCGGACCTGTTGGGCATCAGCCGCGAGCAGGACTTTACCAACCCCGGTGGGCAGGCCGCGGAAAGAGAGCATGGCGATTGTCTGCTCAGTTTAACCGGCCGGCAGGGGCTGGATACTCTGTTGTTTCAGGCGAACCATGGCGACTGGTGTGGGCGGGCGAATGTGCTGGATAGCCGCCATTTTTATCAGTGGCCTGTGATTGATGAGGCGGTCGCGTCTGCACTGAAAACTAAACCGGATTCCGCCGCACCTGACGCTTATTATACTGACCAGGCGCCGATGCCTGCCCGGGGCGTTCTGGCAGACGAGCCGGCTGCGCGCCTGATTAAACAGCGCCGTTCAGCCCAGAAGTTCGATCCTGCCGGCAGCATACGGCAGGAAGATTTTTATACCCTGCTGGATCATTGTCTGGCGCGTGCAGAGGTACCGCCATGGAATGTATTGCAACAGGCGGCCGATGTGCATCTGTTTATTTTTGCGCATAACGTCGAAGGCCTGGACAGTGGCCTGTACACATTGCTGCGCAGTCCGGCTGCCGATGAGGTGTTGCCGCCAGCGTTGCGCGACGCCTTTGTCTGGCAGAAACCGGCAACGGCGCCGCAGCATCTGCATTTTTATCAGCTGTTAAAAGCCGGCACACGACGTACCGCCGCTAACTTAAGCTGTCAGCAAGCGATTGCCGGCGAGAGTGCGTTCAGTGTGGCGATGCTGGCTGATATGAACGACGTTAAAAATAACCACTGGCTGTACCGGCAGCGGTTTTGGCAGGCGGGTGTACTTGGCCAGGTGCTGTATCTGGAAGCGGAAGCGGCCGGATTACGTGGCACCGGCATCGGCTGTTATTACGATGATTTTGTACATGATCTGTTGGGGCTTGAGGGTACTCAGGCAAGCTGGCAGGTGCTGTACCACTTTACGCTGGGCAAGCCGGAGGTGGATCACAGAATCACCCAATGGCGGCCTTATTCTGAGCGCACACCGGCAGCACAGTAGGTACGAAAGTCCGCCTGTGTGCGACATTTTTGCACCATCGTCCGTGTGGGTGACAGGTAAGCAAAAAGACACATAAAGCTACACAAAGTATAAGGATATATAAGCGGCAAAATTTCTCTGCATATTGCTTGAAAATCAATACCTTAATCTTGAGTTTCTGCAGCCTGTGGGGAATCTGAACGCTTTACTGACGCTTGCACAGGCTTGTGCGTCCGGGTGTTATTACTAGACTGACTGGACCGTATCTGGCCTTACAGGAATGTTCAATGAAAGCGATAAGGATGCGTTTTTCCTGCGTACTGACGTTGCTGCTTGTACTTGCCGTCAATGAACAGAGTTATGCCGCTGACCCTGGCCCACGTCCGGCGAGCCGGCAGGATAAAACCCTGTCGGCAGCGAACGTGAGTAAGCTGCCGGTAGCCGTCAGCACAACAGGTTATCGCTCAGCTTCTGCTGAGAGTGGTGCTCATGCCCGGGCCGTCAGTGTCAATGGCCGCTGGGCTGTGGTTGGCGACCGGGCGCTGAACACCGCCTGGCTTTATGATCTGAAGGAAGAAGACAGCAGTGCTCAGCCGCTGCGGCTCAGCGGTCATTCTTCGTCTGTTTATTTTGGCCATTCGGTATTCACCAATGGCCATTATCTGGCGGTTGGTGATCCCTACTGGAGTGCGCGGGGAATTGTGCGTTTGTTTGCGCTGGACGCAGAGAAACCGGATCACGGGCCTGATCATTATACTGATCTGACCACCTCGGACAGCACGGCCGGAAATATGTTTGGCTACGACCTTTCCATGTCCGGCGATATGGTCGTGGTGGGCAGCCCCGATACCAATCATCCGGGCAAAGTCTATTTTTACCGTATTCATCAGCAGGCTCTGCATCTGACCGGTTCCAGCGAAGGCTCACTGACGGCCAGCGATGGCGAACCCGGTAATATGTATGGCACCGCATCCGCCTACGGGGATGTGCTGTTGGTCGGGGCTATGTCACAGGGGCGTTCCGGAGCCGCTTATCTTTATCAGCTTAATGCCGGCAACGCCGGTGATATTCAGCAGAGCGAAATAAAAATTCTGCCGCCGGCTGCCAGCGGAGGAGACCAGTTTGGTGCTGATGTCGCAGTCGGCGAACACTACATGCTGATCGGCCAGCCGTTCCACGATGCTGACCCGGCCCACGAGGCTATTGGGTCGGCCTGGCTTTACCGCATCCACCCTGATCAGCCGCAGGCAAGTGTCAGTGACTACCTTCAGCTGATGCCGGCAGATGGTTTTGCCGGAATGCATTTCGGTATGACCGTCGATATCATGGATCACTACGCCATCGTCGGCACATATTGTGAAGACGATGGTGTGGGAGCCTACCTGTTTGACCTGACAGCTGACGATATTAATGCCTCTCAGGTTAAATTGAGTATTGCCAGTGATTATGGTGATGAAGGTAAACCGCTGGGTGTATCCGTTTCCGGCAATGGCGAAATATCCGCCGTGCGGGCCCGGTTCAACGGCCGTTTTTACCTGTTTAAACACCACCTCTGAAGACTGGCATCGCCACAAAGCCGCCAATACTCCACAGCGTCTGGTGCGCTATGGCGGCGTCTGCCAGAATGCTGAGCCAGGATTACGGCATCATTGGCAGGTGTATGGTGAGATACAGAGCGCAGATCATTTCTTCATTATTGTGGTTTCTTCTGCTGTCAGCATCACAGGGCATTCACGCCCGTGACATAGAAAGCGTTGTCTTCGCCACCAACTGGTACGCTCAGGCTGAACATGGCGGATTTTATCAGGCCCTGGCTGAAGGTATTTATCAGCGTTATGGGCTGGATGTCGAAATCCGCATGGGGGGACCGCAGGTCAATGGTATGCAGTTGTTGGCTGCCGGAAAAGTGGACTTTCTGATGGGCGTGCCGATGACCACAGTGCACGCGGTGGCTGAGGGTATTCCTGTGGTTGCCGTGGCCGCTACCTTTCAGAAAGATCCGGCGGTGGTGATTGCTCACTCCGGTATTAAAAGTCTGGCTGAAATCGGAAATAAGCAGCTGGATTTTTATATGTCACCATCAGCCAACACCAGTTACTTTCCGTGGCTGAAAGCAGAATTCGGTTTTACCGATACTATGGTTAAACCCTATAACTTCAGTGTGACGCCTTTTCTGTTGAACCAGAATGCTGCGCAGCAGGGACTGGTCACGTCAGAGCCGTTTGCGATAGAGAAAGCCGGTATTGAACCTGCCGTCTTTTTAATGGCCGACTTTGGTTACCCTCCTTATGCTGAAACCATCGAAACCAGTCGCCGGATGGTGGAGGAAAATCCGGATATTGTGCAGCGTTTTGTCGAAGCTTCCATGAAAGGCTGGGTCAGCTATCTGAAAAATCCCATGCCGGGTAACTCGCTGATTAAAAAAGACAACCCGGAAATGACGGATGAACAGCTGGCCTATGGCATTGATACGCTGAAGCAATACGGCATCGTCACAGGTGGTGACGCCAGGGGGCGGGGACCGGGTACAATGACAGATGAGCGCTGGGATGAACTGTATCAATTTATGGATAAATCGGGTTTGCTGACAAAAACGCTGGATATCTCTGACGTTTATACGCTGGATTTTGTGTCGCGGGCTGAGCAGGATTGATTTATCCAGGTAATTAAAAATAAAATAAGTGGTTATTTAATTAAATCAGTTCATTAATTAACTGTTTATGGATAGTCGCTGTGTGAATGTGTGCGATTTTTCTGTCAGGTTTTATCTTTAATTTCTACCCTTAATGATGTCTTTTTTATCATTAATTGTTGCCGGTTGAAATTTATATTGTTGCAGCAATGTCGTTGGCAATTGAAAGTCAGACGTGGTTTTGTATTACTCTATGGTTATTAATCATCGGGAGTACACCATGACGAATTCATCTGCAAAAGATTTACCTTTGTTAACCCGCAGACAATTACTGCAGAATACAGTGGCGGGTGCGGCGATGGCAGGTATCAGCCTGGATTCTCTGGCTGCATTGTCAGAGCCTGTGGTTAAAACAGGCGGTGGCCGGGTGCAGGGTGAAGCGTTAGGCAAGGTAAATCGTTTTCTCGGTATTCCCTATGCACAGCCAATTTCCGGTGCTAACCGCTTTATGCCACCACAGCCGGTCAAAAGCTGGGATGGTGTATTTAAAGCGGTTAAACATGCCGACTTAGCACCTCAGTCTGAATCCGAATTTATTGGCCCAACCCCGGTAACTCCGGCGTTTGAACCGCCTGCCTATGTCCACTCAGGTGATAACTGTCTGGTTCTGAACGTCTGGGCTCCGGCCAAAGTCAGCGGCCAACTGCCGGTGATGGTATGGCTGCATGGTGGTGGCTGGATTTCCGGCAGCGGTTCCTGCGCTATTTATGATGGTGAAAATCTCGCCAGCCGTGGCGATGTGGTTGTGGTGACCATTAACCATCGTCTGGGTGCCTCCGGTCTGACCGACCTGTCGCGGGTTATCGGTGGCAAATATGCCGGTTCCAGTAACTTAGGTATCCGCGATATGCTGGCGGCCCTGCAGTGGGTGAATAAAAACATCGCCGCGTTTGGTGGCAACCCGGATCTGGTAACCATTTTCGGTGAATCCGGCGGTGGCTGGAAAGTGGCTACCATGCTGGGTATTCCGGCGGCGAAAGGGTTATTCCACCGTGCGGTGATTGAAAGCGGCCCGCTGATCGACTTTATGGAACAGGATAAAGCCGATGAAGTTGCCAGGGCTGTTCTGCAGGAATTAGGCATCAGCAAAGACAACGCCGAAAAACTCGACCAGCTGAGCTACAAAAATGTGGTAGCAGCCCAGGAGCGTTATTCGGCCAAACAACCCATGACTATGAATGCACCCGGTTTCCCGACCGGATTCTTCCCCGTACTGGATGACGACCTGTTGCCACGTCATGTGTTTGATCCGGATGCGGCACCAACCTCTCTGGATGTGCCGCTGATGGTCGGTCAGACCGGTACAGAATTCTCGCTGTTTATGCTGGGCGATAAAGCCGCTTACTCATTAGATGATGCCAGCCTGAAAATGCGCGTTGAAAAAACCTTTGGTGCTGACGTCAGCGAAAAAATACTCAAAACCTATCGCAAAGATTTTCCGGATTACGACGCTTCGGGTCTGTGGTTCCGTATTTTCTCTGATTTCGGCATGGGCGCGCTGTCTTCCGCTATTCTTGATGCCCGTGCAGTAAAAGGAGCTGCACCGGTTTACGCCTACCGTTTTGACTGGCTGACACCGATTGATGATGGCAAACTCTACTCGCCGCACACCATGGAAATTCCGTTTGTGTTTGATAACACCACGACAAAAGCCGGTGAAGTTATGACGGGTACTGGGCCAGGTCGTGCGGAACTGGCGAAGACCATTTCCAGCGCCTGGGTGGAATTTGCCCGCACCGGTAAGCCGGGTTCTAAAGGGTTACCTGAGTGGCCGCAGTACGACAGCAAAAGCCGAAATGCCATGCATCTGAATACGAAGAGTAAGGTGATGCCTTATATTGATGAAGACATGCTGGAGATTTTCCATAAGAAACTGTGGCAGCAGGCGGGTAAGGCTTAATAAAGAATTAGAATTGCTGTCATAAAGTTTGATTGCAATCTGCCTTCTATAAACGGCTTTTAAATCCGCAATGCCCAATGCCTCCCTGGGGAACTTATCCCCTGGCCGGCAGGGCCGCCCCCAGCTTTTTCGCTTCTGGGGCGTATTTCCTCATTCGCTTGATTTTTCCTGGCCGCGCGCCCGTGCGACATCCCTGTCGCTGTCCGCTCGCCGGGCATCCATGCCCGGCGGACCAGAAAAATCATCGTTCATTTCGGCGCTCCCAGACGCGAAGGAATGGCTTCCTTGATACTGCTTTTCAATACAGCTCTATCGCTGAATTCTTAATAGCATAAGAATTTCGATGCCCTTTTATTGCCGGATAATCAGCTGACTTTCTTAATTAAATCCACCACACCCTGTTGCACATTGGCGACCAGTTCGGCTTCATCCAGACCCTGTACACAACCGTCTTCCACGACGATTTTTCCCTGTACAAAACTGTATTTAATTTCCACCGGCTCACCACATAACAATGGTGCTTCCAGCGTGGCATGTACGCCGGCGAAGCGTGGTTTATCCATGTTGTAGAGCACGATATCGGCCGCCTTGCCCACTTTAATTTCACCGGTACCGGACAGTCCCAGCAGGTCAGCGCCATTTTTGGTCGCCCACTGAATGGCCATGTCTGCGGTGGTCGCGGCAGCGTTCTTTTTATCGGCGCGGTGAATCAGCCAGGCCAGATTGGCTTCCTGAATCATGGAGCCGGATTCCGCCGAGGCTGAACCATCAACACCTAACGTAATATTCATACCGGCTGTCTGCATATCCAGTGCCGGAGCAATACCACTGCCTAAGCGGCAGTTGGAGGTCGGGCAGTGGGCAATACCGGTGCCGGTTTCTGCCAGTTTTTTAATGGCGTAATCATCTGCCCAGACTAAATGTGCGAACCAGACATCTTCACCCAGCCAGTTACATTTCTCTGCATAATCAATGGCCCGCATACCGAAGTTTTTCTGTGCCGCGATTTCATCGAATTCAACCTCCAGTAAATGCGAGTGCAGTTTTAAACCGTGCTGCCGGGCATATTCTGCACAGGCGCGCAGATCAGTTTCAGTAGACGAGTGAATAAAACTGGTCGGTGCGACCACCAGTTTGCGCATCGCCATACCGCCATCCTGGTGATAACGAACACGGCTGCTGTCCATGCGCTCGATGATCTGGCCGAGTGTTTCCGGTTCTATGGTGCTGGCTTTCATGCCACGGTGAGAGCCTTTGGTCGTGGTGCTGCCGCGACAGAGCACTAACCGGATGCCAAGGTCATCGGCCGCCTGCCACACGGCATCTTCGACTTCTGTGGTGGAGCCGGCGTGATACAGGTAATGGTGATCTGCACAGGCGGTGGCACCGGAGCGCAGCAGTTCAAACAGCCCCAGTTTGGCTGTGTGATACATGAGTTCCGGCGTAATACTGGGCCAGAAGCGGAAAGGCACGGACGCCAGCCAGTCATCCAGGCCATGGTTAAGCCCTTCCGGTATACCTTTAAGTATTGACTGAAATAAATGATGGTGGGTGTTCACCATACCGGGATAGGCGACACAGCCTTTGGCGTCGATCAGTGTTTCGTCGGCAGCGGGCACCAGGCCTTTGCCCAGTTCAGTGATGATGCCATCACGTATGCGGATGTCGGTGACCTGGTCGCTGTCTGTGAATACCGCTTTGGCGCCCTGAATAAGATAGTGCATAGATGCTCCTTACTGTTTGGGAGCATCTGTGCACCAGGGGGGTAGTCGAATGCTCCACATTGTCCGGGCAGAGTCTGCCCAAGAGCAATGTCCCGGAAACCTCAGGTTTCCTGACCGCTTCTACTCTTTTTCATTATTAATTGCTCGTATGAGCCGGTTGTTCTGCGCTGAGCCTGCTCCGGGTGACAGAGAGGCTGCAGCCGGATACTGCAAAATACTGTCCAATCCGGCTTTGTGCCAGTGGAAAGCGGTTATGGGACGCTGCGTTCACGGCAGTCATTATAATAGGTAGCATTTTTCCTGTCTGAGTGGTCAGGATTTGTGCCTGATTGTGTGGCTGTGAACTATTTTGATGCAAAACCGGATGGTAACAGTCGGGTATATTTTTCCGCTGTCAGGCACAATCGCCCTGCAAAGCCCGCCGGTATCGGGTTTCTTTAAATTCTTTATAAGCTGGCATACGGGTTGCTAAATCCAATCTGTAATTGTTCATAATTACCTCCTGGGTAGAAGCAGTCAGAGTTCAGTAGCACCGCGTCAGGCAGTGCCGCATGGATTCAGGTCATTGCTCACGGAGCTGGCGGTCATCTGCTGCTGGTCATGCTGATATAGCGTGGTTCAGTAACAGAGGTTGTGCAGCCCGTGTGGTGTGCAGACAGCTTTTCCCTGTCTCAACCCCGGCCACAGCTTCCGTCACAAGGGGAGTAGAAGCGGCAGACGGTCTCCGTCAGGCATTGCTCCAAAGACCTTTATTAATACTGTCTTGGAGAATCCCAATGAGTAGCAAGTACGGCTTAAAAGAACTGAATTTTGAAAGCACCATCGGCGGTGAAGGCGGAGAAAATAATCTGCGTGAAGTACCGGTGATTGATCTGAGCGACTTCGATAAGCGTCGTGAAGAGATTAAAGACCAGCTGTGGTTTGCCGCCACAGAAATCGGCTTTTTCCAGTTAGTTAATCATGGCATCGCCACCGATGAAATCCTCACTGCATTTGATGCATCTGAGCGTTTCTTTGCGCTGGAAAAAGAGCAGAAAGCAAAATACCCGTTAAAAGAAGGTTTAAACGCTGGCTGGGAATTTATGGCTCAGGTGCGTCCTTCCACCGGTACGGCTGACCAGAAAGAATCCTACCAGGTAACCCTGCCGCACATGGATGACCTGTGGCCCAATCAGGTTGTGGTGCCGGAATTTCAGCGCATTATCCTCGATTTTGAAAACCGTGCCTGGTCTCTGGGCATGAGCATTCTGTCCTGCTTTGCAGAAAAACTGGGCTTTGAGCCGGACTTTTTCACCAAAGCCCACGACCGTTCTTCCCCAGAATACCAGAGTACACTGCGTCTGCTGCATTACCTGCCATTAGGTGATGAAGCCAAAGCTGAGCCTGGCTTGTGGCGCGCCGGTGCGCATACCGACTTTGACTGTTTAACCATGGTGTTCCAGAAGGAAGGTCAGGGTGGTCTGCAGGTGTGCCCGGGTAAAGATGCGATGCAGGAAGGCGCCGCTCAGGAGTGGACCAGTGTCATTCCCAAAGACGGTGTTATTACCTGCAACATCGGCGACATGCTGATGCGCTGGAGTGACGACAAGCTGCTGTCCACTCTGCACCGTGTGCGCATGCCAAAGCCGGAAGAGCCAAAAGGACCGCGTTACAGTATGGCGTTCTTCTGTCAGGCAAACAAAGATCAGATGATTCAGGGGCCGGAGAAAAAATACGAGCCGATTACTGCCCGTGATTATCTGTTGCAACGTATAAACGCTAATTTTTCTGAAAAGAAATAATCGGGCCTGATGGCCCTTACTCTGAGCGGAGAGTGGTCAGGCAACAGACCAGAGAATGGATTCTTGCCCTCAGATCGGAAACCTGCGGTGTGACCGCAGGTGATTTTTAATCCGGTGGCAGGCCTTGTGTCTGACACTGATTTCGATTTTGGGAGAGAGTATGACCCGTGAAAAAAAATCCAACGTTTCTGTAATCGTCGATTCCCGTTACGGCACGACGCTTTCTCTGGCTAAGGCCATTGCCGAAGGTGCTGCCAGAGAAGGCGCCGAGGTGCGTCTGTTGCGCGTTGATATCGAAGAACCGGAATTCAGTGTGGATACCGAACGCGCAGACTTTGTTGCGGCGCAACAGGAATATCACAATCTGCCCCGGGCTTCTGCGGATGATCTGCAATGGGCAGACGGCATTATCTGGGGGTCGCCAACCCGTTACGGCCTGATGAGTACACCGCTGCGTGCATTTATTGACGAAGTGGCCCCTCTCTGGCGTGCCGGTGCTCTGATTGGCAAGGTTGGTGCAGTGTTTACCTCCACCGGTGGTATGCATTCCGGCAATGAGATGACACTGATGTCACTGATGATGCCATTTATGCAGCACGGCATGATTGTGCTGGGCGTACCGCACAGCGAACCCGCACTGATTAAAACCCGCAAAGGCGGGGCACCTTATGGTGCATCAGCGGTGACAGGATTTGATGGCACCTTAGGTGTGGATGAAAACGAACTGACCATTGCTGCCACCCTGGGTGCAAGAGTGGCCCGGGTGTCATCTCAGATAGAGGCAGAACCGGCGTCAGTGGATGTTGCCGCGGCCTCAGCCAAAGCATAAAAATTCTTCAGGGCACGGCTTTCCGTCAGCAGGCAGTACCCTGATTAATCACTGAAGCGGATGGAAATCCGCAAATTTATAATCAAGACTCGGAGCAGAAACAATGAAACTTAAGAAGTTAATGATAGGCGCTGCTGCTGTGGCAGGCATGCTGTCCTTTACTACCCAGGTACTGGCAAAAGATCTGGAAAAAATTACTTTTGGTACCAACTGGTTTGCCCAGGCAGAACACGGTGGATTCTATCAGGCTAAAGCCACCGGGATTTATGAAAAATACGGCCTGGATGTGGATATCAAGATGGGTGGCCCCCAGGTAAATGGTATGCAGCTGCTGGTCGCCGGTCGTGTTGATATGCTGATGGGCTACCCTATGGCCAGTATTAATGCTGTATCTCAGGGGATGCCTGTGATCACAGTCGCCGGTGTGTTCCAGAAAGACCCTCAGTCAATTATTGCCCATCCTGGTGTTGAATCTCTGCAGGAAATTGCGGATAAAAAACTGCCTACCTATATTGCCACATCGGCGCATACCAGTTTTTACCCGTGGCTGAAAGCCAAATACGGTTTTACTGACGACATGGTGCGTCCATACACCTTCTCTGTTGCTCCGTTTCTGGCTGACGACGGCATTGTTCAGCAGGGATATGTAACCTCGGAACCTTATGCTATCAAACAGGGTGGCGTTGAACCTCAGGTCTTTCTGATGGCTGACTTTGGTTATCCTCCGTATGCAGAAACCATTGAAACCACACAAAAGATGCTGAAAGAAAAACCGGAGGTCGTTAAGAAGTTTGTACAGGCAACGATGGAAGGTTGGGTCAGTTATTTTGCCGATCCGGCACCTGCCAATAAGCTGATCAAAAAAGCTAACCCTGAAATGACCGACGAGCAGCTGGCATTCAGTCTTGAAACCCTGAAGAAGTACGGTCTGGTTACCGGTGGCGATGCGGCTGAGCAGGGCATTGGTGTAATGACAGATGCACGCTGGAATAAGCTTTACACATTGATGAAAGAGGAAGGACTGCTGAAAAAAGACATCGATATTAAAGATGTTTACAGCCTGGATTACCTCCCGGAAGAACCGGTACTGCCATAACATCTGATGGCTGCCGGCCGGTGCGGCTTTGGCTTTTTTATAGCCGCACCGGCTCATCAGTACTGTTTACAGCACGCCACACTCTGAACAAAACCATAAAATATAACTCAGCACGAAAAGCAGAGTACAGCGCAGACTGTACCGCGCAGGAGATGAATATGACTATCCCCGGATCTGTTCCAGACACAGAGGATAGCACTGCCGTGATAAGCAGCGCAGAAAACGCCAGCGCCCGACCGGTAATACAGGCCCGGAGCGTTGATAAAGTTTATGCTAATGGCACGATAGCGTTAAAAGGTGCCGATCTGGATATTAAACAGGGAGAGTTTGTCAGCCTGTTGGGTCCTTCCGGCTGTGGGAAAAGTACCCTGCTGCGCATTATGGCGGGCCTGGGCGATGTGACCACAGGTTCGGTAAAGTGGTGGGAACAGGATTATGATGTGGTTGGCGATAAAGGCCGTAAGCTGGCATTTGTTTTTCAGAATGCGACCTTAATGCCCTGGGCTAAAGTGCGGGGAAATGTACGTTTGCCCCTCGATCTTGAAAAAGACAGTGGTCCGGCCTGTGAACAGAAAATTGACCAGGCATTGAATATGGTGGGCCTGAGCAATTTTGGCGAATCCTACCCGCGGGAGTTATCCGGTGGTATGCAAATGCGGGCATCCATTGCCCGTGCGCTGGTCACGGAACCCAATCTTCTGCTGATGGATGAACCCTTTGGTGCGCTGGATGAAATGACGCGCAACAAACTCAATGACGATATTCTCGAACTCTGGCAGGCCAATGGCTGGACCATTGTGTTTGTCACTCACAGTGTTTACGAAGCTGTGTATCTGTCCAGCCGGGTGGTGGTAATGGCGGCCCGCCCGGGGCGTATTGTTGAAGAAATTACCATCGATGAACCATTTCCGCGTGGCCCTGAATTCCGTGTTTCTCAGAACTTCGCAGAATATTGCCGGCGGGTATCCGAGTCTCTGGAAAAAGCCAGCACAATGGGACAGGAGCAGAGCCAATGAGCAACCCGCTGATTAAAAATGAAAAATTTGTCCAATATGCAGCACCGCTGTTTGTCGGTGTGCTCTTTATGGCACTGTGGGAAATTACAGTACGCGCGCTGGATGTGGCCCCTTATATTCTGCCAGGTCCGGTGGCTATTTTTCAGGCGCTGGGAGAAAACTGGGAGAGTTTGCTGAAAGCTTTGCTGGTGACTCTGAAAGTTACCTTTCTGGCATTTTTTATATCGGTTGTATTAGGTGTTGCCTGCTCCCTGCTGTTTATTCAGAGTAAATGGATTGAGGTCAGCCTGTTTCCGTATGCCATCCTGATGCAGGTGACGCCGATTGTTGCCATCGCGCCGCTGATCATCATATGGATTAACGACACGACCTGGGCGCTCACCGTCTGTGCCGTGATTATGGCGATCTTTCCGGTGATTTCGAATACCACTCTGGGATTGCGCAGTGTCGATCCTAATCTGCTGAATATGTTCCGTATGTATCGCGCCAGCCGTTGGCAGGAGTTAACCAGATTGCGTATTCCCGGTGCCCTGCCTTATTTCTTTGGTGGTTTACGTATCAGCTCGGGTCTGGCACTGATCGGTGCGGTGGTGGCCGAATTTGTTGCCGGTACCGGCGGTGCCAAAGCCGGGCTGGCCTATATGATTCTACAGTCCAGTTATAACCTGCAGATCCCCAAGATGTTTGCCGCCCTGTTTCTGATCACCGGAACCGGAATCCTGTTGTTTGCATTAATGGTCTGGCTGTCAGATCTGGCGCTGCGCAACTGGCATGAAAGTGCCCTCAAAACAGAAAACTGATATGTCATTAAATGCGACAGAACCAATGCCCACTCATGGATTGATGGCCCACCGGGCACCACTGCTGCATTTTCTGGCAGAAAACAATCTGCAGTATTTCCCGGATGGCGTGTTACTGCTGGATACGGCCACCGGCAACGTGGTGGCCTGCGGCGGGGCGTCTGCGCTGTTAGAGCAGTATCCACAGGCGCAGGTAACTGTGCACGACAATGCGCTGATTATGCCTGGCCTGATCGATACTCATATTCACTTTCCTCAGGTGGATGTGATCGCCTCTTATGGTGAACAGCTGCTGGAGTGGCTGAATAATTATACCTTTCCCACGGAAGCCGGGTTTGCTGATCAGCATATAGCAGAGACGACAGCGGAATTTTTTCTGCAGGAATTGTTAAGAAACGGTACCACGACCGCAGCGGTGTACGGCAGTGTGCATGCCTCCGCCGCCGATGCTTTCTTTAAGGCAAGTTACCGGCATAACACCCGCATGATTATGGGCAAGTCCATGATGGACAGGAATACCCCGGACAATCTGTCAGAAAGCACAGAGCAGTCTCTGCGTGAAACCCGTGATTTAATCAGTTACTGGCATAATAATGGCCGTCAGCTGTACGCCGCAACGCTGCGTTTTGTGGTTACATCCAGCGCTAAGCAGATGGACGATATCCACAACTTAATGGAAGATTATCCGGATCTGTATATGCAGACCCATCTGGCGGAAAACCTGTCCGAGCTGGAACTGGTTAAATCCATGTACCCTGAGCGGCTGGATTACGTGGATGTGTTTGATCACCACGGCTTGCTTGGGCCACGCAGTATTTTTGGCCACGGGATTCACCTGAGTGAGCGCGAATTACAGCGCCTGCAGGATACACAGAGCCGTATCGCTTTCTGCCCGACCTCCAATCTGTTTTTAGGCAGCGGTCTTTATCAGCTGGATAAACCAGGGTTTGATATTCACACAGGTATCGCCACCGACGTTGGTGCAGGTACCAGTTTTTCTATGTTGCAAACATTGCACGAGGCTTACAAAGTCTGTCAGCTGAACGGTACTAACCTGTCACCAACGCGGGCATTTTATATGGCCACACTCGGCAATGCCAAAGCCCTGAGCCTGGATGATAAAATCGGCAATTTTGAAGCCGGTAAAGAGGCCGACTTTATTGTCTGTGATCTGGCTGCAACGCCATTGATGCAACGCCGTCAGGCAATCTGCAAAACTCTTGATGAACAATTATTTGCGTTGATGATTCTGGGTGATGACAGAGCCATCCGGCATACCTATGTGAACGGCAGTATGAGTGCCTGTTCTGCCGCCTGATAACGGCCCGCCGGAATATTCGCGTTATAGCATGCCGGTGCATACATCAGTGTGACAAAACCAGGCTGCCCTGATTGATCTGCAGATAAATGGTGTAAGGTAAAACGACGGTATCTGCGATACAGGAAAGCACACCATCCAGCGCATAAGGAATCAGGTTGGATGCCGGGTTGCGGGAAAACTTTCCGGGCTCGGCATGTAAGGTGCAGAACCGGTAACTGAGGCCGCTGTATACTCTCGGGATGACAGAGCAGCGGGTCTGGTCGTGGTGCAGCTGGCTGGCAATCTTCCTGTCCGGATTGCTCAGCGTGGTATAGGTCGCACAACTTGGCAGCAGCATGCTGGCTGCCAGTAATAGGGTACAGGCTATAGTCCGTATGTTCATGGTGATTCCTTGCGTCCGTCAGGGACCGGCGTTGTGCCTGTTTTATGCGTTGCCAGTGCAGTAGGTTGATTTTTCCGGATCAATTGTCATATCCCCTCCAAGGATTTTTCCTTGTCACTTTTACTACAAGTCTTTTTCATATTAATTCCTAATGAAATCAGCTGGTTAGCATCTGGCCCTGCGATTGCACCGGCTATCGCAAAGGCCATAGCTGCACCCTACAAAAAGCGACAAAGCAGCAGGCCGTTCAGCTGATGAGAGCAGGGGACGGGTATGAAAGCCAAAGATATTGCCGAGTTAATGGACGAACCGGCCTGCAGTCATAACAAAAAGGAAAAGTCCGGCTGTGCCAAGCCTAAGCCGGGTTCTACTGCGGGCGGCTGCGCTTTTGATGGCGCACAGATTGCGTTGCTGCCGATCGCTGATGTTGCTCATATTGTGCATGGCCCCATTGCCTGTGCCGGCAGCTCCTGGGATAACCGTGGGACGCGTTCCAGCGGCTCAACCCTGTTCCGTATTGGTATGACGACGGATCTCACCGAGCAGGATGTGATTATGGGGCGTGGTGAGAAGCGTCTGTTCCATTCGATTAAACAGGCCATTGATTCATACCAGCCACCGGCGGTGTTTGTGTACAACACCTGTGTGCCGGCATTAATCGGTGACGATGTTGATGCGGTGTGTAAAGCAGCAGAAGAACGCTGGGGAGTGCCGGTTGTACCGGTGGATTGCGCCGGTTTTTATGGCACTAAAAACCTCGGTAACCGTATCGCCGGCGAAGCTATGTTCAAACATGTGATCGGTAGCGCCGATCCACAGTCACTGCCAGCATCTGTGCAGCGTCCCGGCATTAAAGTACATGACGTAAACCTGATCGGCGAATACAACATCGCCGGCGAATTCTGGTATGTACTGCCACTGCTGGATGAACTGGGAATCCGTGTTCTCTGTACCTTATCCGGCGATGCGCGCTATAACGAAGTACGCACCATGCATAAAGCCGAGGTGAATATGATGGTGTGCTCGAAAGCCATGCTGAATGTGGCCCGTAAATTACAGGAACGCTATGGCACGCCATGGTTTGAAGGTTCTTTTTACGGCATCACGGATACTTCACAGGCGCTGCGTGATTTTGCCCGCCTGATTAATGATCCGGATCTCACCGAACGCACCGAAGCCTTAATTGAACGTGAAGAAAAACGTATCCGTGCAGAACTGGAGCCATGGCGTCAGCGCCTGCAGAGTAAGCGCGTGCTGCTGTATACCGGCGGGGTTAAATCCTGGTCAGTGATCTCTGCCCTGCAGGATCTGGGTATGAAAGTGGTGGCAACCGGCACCAAAAAATCCACCGAAGAAGACAAAGCCCGTATCCGTGAATTAATGGGCGACGACGTCAAAATGCAGGAAGACGGTTCTGCGACAGGCCTGTTGAATACGGTGAAAGAATACAAAGCCGATATTCTGATCGCCGGCGGCCGCAATATGTACACCGCATTAAAAGCCCGGGTGCCGTTTCTGGATATTAACCAGGAGCGGGAGTTCGGCTATGCCGGTTACGACGGCATGCTGGAGCTGGTGCGCCAGTTAGCGCTGACTATGGAAAGCCCGGTATGGCAACAGGTGCGGGCCCCGGCACCCTGGGATGAACCTGTTGCGACTGCGGGTGAACTGTTGAGTGCACAAAGTTAAGGTCCGGACGTGAGGGAGAGCAGGATGAGCGAAACTGTCAGTCATATTGTAAAGCGCAAAAAAGCGTTATCGGTTAACCCGCTGAAAACCAGTCAGACCATTGGTGGTGCACTGGCAGTACTGGGGGTTAACCGGGCAATGCCTCTGATGCATGGCTCACAGGGCTGCACTGCCTTTGCCAAGGTCTTTTTCGTACGCCATTTCCGCGAACCTGTGCCGCTGCAGACGACAGCCATGGATCAGGTATCGTCGGTGATGGGAGCCGACGACAATATTGTTGAAGCCTTAAAAACCATTGCTGAAAAAAATAACCCGTCATTAATTGGCCTGGTGACAACTGGCCTGGCAGAAACACAGGGCGCGGATATCAAACGCGCCGTGAAAGAATTCCGCGATCAATTTCCACAGTACGAAAAGGTAAAAGTACTGGCGGTGAATACCCCGGATTTTGCCGGTAGTTTTGAAAGCGGTTTTGCTGTGACGGTGAAAGGCCTGCTGCAGGAACTGGTACCCGGCAAAGACGACAACCCGGGCCGGGCCGGGCTGCGCCAAAAGCAGGTGAATGTTTTATGCGGCGGTAATTTATCACCAACGGATCTCGAATTTGTCTCTGAGAGCATCGAGAGCTTTGGCTTACGCCCTTTGCTGATTCCGGATTTATCCGGCTCACTGGATGGCCACCTGGATGATTCGCCTTTCAGTGCGGTGACAACCGGTGGTGTCAGCGTTGATGACATTGCTACCGCCAACGAAAGCATAGCCACGCTGGTCGTCGGCGAAAGCCTGCACAGTGCGGGTGACTGGTTATACCGTCATACCGATGTCCCCAGCCATTATTTCGGACATTTAATGGGACTTGAAGCGGTGGATGACTGGCTGATGACCTTATCTGAAATCAGTGGCCAGCCAGTACCCGCGAAGTGGCAACGTCAGCGTCGCCAGCTGCAGGACGCCATGCTGGATACGCATTTTATGATTGGCATGTCACGCATTGCGATCGCCTCTGACCCGGATATGCTCGCGGGATTTGTCCGGCTGTTGCAGAGTATGGGCGCTGAAATTGTCAGTGCTGTGGTACCGGCTTCCGGTCAGGCCCTGAAGGGCCTGGAAAAAGTTCAGGTTGTGGTCGGCGATCTGGAAGATCTTGAGGACGATGCGCGGGCACAAAAAGCACAGATCCTGTTAACCAACAGCCATGGCGCAGAAACCTCACAACGCCTGGGCATCCCGTTACTGCGTATCGGATTTCCACAATACGACCAGGTGGGGGGGTATCAGCGTCAGTGGTTTGGTTACCGGGCAACGTCACAGGCTTTGTTTGATCTGGCCAATCTGGTGCTCAGTCAGCATCACGAACTCGAGCCATATTATTCTGTTTATGCCCAGAAATATGATGAAAAACACCAACAGGTAAAAGCCAGCGCATGGACGTAAGTCAGAGTGCCGGGAGACTGATATGACAGTCACAAGAAAATTGCAGGTTGTCGACGACGAAGACGACTCTGCCTTATTGAAGGTGGCATTCGCGTCTTCGGACCGTACAACCGTCGATCAGCATTTTGGCTCTGCCTGCGCGTTTGTTATTTACGGCGTCAGTCCGGAGCAAAGCAAATTACTGCAGGTCAGTGAATTTGGCGAACTGTCTGCGGATGTCAGTGAAGACAAACTGTCGGAAAAGCTGGATATCCTGGATGGCTGCATCGCTGTCTACTGCCGCGCCTGTGGGGCTTCGGCAGTACGTCAGTTACTGGTACAGGGTATTCAGCCGGTTAAAGTCAGTGAAGGCACCGGGATTGCGGAACTGATCGGCCATCTGCAGCAGGAGTTGCGGGAAGGGCCATCCAGCTGGCTGGCCAAGGCGATGCGCAGCCATCAGTTGGCTGCGGGCGCCCGTTTCGATGATATGGAAGCGGAAGGCTGGAAAGAATAGCCGCCCCGGATTTTGTTGTATGAGCGGATATCGTCAATACAGAAATAATACCACCCGGGTGTTTTTCACCCGCAAAATAAACTGAGTATACAGCGAGAAAAACCATGACTGATGAAGCACTTGAAGCCGTTGTCGGGGCTGATGACGAACTGCTGAAAAACCCACTGGTACGTCAGATGATCGTGCAGCTGCGCGCTCTGGACAGCTATGGAACCTATGATAACTGGAGTGACGATAAAGTCCTGGACCCGGTTATTCTGACCAAAGCCCGCCGTCGTGAAATTCCTGTTGTAGGTGATCCGGACGAGACGGTTGTAGCCCGTATCAAAGCCTTTTATAACGCCATCGCGGTCAGTATTGAAAGCGAGTGCGGGTTGATGGCTGTTCCTGTGATTAACCTGACTCATGAAGGGTTTGGCCGCGCCATGATTATTGTTGGCAAACTGGTGGTGCTGGATAAAACCCTGCGCGATGTCCACCGCTTTGGCTTTGATTCGCTGGAGAAAATGATCGCCGAGATGGAAAAACTGAACGGCAAAGCAGTGGCTTTGATTAACGAACACCGGGCGGTCGCTGAACTTTAATATTCTGATGTGATAAGGAGATTTTTATGACTGATGATGAGCTGAAAGCACTGCGTAAAGAAGCCAGTAAGAAAAAACGTATGGCTACAGAATGGGCGTCGAAAATCCATGATGTTGTGGAAGACACTTACTGGAATGATTATAAAAATCTGCCGGATATGGCAGCTCAGGCAGTTGCTGCCTGCGAAGAATGGAAAGAAGCGCAGAATAAATACGATGAAGCCGCGAAAACGGCCGAAGCCTGATTTACAACATTGTCTGCTGCTTCAACCGTGTAGCAGCAGAAAACTTATTCAATACGATAAGAACCTTAAAGGTTCAATGTTTACCGGAGAGAGATCATGGGCGAAGCAATAACCGGGCGTACCCGGGGAGGGGCTGAGTGGACGCCGGAATTTGTCACTGAGCTGGATGCCAGTACCTGTATTGGTTGTGGCCGTTGCTACAAAGTGTGTCCACGGGATGTATTCCAGCTGGTAGAGCGGGGAGACATGGTTGAGGACGACGATGACGACTTTTATGACGATGATGATGAAATGATGGTGATGACCATTGCCAATGCCGATGACTGTATTGGCTGTGTGTCCTGCGCCCGGGTATGTCCGAAAAACTGCCACACACACGAAGCACTGGCGGGGTAACGGATTATGCCTAAACCAGAGATTCATGTTTTTGTCTGTGCTCAGCAGCGTCCCGCCGGTCATCCGCGCGGCAGTTGCGGGGAAAAAGGTGCTGCCACACTTCTGGATCAGCTGTCACAAAAACTGATTGCCAATAATCTGATGAATAAAGTATCGCTGGTTCCCACCGGATGTCTGGGGCCATGTCGTGCCGGAGCCAATATACTGGTGTACCCGGGAGCAACCATGTATATGGATGTTCAGCCGGAAGATATTGATCAGATTATTCAGACGCACTTTGTTGGTGGTGAGCCCTGGGCCGATAAGGTCGCACCGGATGCGATCTGGCAATGATGGCTGTGGCAGCTGATACTTCAGCGGTTGAAGCACAGCGTATTCGCCGCACCCGGGCGGCACTGAAACAGACGCTGGCTGATATAAAAATAACCCTGCCCGGGCTGGACGCTGATTTTTCAGATATGGAAAACCGGGCCGATCCCTTTGATGGTTCTGTTACCCTCTTTTGCCACTGGCGTGACCCTCACAACAACCTGATCGGTTCTGTTCAGGTACATGACAGTGGCCGCATTTTTGCCGAATACGATGTCATTCAGAATCATCCCACAAAACCGGGCTGGTTTATTGAGGCGGTTTCTGTGTGGGGAGATGATACTGCCCTGCGCAGTGAACTTCGTATGATGCCATTGCCTTAAGGCTTGTTTAATGAATATTAACAGGCACTGATAAGGCGGCTTTGGCGGGCAAATCTTTCAATCGCAGTGAGGGAATGTCATGACGCCCGGACCGGAATACTACAACCGCATATACCAATTGATCGAAGCCCGGTCTAATGTGCCGGCGCATCTGACCGATGTGATGCTCGGCCTTGCCTGGAGCAGTGTCCAGATCAGCTGCCACGAGTCCGGCCGGCTGAGCACTGGTATGTGCTTCAGCCCCTTGCATCCACCGCGTAATTTACCCTGGTCCGGGCATCTGACGGAAAAAAGCCTGGCGGATATCCTTGGCTGGTTACACGGCTGGGATAACAGTGAACTGGTGATTGCCCTGGCGGCGGCGAATGCAGCGATTGCCCTGGATAATTCATTGCTCACGCAGGCAGAGAAAATCACCTGCCATAAGCCCTGTGATATTCCGGCCAACCTCGCGGTATTTGCCCATTTCGCACCCCAGCTTCAGGATGCGAAGGTAGCAATTATCGGCCGTTATCCGGGCATTGAATACTTCGACAAACAATTCAGCTATACCTGTATCGAACGTAACCCAAAAGGAAGTGACCTGCCGGATACCGCTGCGAACTATATCCTGCCAGCCGCTGACTGGGTATTTATTACCGCCAGCAGTCTGGCGAATAAATCCCTGCCACAGCTGTTGTGGTTGTCCCGCAATGCCACCGTTGTGTTAATGGGTCCCAGTATGCCCTGGCTGGCCGAATGGGGCGACTTTGGTGTGGATTATCTGGCCGGCGTCAGCGTCGAAGATCACGCACAGCTACACAAGATTATTGCTCAGGGGGGCGGAACCCGGGTGTTTGAACAGGCAGCTCCCTATCGGGTCGTGCAACTCTGAGGCCTTATTCAGGCTGTCTCAGCCGTCCGCCTGCTGTCTGTGTTCAGGGCCCGTGATCGTTTTCCGGAAGGGTTACCAATAAAAGAGCCGTTATCTGTTAGTCTGTGGTTTTTGCGCGGATATGCGACCATGACAGAACTGCAGGATACAGAATATTACGGCAGAACCTTTACCGCTCTTGAGCTGGCAGAGCAGAAGCTGGAAGGCATTGAATTTGAGAGTTGTCACTTTAACCGCTGTGATTTCTCAGGCAGTGAGATACGGCGTTGCCGCTTCATTGACTGCGGCTTTAACGACTGTAACTTCAGCAACCTGATTCCATCTTTTACCCGCTTCAGCGAGGTTACCTTCACCACCTGTAAACTGACCGGTATCGACTGGACAAGAGCCGACTGGGGGACACTCAGCACCGGCGCCCCGGTGGAATTTCAGCGCTGTAATCTGAGTTTTACGTCATTCCTGGGGTTATCGCTCAATGGCCTCAGGATGCAGGAATGCCGTGTTGTGGAAGCTGATCTGCGCGATGCGGATCTGAGTGATGGCCACTTCAATGGCAGTGACTTCACTCTCAGCCAGTTCGGTAATACGGATATACGGCGCGCCGATTTCACGGATGCTGAAAACTACAGCATTGATGTGCGCACCTGCGCCGCAGAAGGGGCTGTCTTCAGCCGCTTTGAAGCTGTGCGACTGCTGGAGAGCATGGGGTTGGTGATTGCTGACTGACGACAGCAGGCCCGGGACGCCAGCTTAAGCCCTGTTCTGGTCCTGAAACAGGCGGGCAGATCCGTTATCATATGAGAGATCATTGCGCAGATAAGCTGAGAGAACAGATAAGATGGAATGGAACGTATATTTATCCGGTGAAATTCATACCGACTGGCGTGAGCAGATTATGGCGGGTTGCAAAGAGAAAGGGCTGAACATTCATTTCACCTCAGCGGTCACTGATCATGAGGCCAGTGATGCCGCCGGAGATCTGCTGGGCGATGAAACGAGTGGCTTCTGGCGCGATCATAAATCCGCCAAGGTAAATGCCATCCGTACTCAGAACCAGATTGCAAAGTGTGATATTGCTGTAATCCGTTTTGGTGATCAGTACAAACAATGGAATGCTGCATTTGATGCCGGCCAGTGCGCGGCTTTGGGTAAGCCTTATATTACGCTGCACGGTGAAGGGATCGTTCACCCGCTGAAGGAAGTGGATGCGGCGGCCATGGCCTGGGCCACCGGGGCTGATCAGGTGGTTGAAATACTGGCCTACGTAGTCAACCGTTGATCCGTATTGCCGGCAAACAATAAAAAGGCGCTCACTGATCAGTGAAGCGCCTTTTTTGTGGCCTGGTATTCCTGTGCAGGCTGTTTTCAGGCTGCACTTTTCAGATCTTTCAGAAGACTTTTTTCTTCTTGTTTCAACCCGTCAATTTTGGCCCGGAAGCTCTTCCAGGACTTACGCTGAGAACGCCGGATCAGGAAAGGGATGCGTATATTCAATGGGTTAATTCCGGGATTGATGACGCCGTCCACAACCACCAGTTTCAGCAAGCGCTGACCATGAAACACACAGACCACATTGTTCGGGCTGAGGTCGCGTACACAGATACGGTTATGGCGCAGATACTGTTTGAGCATTAACAAATGCCGGCTGAGTTCTTCGTCGTTGCTTTTATTGGTGCGGATAACCTCAGTCAGGGTTGGAGCAATGTGTCCGTCACCGTTATATACCAGCGGATACACGGCTCCCTCTCCCAGATTGGTTTCTACTGAAAACAGATATTGGGCAATCATACTGAGGTCAGCGGCTTTGCGTACCATGTAGGAGGAATACAGGCGTTCTCTGCTGGTTTGCTTCTCTGTGTGCAGAGATACCTTGATACACAGCGCCGGATTTTCTGGGTGGCGGTAGCAGGCACGGTCCCGGCCACGGGCAATAAGCAGATTGTCGTTCAGCTGAACTGCGGTCATATCACCACCCCAGACAAAAATTAAGGATTTCACGCAATTGTAATCTTTGTATGAGTGCCTGAATAGCGGCAGGTTTCAGTACGGTTTATCCTGAATCTGCAACAATCCTTTACATAACCTTAAATAAGCTCCTTTTTTTGGTACATTTGTCTGAGTTGGTAGTACGACACAATCCCCTTCCTGCTGCCTTGTCGCAACTGCGACAAAGGCCACGACAACACGCCCGGACAGTCTTCTTTGCGACAGCTCAATCAGCTGCTGATATCTCTCTAACCCTTTGAATTAAAGGAAGTTATTTCTGGCTCATTGGCGTGGCACAAGCGTTGCAAATCCCTCTCAGGCAAGACTCTATGCAAGCGTATGCGGCCGCAGAGCCGCTCCGGCTGATGCCACAGGAGGCAGAATATGATCACGATGACAGACAGCGCTATTTCCGCAGTACGCCGTTTTATGGATTCCACCGAAACGCCCATGGTGGGGCTGCGGATTAAAGTCGAAGGTGGCGGTTGTTCAGGTTTTCAGTATGGCATGAAGCTGGAACAGGATGTGGAGCAGGGCGATGAGCTGCTGGATTTCTCCGGCCTCAAGGTCATCGTTGATGAAAACAGCTGGCCACTGCTCGACGGCGTCACCGTGGACTTTGTGGATGGTCTGGAAGGCAGTGGTTTCAAGTTTGAAAACCCGAATGCCAGTAACAGCTGTGGCTGTGGCAAATCGTTCAGCTGCTGATTTAACAATCATCATAACCAACGGGGCAATGCACAACACGCCTCACAGCACTGAATGAGCAGAAACCAACCGGATTAGTACGAGGAGCAGAATCATGTGGGATTATTCCGAAACCGTTAAAGAACATTTTTACAACCCCAAAAATGCCGGCGCCGTCTCCGATGCCAACGCAGTGGGGGACGTAGGTTCCATCAGTTGTGGTGATGCCCTGCGTCTGACGCTGAAAGTCGAACCTGAGACCGAGATCATTATCGATGCCGGTTTCCAGACCTTTGGCTGTGGTTCAGCCATTGCCTCTTCTTCGGCGCTGACCGAAATGGTAAAGGGAAAAACACTGGATCAGGCACTGGAAATTTCTAACCAGGATATCGCCGATTTTCTTGATGGCCTGCCGCCGGAAAAAATGCACTGCTCAGTGATGGGCCGTGAAGCACTGCAGGCTGCGGTTGCAGACTATCGCGGAGAGGTGTGGGAAGACGATCACGAAGAAGGGGCTCTGATCTGTAAATGTTTCGCCATCGACGATGTGATGATCCGTGAAACCATCCGCGCCAACAATCTCAGCAGTGTTGAAGAAGTTACCAACTATACCAAAGCCGGCGGCGGATGCTCATCCTGTCACGAAGGCATTGAGAATATTCTGACCGAAGAACTGGAAGCCCGGGGCGATACCTTTGAACCCAGTGCCGTGGGTAAAAAAGAAGGGGTTGTACGTCTCAATCCGGGTAAAAAAGAGGAAGCGCCGGCCACCATGACCCCCGTGCAGCGCATTCTGAAAATCCAGGAAGTTCTGGAAGGTCTGCGTCCGGCATTGCAGGCTGATGGCGGTGATGTCGAACTGATGGATGTCGAAGGCAAAAACATTTACGTCAAACTGACCGGTGCCTGTAATGGTTGCCAGATGGCTGCCATGACCCTAGGAGGGGTTCAGCAGAAACTGATCGAAGTACTGGGCGAGTTCGTCAAAGTTATTCCCCACACTGAACGTCCCGTTGAAATTGCAGGAGCGTAATCATGGCTGATATTTATCTCGATAATAACGCGACCACTATGTGTGATCCTGATGTTGTTCAGGAGCTGATGCCTTATTTTTCCGAACAATTCGGTAACCCGTCTTCGCTGCACAGTTTCGGCAATAAAGTTGGCTTTGCGATTAAAAAAGCGCGTCAGCAGGTTCAGAAACTGCTTGGCGCGGAACACGATTCAGAAATTATTTTTACTTCCTGTGGTTCAGAGTCAGATTCCACCGCCATTCTGTCGGCGCTCAAAGCCCAGCCGGAGCGTAAAGAAATTATTACTACAGTGGTAGAGCATCCGGCGGTACTGACGCTGTGCGAATATCTGGAAACCGAAGGTTATACCGTTCATAAACTGAAAGTTGACAGCAAAGGCAACCTGGATATGGACGAGTACGCCAGTCTGTTAACGGATAAGGTTGCCGTGGTCTCGGTCATGTGGGCCAACAATGAAACCGGTACGATTTTTCCGGTACTGGAAATGGCTGAGATGGCGGATGAAAAAGGCATTATGTTTCATACCGATGCGGTACAGGCGGTCGGTAAAATCCCGATGAACCTGGCGGACAGCAAAATTCATATGTTGTCGCTGTCCGGACACAAACTGCATGCGCCCAAAGGCGTCGGCGTGCTCTATTTACGCCGTGGTGTACGCTTCCGCCCGCTGCTGCGGGGTGGACATCAGGAACGCGGACGCCGTGCCGGTACGGAAAATACCACGGGTATTGTCGGGCTGGGTAAAGCCTGTGAGCTGGCCATGGAACACATGGAATATGAAAACACAGCAGTTGCTGAAATGCGTGACCGCTTGCAGGAAGGCATTCTGGCTGCTGTGCCGCACTCGTTCGTCACCGGCAACCCGGAAAATCGCTTACCTAACACCGTGAATATCGCCTTTGAATATATTGAAGGTGAAGCCATCCTGCTGTTGATGAATAAACAGGGTGTGGCCGCGTCGTCAGGTTCTGCCTGTACCTCCGGTTCACTCGAACCTTCCCATGTCATGAAAGCGATGGGAATTCCTTATACCGCAGCACATGGCACGGTGCGTTTCTCTCTGTCGCGTTATAACACGCCGGAAGAAATTGAGCGTGTTATTGAAGCGGTTCCGCCCATTGTCGCCCAGCTGCGTAAGCTGTCACCTTACTGGGGAGACAATGGTCCGGTGGAAAATCCGGAAGAAGCTTTCGCACCGGTTTACGCCTGATATACCAATGGACGGGATGACGGATATGCATGCCACACAGCCGACAGTCATTATTAATGACACCACCCTGCGCGACGGCGAACAAAGTGCCGGCGTCGCATTTACGGCGGACGAAAAGCTGGCCATCGCCAGTGGTCTGGCCGCTATGGGAGTGCAGGAACTGGAAATCGGTATTCCTGCCATGGGTGAAGAAGAGCGGGATGTGATGCAGGCCATTGCCGGGCTGAATCTGTCCTCCCGGTTAATGGCCTGGTGCCGCATGAACGAGCACGACCTTGACGCTGTTAAGGGCATAAATGTCGATCTGGTGGATTTATCCATCCCGTCATCCGACCAGCAGATTGCCGGCAAGCTTGGCCAGGACCGTCAATGGGTGCTTGCTCAGGTGTCGCGCATGGTGTCCGCCGGTGTCGATGCCGGCTTCGACATCTGTGTTGGCTGCGAAGATTCTTCGCGTGCGGATATGGATTTCCTGACACAGCTGGCGCAGACCGCACAACGCGCCGGGGCGAGCCGGATCCGTTTTGCTGACACCGTCGGCATCATGGAACCTTTTGTCATGCTGGATAAAATCCGCCGCCTGCGCAGTGCCTGTGATCTGCATATCGAAATGCACGCCCATGACGATTATGGTCTGGCGACGGCAAATACCCTGGCCGCGGTTCTGGGAGGCGCGACACACATCAATACCACGGTTAACGGACTGGGTGAACGCGCCGGCAACGCTCCGCTGGAAGAGTGTGTACTGGCACTTAAAAATCTGCACGGCATTGACAGTGATGTCGATACCTACCAGATGGCGGCTATTTCTGCGCTGGTGGCAAGGGCTTCCGGACGCCATGTGAGCTGGAATAAAAGTATTGTTGGTGAGGGCGTTTTTACCCATGAAGCCGGAATTCATGTGGATGGCCTGATCAAAGATCAGCGTAATTATCAGGGACTCGATCCCCTCCAGCTGGGACGTCACCATCAGCTGGTGTTAGGCAAACATTCCGGCAGCCAGGGACTGATCCGTGCTTATCAGGATATCGGTATTGAACTGCTCAGCTGGCAGGTTCCCCTGCTGCTGACTCAGCTCCGTATTCTGGTTACCCGCACCAAGCGCGCGCCATTGGCCAGTGAGTTAATGGATCTTTATATGGCGCTTGACGCCCGTCTTGCAGCCAGTGATGCCGGCGCTACTCAGGAGGGCAGGGTATGTCAGCTGCATCCGATCGCCAGTTAAAAAAATCACTGTGGAAGCAGTTGCGTGAAGACATTGCCAGCGTCTTCGAACGTGACCCGGCAGCGCGTAACACCTTCGAAGTGCTGACCACTTATCCGGGCGTACATGCGCTGATTTTTCATCGTCTCAGTCACCGCCTGTGGCGGCGCAACTGGCGTTATGCTGCGCGTTTTTTATCTTTTTTCGGCCGCCTGTTAAGTAATGTGGATATTCATCCCGGTGCGACCATCGGCGAACGTTTTTTTATCGACCATGGCGCCGGCGTGGTGATTGGTGAAACCGCGGTGATCGGCAACGATGTAACGCTTTATCACGGCGTGACGCTGGGCGGCACCAGCTGGAATAAAGGCAAACGCCATCCGACATTGAGTGACGGCGTTATGGTCGGTGCGGGAGCCAAAATTCTGGGCAATATCACACTGGGGAAAAATACCCGTGTCGGCGCCAATTCGGTGGTGGTTGAAGACGTGCCGGAAGGCTGCACGGTCGTTGGCATTCCCGGCAAGGTTGTGAAGTTGCGTGAAGCCGGAGAACTGAATCCCTATGGTATCGATCTGGATCATCATCTGATTCCTGATCCGGTCGGCAAAGCCATCAGCTGTCTGCTCAGCCGTATCGATGTGCTGGAAGCCAGGTTGGATAGCCGCAGTGCGGAAGAGCGGTACGCAGACTGTGAAATAACCAGTGAAGTATGTGAGAAAGATTGCCCGGGCGGCAAAGTCGTGCGCGAAAAAGAAGCCGTGGGCAGCTGACAGCAGGAGAGAGTTATGGACTTACAGGATTTTCAGGGACAGTTAATGTACTTCGACGAGCCATTACCCGAGGCTGTCGAAGACTTACTGAACCAGGCATCAGAAGCTTACGGCGAAGGTAATGCCGAATGGTATCTCACTCAGGCATACAGTATTGCACCGCAGCATATGACGGTTCTGGTTGCCCTGTACCGTTTTTATTATTACCAGCACAGATTGCCCGAAGCCATTGATGTTGCCTTTCAGGTGATGATGGGGGTGGCTCCGACTATCGGCTTTCCTGATCACTGGGAAAAGCTGAAGTTTGAACACCTCGCCTACGGTGTTATGGAATCCTTTACCCGCGTGCGCTTTTATCTGCTGGCCTTAAAAGGGGCTGCTTATATGAATCTGCGCCTGGGAAACATGGCCGAAGGCGTACGCATGCTGAACAAAGTGGTGGAGTTCGACAGTAACGACCGCCTGGGGGCTAAAGCGCTGCTGCAGTCTATGGGCCCCGCAGTGGTTGCCGGAAACAGCGCCATCAATGAAAAAGAAAATGCCGTCTGCTGATGCAGAACGGCACATCCGACCGTGACAGGAGAGCAGTATGGAACTTGATGATGATCTGACCCTGGAAGATGCCCTGGACGAACTGTCCTCCGCAGAAGACTTTCTCGAGTATTTCGGCATTCCTTTTGATGCCAAAGTGGTACAGGTAAACCGCCTGCATATTATGCAGCGTTACCATGATTACCTGAGTAAAAGTGAAGATGCGCTGGAAGGCCAGCAGGGCAATGATGAGGCATTAAAAGCCGTGTATAAAACGCTGCTCGAACGCGCCTATACCGACTTTGTGGATTCTGACGCACTGACTGAGAAGGTATTTAAAGTGTTTCACATGCACGAACCCCAGACGACCTTCGTGCCGGTTGAGAACCTGCTTGGCTGAACCTGCAGATCTGACCGCAGACGTCTTCGAGGTGTTTTATGAAACCTGCTTATGAGTATGGCGATGAAGTCCGGCTTATCCGTAACGTCCGTAATGACGGTACGTATCCCGGAACCGACGTTGGAGAGTTGCTGATGCGCCGCGGTGCCACCGGCTGTGTCTATGATGTCGGAACCTACCTTCAGGATCAGCTTATCTACCGCGTCCACTTTCTTGAAGAAGGCCGCACGGTAGGTTGCCGTGAAGAAGAACTTATCCCGGCCGATGCCCCCTGGATTGCCAATAAATACGAATTCCGTGATGTTGTGGTTGCAGCAGTGTCGATGCGCAGTGGCGACGATGAAGTCGTTAAACCCGGTGATCTTGGCGAAATTATTAAGATTATACGGACGGATGACAGCCTGATGTACCACGCCCGTTTTAATGGCCGCACTTTTCAGGTACCGGAAGAAGCTCTGGAGTCTGCGCCCGAAGGTTCCAGGCGTGCCGCGCCTTTACTGCTCAACGGACAACACGCAGGAGGCAGCGTATGAGTGCCCTGGCCGAACAGCCCCTTCAACAGCCGGTTGACTACCGCACACTGCGCATTGCCGGAGAACAGTTCGGTAAAGCACCGTCCGAACTTAATGCTGGTGAAATACAACAGTTACAGCGAATTGCCGCCAATGAGCAGGGTATCGAGCAGCTGGTATTGAACAGTGAAGAAGCGCGTCATGTCAGCGTACCGGATAACCAGGTCAGTGCTGCACTGGATCAGATAAAACAGCGCTATGAAAATAATGAGCAGTTTCTTGAAGCCCTGACTCACAATGGGCTTGACGAAGACGACATCCGTGACGGACTGAAACGCGAACTGAGAGTCGAAGCGGTCATGGATCTGATCGCCAGCCGTGCTGTGCGGGTGGATGAAACAGAAGCCACCATGTACTACTACCTGAACCAGGATAAATTTAAAAAGCCGGAAACCCGTAGCGCCCGTCATATTCTCATCACAGTCAACGATGCCTATGCAGAAAACAGCCGCGATGCCGCCCATCAGCGCCTGACCACAATTGCTGATCGTATTGGACGGGCGCCCCACCGTTTTTCTGAACAGGCTCAGAAGCATTCAGAATGCCCCAGTGGAATGCATGGCGGGGTTCTGGGAGAACTGAAAGCCGGCGTGCTGTATCCACAGCTGGATAAGGCATTGTTTGAGATGGCAGAAGGTGAAATACGCGGACCGCTGGAAAGTGACATCGGCTGGCACCTGCTGTTATGCGAGAAGATCGATAAAGAGCGCATCATGCCGGTGGACGAAGTACTGCCACGGCTGCAGGAAGAGCTTCAGCACCGTCAGAATAAACGCGAGCAGAAACTGTGGCTGAAACGCTGCGCTGAGTCCCGCGCCTGAAGGGGATAAAAGGAGAAAACCATGACCGACACCGAGAGCACCAACCCGGCCTGTTCCTTCTGTGGTATTGAAAAAACACCCCAGACGCCATTAATTGCCGGTAACCACGGCCATATCTGTGAGCAGTGCGTAAAACTCGCGTATCAGGTGGTCAGCAGCTGGGGCCGGCGTGGCACCCAGACCGAGCCGGAATTAAAAACCCCGCTGGCGATTAAAGAGTTTCTGGACGAATACATTATCGGCCAGAACGAAGCCAAGAAAACCCTGTCGGTGGCTGTCTACAACCATTACCTGCGGCTTAAGTTTCAGGATAAAAAAGAAGATACCCAGTTGCCGGTGGCCGGCGCGATATCGGATCTGGTAGAACTGGAAAAGTCCAATATTATTATGGCCGGGCCATCAGGCACGGGTAAAACGCTGCTGGTCAAAACGCTGGCGAGAATTATCGGTGTTCCTTTCGTTATTGGTGATGCCACCACTCTGACGCAGGCCGGCTATGTCGGCGAAGATGTTGATTCTTTACTGAAACGTTTGCTGGAAGCGGCAGAAGGTGATGTTCAGGCGGCCCAGTGGGGAATCGTCTATATCGATGAAGTGGATAAAATTGCCAGCCGTGGCAGTGGTGGCGCCAACATGCGGGATGTATCCGGCGAGGGGGTACAACAGGCGCTGCTGAAAATGGTGGAAGGAACGGAAGCCAAAATTTCAAAATCCGGGCGCCGTGAAGGCGGTGAAGAAGTGACTCTGAATACTCAGAATATACTCTTTATTGTTGGCGGCGCTTTTCCCGGCCTTACTGAGCTGATCAGTAAACGTCTGGCTCCACCCAAAGCCGGTATTGGTTTCAGTGCACCGATTGAAACCGAAACAGAAATCAGTAATGAGCAGCTGTTGGCTGCACTGCAACCTGATGACCTTTTGCAGTTCGGTCTGATTCCGGAATTTATTGGCCGTTTTCCGATCATTACTTTCCTGCAGGAACTGGACGTCGATAGTCTGAAACGTATATTGCAGGAACCCAGAAATGCGCTGACAAAACAGTATAAACAACTGTTTAATTTCCAGAATGTGGATCTGCAGTTCACGGATGAAGCACTGACGTTTATCGCCAAAGAAGCGGTTAAACGCGGAACCGGCGCCCGCGGACTCCGTGGCATGATGGAATCCATGCTGTTATCCACCATGTTTGATCTGCCATCCCGGCCGGAATTACAGCGCTGTATTGTCGAAGTGAGTGACGGTGAGGCTGACAGCCAGGTGCTGAAAGTGCGGGAAGAATTCTCTGACGGCGAAGTCCGGGAAGAAGTACTGCCGACGCACGATATGCTGGATGCCGGTGATAAAGGGGCAACGGAGAGTTCAGCCGCCGGTTAAACCTCAGCCGGTAAGTAACAGGACCCGGGCAGAAGATGCATGATGAATGCTGACTCTGTGCCGGGTTTTTGCGTTATGCCTGTCGCTATCGGTCAGCATGTGCGGAAGAATTAACGCCTTACCGGCTTAAGAAAAATGTACAGAAGAAAAATGTACAGAGCACAGGAGAGCAAAACAGACTGGCAAAAAAAGGCGCAGCCAGAAGACGAACTGACTGCGCAAGGCACAGAAGGAAAGATGCCTCCCGACTACGGACCTGGTCAGACCCGGGAGGCAGATTTTTGGATCAGAGTGGCAATCCAAAGTCGGGAGCGATCTGGGCCAGCCAGGCATCCAGACGCTGCTCGGTCAGGCCGGACTGATTGTCCAGATCCAGTGCCAGCCCCATAAATTTGCCGTCATCGTTGAGGGCTTGTGAACTTTCAAATTCGAACCCGTCGGTTGAACTTTCACCAATCACTTTGGCACCGCGCTCAGTGAAGAATTCGTGCAGTTCGCCCATTGCATCCAGAAACTCATCGGGATAACCGACCTGATCACCAAGACCGAAAATAGCAATGGTTTTGCCATCAAATCGCATGTCTTCGATTTTAGGCAGAAATTCTTCCCAGCTTTCAGCATCACAGTCGGATGACAGGCCGGGCAATTCACCTTCACCCAATGTCGGCGTACCCAGCAGCAGAAATTCAAACGCGGCAAACTCTTCCGGTTCAGCCCGGTTAACATTCAGTGGTTTGGCCATTAATTCGTCATCGTCGAATTTCTTTTTAATCATTTTGGCAACCTTACGGGTTTTGCCGGTATTACTGCCAAAAAACAGTCCGATTTTAGCCATGGTCGTACTCCATCAGTGGACATTGGGTCAGCGGCTGTTACCGCTCCGGATTATTGCGTAAAACGCTTGCTTATCTCCCTGATTGCAGAAGGTATGCCATGGATAAAAAAGTCTAAGTTATTGATATTTATAAAAAATAAAACTTGATATGAGTCAGTTGTAAGGAATATGACAGAACCACTTCCGGCTGCTGGTGTGCATTGTTGTTTTTCAGACATTTGCTCAGTTAAGAAATAATCTGCGTATCGGGTGCGATCTTTTTGTCTGAAAAGTACCAAATCCCCGGGAATGGCTGAAGGTGTTCTCAGACCAGTGCAGGGCATGGCAGAGCGGACCTGATTTATGATTGATATGAAACCCGGCTGGCCAGTTGGCTGGCCATGGCAAGAATGGTGTCGTGGATGAAGATTTTTTGTTGCCAGGGGGCCGGTATATTATCAATACCATAGTAAGCGCCGGCCAGTTGGCCACAGATCGCCGCTGTTGTGTCAGTGTCTTCACCCAGGTTAACGGCGCTCAATACGGCATCAGCGTAATTGTCTGTATGATAAAAACACCATAAAGCAGCTTCCAGACTGTCAATCACATAACCGCTTCCGCGTATCTCATCACGGGACTTTCCGGACCAGGCAGTTGTCATCAGGGAGGCTACTTTCCGGGTTGCCGGCTGATAACTGCAGTGGTTAAGGGCCTGTTTATCCCTGCCCTGAAAAATCAGCCACAACAGAGCAGCCATATAGCGGCAGGCATCAATGCATTCTGCGGCGGCGTGAGTCGTGCGGGAACTTTCCCCGGCATAATGAATGCACTCATCTTCATGCGGATAAAAATACATAACCACGGGGACAAGACGCATCAGTGAACCGTTACCAGCCGACAGTGGATGTTTTGAACCGGCAAAAGGGTCGCCATGGGACAGGTATTCCTGCAATGCCGTGCGGGTTGCATTGCCGATATCAAAGCACACGCCAGTGCTGCTGAAATAACCTTCCTGCCACCAACGGACGTAACGTTGCATCTGATCGGCGGCGTCGAACCCCTGCTGCTGAAGCAGTGACTCTGCCAGGCACAGTGCCATTGAAGTATCATCCGTCCACTGGCCGGGCTGCAGACGGAACGGACCACCGCCGATAAGATCGGTCAGAGGTTCAAAGGTCCCGCGCGGTTTAAATTCGTGGGTGGTGCCCAGTGCATCGCCACATGCGAGTCCAAGCAAAGCCCCCTGAAAGCGCTGTTCGGTTGTGAGCATGGATTGCCTCCCGGTTGTCACGACACGGATCAATAACATTATCTATTCTAAGGCTTTAAGATAGTGGCCGGAATCATTTACTCCCCTTAACTGACGGCTTTGCTGACTGTGACCACAACCCCTGCACAATATCCTGCCTTGCCGGGCCATGCGGCACTGAGTCTGAACCGCTGTAACCTGCCAGCCCGGGTGTTGGGCAGTGTTGCTTTTCAGAAAGCGCCACAATGGCTGTGGCTGGACGGGGTCATGGAATTACATCAGGCGTTTTTTCACAGCCTGAAACCTTTTGAGAAAGCAGCCACCCGGGCATCGTGTTTCCGCGATTATATGAGCTCCTGTTTTTTACTCGATCATCTTGATCAGGCGGGGCTTAATCCTGATGCTGCCTGTGCCCGTCCCCGGGCGGATTTCCTGCGCATGCTGCGCGGCTGGATGTTTGATGCTGACAGCCGGGAAGCGGCCGTGCTGAAAGGTTGGGTGGAATCCCGTTTTGGATTACGTCCCGGATATCATCTCGGTCCTGTCGGAAGTTATCACAGCGACTCCTACCGTATGTTTCAGGCGGCCCGCGCCCAGGGACTGTACAACACCAATGCACTTGAGGCCCAGCTGGACGTGCTTTATGCCTGGTGCCAGTATGAACTCAGGCGGCGCTGGCCGGATACCCTGCATTTTTCACTTTATCGCGGTGCCAATGGCTGGCGTCAGCATGATGTGCTGGCGTCGCTGCCGGATAACCGCCATATCCTGCTGCTGAATAATCTTAATTCGTTCAGCAGTGACAAAGAGCATGCCGATGCATTTGGCGATACGCTGCTGGTGACTGAGGTACCGGCCGCCAAGATACTCTGGTTTCCCGGTTTACTGCCCGGTGTCTTACCGGGGGAAAAAGAGTTTCTGGTGATTGGTGGCCTGTACGATGTTCAGCGGTTGCTTTGGTAAGTAAGGTGTCATCTTCTCAGGTTGGATCTATGATGCCCTGGGCAATCATATTCAGCGCTGTGATTGAGGGAATAAAAAAGTAATCACCGCCGCGGGTTTCGACCATGCGTGGTAAATGGCTGCAGAAAAACGGTGCTTTACCACTTTTGGGTTGTGTCTGGATGATGTGTTTGTCGGTCAGGCGACCATTATTACTGCCGATCAGCACATCTTTATCATTACCAAGATGGAAGTCGTTAGAATAATTGATCCATTGTTGCTGGATAAACTCAAACTGACGCTCAATGCTGGCCCCGAGGCACATAAAAATAATGCCCTGTTCTGTGGCGTCGGAGGCTTCTTTTTGCCCACCGCCATAGGGCAATCCTCGGCGTAACAGGCGACGACGGTCGTCCAGTGCACTGGGCGTATTAAACGCGCCTTTCTGAGTTTCCAGTGATGCACGGGTGTTGGCGCGGCGGATGTGAGCGCCGATCGGGCAGCGGCTGCCGTGTTTATCGTCTGCGTAAGTGAAGTCGATCCATTGATCTTTCAGCGCTTTTAACTGTGCCGCGGCACAGGCATCACCCTTGTCCGCTTTTTCCGTCAGCGAAGCCAGCTGCTGATCCAGCGCCGCTTTCGCCTCATCATCCGGAGCCAGAGTCAGGGGCGCACCATTATCCGGCCAGCGGCCGGAAAATTTGGCCATCAGTAATTCCCGGCTGCCATCGAAATCCTGTGCCACGCTGTCCACATAGTGATGGAAGGTTGTGACGTTTTCGTGCAATTTACGGTACACCATGAAGGTGCCGTTATGCGCCAGCAGATGAGGTTCGGGTGCCAGCGGGTATTCCTGGGCTTCGTCCACATGACCCAGAATAAATTCACCGGTCGCCAGGGGCTGCCATTGACCTTCTTTATTCAGTTTACCGCGGCCGGGAAGACGTGACGGATCATTGCCACAGCCTTCAAAGTAAGGGTTACCGATGCCATCGACATAACCAAAATGTTCTTTGGGGGTCACTTTGCCATTTTCGTAGACGGCCGAAGCGTCCTGCCAGGGCAGCAGTGTATTGTCTGCACCACGGTGGCCGGGGCGGATGCTGACGCCGCCGGTATCGCTGATGATTCCCCGGATAACGGAAAAGCGGGTCTCAACCGCGTCCATGTCACGACCATTGATGGATACCCAGGCATGAATGCCTTCCCCCTGCCACACAGGGTCCCAGTGTTCGGGGGCTGAGGGGCCGTTATCACCAAGGATATCCGCTCTGGATTTCATACCCATACGGAACTCACCGGGAAAACCATTGAGAGATCGTTGCGGCAGTCCCAGTGCTTCCAGGCCCGCATAGGTAAAGGCGATGTTGGTAGTGACATCCGGTTTCAGGGGACTGTCGCCGTCGGCAGCCCAGGGCTCAGCATTGGTTATCAGAGGTATCAGCTGGTGGAGACAACGCCTGCCCTGGTCCGGTGTGTGGAACTGAAGAAAGAAATAGCGGGCTTTGGGAAAACCATAACGGCCATAGCCTTTGCAGATATTTCCCTGGATATCGTCCAGGTCAAGTGGGCGGTTCATTCGTTTCTCCTGTTCAGCGCTGCTGTAACGGATTGAGATCGGACAGCGTTTCCTGCCCGGGAGACCAGGCGGGGCTGACGGGGTTATGAATATCCACCTGGCGGATAAACTGATTGAATGCGGCCCGTAACTGCGCCGCGGTTTTGCCCTGATGCGTCAGGGCAAATTCGGTAAAGGCCTGTTTGATATACAGGGATTTCAGCTGATCCTGAAGGGTGTCGTCTGTGGAGCCGTTGAAAAACAGACTGGTCGTCAGCTGACACTTTTTTATATAGGCAATAAAATCCTTTTCATTCTGTACGTTATTGAACGCCACCGCATGTTGCCATATGTGGCGTATTTCTGCTTCAGCATGCTGCCACATGCCGGACAGGTAAGTATCGAGGTCACCATGAAAATTACTGGTAAACACCAGATATTTTGATTTGAGATGATCCCGTGCAACGTCATTACCCTGCTCGAAAAATACGTCGTTCAGGATAAAAAGACGGGCAAAATAGGTATTGGGAATACGCGCAAAAGGGCTGGCACTGTTTTCTTTCAGCAACTGGATTCGCCGGCGGGTAATTTTATCCAGTGCGGTATTATTATGGCGACCATTAATGATGGGGCACAGGGTCGTCAGCCCGTATGAATTACCAAAGGTGTTGGCCATAATCAGGCTTCCTCTTCAGGCTGTTTTTCGTGGGCAGTATTCACCTGTTTATGATGCTGAACCAGCTGATGGGAAGTGCTCATCAGCGGGCTGTCCCCCATACTGCCAAGGGCATGCTGGTTATCGGCCAGAAACTGCCGGTAAGCATCCATAAAAGCCTCATCCGTCATATTGTCGGTCAACGAATCGGCAAAGCTTCTGAGGTTGCCGGTCAGCCGTTTGGCACTTTTGACATCGTTGGCCGATGCCAGCGGGTAGGCATTGTAATAATGATCACACTCAATCTGATTAAAACGGATGTAATGATAAAAATCGTGCAGAGGAATGGATTTAGGGTATTTGATATTCCAGCGCCAGAACATATCCAGTCCGCCCGGAATCGCGAAAGAAAAGGAATCAATGTACTGATCCCAGCTGCCATTAAAATTACTTTCAAACAGCATGTAGCTGTAAGTCAGTGTTTCTTTCGGCTGAGTTTTATCCAGGCGTGGAAAAGACCAGCGGTTAATAATGGTCCAGCGGGCGTAGTGAATCAGAGACAGGGTTAATAACCCTTTAAGAAAATAAGGGAAAGTTTTGACCACAACCCAGAAAATCAGTTTTTGCCAGAGTGCGGTCCACCACCTCAGGGGTGTGAGTACGTTCATACCGTAGGCTTTGCCTGCGACATTTGACATATCAAAGTCCTTTTTCAGTCAACGCGGGTCTACTGTATCTTACCGGCCGGCGGGCGGCTACCGCTCAGGCGGTCAGTCCTTACTCTTTTTCATTTCCTTCAGGAATGCAACCCCTTTGGCGCGCTGTGCCTGCAGAATGGAAATTTTCTCTTTCAGACGTCCGGCCTCCAGCTCGCTGTCACAGGTCTGCAGGCGTTGCTCAAGCTCGCGCTGTTTGTGGCGGATTTTCTTCAGGGCCATTTTAAGGTCTTTACGGCGTATTTTCTGTTCACGCTGGCGGCGGCCGAAAAGATCGTTCAGTTTGTTCATCAGTTTCGAGAATTTCATGGCCGCTTCTCCCCCTGCTGATCTTTACTGCCGGCCTGTGAATCCGCCTGCAGTGTTTTATTGATGGCTGACAGCTCGTCACTTTCCAGCTGCAGGCTGTCATCCGCCTGTGCCTGCGGCTGCTGTTCGTCAATAAACAGATAGCGTGCAGCCTGTAACAGGCAATGACAGGCCGTGGTGCAGTAGCCTTTGTCTGTCATCAGGGACGTCGCCATCAGCGGGGTGATCGCGTGGGAGCGGATCAGATTCTCGATCAGGCTGTCAGCGTCTTCCGCATTACGCTGTAACAGCAATAATTGATGATCGAGTGCTAACCGGCTTTCCATGGGGTCCTGAATATGGCGGATATCTTCGACGGCACGCAGGGTTTCCGCGATACGCTCACGCAGCTGCTGATAGGCATCGGCCATGTTGCGGTTACGGCCATGCAGATAATGCATCAGATTGCGCTGCAGGTGTTTGGTCGCTTTGATGGCTTCGACCAGATGGTAATTGGCGGCACGCAATTCACGCAGCTGCTCATCATACAGCCCGGTTGTATGCTCCCGGGCCTGGGATATATAACTGATGATGGCGGAATAAATGCCTTTAATATCCTGCTCATAGCTTTGCTGTAATGCCTCTGAGCCGGTATCCCGCTGCTGGTTGTTCAGCAGTGCCAGTGGCTGTCCCCGGCGGAATTCTTCATTGTCCCAGCCGAGTCCGCGCACCATCAGAGCACTGGTCAGGTTATACAGATGGGTGCTTTCCTGGCGGGTAACGGTGACCGCGGCGACCGGGGTCGACATGGCGGCGTCGGTGAGAAACTGTGGCTGACGGAAATCGGCAGCCGGCTGCGGCAGACGCTGTTCCAG